>Ga0247779_1000009_pt1 | contig 378566 bp, 271 predicted proteins | sample UWRJL221509R5_FD_179925 | JGI IMG/M metagenome (GOLD analysis project Ga0247779, IMG submission 179925) | Plant litter microbial communities from Arlington Agricultural Research Station in Wisconsin, United States - UWRJ-L221-509R-5 | ecosystem: Environmental > Terrestrial > Plant litter >...
AATCGCTCCAGCCCCCCACACAGCCAGAACTACCACCTCGAAGGAGACGCCGGCTGGATCATCGCCGAAGAACCAGCCCCCTATACCACCCCCGCCGAAACTCCCCTCCATGACCTCAAAGACGCCATCCGGACCAATTTCGAATAACTTCCCCCAACCCCTACGCCAATTCACTCACCTCCCCAAACCCCTTTCCGCCAATTCACCGACCTCCTCCACACCCTCAGCCTCAAATTCACTTACCTCCTCCATACCCCCAGCCGCCATCCCCTCGCCCCTCCCGGTTCCCCTTCTCCGTACTCAGCTAATTCGTTTTAGCTAATATTCCGTACCATATTTGCAGCATCTCATTTAATATTAATGTCCATACCAATAAGTGACAATAGATTATAGACGCAAAAATAAATTTGTTAAGTAATCTATAATTTTTACTTTTGATCATTAATTGCTAAACTTTTTGCTTTATGACCATTCAACGATTGCTTTCCCGATGGGTTAGCTTCATCTTACTTTGTGTACTTTTCACACAAAATGCATACTCCCAAAACAAGACAATTAGTGGTAAGGTTTCTGATGACAAAGGCGCTCCGCTCGCAGGCGTAAGCGTAACGGTCAAAGGCACAAAAAATGGCGTCAATACCAACGCCGACGGCATTTTCAGCATCAATGTCCCACCAACTGCAACCACACTTGTATTTAGCTCCGTAGGATTTGCCGAACAGGAAATTGCCATCGGCAGCCAGACAAGTATTACAGTCAGCCTCGTAACGACCCAATCCAATCTGAACGAGATTGTGGTCATTGGTTATGGAACCGTTCGTAAAAAGGACGCCACTGGCTCGTTGGTGTCAGTCAAGGCAAAAGACTTTAACCAGGGTGTCATCAATTCCCCGGACCAATTGCTGCAAGGCAAGGTATCCGGACTCGAGATCACCAGCAACAGCGGTCAGCCGGGCTCGGCTACGACCATCAAGATCCGCGGTAACAATTCCATTCGCACAGCGAACAACCCACTCTATGTGGTCGACGGAGTTCCGCTGGATGGCAGAACAGCCAGACCAAACCTGGACCTCGGCTCGGCAGGCCTCGGCTTCGGTCCGACCCCCGAATCGAATCCCCTGCTCTATATCAATCCTAATGATATCGCGCAGATCGACGTCCTGAAAGATGCCTCCGCAACCGCCATTTACGGTTCACGCGGCGCCAACGGCATCATCGTCATCACGACAAAAAAAGGCTCATCCGGTCCCACCAAGCTGGAATTCAATACTAGCCTCGGAACCAATGTCGGCTATATGAAGAAGTACGGCCTCCTGACAGCCGACGAATTCAGAGCCCAGTCAAAAGCAGCCAATCTCGTTCAGGATTCCGGCGCTTCTGTCAATGCCCTCAAAGAGATCACACAGCACTCCCTGATCCAGAATTATAGCTTGGCTTTCAGCGGGGGCAACGAAAGCGGCAAATACCGCGCCTCCTTCCTCGGCTCAAGGACAGCAGGCTTCCTGAAAAAGACATCCCTAGATAAATATCTCGGCAATTTCGGCGGTACCTACAACTTCATCGACAAACGTATAACCCTTGACTTCGACGTCATCGCCGGCCATACCACCGAGAACATGGGCCTTATCAGCAACACCACGGGTGCAGGCGGAAACGTGCTTTCCTGGGCGCTTAACTGGAACCCGACCCGCGCATTCAGGAACAGCAACGGGCTCTGGAACAATTCCACCGCCTCCGACTTCAGCATTCCAAACCCATTGGCGGCAATGGACGCTTTCAGCGACGTCGCAGATGTCGACGTATTCCTCGCTAATATCTCAGCAACCGTTAAGCTCGTAGGTAATCTCAGCTACAAATTCCTGTACGCCATCAATCACGGGGCAGGCACGAGAAAGTCCAACATCGACGGCTGGCTGGATGGCGTCCAGGGTGTATCACAGACGGGCTTTGGAGCGCTGTCCCAGGCAGGCCTAACCTCCCAGACCTTCACCCACACTCTTAACTACAATATGAACCTGACAGACGCCCTTCGTTTCGACGCGGTAGCAGGTTACGAATACTGGAAGACGAACTATTATACACAGACGCTCGCAGCCACAGGGTTCAACACCAACCAGAACCAGGCTACGCAGACCGAAGTGCCCTATACCAATTTCATGCAGAACGCCAGCACACAGCTCCCGCTGTCCCGCAGCGTCGACCCGCAGGCGGAGATACAATCTTATTTCGCCCGTGTCAACTTTAATCTTTCAGACAAATATTACCTGACCGGTACCATCCGCGCGGACGGCTCTAACAAATTCGGTAAGAATAACAAATACGGCTACTTCCCATCGGTAGGCGCCAAATGGAATATCTCCAACGAAGAGTTTATGAAGGGTAGCGATGCCTTCAGCAACCTCGGCCTCCGTGGTTCATGGGGTATCACCGGTAACCAGGAATTCCCCTCCGGTGCATCGTTGGAACAATTCTCCTCTACTGCCTATAACGCAGCCGGTCAGACCAACGTCGCCAACCCGAATTTGAAATGGGAAAAGACAACCACGACCAATATCGGTATCGACTATGGCATTCTGAAGAACAGGATTTACGGTTCAATTGATTGGTATCACAAGAACACCACCAACCTGCTCTTCCAGAACACGGCAATCCAACCCGCCCCCGCATCCATCTATTTCATCAACCTCCCTGCTAACCTCATCAATAAAGGTTTTGAATTCTCTATCGGAGCATCCGTTGTTTCCAGGAAGGACTTCAGCTGGGACTTTGGTTTCAACATCGCTTACAACAAGAACAAGCTGACGAAATTTAACCAGGCGCCAATCCAGACAGGTAAGGTCAGCGGCAACGGCGTTTCCGGCGTACTCGCCCAGGAGATCACCAACGACCAGCCGGTAGACGTATTCTACCTGAAAAAATTCAAAGGATTTGATCAGAACGGCCAGCAGATCATCGAAGACACCGCCAGCTTCCAGGGAGACCCCAACCCTCATTGGATCGGCGGTTTCAGCACAACTCTGAGACATGGGAAGCTTTCCCTCGCCCTCAATCTCGGTGGTTCCTTCGGAAACAAGATCTACAACAACACCCTCAACACCGTTACCAATATCTATCCTTTCTCCAAAGGCCAGAACGTTGCTAAATCCAACTTCGGAACAGGTGAGTCGCTCAGCGATGGTGCAATTGCTTCTTCCCGTTACCTCGAAAGCGGTAATTACGTAAAGCTGCGCAACGCCACTCTTAGCTACGCCATAGGGAACGTAGGACAGTATATCCATAACCTCAACGTTTTCGTCAGCGGCACAAATCTTTTCGTGATCACCAAATTCAAAGGATTTGACCCCGAGGTTAACATCGACGTAAATAACAATGCATACCCCTCCAGGAGCATGGAATACCTGCCCTACCCGACTCCCAGGATACTTACCGTTGGTTTAAATCTTGGATTGTAAAATATTATAAAAACGCAACTATGAATCGCTTTAAATATCTGAAAGTTATCACCGCCATCCTGGGAATGACGTCCCTGACGGCCTGTACAAAGCTGGACCAGCATCTGAACAGTAACCTTACACAGACGGAAGCTGCCAACTCTTTCAACGCAGCCCTGTTCTTACAAAGCGCCTACAACGACGTAGGTAACCCCTACTCCGATCTCGGTAATATCTTCGCACTAGAAGAGGTTACCAGCGACGAATGCGTCGTCCCCACCCGCGGCGGTGACTGGGATGACAACGGAAAATGGCGCGCCCTCCACCAGCATACCTGGGTAAAGGACGGCGTGGATATCTTCCTCAACATGTTCAACGCCCTCAACAAGATCCAGTTCGACGCGACCAACGTTTTCACCTTCAAGCCAAATGCAACACAAATGGCACAGGCAAAATTCATTCGCGCCATTTCCCTGTATCAGCTTTTTGACCTTTGGGGACAATTCCCTTTCAGAAACCCGGGCGACACACTCCTCAACGCGCCCAAAGTAATGAGAGGAGACGAAGCCATTCAATTCATCATCAACGACCTCAACTCTGCCATCGCTGATCTGCCCGATGCAGGCGCCAACGGAGTCAACGTCGCCAGCAAGGACGCAGCCAGGGTATTGCTCATGCGCATCTATCTTAACCACGGAGCCTTCCTCAACCGCGCAAGCCCAACCTGGCCTGACGCCGACATGCAAAAGGTTATCGCTATCGGAGATACCATTATTAATAGCGGACATTATCATTACATGTCGAACTACTTCGACAACTTTAATTCCTCCAACTCAACCTCTTCCGAAGCTATATTCGCCTGTCCCAACAAATCGGGCGTAGCAACCAACAACACCAACATCAGCAATAGGTGGTATGCTACCTTGCACTACAACCAGTATACTCCCAAGAATCCCGCTGCCGGCTGGAATGGATTTTCTACCGTCGCCAGCACATATGATATGTTCCAGACCAGCGGAGCACCAACCAGCCGCGGGCCTAACGACACCCTGCTCGACAAAAGGATAGGGGGAAGATTCTATCCCGGCGCCACCAACATCTCAGGTATCCGCCCCGGTTTCCTCATCGGTCAGCAATACAATGAAACAGGTGCTAAGGAAGTAGACAGAAAAAACCCGCCTAACCTCCTTATCTTCGACCCCAATATCTCTCCTAACCTGAAAGAAACCGGTAATAATCTCGAACTGACAGGTATTCGCGTTGCTAAGTATCCCCCCGACTACTCTCTCGGGACGGCTTCTTATGACAATGGTGGTAACTGGATGATGTTATTCCGGTATCCTGAGGTCGTATTGATGGTCGCCGAAGCTAAAATGCGCGCCGCCGCCCCAGACAACGCAGGCGCTCTGGTTATGGTCAATGCACTGCGCGTAGCCAGAGGCGCAGCCCCCCTGGCATCCATGACGCTGGTCAATACGGCCAATGTATATGATCCCACAACTTTACTCGCAGAAAGAGGCCGTGAACTCTACTGGGAAGATATCCGCAGAACAGACCTCATCCGTTTTGGCGTATTCCTCAACGCATGGGAGTACAAATCGGCTTCCACCGCCAAATACCTTCTTTTCCCGCTGCCTTCCCAGTCGTTGGCATCGAACCCTAATCTGATACAGAACACCGGCTTCTAAATAGTCCGCTGACTTTGTTAAAAAATAAGGCTATCCAAAAAATAGCCTTATTTTTTTTACCGGCACTCCCGGAAACACTACCTTAGTACAATTGCCATGACGCATTCCCGCAAATACCTTTTTATCATATCCTTTGTCTTTCTTTTTTCATGCACTCAAAAAAAAGATGCCCCTTTATTTCAGCTTGAAGAGCATACAGGCATCGACTTCGTCAATACCCTCAAAGACAGCAGGACAGACAATATCTTCAAATTCCGCAACTATTACAACGGAGGGGGCGTCGCGATCGGAGATATCAATAATGACGGACTGGCCGACGTATTGCTCACGTCGAATATGGGCGACAACAAGCTCTATCTCAATAAAGGCAACCTTAAATTCGATGACATCACAAATAAATCCGGTATGCGCCAGGACAGCATGTGGAGCACCGGTGTCGTACTGGCCGATATCAACAACGACGGATGGCTCGACATCTACATCTGCAACTCCGGCCATATGACAGACGGTAACCGGAGAAATAAATTATACATCAATAACCACAACCTCACGTTCACAGAATCCGCCGCCCAATACGGCCTGGATATCTCGGCCTATACCACCCAGGTCTCTTTTTTTGACTATGATAACGACGGAGACCTCGACTGCTTTGTCATCGATAATAGCCCCATTCCCGTTAACACCCTGAATAATTCCAACCGCCGCGACCTTCCCGACTCGGCATGGCCCATTGCCGCCAATCTCAAAGGTGGCGGCGATCACCTTTACCGCAATGACAATGGACACTTCAAAGAAGTGACCCGCGAAGCCGGTATTCACGGAGGCCTCATCGGCTTTGGCCTCGGCGTTTCGGTCGGAGACCTTAATGGTGACGGTTATCCCGATATATTTGTCTCCAACGACTCCTACGAACGGGATTATCTTTACATCAACCAGAAGAACGGCACCTTCAAAGACGAACTCGAACAGCGATTCCGCCATACCAGCTACTCGTCCATGGGCGCCGATATCGCAGACATCAACAATGACGGATATCCCGAACTCTTTACAACTGATATGCTGCCCGGCGATGACTACCGCCTGAAAACATTGGGCTCCTTCGACAATATCGACCTCTACAGCGCTAAAGAGAATGCCGGTTTTTATCACCAATATGTAAAGAACTGCCTTCAGCTCAACGATAAAACCGGGAAATTCATCGACATCGCCGACTACAGCGGCGTTTCGGCCACCGATTGGAGCTGGGGCGCCCTCATGTTCGACATGGACAACGACGGCCTCAATGACATCTTTGTCTGCAATGGCATCAATAAGGACCTCACCAATCTCGATTTCATGGACTTCTTTGCCAATGATGTCATAAAAGACATGGTCGTCACCGGCAAAAAAGATGAAATGGAAGACGTCCTGAATAAGATCCCCATAACACCAATGCTTCACAAAGCCTTCCATAACAACGGAGACCTGCATTTCAGCGACCGGGGAATAGACTGGGGATTTACGCAACCCTCCTTCTCCAACGGTGCAGCCTATGGTGACCTCGATAACGACGGCGACCTCGACCTCATCATCAATAATGTAAACGGTCCCGCTTTTGTCTACAGGAATAAAACAAGCGAAACCACCGGCAACAATTACATCAGCGTCCTGTTAAAAGGTACAGCTAAAAACAGGTTTGCCATCGGCAGTAAGATCAGGATATATAAAGACAATACCATTATCTCAAGAGAACTGATCCCCAGCAGGGGATTTCAATCTTCCATGGACTACCGCCAGGTACTGGGCCTGGGAAAAATGACAAAACCTGATTCCCTCCTCGTCATCTGGCCCGACAACTCCTTTACAAAGCTCGATCACCCGCAGATCAATAGACTGTACACCCTGCAGCAGGGCGATCAAAATAACAGTTACTCCCCGCCAGCCCCCCCCGATTCCAATCAAACCCTGCTGTTACGTTTGCCCGCCCTTTTTGAAAAACATACCGAAGACGAATACGAGGATTTTCACTATGAAAGAAATCTTCCGAAAATGTCATCCCGTCAGGGCCCCAGAACAACCGTGGGCGATGTCAACGGCGACGGCCTCCCCGACATTTTCGTCGGCGGCACCGCCGGTCATCCCGGACAATTATATCTTCAAACCTCAACGGGTTTCCAACGCAGTAAACAGCCGGGCTTCGACCTCTTCTCTGACTTCGAAGACGAAGCCGTCCTTTTCTTCGACGCAGACCATGATGGCGACCTCGACCTGTTCATCGGCCCCGGCGGTAATAACAGCCCGCCCAATAGCAGACAGCTGCAGCTGCGCCTTTTCAGAAACGACGGCAAAGGGAATTTTACCCTCGATATAGCCGCCTTCCCCGGCAACAATAACAACAGCGATATAACCATAGCCGTTACAGGAGACTTTAATCACGACGGATTTCAGGATCTTTTTGTGGGCGGCCACGACATCCCCCGGGAATACGGAGCCACACCCGCCAGCTATATCTTCCTGAATGACGGAAAAGGACATTTTGCCGACATCGCAAAAGAAAAGAATCCGGATATCGCAGGCATAGGTATGGTCACCGGAGCTCTCTGGGAAAACCTGACCGGGCAAAATACCCCACAGCTCATCCTATGCGGAGAATGGATGTCACCCCGAATATTCTCCTGGGATCAGGACCATTTCACCGAACTCCACCACACAGGACTCGACAACCTTTCCGGCTGGTGGCAAACCATTGCTGCTGCCGATCTCAACGGAGACGGCAAAAAAGACCTCGTGCTGGGCAACATCGGGGAGAATTTCTATCTGCATCCGGACGCCGGTCATCCCGTAAAATGCTGGATCAAAGACTTCGATAACAATGGTATCACCGATAAGGTCATGACCCGTACCGTAGAGGGTAAAGACGTCCCGGTATTTTTGAAACACGATCTGGAGAACGCCATACCCGGACTGAAAAAACAGAACCTGAAACATAAGGACTTCGCTCAAAGGTCTGTTCAGGACCTTTTTGCCCCCGCCGACCTGGAGAACGCCCTCGTAAAAATTTTTGACTACCCCTCTTCAGTTGTTGCCATCAATGAAGGACACGGCAAATTCTCCATACATGAACTCCCCGCCATCACGCAAATGTCTTCTGCCAACGCTATCCGCTGTCTCGATATCAACAACGACGGTTTTACCGATCTCGTCATCGGCGGGAATGAATACGGCTTTCTGCCCCAGTTCGGCCGCCTGGACGCAAGCCAGGGACTCGTGCTGCTGAATAATGGAAAAGGACAGTTCACCCCACTGCCCGCCGCCCGTTCGGGCCTCGAAGTGGACGGTCAGGTCAGAGACATCGCCCTGGTACCCGCTCATGATCAAGTCTATCTCTTATTTCTGGTAAACGACGAATCCCCGGCGCTATACAGGCTCCGTGGAACGACAACATCAAATAAATGATCCGGACCCCGTACAATATCGTTCCCTTTCTGATTATCGGCTGTCTCTTGTCCCTTCAGTCCTGCCTGTCGTCTGACCACCATCATCCCAAAGACCCGGCCTTCATCGTGCTTGATCAAAGATCGACCGGGCTCGACTTCAGTAACAACCTCCATCCTACCCCCGGCTTCAACGTACTCGACTATATGTACTATTACAATGGAGCAGGAATAGGCGCAGGCGATTTTAACAACGATGGCCTGATCGACCTCTTCTTTGCCTCCAATCAGGAAAATAACCGGCTCTTCCTCAACACCGGCAACCTCCATTTTAAAGACGTCACCACTCTCGCCGCCCTGCCCCAGGATAAAGGCTGGTCCACAGGCGTCTCGGTAATAGATATCAACAACGATGGCCTGCTGGATGTCTACATCTGCAAAGTGGGCCGGCTCGGAGGACTCCCGACTACAAAGAACCAGCTGCTCGTATGCCAGGGCATAGACAGGAATGGTATCCCTTCTTATAAAGATCAGGCCGCAGAATACGGGCTGGACTTCTCGGGCTTCGGCACCCAGGCAGTGTTCTTTGACTATGACGGCGATGGTGATCTCGATATGTACCTGCTCAACCATTCCATCCATCAGAACGGCACCTACGGACCCCGTAAGGAAAAACTGGCAACCATAAACCCTTACTCCGGCGACCGCCTGTTCCGCAATGACGGACATGGTCGGTTTACAGAATGCACAAAGGAAGCAGGCATCCACGGTTCCGTCCTGGGATACGGCCTGGGTGTAGCCGTATCCGATATAGACCTCGACGGCTGGCCCGACATCTACACCGGTAATGACTTTCACGAAAATGACTACCTCTATATCAATGACCATCACGGTCATTTCACAGACCAGCTCACCCAGCGTATCATGCACACCAGTCGCTTCAGCATGGGCGTGGATGTTGCCGATGTCAACAACGATGCCCTCCCTGAAATAATATCCATGGACATGCTCCCCTTCGACCCCTATATCTTGAAACGCTCCGAAGGCGAAGACACCTGGGACAGTTATCATATAAAGCTCGACTTTGGCTACAATTACCAGTACACCCGCAATAACCTGCAATTCAACAGAGCTAACGGCCACTTCAGCGAAATAGGCCTTTATTCCGGCGTAGCCGCCACAGACTGGTCCTGGGCCCCGCTCTGGATGGACTTCGATAACGACGGGAAAAAAGACCTTTTTATCTCGAACGGTATCCCAAGACGACTCAATGACATAGACTTTATCAACTTTGTCTCAAACCAGGAACTGCAGCAAACCATCAATAAGAATAGCACCGACGACAAAGAGATCGACATGATCAGTAAATTTCCACAGATCAGGCTCCCTTCTAAATTCTTCCATAACGAAGGCGAAATGAAATTCTCTGACATGGAAGCACAGATCGATGGCGCCAAACCCAATTTCTCAAACGGCGCAATCTATGCCGACCTCGATAATGACGGCGACCTTGACGTGGTAGTCAACAATATCGACGCCCCCGTTCTCATCTATCAGAATACCAGCAATGATAAAAAAGATCGGCCTTCCGTCAGCATCTCCCTGAAAGGATCAGAGAAAAACCGCAATGCCATAGGCGCCAGGATCATCCTTTTTTCCAAAGACCAGATCCGGACCTATGAGAAATATCCCGTCAGAGGGTTCCTCTCCAGCATGGAGACCCCCCTCTCTATAGGACTCTACCAGACACGGATCGACTCCGCCTTCCTGATATGGCCCGACAATACCTTCCAGCGCCTCACCCTTTCCGCCGGCACCCCCCACCCTTCCTTCACCTGGCAAAAAGGCCTCCCCCCCTTCAATTATTCCACCCTCGATCGCAGGAACAAAGACTCCCTGCCAGCCTTTACAAATATTACGGCCTCGACAGGCCTGCTCTACCGCCATGAGGAGAACGACTTCCATGAATTCGATCGCGAACCCCTCATCCCCCACATGCTCTCTACAGAAGGCCCGGCACTTGCAGTCGGAGATCTCAATAAAGACAGACTCGACGATCTGTTCATTGGCTCTTCCAGGTTGAAGAAGAGCGCCATCTTTATCCAGCAGCCGTCAGGCAAATTCCTTCGCACCAGCCAGCCGGATCTGGAAGCCGACAGTACTTACGAAGATATTGACGCCTGCTGGACAGACGTCAACAACGATGGTTTTATGGACCTGGTAGTAGCCAGCGGAGGAAATGAATTCTTTGGACAGGATCCAATGCTGACGCCAAGGATCTATCTGGGAGATGGGAAAGCCCGCTTCCGGAGATCACCCCACCCTTTCGACAACCTTTTCGTTAACGCCTCCTGCATAAAAGCTTTTGACTTCAATGGCGACGGCTATACCGATCTCTTCATCGGTGGCAGGTCCGTACCCTACAATTATGGTCAAACGCCGCCATCCTTCCTCCTGCTCAATGATGGAAATGGAAAATTCACGGACGTAACAGAAAAATATGCCCCGGGCCTTTCCCGCATAGGGCTCGTCACGTCGGCTCAATGGTCCGACCTTGACAATGACGGTCATAAAGACCTCCTCATCGGACTGGAATGGGGCGGCATCCTTGCTTTTATGTACCACCAGGGGCACTATAGCCAAAAAACCATTTCGGATAAGAAAGGATGGTGGAACTTTATTCTGCCCGTAGACATCGACAATGATGGCGATATAGATATCATAGCCGGCAATCTTGGCCTCAATAGCAGGCTGACTGCCTCTGAAAAAGACCCTGTCAGGCTCTATATCAATGATTTTGATAATAATGGAAAAAAAGAACAGATCCTTACCTACATCCTCAAGGGAAAGGAAATCCCATTTGCCACAAAACAGGAACTGGAAAGACAGCTGCCCATTCTGAAAAAACGGTTTCTATACGCGGAAGATTTTGCCAAAGCAAGCCTCAAAGACCTTTTTTCAGCAGATCTCCTCGAAAAAGCAGATACCCTCAGCGCTAATTACTTTGCCAACGCCATCCTGGTCAATCAGGGAAATGGACACTTTCAAACCCTTGCTATGCCCTGGCAAGCACAATTATCCACCTACAGGGATGCAGTAGTGTTCGATGCGAACGGCGACCACTTTCCGGATATCCTTCTGTTCGGGAATTTTTACGAAAACAATATTCAGATGGGACGTTACGACGCAGACTATGGAACACTGCTGCTCAATAAAGGACATGACTCCTTCTCCGCAGGACCGATCAACGGCCTTGTCATCCCGGGCCAGGTCCGCCATGTCAGCAACATCAGCATCAATGATAAACCCGCCTTCGTTCTGGCCAGAAACAACGATAGCATTATGGTCATCCGCTCCGCCGCTAAGCCCCTGCGCAAAACCCCATCACCCTAAGGAACCGCCTGCACCACCCTCGTAACCCAGCGGATCGTGTCCGCCTCCTGGTCTCTCTCCGTTACAAGAGACTGAAATGGTAACCCCATCGCCGGTTTCTGATGATCACTCACATACTCCTGGAGACGCACCATCGCCTGCTCCGCCGTATATTCACCCCCCCTTACTTCCCCAACTACTATTTTCCAGGGAACATATCGCTTGGGCTCTATCAGCCCGGTGCCCTTCAGCTGCCGGTCGACAGAAAGCCCCACTATGGACTCATATGCACCGTTTTCTGCCGACACATGCAACATCGGATAGTTTATCGCCCGCGCACCTTCCGCTTTTACATAAGCCCTTATCGCCGCTACGGCCCGGTATATCTCGGAAGTAGACGGATAGGCCGCTGTTTTTAACCGCATGACCAACAAGGCAGAATCCTTCGACATGGAATCCAGCATTGGTATTCCATATATATTCCTGTTGTCCTCCAGAAAAACACGTATCCGCGTAAGGACAGTATCCATCACCTGTTTGTCACGGACAGCCTGACGGTATTGCTGCACACGCCGAAAAGGATTGAAGCTCGTCTCACACCTGTACCTCCACTGCAACGCGATCGAATCCATGCCCCCGGGATTTAATAAAGTCAACCGGCTTAATGTCGAATCACGCCCTCTCTTCATTAAAATATCCATTTCATGAAAAGTCTTCCCCCTTAGCTGATAAACATACCCCGACACAATTCCCCCCTGCCAGCGGTTTTGCCAGGTGCTATCCTCACCTAGTATCCTGGCAGCCCCGTTCGGGTTACATTTGACAGATTCTATACTGGTGACCATCAGCGTGTGAGGGATAAAGATGTAGACAGAAGCAAGAGATAAAAGCAGAAAAAGGACCAGCACAACACTAAATAGTCTGTTCATATAGCATTCCTATAAGGAATGTCGAAAATAAACAATAATGTGTAAATTGTACCCAAACGATTGCAAAATTGTAGCTATGTTTTTACCAATAAAAAAAACGCTGTCGCTGCTCGCGCTAATTCTTTTATTCGCACCCTCTTTCGCCCAACCTGCCCCCGCTGCCCCCTCCACCTGGACCATCCGGGCCGACTCCATCGACCCATCCAACTACTATGGCGTCACCGTAGCCAACGGCATGATCGGCCTCGTATCCTCCACCGATCCCTTCAAAGCAAAAGATGTCGTCCTCAACGGCGCCTTTGATCTCTATGGCCGTGGCCGCGTCAGCAACATCCTCAAGACATTCAACTTCGTCAACCTCTACCTCGATATAGACGGCGGCCGCATCGAAAGCTTCAGACAGGTCTCCCATCTCCGGCAAACCCTGGACATGAAACGAGCCTGCCTCACCACCACCTTCGAAGTCCCCGGCAAAGCCACCGTCAGCTATACCTGGTACTCACTTCGCCAGCTCCCCTATACGGCCCTGGTAGACGTCAGCATCACCGCACAAAAAGACATCCAGGTCACCCCGGCCAGCGTCATGGAAGCCCCCGATATGCTAAAAGACGTGGAGAACTACTACAATGAGATCGACCGCCCCCATGTCACCATCTCCCTTCTCACCTCCACCGCCAAAAGCCCCACCGGCAAGCTCCTGATGGCCGCCTCCAACAGCTTCCTCTTTGACGAGCCCCACGGCTCCGAACCAGGTGTCATTCATGAGATGTGGGACAATAACATGCACCTCCTCAAATTCAAAAAAAAGCTCAGCGCCGGTCAAACCTACCACTTCGCCGTAGCAGGCTCCGCCCTTACCTCGGCTCATAATGACGATCCGCTCAACGAGGCGGAAAGACTAACCCTCTTCGCCACCCTCCAGGGTACCCGCCAATTGATAAAAGACCACGAAAAAGCCTGGGACCAGCTATGGCAAAGCGATATCCTCATCGATGGGGACGACCGCACCCAGCGCGAGGTTAGGCTCATGCTCTATCATCTTTATTCCTTTGCCCGCGAAGGGACATCCTATAGCCTTTCCCCCATGGGACTCAGCGGCCTTGGTTACAACGGCCATACTTTCTGGGATACCGAAATATGGATGTACCCCGCCCTCCTCCTGCTGCAACCCAAAATAGCCGCATCACTTATGGAATACCGTTATCAGCGCCTCCCCGCAGCATTGCGCAATGCCGCCAGCCATGGCTATAAAGGCGCCATGTTCCCCTGGGAAAGCGCCGCCAGCGGTAATGAAGAGACCCCCATATGGGCGCTCAGCGGCCCCTTTGAACACCACATCACCGCCGATGTTGGCCTCGCCGCATGGAACTACTACTGCGTCACACGTGACAAGACCTGGCTCAAAGAAAAAGGCTACCCCCTTTTACAGGCCACAGCCGACTTCTGGGCCAGCCGCGTACAACGCAATTCCCCCGGACACTACGATATCAACAACGTAGTCGCCGCCGACGAATGGGCCGAGAACGTGGACAACAATGCCTATACCAATGCCGCCGCCCGCGCCAACCTCCAATACGCCACGGACGCAGCCCGCATCCTCGGACTGACACCCGACCCCGACTGGATCAACGTAAAAAACAATATCCCCATCCTGCGCTTCCCCGATGGCGTCGTACGCGAACACGCCGCTTATAATGGTGAATCGATCAAACAGGCAGACGTCAATCTCCTCGCCTACCCCCTGAAAGAAGTCACCAGCCCCGCCGCCATCCGTAAAGACCTCGAATATTATGAACCCCGCGTAGGAGATGGACCCGCCATGACCCACGCCATCTTCTCCATCCTCTACGAACGACTCGGCATGCCCGACAAAGCCCTCGCCGACTTTACCAATGGATACCGCCCCAATCTACGCCCCCCATTCGGCGTCATGGCCGAGACAGCTTCCGGAAATAACCCCTATTTCGCCACCGGCGCCGGCGGTATGCTCCAGGCGGTATTGAACGGTTTTGCAGGCCTGGAGATCACCCCCAATGGCATTATACAGATTCCCTGCAAACTCCCTGCAGCATGGAGATCATTAAAAATCACGGGGATAGGCCCCGACAGACAAACTTATATGGTAAAATAGGATTATAAGTAGGCTGCTTATCACATAATTGGGATCATTATTCAAAAAACTCATATCAACCCCTGCATTTTTCCACTTATTTTGAAGATGCTTAAACGATAGGACATTTTATAGATCAAATGCGAGTGGAAAACAATAAAAGACTCATTAGGCGTTATTTGCAGGTAGATTCGTAATTTTGGACGGGCCCTGATCCTACCTGTCCAGTTTACAAAACTCCGATTAACCACCTTATAAGAAAAACTATGGGCTTCAGGTATTCCATTCTCCTATTAAAAAAAACTTTCAGGAATCTCTATTTCCTGATGTTCTTTAATGGCTTTGTCCTCGCTTCCCTGTTTTATTTCAAAATGGAATCATCCTACGAGAACGGACTTTTTGCAAGCATCAAGTCAAGCATAGATTCCAAAATAGACTCCAACGATACTCAGGATTCAATTCTCGTAAAATCGATGAATGTCTGCTACCAGCTCATGAATAGCCGGGCATCCACATTTGGTAACAACGGGACAGACCTCGGACTGGAATCGACGATATTCCACTCGACCGCCTTCGACCTCATGACAACCCAGGGCGCATGCGGCAGCTACTCCCAGGTACTCGCCCGCATCATCGGCACCTATCATTACCCCGTACGCATCGCACAAATGAAAGCAGACGGAACCTATGGCGCCCACAACATCGTGGAAGCCTACAACGGGAACTACTGGGTAGTCCTGGACCCCACATATAACCTTTACTTCGTGCGCCCGGATTCCAGGCTCGCCAGCTTCGCAGATGTCCAGCACAACTGGCCCTACTACGCCAAACAGCTACCCGAAGGATACAACACCTCCTATCATTACGAAGACGTCAGATACGCCAACTGGACAAAAGTTCCCGTCCTCTTCCCCGCCATAAAAGGCCTGCTCAATTTGACAATAGGTACCGAACGGGCAAACACACTATGCGTCCGCACCCTTTTCCTCAATACCTATTCCACCTACTTTTACGTCATACTTTTACTCTATATCCCCATATTCCTGATGACCTTCAGACTGGTCATAAAAGTCAAGATATTCCCCAGCCAGGATATACCCGTTACTTTCAGGAATATCATAAAATACATCAGGCCCCGCATAATAGGGACCTCTTATATACATTAAAACAAACAGACCCATCTTTTTGCAAAACCACCCCCGGGTGGTTTTTATCTTTTTTTGACGTAGGTTTGAGCCTGAATAAAATTTAATAAATGCTTAAAGTAGGCGTTTTTGGAGTTGGTCACCTCGGAAAATTTCACCTCAACAACTGGAAAGAAATAAAAACAGCCGAACTCGTAGGCTTTTATGACCCGGACGACTCCATCGCCAGGGAAGTCACAGATAAATATCAGATCCCCCGATTCCCGGACCCCGAAAGCCTCATCGACGCCTGTGACCTCATCGACGTCGTCGCCCCTACCCCTCTTCATTTTAAATTATGCGAAAAAGCCATACGTAAGGGTAAACATGTATTTGTCGAAAAGCCGCTCGCCGGCACCATGGAAGAAGCCCGCGAACTGGTACAGCTCGTCAGGGAATCCAATGTAAAACTACAGGTCGGCCATGTCGAACGCTTCAACCCCGCCTACCTGGCCCTGCAATCCGTGCCCCTCCACCCCCTCTTCATCGAGGTCCATCGCCTGGCACAATTTAATCCCAGAGGTACCGAAGTCAGCGTCATCCTCGACCTGATGATCCATGACATCGACATCATCCTCAGTCTTGTCAAAAGCGAAGTAAAAAGTATATCCGCCAGCGGCGTTGCCGTTATGACCGATACCCCCGACATCGCCAGCGTCCGCATCGAATTCAACAACGGCTGCGTAGCAAATCTTACCTCCAGCCGCATATCGATGAAAAAGATGAGGAAAATGCGACTATTCCAGAAAGATGCCTATATTGGTATCGATTTTCTGAATAAGAAAACCGAGATCATAAAGCTGAAGACCCCCCAGGACCTGGACGTCTTTTCTTTTGATATCGAGACCCCAAACGGCAAAAAAACAATCGCACTTTCCAATCCTTCTGTACCGGAAGTCAACGCAATAAAGCTGGAATTGGAAAAATTCTGTGAAGCAATCCTGTCCAACACTCCTACGCGCGTATCCGAAGTAGATGGATTCCGCGCTATGGACATTGCACATCAAATCCTGCAAAAGATAAAACACAATACGATCAACACCTGATTCTGGCATGCCAGCATCCAAAAAGCTCCATACCGTCTCTATCCTCTGGTATATTCTTAGCGACTATGCAACCGCATTGTTGTCTTCCATGATCTTCCATTTCAGCAGGCGCATCCTGCTTTCGGAGACCATATTTTATAATCACAGGCTATTGCTGACCGAACGCTTCTGGCTGGGTACTTCCACCATCCCCATCGGCTGGCTTATCCTGTATTCCCTGATGGGCTCCTATCGCTCGCTCTACCTGAAATCACGGCTGAGCGAAGCAACCAATACATTTATTTACGCTATCATCGGATGTACCACCGTATTCTTCGCTATCGTCATCAACGATCCCGTAAAAGATTATCACTATTTCTATCAAACTTATTTTATCTTCCTTTTCTCCCACTTTCTGCTGACCCTGACAGGAAGAATAGCCATTCTGAATCTTGTCCGCAACCAGATCAGAAAAGGAAAGGTTGTCTTCAATGCACTGCTCGTAGGCAGTGACGCCATAGCTACCCGGGTTTATAAAGACTCCCGCGAAGGCCTTCGCTCTTCCGGTTACCATTATGCAGGTTATGTCACCAACAGCCACCAGCAAAACAATGGCATCGCCCGCTATCTCCCGCAGCTCGGCGACTCCGATCAGATAGAAAAGACCATCGACCAGCACAATATCCAGCTGGTCGTCGTTGCGCTCGAACGCTCTTCAAGTGAAGACGTCGAGACCATTATCGAAAAGCTTAGCAACAAAGACGTCCGGATCAAGACACTCCCCAGTACGCTCGACATCCTCTCCGGCTCGGTAAGAACAAGCAATGTCCTGGGAGCCGTTCTCTCAGACATCCACACCGGGCTGATGCCGGAATGGCAACAGAATTGCAAGCGTCTCCTCGACGTACTCATCGCCGTTATAAGCCTCGTTCTCCTGTCCCCCCTGATGTTGTATGTAGCCCTGCGGGTAATCCTGTCCTCCTCCGGCCCCATCTTCTACCAACAGGAAAGGATTGGATACAAAGGCAAGAAATTCTGGATCTACAAATTCCGCTCCATGTACCCCGATGCAGAAAAAGAAGGCCCCGCCCTCTCTTCCTTACAGGACCCCCGCATCACCCCCTGGGGCAGGACCATGCGCAAATGGCGCATCGACGAATTACCCCAGCTATGGAATATCCTGAAAGGAGAAATGAGCCTCGTAGGCCCCCGCCCCGAACGTGAATATTATGTAAACCAATTATATCTCCGTACTCCGTATTTTCGTTACCTGTTAAAAGTAAAACCAGGCCTCACCTCCTGGGGAATGATCCAGTTTGGCTATGCCGGGAACATTGAAGAAATGCTCGAACGCATGAGATACGATCTGATGTACATTGAGAATATTTCTCTGGGCCTCGATCTGAAGATCATGCTGCATACTTTGCGGATAATCTTTATGGGACAGGGCCGGTAGGCCCAATATATAGGCCGGGACACGAACTAACACCTAAGAGCGCCACGGGCCGGTAGGCCCAATATAAAGGCCGGAACAAGAACTAACAACTAAGAGCGCCGAAGGCGCCAAACCAATGAAAAAACTCATCTTTTTTATATTAACCCTCACCGCCATCACAACCCGCGCCCAATCCTATTGGCAACAACAGATCAACTATACCATCGACGTCACCCTCAACGACGCCGAACGCTCCCTCGACGGCTTCATAAAGATCCAATACAGCAACCACAGCCCGGATACCCTGAAATTCATCTGGATCCATTGCTGGCCCAACGCCTACAAGAACGATTTGACGGCATTCAGCGAACAGCTGCTCGGCAACGGACGCACCGATTTCTATTTCTCCGACCGCCAGCAAAGAGGCTATATCAACCGCCTCAATTTCCGAGTGGGTGACCAGGAAGCCAGAATGGAAGACCATCCCCAATACATAGACATTATAAAGGTCATCCTTCCCCACCCCCTTCCACCAGGAGAACAGGTCACCCTATCTACCCCCTTCCACGTCAAACTACCCTACGACTTTTCCCGTAGCGGCTACAATAACGATCCCGACAACCCCAACAGTAGTAACAATTACAACATAACCCAGTGGTACCCCAAACCAGCTGTCTACGACAACAAAGGCTGGCACCCCATCCCCTATCTCGACCAGGGCGAATTTTATAGCGAATTCGCCTCCTTCGACGTCCGCATCACCGTCCCCCAATCCTTTACCATAGCCGCCACCGGCGAGCTCCAAAACTCCCCAACCCTCCAGGAGCTCGCGCCCACACCAACACCACAAAAACAACCCTCGCCAATAAAGCCCCCCCATCCCAAACCTGGCGTACATCATCCTATCCAACACCACCCGGTCGCAAAAAAGATCCCGCCGCCACCAGCACCCGTTGCCCAAAACATACCTACAAAAACATTAGTCTATCACGGTGACAACATCCACGACTTCGCCTTCTTCGCCGCCAAAAACTGGCGTACCCTCCACGACACCCTCCAGCTCCCCTCCGGGCGTATCATACAAGTCTATGCCTACTACCCCCCAACAGCCAGCTCCGCCTGGCAAAACAGCATACATTACATCAAAGACGCCATCAGCTTCCGCAGCAGCCTCATCGGCGAATACCCCTACAATGTCGCAACCGCCGTCGAAACAAAAATGGGCCCTGGCATCGGCGGCATGGAATACCCCACTATTACCGCCATCAACAATGACGTCACAGACCCGAAAAGCCTCGACATAACAATAGAGCACGAACTCGGACACAACTGGTTCTACGGCATCCTCGGCACCAACGAGAGGCGATATGCCTGGATGGACGAAGGCATCAACACCTACTACGACAATCGCTACAAAACATTCAAATACGGCACTGCAGCCCCCAACAGCTGGTTGGGAAAAAAGCTCCCTGCCGACGAGCAATCATGGGGCCTCGACATCCTTACTACCGTCAAAGGCGACCAACCCATATCCACCAGCTCGGAAGACTTTACCCAAACCGGCTACTTCCTCGCCGTCTATACAAAAACCAGCCAATGGCTAAAAAAACTCGAAGACACCCTCGGCCGGGCAACCTTCGACAGCTGTATGCACGAGTACTATCGCCGCTGGTCATTCAAACATCCCTACCCCGATGACCTCCAAAAGGTCTTCGACGAGACCGGCCACTATAATACCAGCCCCCTCTTCGCTCAGCTCGATCAAAAGGGACCATTACAACCCCCGGCGCACAAACAGCTAAAACCTGCTTTTCTGTTCAATTTCAGAAATACAGACAAGTATAATTATATCAATTTCCTGCCGGCAGCCGGCTACAATAAGTATGACAAGTTCATGATCGGCGCGGTGATCCATAATTACAACCTTCCTCCCACCCCCTTCCAGTTCGTCCTCGTACCCCTATACGCAACCGGTAGCCACCAGCTCAATGGCGCAGGAGGCCTCAACTATACCTGGCGCCCCGACCGGTCCTTCCGCAAAATAGACCTGGGCATCACCGGCGAACGTTTTTCCACCGTCACCGGAATAGACAGCAACGGACATCACCTCACCGGCGGCTATTACAAGCTCGTCCCTACGCTGCGTCTGACCTTTCCCAACAAAGAAGCCCGCAGCACCCAGGAAAAATTTATCGAATGGAAGACATACCTCATCGGAGAAAAACAGCTGGACCACTATGTCCAAAAGTCCACCGACTCCTTTTACTATCCCGTTCCGGGGAAATATAATTTTCGCTATCTCAATCAGCTGAGCCTGGGGATCCGCGACGACAGAGTCCTCTATCCCTACAGTGCCCTCCTGCAATTCCAACAGGCCGCCTCCTTTTACCGGATCAACTTTACCGGTAACTACTTCTTCAATTACGTAAAAGGCGGAGGCCTCGACCTGCGCCTTTTTGGCGCCAAATTCGGATACATCGGCGGACAGTCCGGCGCAGAGGACCTCAGCAGGTTCGAACCCAAGCTCACCGCCGTCCGGGGCGACGAAGACTACACCTACGACAACTATTTTATAGGCCGCAGCGAATTTACTGGCTTTGCCAGCCAGCAGATCATGATGCGCGATGGAAATCTCAAATTGCGTACAGACATCTTCCAGGGCTTACAGGGACGTTCGGACAACTGGGTGGCAGCCGTCAACCTCAGCAGCACCCTGCCCCGCCAGATCGTCCCGGAATGGGTCCCCCTAAAGGTCTTCTTTGATTTTGGAACTTATTCCGGCGCCTGGCAGACCGACCCGCCAACCAGCCACTTCCTCTACGTGGGAGGCCTGCAGCTGTCCCTGATAAAACATGTGGTCAATATCTATATTCCGCTTGTCTACAGCAAAGACTTCAGCAACCAGCTAAAGACTGTTCCCGACCAGAATACCTTCGGGAAAAAGATCTCCTTCAGCATAGACCTGCAAAATATACAGTATCGCAAACTCTTTAGTAATATCCCGCTCTGACATGGCCGCCGGCAACCATATCCGCTATGTAAAAAGACAGGACCTGGACCTCGACGCCTGGGATGAATGCATCCGCTCATCCCCCGTCGGCCTCCTCTATGCCCGGTCTTTCTTCCTCGATGCGGTGACAGACGGACAATGGGACGGCCTTATCCTGGGAGATTATGAAGCCGTCATGCCTCTTACCTGGAACAAAAAATACGGGTTTACCTACCTGTATCAGCCTCACTTCGTTCCTGTCCTGGGGATCTTTGCGGGGCATATCCCACCCCCCTCTCTCGTAGACTTTCTATCCGCTATCCCATCCCATTTCAGATTCTGGGACTTCGACTGCAACGAGACAAATACCCTTCCGGCGTTCACTTCGCTTCCCATAAAGAATGTCCGTCGGAAAAACTATTTTCTCCCATTGGATCGTCCCGGCCAGCAGCTTCGCCAGGGATATAAAAGACTGGCCCGACGCATGCTGCAAAAAGTAGCAGACCTCAACATTGACATCATACGCGACGTGGAGCCCGGGGAGGTCATCGAACACTTTCAGCTGGAATACCGCCACCGCCTCATGCATACACCCGAAGAAGAATACCGGCGTATCACAACCGCCGCCCGGCTGGCATCCGCCAAAGATCATCTGGCCACCTATCTGGCCAGGGCACCCGACGGCGAGGTCCTGGCCTTTTACCTGGTTCTCCGGGATGATAGATTCGTTTACTCGGTACTGGGAGGAAGTACCGAAACAGGAAAAGAAAATGGTGTATTCTATCTGCTGACCGATGCCGTCATACAGGATCACTGCAATACCGATCGTATCTTCCGGTTCGAAGGCTCAGACCTTCCCGGCATTGCCTTCTTCAACGCTCAGTTCGGGTCCTATCCCGTACAATATTCTCATTTGGTGCTGAACAAATTGCCCTTCCCACTTAACCTGTTGAAGAAAAAATGAGAAACCGGATAACGATATCGCCCCTTTTTATCCTTGCAGCCTCTCTCCTGCTCAGCCTGCTCTATTGCCCACCAGTCGACATCTTCTTCGATGACAAGGAGATCTTTAGTTATATCGGCAGGCTCGTCGCAAAAGGCGGCTTGCCCTACAGGGACGTCTTTGATCACAAACCCCCGCTGATCTATTTCTTTAATTACTTCGGCCCCTGGGGACTTTGGCTGATCGATGCTTTTTTGGTCGGGCTCGCCAGCCTGCTCTTCTTCCGCCTTTGCCAGAAATATCGCATCAGCTGGCCCTGGCTCTTACCCCTATTATTCAACCTGCTCATCAGGAACTACCTGGTCTGCATCAGCATCGGCATGACCCGTGCATACACGGCCATCTTCGCACTGCTCTTCTTCTGTATCCTCCTCGACGGATCAAAATACCGGTACTTCTGGCTGGGTCTTCTGACCGCCGCCACCTTCTTCATGCAACAGGACCAGGTGATCCTACTTCTACCCTTCTGGCTCTACGCCCTCCTCTCTATCACCAGTCCGGCGCGCCAGATCACTCTCGCACTGGCCGGAGCCATCCTTTTCTCCGCCCCGATCCTGTTATATTTCAGCCTGAACCACTCCCTCTCCTGGTTCTGGCAATGCGCGTTCCAGTTTAATTTCTTATGGTATGATGAAAAGATCCCCTTCATCGTACACTTCAGGGCTACAAAAGATGCGCTGGAATATTCGGGTATGATGGTGACCTTTCTCCTGGCCGTGGTTGCCGGTTTCTGCGCCCTGGTTCTCAAATCAGACAACCGTCGGCTGATAGCCATAGCCCTGCTCGCCGTCATCTTATCCTTTACTTCGGAATATCTCTCCGGCAAGCTCCGCGCGGGCTATCCGTTTTATTACTATCTCCTGCCGCTCGCATCTACCCTGCCCATTCTCGTCTTTGCCGTCTGGGCGACCACAAAGGAAGAATTCCTGCTTGGTAAAAAAAGCCAGGGATTCTATGGGCTGCTGCTCTGCTGCCTGCCCCTCTACAGCGCCTTTCAGCATGGCACACACCTGTCCACACATAATGCAGACCTGGTAAAGTCCATGCCGGAATACGTTTGGCTCCGGCAACAACAGCTAAAAGATTATGAATTATTTTCCTTTGGAAGCAATGACTGGATCTATGTCTACAACCAGCTAAATATCCTGGCGCCTTCCCGCTGGGTCTACCAGCATATCTGGGAATATTATCCCAACTGGGACGCCGACCACCGGCAGATGGAGACTATCATGAACGACCTGCTCCGGCATCACACAAAATATATCATCAATGATCTCCAGCGCTTCCGCTGGCAGGACCCTTCGGCCCGCACCCTCTGGCTGGACTTTTTGCAAAAGAACTATCAGCCCGTGACCTTGCCGCCATCCATAGAAGCCCTTCGCTCCGCCGTACCGGTGCTTCCCGGCGCTCTGCCGCCATCAGGCCCACTCCTCTGGCAGATAAAATAAGCTATCTCATCAACCCTTCGGCAATCAGCAGGTCTATCGGTGTCGTGATCTTTATATTATTGATCTCACCTTCCACAAGCTGCACGGTATGACCCGCCGCCTCTGCTACCGTAGCCTCATCCGTAAACTCCTCACGATATTCGACGCGAAAAGAAGGTAAAAGTATTGTGCTGAGAAATGTTTGTGGCGTTTGTACCAGCTTGACCCGGCTGCGATCGACAACGGCATTGCCCCCCTCTGTCACCAGTCTTACACTGTCCTTCGAATCCACGACAGGTATAGCCGAACCCAACGACACAGCCTGCTCATAACACCGGTGTATCAGCTCTTTACTCACCAGGCAGCGGACGCCATCATGAACAAAGATCGCCGAATCTTCCTTTATCATCTCCAGCCCATTGCGCACCGAATGGAAGCGCGTGCTGCCCCCGGTCACCAGTTGAACCCTTTCCGGCGCGCGCGTAGTGCCAACCACAGCCATAGCCGCTTCCATATGCTCAGAAGGAACCACCAGAACAACTTTCATATCATCATAAGCCTCCAAAAAAGCCTCCAGCGTATACCACAGAACAGGCCTGCCGTTCAACGTCAGAAATTGTTTCGGCACCGCGCTCCCCATCCTGGAACCGGAACCACCGGCCACAATAACGGCGTATTTTTTCATAACTATTTGTATATGGCTACCACCTCGGTCCCATCACTGCTCTTGAATCCCCGGTACATCCCCTGGCTATTGAACACCAGCGCGGCATTCCCATGCGCGTCAACCCCGATCATTCCCCCTTCTCCTCCAATAGCCATCAGCTTTTCATGTACCACGACCTCCATAGCCTGCTGCAGACTCATACCCTTATACTCCATCAGACAGCTGACATCATGCGCCGCCACAGCCCGGATGAACATCTCTCCATGACCGGTACAGGATATCCCACAGGTATTATTATTCGCATAAGTCCCCGCACCGATGATCGGGCTATCCCCGATACGACCATATTTCTTGTTGGTCATACCACCGGTACTGGTTGCAGCAGCTATATTGCCCTGCTGATCACAGGCTACAGCCCCCACCGTTCCGAACTTCTTGTCCCGCATCAACTCTTCCAGACGCTGATGCGTATGGTCGAGTGAGTAGGCATCGCTGTCACGGATCGCCTTCCATTGATCATAACGGAACTGCGAAAAGAAATATTCATCCGGCTCCAGCTTGATCCCCTGTTTGATCGCAAAATCACTGGCGCCTTTTCCACTCAGAAATACATGATTGCTGTTGATCATCACCTCGGTGGCCAGCTCTATTGGATTGCGGACATTACGGACTCCCGTAACCGAACCCGCCTCCAGCGTCTTGCCGTCCATGATGGCCGCATCCATCTCCTGAACACCCTTTTTTGTAAAGACCGAACCCCGCCCTGCATTGAACAGCATATTGTCTTCCAGGATCACAATTGTGGCCTTGATAGCATTGACAGCCGAACCACCCTGCTCCAGGACCGCAAACCCGGCATCCATAGCCTGCTGCAAACCCTCCAGGTAAGCCAGCTCCAATTCAGGGGTCATATCCGTTTTGACGATCGTACCGGCTCCGCCGTGAATCGCGAGAGTAAACCTCGACATAGCTTTATAATTGAGGGCGTAAAGCTATAAAAATATGTGCCTGAGATTTTTGAAGAATTAAAGCAGATGGTTGAACAGCCGCTAACAGCTGGCTAAAATCATTCGAAACTAATCAACGCAAGATTAAACCAACGCCCCCAATAACTTCCCGCATTCATGCAACAACAGCTCCCGGCTGATAGCCGCCGTCCCAACCTCCTCACAAACCAGCCCCCCGGCAATATTAGCCACCTCCGCCATCAGATTCGCATTCCCGGTAGCCGCATACACCAGCGAAGCCACCGCGATCACCGTATCCCCCGCTCCGGAGACATCCGCAATATTGCGTATATGCGAGCTGATCTGCCTGAACTCCTCCCCTTTCTGATAAAACACTCCTTTCTCCGACAAAGTAATAAAGGATATCGTATGCTGCATCTTTTCTGCCAGCTGTTCATGAATATGCCGCAAGGTCGGCAGCTTTATATCCTCCAATAGGATATTCAACCCCTCCCGGACCTCTTTCAGATTGGGCTTGAATATCGTCACACCCGTATAGGAAAAGAAATTCTTGCGCTTGGGATCCACCGCCGTGATCACCTGATGACGATGACATAAGGCCACGGCTTCCCGTATCACCCGCTCTGTCAGTATCCCCTTATTGTAATCTTCGAAGATAATGACCTGGGGTTTTTCCTTCTCCAGATAAGCCCGCAACAACCCCAGCAGCTCGTCCTCTTCTCTGGTAGTAAGATCAGTAGTCGTCTCCGAATCCAGGCGCAGCATCTGCTGGTTACGCCCCATCACCCTCGCCTTATTGGTAGTGATCCGGGACTCACTCCGCGCCAGGTATTCCGTATAGATGCCGCTGGACTCCAGCATTACCACCAGCTCCTTGCCATCCGCATCCTTTCCAATGACCGAAAAAGCGGTCACCCGCGCTCCCAGGGAAGCCAGATTCAGCGCCACATTCCCGGCGCCTCCTATCCGGTTCTCCCGCCGATCCAGCGTTACAACAGGTACCGGCGCCTCCGGAGATATCCGCTCCACATGGCCCCATAAATACGTATCCAGCATCATATCCCCGATAACCCCAACCTTGATATGCTCAAAGGCTGTAAATAATTGCTTAAAATCGGTCATACAAATTATTTAAATCGATTCCGTCTCGTTTCTTCTGCCAACCTATCCTGGCAACTTCACCCTGCACAGGTCTTAAGCCGCATCCCTTCTCGATACCGCGATATAATACAACGGTATTCCCAATAACACAATGATGGCGCCCCAGGTCGCATACACCGGTTTTTGAATGATCAGTGCCACACAGAACACCGATGCCAGGATAATATAGATAATAGGCAGTACCGGATAACCCCAGGCCTTATATGGCCGTTCCAGCGAAGGCTGTTTCTTCCGCAGGATAAAAATGCCCAGCACAGTCAATGCATAAAAGAAGACGGCCACAAAGGAGATCATATCCAGCAGGTCCCCATACTTCCCGCTAAGACAAAGCACACAGGCCACGACACATTGTGCCCACAAGGCCCAGCCCGGTACGGCATTCTTATTCAACAGCCCCGCTTGCCTGAAAAACAATCCATCCCCCGCCATCGTATAATATACCCGCGCCCCGGCCAGGATCAACCCATTGTTACAACCAAAAGTCGAGATCATGATCATGACGGCTATCACATAAGTCCCTACATGCCCGAAAATGACGTTGGCTGCCGCTACAGCCACCCGGTCCTGTGGAGCCGTCGCAATTTGATTCAGCGGCATCACGCTCAGGTACATGAGATTGGCCGCCACATAAATGACTGTTACGATCAGCGTTCCAAAGAAAAGGCTCAGCCCGATATTGCGCTTGGGATTCTTCATCTCCCCGGCAATGAACGTGACATTGTTCCACGCATCGCTGGAGAAAATAGAACCCGTCATCGCAGCCGCTATCGCACCCACAACCGCCAGCCCCACGATAGGGTTGCCCACCAGGTCACCCACACCACCCATTGCCCCGCTTGCACCTCCCGGTATCAGCCGCTGCATATGCCAGGCATCCGCCCAGTTATGCTGCCAGATACCCTTTTGGGCCCCCAGCAGAAAACCAAAAACGATCAGCCCGAAGAGCGACAGCAATTTAGTAACAGTAAATATGGTTTGTATCCACTTACCCGATTCGATCCCCCGGGTATTGACATAAGTAAGAAAAACGATCAGCACCATCGACACCACTTGTGCAGTATGAACCTTGAAGGTCCCCAACGTCAATATGACATTGGCGTCATTCAATTCCAATGACGGGAAAAAATACCCTGCAAACTTGGAAAAAGCAACCCCTACCGCTGCAATGGTCCCAGTCTGGATCACCGCAAAAAAGCTCCAGCCATATAAAAAACCCGTCAGCGGATTGTAGGCTTCCTTCAGGTATACATACTGCCCCCCCGCCTTTGGATACATGCCGCTCAGCTCACCATAGCTGACAGCCGCCGACAAGGTCATAAACCCCGTAATAGCCCATACAAAGATGAGCCAGCCGGCGCTTCCGACATTCCGGGTAATATCCGCGCTGACGATAAAAATACCGGAGCCAATCATCGACCCGGCAACGATCATGGTCCCGTCCAGCAGTCCTAATGTAGGCTTGAAAGTAGTATTGGTTGATTCTGCCATAGACCCTAAGATAAGAAAATCGATCAATTCCGCAGCAGAATCTTACCACACCTTGCGCCACAGGCGCCACTAATTATTTTTTCTTATACGCCTCGTTCAGCCCCTGTACCAGCTCGTTGGTAATATTATAGCTGGAGTCCTTATTGTAGATAAAGGAATTGGGGTCATAGGCAAAAATGTAGGAGTAGTTCTTAGTCTTATTATATTCTTTTAAGAAATCTTCGATCCTTTTACGGATATCGGCCTTCCGCTCTTCCGTACTCTTATACAAAGCCTGCTCCAGCTCCTGCTTGCGGCTGGCAAACTGCTGCTGCATCTGTGCATACTCCTGCTGCGCCTGCTCACCCTCAGCCTGGGTCATCTGGTTACCCTTCTGCCGCCAGACCTGTATCTTTTTCTGATTCTCGCGATCGAGCCTCTGCAGATCCATATTCATATCGCTCTCTTTCGACTTCACCTGCGCCTGCGCATCTTTGAAGACTTCGTAATGCGCCTCCAGGGAATCCATGTCAAAATAGGCAATCTTAAAAGTGCTGCCACTCACCGGTTTCGCCTCGGTCGTAGCACTCTTTTTCAGTTCCCGGATCTGACCGGCCTGAACAAAATAAAAAACGGATGCCAATACAATGGCGACAACGGCTAATATAGTAGAGATCTTGTTCATAAGTTACCGCGAATATAGGCTTCACTGCTCTTATATAAAAAAAGTAGGAGGTTTTTTACCCCCTACTTTTATCTATTTTAACAATAAATTATTCGTGCGGCCAAAAGCTGCCAACAAACTATTCCTCATCATCGAACTGCATGGCTTCACGAGTCGTCTGCAACAATTCATACTCTTCCTTGCTGCCGACAATCATGTTCTCGAAGTCACGAAGACCCGTACCAGCCGGAATCGGATGACCCGTGATCACATTCTCCTTCAGACCAAGCATGTCGTCGCTCTTACCCTGGATAGCGGCAGAAGACAATACCTTCGTCGTTTCCTGGAAGGACGCAGCAGAGATCCAGCTTTGCGTACCAAGAGATGCCTTCGTAATACCCAGGAGCAGCGGCGCCGAAGTGGCGGCATTGGCATCCCGGAATTCAGCCAGCTTCTTGTCATTCCGGCGCAGGATGGAATTCTCTTCTCTTACTTCCCGCAGACTTACGATCTGTCCAGCCTTCAGCTTGCCGGATTCGCCCGGATCGGTAACGACCTTCTTATCAAAGATCCAGTCATTCTCTTCGAGGAACTCGAACTTGTCGACCGTATCTTCTTCAAGGAATCTCGTATCACCCGGATCGACAATCGTCAGCTTACGCATCATCTGGCGAACGATCACCTCAATATGCTTGTCATTGATCTTCACACCCTGAAGACGATAAACTTCCTGGATCTCATTCACCACGTATTCCTGAACGGCAAACGGACCCTTGATCGAAAGAATATCCGCAGGTGCAACCTGACCATCGGACAGCTGCGCGCCGGCCTTGATAAAGTCACCATCCTGTGCAAGGATCTGCCTTGTCAGCGGAACAAGATATTTCTTGACAACACCATCCTTGGCTTCTACGATGATCTCGCGGTTACCACGTTTGATATTACCAAAAGCTACCACACCGTCGATCTCACTGACGATAGCAGGGTTGCCCGGATTACGCGCTTCGAACAGTTCCGTTACGCGGGGCAAACCACCCGTGATATCCCGCAGCTTACCAAGTACGCGGGGGATCTTCACGATTACCTGGCCAGCTCTCACCGGATCACCTTCTTCGATGATGATATGAGAACCTACCGGCAGGTTATAGTTCTTTATTTCCTTGTTCCCTTCGATGTTGATAGAAGGGATCTTGGTCTTATCTTTTGTTTCGATAACCACCTTCTCACGGTGACCAGTCTGCTCATCCGCTTCTTCCCGGTAGGTGATACCTTCCAGTACAGCGTCGAACTTCACGTTACCCGCGATCTCGGAGATCACAACGTTGTTGAACGGATCCCATGAGCAGATCACATCGCCCTTAGCCAGCTTCTGACCGTCTTTCACGCTCAGCGTAGCACCATAAGGAACGTTGTTGGTTGCCAGCAGACGATCGTTCTTCACGTCCATGATCCTCACCTCACCCGTACGACCGATAACGACCTGGACCTTGTCCCCTTCATTATTCTCCGTCGTTACCGTTCTAAGCCCGTCGAACTGAACAGTTCCTTCGAACTTAGCGATCATCGTAGATTCAACCGAAGCACTACCCGCAACACCACCCACGTGGAAGGTACGCAGGGTCAGCTGTGTACCAGGCTCACCGATCGATTGAGCGGCGATGATCCCGACAGCATCACCCTTCTGCGTGGTATAACCCGTTGCCAGGTTCTTACCATAACATTTCACACACACCCCACGCTTGCTTTCGCAGGTCAGCACCGACCGGATTTCCACCGTTTCGATACCGGCATCTTCGATAGCCTTGCCGATCTCTTCAGTTATCTGCTCACCAGCAGTAACGATCAGTTTGTCGGTCTGCAGATCATACACGTCATGCAGAGACGTACGACCCAGTATCCGGTCATATAATGGTTCTACGATGTCTTCATTGTCCTTCAGCGCAGAAGTCGCAATACCTCTTAATGTACCGCAATCTTCTTCTGTGATAACCACGTCCTGTGCAACGTCCACCAGACGACGGGTAAGGTAACCGGCATCGGCCGTTTTCAGGGCCGTATCCGCCAGACCCTTACGGGCACCGTGGGTAGAGATAAAGTAGTCCAATACGTTCAGACCACCCTTGAAGTTGGAAAGGATCGGGTTCTCGATGATCTCACTGCCGGTAGAGCCGGACTTCCTTGGCTTGGCCATCAGCCCTCTGATACCAGCCAGCTGTTTGATCTGCTGCTTGCTACCACGGGCGCCGGAATCCAGCATCATGTACACAGAGTTGAAACCCTGCTTGTCATTAGCCAGCTCAACGATCAGCGACTCGGTGATACGGGTATCCACACGGGACCAGATATCCACGATCTGGTTGTATCGTTCGTTATTCGTGATCAGACCCATATTATAGTTGTCCCATACCTCGTCGACTTCCACTTTCGCGTTGTCGAGCTGCTGTTCCTTGGTATCGGGAATGATCAGGTCATTGATGTTAAAGGACAGTCCGCCACGGAAGGCCATCCGGAAACCAAGCTGCTTGATATCATCCAGGAACTTCACCGTCTTGGGGATATTCGTCCACTTGATGATATTACCAATGATCTCACGAAGCGACTTCTTCGTCAGCAATGCATTCACAAAACCCACTTCAGCAGGAACATGCTGATTGAACAGTACCCGGCCGACCGTAGTCTCCAGCAGCTTGTGTTCGATCGTATCCTGCGCCGTCCGCACATTCGTCTTTACCTTGATAAAGGCGTGCAGATCGATCCGTCCTTCATTGTAAGCGATGATCACTTCTTCAGCGCTGTAGAAAGCCTTTCCTTCCCCCTTCACCTTCACGGTCGGAGTAGATTTTCTACCCTTCGTGATGTAGTAAAGACCAAGTACCATGTCCTGTGAAGGCAGGGTGATTGGTGTACCGTTCTGCGGGTTGAGGATGTTGTGCGAAGACAGCATCAGCAGCTGCGCTTCCAGTACGGCAGCGCTGCTCAGCGGAACGTGAACGGCCATCTGGTCACCGTCAAAGTCGGCATTGAACGCCGTACAGACCAGCGGATGCAGCTGTATAGCCTTACCTTCGATCAGCTTGGGCTGGAAGGCCTGGATAGACAGACGGTGCAGCGTTGGGGCACGGTTCAGCATGACCGGGTGACCTTTCAATATATTCTCAAGGATATCCCAAACGATAGCCTCTTTTTTATCAACTAATTTACGCGCGCTCTTCACCGTCTTCACAATACCTCTTTCGATAAGCTTGCGGATGATGAACGGTTTGAAAAGCTCGGCAGCCATATCCTTTGGCAGACCACACTCGTGCAGCTTCAGTTCCGGTCCTACCACGATAACCGAACGACCAGAGTAGTCGACACGTTTACCAAGCAGGTTCTGACGGAACCGGCCCTGCTTACCCTTCAGCACATCGCTGAGAGACTTCAGCGCACGACCACCCTCAGCCTTCACGGCGTTGGATTTACGGCTGTTGTCAAACAGCGAGTCGATAGCTTCCTGCAACATACGCTTTTCGTTACGAAGGATGACCTCAGGAGCCTTGATCTCCAAAAGACGCTTCAGACGATTGTTACGGATGATCACCCGACGATACAGATCGTTCAGATCGGACGAAGCGAAACGACCGCCATCCAATGGAACCAACGGACGCAATTCCGGAGGAATGACAGGGATATATTGCATAACCATCCACTCAGGACGGTTGGTAATACGGGAATTCGCATCGCGGAATGCTTCCACAACACTCAGCCTCTTCAGGGCATCCGCCTTACGCTGCTGGCTTGTCTCATTCGCAGCGGCATTCCGCAGATCGAAGGACAGCTGATCAAGCTCGATACGCTCCAACAGGTCATGAACCGCTTCCGCACCCATTTTCGCGATGAACTTGGCAGGATCTTCATCAGGCAGATACTGGTTGTCCTTGGGCAGCGTGTCCAGGATCTCCAGGTATTCTTCTTCCGTCAGCAGATCCCCATAATTCTGCCCCTTATCCGTACGGATACCAGGCTGAATTACTACATATCTTTCATAATAAATGATGCTTTCCAGTTTCTTGGAACTCATCCCCAACAAATAACCGATCTTGTTGGGAAGTGATTTGAAATACCAAATGTGAACGACCGGTACCACCAGCTTGATGTGGCCCATCCGCTCACGCCTGACCTTCTTCTCGGTGACTTCCACCCCGCAACGGTCACACACGATCCCTTTATAGCGTATCCGCTTGTACTTGCCGCAGGCACACTCATAATCCTTTACGGGACCAAAAATACGCTCACAGAACAAGCCGTCTCTTTCAGGCTTGTATGTGCGGTAGTTGATGGTCTCAGGCTTCAGAACCTCTCCATACGATCTCTCGAGAATGGAATCGGGCGAAGCTAATCCGATAGTGATTTTTGAAAAAGTGGCTCTGGGACGATTTTCTTTTTTAATAGCCATATTGCAATATGCGGTTTTTATCTTTGTTCCAACCTTGCTGAAAACGCTGGTTTCGCCTTTCGGAGCTCCCAACCATTTCTACTGAATACCAATAATTTAGGCCCTCAAAAAACAGGAAATTGAGCACCCAAACGATGCCAATAAACCTAAATTAAGGAGGGCAAAGGTACGAATTTACTTTAGAAAAATGTTTTTTCCAAAATACTCCGTTCCTAAGCCCGCCCGGCTTTGCCCGTATTAAAATAAATTGTAATTGATTTTTGACCAACCCACAGATTATATAACAACATACGCGCCATTTCGTTCACGGCGAAAGAAATATAGTCTGGCCAGCATTTGTTCATCGATTAATCAGCCGTTGCGACCGCGTACCGCAATAAATCCATTTATTAATTCCAAGGCTTAACATTGACCACAATTAAATATCTCGTCGCCCAGTACCGATGGCTGCGCCATCTGGCAGGGCCAATGATGCGCCGGAGGCTAATCCCTCTACACTTCCAGTCTCGCCGATGCCTCCGGCGAAAGCTCCTCCGTCGCTTTAGCCCCTCCTCTCCCCCTCCAAATATTTCTTCCTGATCACATCCTGCACCGGCACATGCCGTATCTTACTCTCCATCCACGAAATAATATCCAGATACATGAACGCCCTCGTCTCAAACCTATTCCCCTCAAATTCCTTCAACTTCTCCACCAGCTTCTCGAACTCCGGTCTCAGCTTCCCTGGCGACATATTGAACGACTTGCGCAAAAACCGAAAGATCTCCTCCTCCACAAGACTGAGATTCCCCATCTTCGCCATGAACCGGTAAACAGACTTGATCAGATACTCCAGCAGGTCAAAATTCCCCAGCTCATAGTGCGCGATCAGATGCAACAACCGCGAATAACATTGCAGATCCGTCCGCAGATCAACCTTCCAGTTGATGATCTTATTCAAATAATCTATCGTCTTCTCATAATCGCCACTCCCAAAATACAAACACGCGATCTTATAGTAGAACACCAATATCCGGTGCCGGTCAAGGTACATCCAGTATTCCTTTAGCTTCTCCTCAATATACGGTACCAGCGTTATACCCTCCGTAAATGTGCCATCGATAAAATGCTGATTGAGCTTGGAAATATAGAGATATACAAAGGTCTGTATCCTGTTATTTACATTGTTCTTCACAATATCCGACTCAGAGAACGTCTCAAATTTATTCAGCGTCTCCCGGAACTTCTCGTCATTCAGCAGATCAAAATGCGCCCCCAGTAAATTGTGCATCCCCTTTATATAATGCGAGGTCTCTATCGCAACCATAAAAGGCTCCCGCTCAAAAAGATCCACCCACTTCTGCGTATACCGGTAATACATCAGGAAATCCTGCCGGATAAAAGCATACCAGGAAAAGCTCTGGTACAGGTACAGCTTCTCATAAAAGCCCTGACAGTCATTGATATCTGCCGGTAGCTGCTTCTCAAAAAATTCCTGCACCGCCTCCTCATCCTTTTCATTCCTCGCCACCCCATTGCGGATATACCAGCTGTACAGCTCCAGCGACAGATTCGACAGCCGGCTGATCAGCCTGAGCTGCTCATTCACCGCATCGACCTCGCCGGCCAGCTGATCGGCACGGTCCTGCATGCTTCGGGTAATATGAAGGGCCTCTATCGTTTTCTCAAAAAACAGCACCTGTAGCAGAAAGGTCACCTGGTTATGCGCCTTCGCATTCTCCTTGATCCGGTCAAGGGTCTTCAGACTCTGCAGATACAACCCCTTATTATAGAGGATCCGGGCATAATCCAGCTGCTCATGTAATTGAATATCAACGTTTTCCTCCTGCCTGATCAGCCGTAGGCTGGATAATATCTCCCGGTAGAGGTGCGCCTTGGCGTTGGAAAGCTGCGCCTTCTTTAAATTTTTGTTTTTACTTAACAGTTGAGCCTCATCATATTCCTCCATTTTGTCCAGAGCGTCAAATAGTTGGATGCTTTTCAGGTCCTCACTGGACGAATTACGCGTAATGTAGAGCTTAAAGTTCCGCTTTTCGGACTTTTCGAGGGATTTGATCAACTGGAACAGTGTGTCTGACGAACGGTTGGGCATCGTAATTTATAACTTTAAAATCCTTGTCAGCAGTGCGTTTCGGCTCATTTACCCCCAAGTAAGGGGTGTAAAACCACTTAAATTATGATTTCCTTTCCAAAGTAAACAAAGGTATTTTCGAAAACGGCTTTAACCAATAATTTTTATCCTTTTTAAATTATAGCAATGTCCGACAAGAAAATCTACATCTTTGATACCACTCTTCGAGACGGAGAACAAGTACCCGGTTGCAAACTCAATACCCGGGAAAAGATCGAGCTGGCCCTCCAATTGGAAGCCCTCGGCGTTGACATCATCGAAGCCGGTTTCCCCATCTCCAGCCCCGGCGATTTCAATTCGGTACAGGAAGTATCGAAGATCATTAAGAACGCAACAGTTTGCGGCCTCACCCGCGCAGTGGAAAAAGATATCGAAACCGCCGCTGCCGCTCTCAAACACGCCGTAAGACCCCGCATCCACACCGGCATCGGCGCTTCTGACAACCATATCAAATATAAGTTCAACACCACACGCGAAGACATCCTCGAACGCGCCGCAAAAGCCACCCGCTTTGCAAAGAAATTTGTAGACGACGTCGAGTTCTTCGCCGAAGACGCCGGCCGCGCCGACAACGAGTTCCTGGCCCGCCTGGTAGAGACCGTCATCGCCGCCGGCGCCACAGTCGTCAATATCCCCGATACCACCGGTTACTGTCTGCCCCAACAATACGGCGATAAAATAGCCTGGCTGGTTAACAACGTTCCCAATATCGACAAGGCAATCATCTCCTGCCACTGCCACAACGACCTCGGACTGGCTACAGCCAACTCCATCGTCGGCGCCGTCAACGGAGCCCGCCAGATCGAATGTACCATCAACGGCATCGGCGAAAGAGCCGGCAACACCTCTCTCGAAGAAGTGGTCATGGTTATCAAACAGCACGCCGCTACCCTCGGCCTTTATACCGACGTCCGCACCGAAATGCTCAACCCTCTCAGCCTGCTGGTCTCGGAGACCATGCGCGTTCCGGTTCAGCCAAATAAAGCCATCGTAGGAAGCAACGCCTTCTCTCACTCCTCCGGCATCCACCAGGACGGATTCCTGAAAGAATCCACCACCTATGAGATCATGACCCCCGAAGAAGTGGGCGCCGCAGGCTCAAAGATAGTACTCACCGCCCGCAGCGGCCGTTCTGCCCTGGCACATCGCCTGCGCAACCTCGGCTATGATTTCGACCGCGACGGCGTTGACATCCTCTACCAACAATTCCTGCAAATAGCCGACAGCAAGAAAGAAGTAGAAGACAATGACCTGCATCAGATGGCCAAAGCATACAATACTTCAACCGTCACAGCCTAACCGAACAAAAAACAGTATTCTTTAAATACTTTTATGGCAAAAACATTATTTGAAAAGATCTGGGACCGCCACGTCGTCAAAACGATCGAAGGCGGCCCATCCGTGCTCTACATCGATACCCATTTTATACACGAGGTTACCAGCCCCCAGGCCTTCAAAGGCATCGAGAACAGGGGCATCGAAGTCTTCCGGCCCAAACAGATCGTGGCCACCGCCGATCACAACGTCCCCACCCTGCACCAGGAGCTCCCCATAAAAGAAGAGCTATCCCGCATACAGGTACAAAGACTCATCGAGAACTGCGCGCGACATCACGTTGAACTATACGGCCTTGGTCATCCCTACCAGGGCATTGTTCATGTTATAGGACCCGAGCTCGGCATCACACAGCCCGGCATGACCATGGTCTGCGGGGACAGCCACACCTCCACACACGGAGCCTTTGGCGCCATCGCCTTTGGCATCGGCACCAGCGAAGTGGAAATGGTCATGGCCACCCAATGCCTGATGCAAAGCAAACCAAAGCTGATGCGCATCAACGTGGAAGGCGAGCTTAACAATGGCGTCGTCTCCAAAGACATCATCCTCTATATCATCGCGAAAATTTCCGCCAGCGGCGCTACCGGCTATTTCGTCGAATACGCCGGCTCCGCCATCCGCAACCTCTCCATGGAAGCGCGCATGACCATCTGTAATATGAGCATCGAAATGGGTGCCCGCGGCGGCCTCATCGCCCCCGACCAAATCACTTTCGACTACATAAAAGGCCGCGAGTTCGCCCCCAAAGGCGCAGACTGGGATAAAAAGCTCGCGCAGTGGCAGCAGCTCTATTCCGATAAGGATGCCAAATTCGATATCGAGATCAATATCAACGCCGCCGACATCGAACCCATGATCACCTACGGAACCAACCCGGGCATGGGCGTCAGCGTAGCCGGACATATCCCCGCCACCAGCGAAATAGAAGCCAACGAACAACCCGCCTTCGCAAAAGCCCTGACCTATATGGGCCTCCAGGCTGGCGCCGCCATAAAAGGTAAAAAGGTTGACTACGTCTTCATCGGCAGCTGTACCAACTCCCGCATCGAAGACCTTCGGCTCGTAGCTTCCTTTGTAAAAGGTAAAAAGAAAGCCGCGGGCGTAGAAGTATGGGTCGTACCCGGTAGCAAACAGGTTGAACAGCAGGCCATCAAAGAAGGCATCGACAAGGTCTTCGAAGCAGCTGGCTTCAACCTCCGCCAACCCGGCTGCTCAGCCTGCCTCGGCATGAACGAAGACAAGATCCCCGCAGGGAAATATTGTATCTCGACTTCCAATCGCAACTTCGAAGGCCGTCAGGGGCCCAACGCCCGCACCTTGCTGGCCAGCCCCCTGACCGCAGCTGTCGCAGCCATCACCGGCGAAGTAGCCGATATAAGGGAGTTCATCTGAGGGGCCGCGGGTTCGCAGGCCCATGATAAACAGAACACAAACAAGCCGGCGCCACACAAGACCGGGCAGCCGAAAACTAAAGTATAACAATGAGCAAGTCGATCAATAAAATAAATTCCACTACCGTTCCCCTCAACCAGGAGAACGTCGATACCGACCAGATCATCCCCGCCCGTTTCCTCAAAGCCACCAGCCGCGATGGATTCGGCGAGAACCTGTTCCGCGACTGGCGCTACAACAGCGACGGTACCCCGAAAAAAGATTTTGTTCTCAACGACCCTACCTATAACGGGAAGATCCTGGTAGCCGGAAAGAACTTCGGCTGCGGGTCCAGCCGCGAACACGCCGCCTGGGCCATCAAGGACGCCGGCTTTGACGTCGTCGTCAGCAGCTTCTTTGCAGACATCTTTAAGAACAACGCCCTCAACAATTTCCTGCTTCCCGTCACCGTCAGCGAAGCATTTCTGCAAAAGGCCTTTGCCGCTATCCAAAAAGATCCGAAGACAACCATCGCCGTCGACCTCGAATCTCAAACCATTACCGTCGACGGTCAGTCAGAAAAATTCGAAATAAACAATTATAAAAAAACCTGCTTGCTCAATGGATACGACGACATCGATTATCTGTTAAGCATAAAAGGCGAGATCGAAAACTTCGAAAAAATCGCGAAATAGCAAACGCATAAACCCATACCCAAATAATCATTGTATGCAAAAAAACATCGTAGTCATTGAAGGCGACGGCATCGGCCCCGAAGTAACCCGACAGGCTATCAAGGTTCTCAACGCAATAGCCGAACAAGGCGGACATGAATTCACTTACACCTATTGCCTGATGGGTGCAGACGCCATCGACAAGACAGGCAATCCGCTCCCCGACGAGACCATCGAAGCCGCCCTCAACAGCGATGCTATCCTCTTCGGCGCCATCGGCCATCCCAAATACGATAATGACCCCACCGCGAAGGTCCGACCCGAACAAGGCCTGCTCAAGCTGCGGAAATCACTGCAATTGTTTGCCAATATACGCCCTGTCACCACCTATCCGGCCCTTCAGCACCTTTCCCCGCTAAAGGCAAAGATCCTCGAAGATGTCGACTTCGTCATCTATCGGGAACTCACCGGCGGTATCTACTTCGGGAAAAAAGAACTCAACGCCGAAGGCACACAGGCCTCTGACGACTGCACCTATACCCGTGACGAGATCGAACGTATCGCGCACCTTGCCTTCCAGAAAGCCCAGCAGCGCCGCAAAAAGCTGACCCTCGTCGACAAAGCCAACGTACTCGAAACATCCCGCCTCTGGCGTAAAGTAGTACAGGACATCGCCGGACAATATCCCGATGTCAAGGTCGACTTCCTCTTCGTGGACAACGCAGCCATGCAGATCATCCTCAACCCGAAACAATTTGACGTAGTCCTCACCGAAAATATGTTCGGAGACATCATCAGCGACGAAGCCAGCGTGATCAGCGGCTCCCTTGGCCTGCTGCCCTCAGCCTCCATCGGCAAAGGCGCAGCGCTCTTCGAACCCATCCACGGCTCCTATCCGCAGGCAGCCGGCAAAGACATCGCAAACCCCCTCGGCAGCATCCTGTCCGCAGCCATGCTGCTCGACCACTTCGGCCTCCACGCAGAAGCAAATAAGATACGCGAAGCAGCCAACTGGACACTGCAGAACGGCTTCGTAACAAAAGATATAGATCCTATAAATTTCTACTTCACCACCACCATCGGTGAGCTGATCAGCGATTATGTAGGCGGAAAAATTCCCGGCGACATCCACAAAGGGAATATCGAGCTGAGAAAGTCGACAATTATTTAACGGTCGGCGCAAATAAAGTGCGCCCCAAAAAAATTGTTGCAAAAAGTTCTTTGTTTGTTCAACAGGCGGACGTATATTCGTTGTACGAATAACATCCTTCTTGCAAAAGCGCAACCTAAATATCACTCAAATTTTAACCGCGATTATTATTGTGGTGGTGGTGATTATTATTCCTGCGCATAAGGGAGGAGGGTGGTAGTTTAAATACAACAAATCAAAATACCAGAGACCCGCCTCCCAGAGGCGGGTCTCTTTTTTTAATTAACTCTATATGGCATACTACAACGAGAACACTGTTCTCTGGCTGGACGGCAAGATCGTCAAAGCATCGGAAGCAAAAACCGACCTCTATGGTCAGTCCCTCCACTATGGCTATGCCGTGTTCGAAGGCATCCGCTCCTACAAGACCGCCGCCGGCGAAACAAAGATCTTCAAACCCGTCGAACACTACGACAGGTTAAAAAGATCCGCCGAGGCGCTCAACCTGCCATATAGCTACAGCACGGACGAGCTCATCACCGCCACCTATGAGATCCTGGAACGCAACCAGCTGCAGGATGCCTATATCCGCCCGGTCGTTTATGCTCCGGCCAACATGAGCTTCAACCCCAATACCGAATCCTACACCGTCATCCAGGTCTGGGAAATGGCCCCCTTCCTCGGCGAGAAATTGCTGAAGGTCATGACATCCTCTTTCCAGCGCCCAAACCCAAAAGGTTTTAAAATCGAAGCAAAAGCATCCGGTCATTATGTCAACTCGATCCTGGCCAGCCAGGAAGCAAAAGGCAAAGGCTTCGACGAAGCCCTGCTCACCGACATGAATGGCTTTATAGCAGAAGGCCCCGGCGCCAATATGTTCTTCGAAAAAGACGGCAAGCTCTTCACACCCGCCACAGGGAATATCCTTCCCGGCATCACCCGCGCCACCGTGCTGGAGATCTGCCGCGAGCTCGACATCCCTGTCGAAGAAGGACAATTCACCCCCGGCCAGCTGAAATTGGCAGACGCAGCCTTCTTCTGCGGCACAGCTGCAGAGGTCATAGGCTGGGCCTCCATCGACGACACGACTTTCCCAAAGCCCTGGACCAACACCCTCAGCAGAAAAGTACAACAAGCATACAAAGACAGAGTAATAGAAAAACAACATCAACTGGAAACTATCTAACCAAATGGAATTAAATAAGTATAGCAAGACGCTCACTCAGGATACGACACAACCCGCCGCACAGGCGATGTTATACGGCATTGGACTGACAGACGAAGACCTCGCAAAAGCACAGGTAGGCATCGCCAGCATGGGTTACGATGGCAACACCTGTAACATGCACCTCAACGGTCTCGCCCAGCACGTAAAAAAAGGAGTCTGGGATACCAATCTCGTCGGCCTTGTCTTTAATACCATCGGCGTCAGCGACGGTATGGCCAACGGCACCGACGGCATGCGCTATTCCCTGGTTAGCCGCGACATCATCGCCGATTCTATCGAAGCCATCTGCGGCGCCCAATACTATGACGGCATCATCGCGATTCCGGGCTGCGATAAGAATATGCCCGGCTGCCTCATCGCCATGGGCCGGCTGAATCGCCCCTCCATCATGGTCTATGGCGGCACCATCGCACCCGGCCATTATAAAGGACAGGATCTCAACATCGTCTCCTCCTTCGAAGCGCTCGGACAAAAGATTGCCGGCAAGCTCGACGAAGCAGACTTCCAGGGCATCGTCCGCAACTCCTGCCCCGGCGCAGGCGCCTGCGGCGGCATGTATACCGCCAACACTATGGCCTCCGCCATCGAAGCCCTCGGCATGAGCCTGCCCTTCTCCTCTTCCAATCCCGCCCTCAGCGAAGAAAAAAAGAACGAATGCCTCGCAGCAGGCGCCGCGATCCGCAACCTGCTCGAAAAAGATATCAAGCCCCGCGACATCATGACGAGGAAAGCCTTCGAAAATGCGATCGTCACCATCATGATCCTCGGCGGCAGCACTAATGCGGTCCTCCACCTCATCGCCATGGCACGCAGCGTAGACGTCCCGCTTACCCAGGACGACTTCCAGGCCATCAGCAACCGCATCCCCGTTCTGGCTGACTTTAAGCCCAGTGGCAAATACCTTATGCAAGATCTCCACCAGCACGGCGGCATCCCCTCCGTAATGAAATACCTGCTCGAAAAAGGACTGCTGCACGGCGACTGTCTCACCGTCACAGGCAAGACACTGGCCGAAAACCTTGCAGCTGTTCCCAACCTCGACTTTAATAAACAGGATATCATTTTACCACTGGAAAAACCGATCAAAGCAACCGGCCACCTCCAGATCCTTTACGGCAACCTCGCCGAAGGCGGCAGCGTAGCCAAGATCAGCGGCAAGGAAGGCGAACGCTTCGAAGGCACAGCCCGCGTCTTCGACGGCGAACACGAACTCATCGCCGGCATCAATTCCGGGAAGATAAAGGCAGGCGACGTAGTCGTCATCCGTTACGTCGGCCCCGTCGGCGCCCCCGGCATGCCCGAAATGCTCAAACCTACCTCCGCCCTCATTGGCGCAGGCCTCGGCAAAAGCATCGCCCTCATCACCGACGGCCGCTTCAGCGGTGGTACCCACGGCTTTGTCGTAGGCCATATCACCCCGGAAGCACACCAGGGCGGCACCATCGCCCTCGTACAGGACGAAGACATCATCGAACTCGACGCCACAAAGAACACTATAACGCTAAAGGTTAGCCCCGAAGAACTTGCAAAAAGAAAAGCCGCCTGGAAACAGCCGGCCCTGAAAGCAACCCGCGGCGTCCTTTTCAAATATGCAAAATCAGTCAAGAACGCCGCCGAAGGCTGCGTAACCGACGAGGAAAACAATAACTCACTTTAAAAATTAGTATATGAGCAACATTACCACAACTCCCACCCCAGCCCAATCGAAGCCCAAGGCCGCCGCACCCGCAAAGGCAGCCCCGGTGGTGCGGGAGTTGAGTGGCTCCGCCGCCGTACTCGAAGCCTTTCTCGAAGAAGGCGTCGATACCATTTTCGGTTATCCCGGCGGCGCTATCATGCCGATCTATGATGCCCTCTATGACTACAATGACAAGCTGAAACATATCCTCGTTCGCCACGAACAAGGCGGCATCCACGCCGCCCAGGGATATGCCCGGGCCTCCGGCAAGACAGGCATCGTATTCGCGACCAGCGGCCCCGGCGCTACCAACCTCGTCACCGGCCTCGCAGATGCCATGATCGACAGCACACCCCTCGTCTGCGTCACCGGCCAGGTCTTCGCCCACCTGCTCGGAACCGACGCCTTCCAGGAAACAGACGTTATCAATATCACCACGCCGGTCACCAAATGGAACTACCAGGTCACCGACGCTACCGAGATCCCTGCCGTACTGGCAAAAGCCTTTTACATCGCCGGCAGCGGCCGCCCCGGACCAGTGCTCATCGATATCACAAAGAACGCCCAGATCCAGAAATTCAACTACGAAGGATATACACGCTGCAGCCACATCCGCAGCTATCGCCCAAAACCCATCGTTCGGAAGGAATACATCGCCGAAGCAGCCCGACTGATCAATGAAGCAAAAAGACCCTTCATCCTCTTCGGCCAGGGCGTCATCCTCGGTAAGGCAGAAAAAGAACTCCAGGCCTTCGTAGAAAAGAGCGGCATCCCCGCAGCCTGGACAGTCCTCGGACTCAGCGCCCTGCCCACCGACCACCCGCTCAACGTCGGCATGCTCGGCATGCACGGCAACTACGGCCCCAACCTGCTTACCAATGAATGCGACGTAATGATCGCCATCGGTATGCGCTTCGACGACCGCGTCACCGGCCGCCTCGATAAATATGCCAAACAGGCAAAGGTCGTCCACCTCGACATCGACCCCGCCGAAATAGACAAGAACGTAAAAGCAACCGTACCCGTCTGGGGCGATTGTAAAGAAACCCTCCCCCTGCTCACCAAAGCAGTACAAAAAAAGTCTCACACCGAGTGGCACCAAAGGTTCAAGGACGCCTATAAGATGGAAGACGAAGCCGTCATCAAAGACGAATTGAACCCTACCAGCGACGACATGACCATGGGCGAAGTGCTAAAGGTCCTCAACGAGCTCACCGGCGGCGATGCCATCATCGTCACAGACGTCGGCCAGCACCAGATGGTAGCCTGCCGTTATGCCCGCTTTAACCAAACAAAAAGCAATATCACCTCCGGCGGCCTCGGCACCATGGGCTTTGGATTGCCCGCAGCCATCGGCGCCAAATTCGGCGCCCCGGACAGAACCGTAGTAGCCATCGTCGGTGACGGAGGCTTCCAGATGACCCTACAGGAATTAGGTACCATCATGCAATTCGGCGCCGCTGTAAAAATACTCGTCCTCAACAACAGGTTCCTCGGTATGGTAAGACAATGGCAGGAGCTGTTCAACGACAAACGCTACAGCTTTGTCGACATCACCAGCCCCGACTTCGTCGCCCTCGCAAAAGCATATTATATCGAAGGCCAAAGCATTTCCGATCGCAAAGACCTGAAAGCCGCCGTCAAAGCCATGCTCGACCACGACGGAGCCTACCTGCTGGAAGTATTCACGGGAAAAGAGAACAACGTATTCCCCATGGTACCCCAGGGTTGCAGCGTAAGCGAGATCAGACTTAAATAACAGCGGTCAATGCAACAGACACAAAATATCAGGCCATGACAACAGCTATAGATACCAAATGGAACGCCCGCCTCTACGATGACAAACATAACTTTGTCTTCAAATACGGCGAAGACGTAGTCCATCAGCTCGCACCCCAGCAGGGCGAACGTATCCTCGATCTCGGCTGCGGCACCGGCTACCTGACAAATCTCATCGCCCAGGCAGGAGCCCGCGTCGTCGGCATCGACAAATCCGCCTCCATGATCGAAAGGGCAAGAGCCGCTTACCCCGACCTCGACTTTCAGGTACGCTCGGCTACCGATTTTCACTTCGACACCCCCTTTGACGCCATCTTCTCCAACGCCACCCTGCACTGGGTACTGGATAAAGACAGCGCCATCGAGAATATCTACCAAAACCTCCGCCCCGGCGGCAGGCTCATGCTCGAAATGGGAGGTAAAGGGAATGTAGAAGAGATAGTAGTAGCCACCCGTAAAGCCCTTACCCGCCACGGCTACTATAGCAACGCCGCCACACAGATCTGGTACTTCCCCTCCGTTGGCGAATACACCACCCTGCTGGAAAAAAGAGGTTTCCGTATCCGGTTCGCCTCGCATTTCGATCGCCCCACCGAACTGCAGGACACAGAGAACGGCATCAAAGACTTTATAAAAATGTTCGGCAACGCCTTCTTTAGCAATATCCCCGAGTCCGCTATCGAACCGGTGCTCGACGAGATCCAGGAAGCCGTCCGCCCCACAAACTACCGGAACAGTACCTGGTATGGCAACTACAAAAGATTACGCATAGAAGCAATAAAACAATAAGTAATTTTATGAACCCAAATAAACAGGAATATACGATCACAGTCTACACGGAGAACCAGATCGGTCTCATCAACCGCATCGCGATCATGTTCTCCCGTCGGAAGATCAATATCGAAAGCCTCAACACCTCTCCGTCGGAAGTAGAAGGCATCCACCGTTTCACCATCGTCATCAACGAAACGGAAGACGTCGTCCGCAAGCTCTGCCGCCAGCTGGAAAAACAGGTCGAGATCCTGAAAGCCTACTTCAATACCAATGAAGAGATCATCTGGCAGGAGATGGCCCTTTATAAAGTGTCCACCGATGAGATCGCCGAAAAGGTAAAGGTCGAACGCCTTTTAAGAGAATATGGCGCCCGCGCCGTGGTCATCCGCAAGGACTACACCGTCTTCGAAACTACCGGCCAGCGCGAAGAGACCGATAAGCTCGTAGAGGTCCTCGAACCCCTTGGCCTCATCGAATTCGTTCGCAGCGCCCGCGTAGCCATCATAAAAGATAGCTCCGGCTTCCACGAAAAACTCAAGGAATTCGAGCTGACCGAACCTGGCGAAGAGGTCATCGAGAACCAATTCCTCGACCAGCAGGACACAGTATTCAGCATGTAAAACAAACAATCAAACAAACCAATAAAATAGGAAAACATGGCAAAACTCAATTTCGGCGGTGTGGAAGAAAATGTAGTAACCCGCGAAGAATTCCCTCTCGCCAAAGCACAACAGGTTCTGAAGAATGAAACAGTTGCTGTCATAGGCTATGGCGTACAGGGACCGGGCCAGGCGCTGAATCAAAAGGATAATGGTATCAACGTCATCGTAGGCCAACGCAAAAATTCCAAAACCTGGGACAAGGCCGTAAAAGATGGCTTCGTACCCGGCGAAACCCTGTTCGAGATCGAAGAGGCATTGCAACGCGGCACCATCATCTGCTACCTGCTTAGCGATGCAGCCCAGATAGCCCTCTGGCCAACAGTAAAGAAGCACCTCACCGCAGGTAAAGCCCTTTACTTCTCCCATGGCTTTGGCATCACCTTCAACGAACAAACCGGCATCATTCCTCCAAAAGACGTCGACGTATTCCTCGTTGCCCCCAAAGGTTCCGGCACCTCCCTTCGCCGTATGTTCCTCCAGGGCCGCGGACTCAACAGCTCATATGCCATCTTCCAGGATGCAACCGGCAAGGCTAAGGATCGTGTAGTTGCCCTCGGTATCGCCGTCGGCTCCGGTTACCTTTTCGAAACCGACTTCCGCAAAGAAGTATACTCCGACCTCACCGGCGAACGCGGTACCCTCATGGGCGCCATCCAGGGTATCTTCGCCGCTCAATACGAAGTGCTCCGCAAAAAAGGACACACACCTTCAGAAGCTTTCAACGAAACAGTAGAAGAGCTGACCCAGTCTCTTATGCCCCTCGTAGCAGAGAACGGTATGGACTGGATGTATGCCAACTGCTCCACAACAGCACAGCGTGGCGCACTCGACTGGTGGAAGAAATTCCGCGACGCTACCCTGCCCGTCTTCACCGAGCTTTATGAAAGCGTCGCAGCAGGCAAGGAATCCCAGCGCTCCATCGACTCCAACAGCCAGGCCGACTACCGCGAAAAGCTCGACGCCGAACTGAAAGAGCTGCGCGAAAGCGAACTCTGGCAAGCCGGAAAAACCGTCAGAAGCCTTCGTCCCGAAAATCAGCCCGCACCCGGCACTACGCCAAAAGCCGCAGCGGTCGCAAACTAAGAACAAATAATGTCAGACCTTACAACAATACCAGGATCATCCACCTCCGGCTCTCTCTTAGGAAAGAGCTGGGGGCTGGACTTCCAGGCCGCAACGGAAAGACTCAGCAAAGTCGTTAACCGTACTCCCCTCACCTTCAATCATTCCCTCTCCAGGAAATATGATTGCAAAGTATACCTGAAACGCGAAGACCTCCAGGTAGTCCGCTCCTATAAGCTCAGAGGTGCATTCAATATGATGGTCAGCCTGCCGGCCGAACAGCTGAAAAAAGGCGTCGTCTGCGCCAGCGCCGGCAACCACGCCCAGGGCTTCGCCTATTCCTGTCATAAGCTGGGCGTAAAAGGCGTTGTCTTCATGCCCATCATTACCCCCCGCCAAAAGGTCAACCAGACCCGGATGTTCGGGGAGAACAATATCGAGATCGTCCTCGTAGGAGATACCTTCGACGACTGCGCCATAGCAGCAAAAGAGTTTACCGAAGAGCACGACATGACCTTCATCCCACCCTTCGAAGACCTTCGCATCATCGAAGGCCAAAGTACGGTGGCCGTCGAGATTCTCGAAGACCTCCAGGGCATCGACTTCCTGTTCGTACCCGTAGGCGGTGGCGGACTGGCGTCCGGATCAGGCGCCTATTTCAAGACCTTTTCACCAGCTACAAAAGTCATCGGCGTAGAACCCGAAGGCGCCCCTTCCATGCGCGCTGCCTTCGACGCAGGCCACGCCGTCACCCTCGACAACATCGAACGCTTCGTCGACGGCGCAGCCGTCAAACGCGTCGGTGACCTCACCTATAGCATCTGCCGCGAAGTGCTCGACGATATGCACCTCGTTAACGAAGGAAAAGTATGCTCTACCATCCTCCAGCTCTATAACGAAAATGCCATCGTAGTCGAACCCGCCGGCGCCCTCAGCATAGCAGCCCTCGACGACTACGCCGCCGAAATAAAAGGAAAAACAGTCGTCTGCGTCGTCAGCGGAAGCAACAACGATATCGATCGTATGCAGGAGATAAAAGAAAGATCCCTTCAGTACGAAGGCCTGAAACACTATTTCCTCGTCCGCTTCGCCCAGCGCCCCGGCGCCCTCAAAGAGTTCGTCAACCACGTACTCGGCCCCAACGACGACATCACCCGCTTCGAATATATCCAGAAGCACAACAAGGAATCAGGCCCCGCCCTCGTAGGCATCGAGCTGACCTCAAAAGAAGATTATAAGGCCCTGCTAAAGAACATGACCCTGTACAACGTGACCTATACCGAACTGAACAAAGACGATACCCTGTTCGGCTACCTTGTTTAATTGCCCCTACCCTGTTTTCCCCACAAGTGGGGAAAATTGCGCCTCAACTATTTTAAACAATATCATGAAAAACCGCAATTATTTCGTATTTTTATTCGCTTGATCACTGCTAACGCCATAAGAAAACTAAGTTTTCCCGTAAAAAATTGAATAACGTCTAATCTTGCTAGCAAAACATGATCAAAAACGGACTTTACTCCCCTGAGTTTGAACGCGATGCGTGTGGTATCGGGTTCGTTGCCAACATCAAAAGCAACAAATCGCATCAGATCGTCTCCGACGCGCTGACGATCCTTGAGAACATGGAGCACCGCGGGGCTTGCGGTTGCGAGAATAATACCGGGGATGGCGCCGGTATCATGATCCAGATCCCTCACGAATTTTTCTTCGACGAATGCGTTCGTCTCGGCATCCACCTTCCCCCATATGGCAAATATGGCGTTGGCATGCTCTTCTTCCCCCGCGACATCCGGCTGAAAGAAGAATGCCGCGACATCTTCGCCCGTGCCGCAGAAAAGCTGGGTCTGGAAGTACTGGGCTACCGTAAAGTACCTGTCAACCCCGATGGCATCGGCCCTACCGCCCTGTCCGTCGAGCCCGAAATGGAACAGGTCTTCATCGCCTGCCCCGACCACATCAAACAGCCCGATGACTTCGAACGTAAGCTGTTCCTGTTGCGCAACTACGCCAGCAACACCATCAACAACACGATAAAAAAGGATGCCATCGGATTCTACGTGGCCTCCCTCTCCTATAAAACAGTCGTCTATAAAGGCCAGCTCACCAGCGGCCAGGTAAGAAATTACTTTCCCGACCTGTCCAACAAACGGGTGGTCTCCGCATTCGGTCTCGCTCACTCCCGTTTTGCGACCAATACCTTCCCTTCCTGGAAACTGGCTCAACCCTTCCGCTACATCGCCCACAACGGCGAGATCAATACACTACAGGGTAACCTCAACTGGCTAAAGACCAGCGAAAAAGGTTTCACGACTCCATATTTCTCCAAGGAAGAGATGGACATGCTGCTGCCCATCATCGCCGAAGGCGCCTCCGATTCAGCCTGTCTCGACAATGTCATCGAGCTGCTGACCCTCTGCGGCCGCTCACTACCCCATGTCATGATGATGCTGATCCCGGAAGCCTGGGACGGCAATGATCATATGGATCCCGTGAAAAAGGCATTCTACGAATTCCACGCCTCTATCATGGAACCCTGGGACGGCCCCGCCTCCATCTCCTTCACAGACGGCAAGATCATCGGCGCGACCCTCGATCGCAACGGTCTTAGACCTTCCCGTTACTGCGTGACCACAGATGATCGCGTGATCATGGCCTCCGAAACCGGCGTCCTGCCAGTCGACCCGAAACTCATCAAAGAAAAAGGCAGGCTGCAACCCGGCAAAATGTTCGTGGTCGACCTCGAACAGGAACGTATCATCAGCGACGACGAACTGAAAAGCTCCATCTGCTCCCAGAAACCTTATGCAGAATGGCTTAACAAATACAAGATCCGGCTCGAAGAGCTCCCCGAACCACGGGTCCTCTTCACCCACCTCGAACACGACCAGATCTTCAAATACCAAAAAGCATTCGGGTATTCCACCGAAGACCTCGATACCATCATCGCAGGCATGGCCCTCGACGGGAAAGAACCCCTCGGCTCCATGGGTACCGACGTGCCGCTGGCCGTCCTTAGCGATCAGCCCCAGCACCTCAGCAGCTATTTCAAACAGCTCTTCGCCCAGGTGACCAACCCGCCTATCGATCCCATTCGCGAACGTCTCGTTATGTCACTCGCGACCTTCGCAGGCGGCAACAGCAACCTTTTGGAAGAAGACCCCTTAGCCTGCCACAGCGTGGCCCTGAAACACCCCGTTCTCAGCAACCACGAGCTGGAAAAGATCCGTAGCATCGACACCGGCATCTTCCAGGCTAAAACCCTCCAGACCTATTTCCGCGCAGACGGTAAGCCCGGTTCCCTGAAAGCAGGGATCGACCGCCTCTGCCGGTATGCCGTAGACGCAGTAGAAGACGGCTTCGAAGTGCTCATCCTCACCGACAGAGCCATCGATTCCGACCACGCACCCATCCCATCCCTGCTCGCCACCGCCGCCGTTCACCACCACCTTATCCGCAAAGGATACAGAGGACAGGTAGGCATCATCGTGGAAGCGGGTGACGTATGGGAAGTACATCACTTTGCCTGTCTCATCGGCTTCGGCGCCACAGCCATCAATCCCTACCTGGCCCTGTCCAGCATCCGGGATATGAAGATGAATGACAAGCTGCAGACCCCACTCGACCACGAACAGCTGAAAAAGAACTATATCAAAGCCGTCAACGACGGCCTGCTAAAAGTCTTCTCAAAAATGGGCATCTCGACCCTCCAGTCCTATCAGGGCGCCCAGATCTTTGAGATCATTGGATTAAACAGATCCGTAGTAGACAAATACTTTACCGGCGCCACCTCCCGTATCGAAGGAATGGGCCTCGACGAAATAGCCCGGGAAACCCTGGCCAAACACTATTTCGCATTCAGCCGGAAAGATATCCCCGTGGAAAGACTTCCCGTAGGTGGCATCTACCAGTGGAAAAGAAAAGGCGAATTCCACCTTTTCAATCCCAACACGATCCACCTCCTGCAGCACTCCACCAGGATGAACGACTACACCACGTTCAAAAAATATTCGAAACTCGTCAATGACCAGAGTGACAAAGCCGCAACCCTCCGCAGCATGCTCACCTTCAAGCGTAACCGCCCTTCCATTGCCCTGGAAGAGGTCGAACCCGCTGAAAGCATCTACCGCAGGTTTGCCACAGGCGCCATGTCCTTTGGCTCCATCTCGCACGAAGCCCACTCGACCCTCGCCATCGCTATGAATCGCCTCGGCGGTAAAAGCAACACCGGCGAAGGAGGAGAAGACGAAATGCGCTATGAACCCATGCCCAACGGCGACAGCATGCGCTCCGCCATCAAGCAGGTCGCCTCGGCCCGCTTCGGGGTCACCAGCTACTACCTCACCATGGCCGACGAGCTCCAAATCAAAATGGCCCAGGGCGCAAAACCCGGGGAAGGCGGACAGCTGCCCGGACATAAAGTCGACGAGTGGATCGGGAAAGTAAGACACTCCACACCCGGAGTAGGCCTCATCTCCCCGCCGCCACACCATGATATCTATTCTATCGAAGACCTGGCCCAGCTCATCTTCGACCTGAAGAATGCCAATCGCGCCGCCCGCATCAGCGTCAAGCTGGTGTCAAAAGCAGGCGTAGGTACCATCGCAGCAGGCGTCGCCAAAGCAAAATCCGACGTGATCCTCATAGCCGGTCACGACGGCGGCACCGGCGCAAGCCCGCTCAGCTCCATCCGCCACGCAGGTCTTCCCTGGGAACTCGGCCTCGCCGAATCTCACCAGACCCTCGTAAAGAACAAGCTGCGCAGCCGCGTAGTGCTACAGGCCGACGGTCAGATGAAGACCGGCAGGGACATCGCCATCGCCACCCTGCTCGGTGCCGAAGAATGGGGCCTCGCCACGACAGCCCTTGTCGTCGAAGGCTGTATCATGATGCGTAAATGTCATCTCAATACCTGCCCTGTCGGCGTCGCAACACAGGACCCCGAACTGCGCAAACGCTTCAGCGGTGATGCCGATCACGTGGTCAACTTCTTTACCTTCATTACCCGTGAACTAAGAGAGATAATGGCCGAGCTCGGATTCCGCACCATCGACGAAATGGTCGGCCAGGTCGATAGCCTGCAGATCAGAGAAGACATCACTCACTGGAAATACAGCAAGCTGGACCTCTCCCCGATCCTCTACAAAGAGCCTGCGTCCATGTACACAGGCCTGTACAAACAGGAAGAGCAGGACCATGGCCTCGCAGACGTGCTCGACTGGAAATTGCTGGAAGCAGCAAAACCAGCGCTCGAACACCAGCAGAAAGTATTCGCCGAATTTAAGATCCGCAATACCGACCGCACCCTCGGAACGCTCCTCTCCAACGAGATCTCAAAAAAATACAAAAGCGCAGGTCTTCCCGAAGACACCATACACTTTAAGCTGACCGGTACCGCCGGCCAGAGCTTCGGAGCCTTTAATACCAATGGGGTAAACCTCGAGCTCGAAGGCGACGCCAACGACTATTTCGGCAAAGGACTTTCCGGTGCAAGACTCATCGTTTACCCTTCGCAGAACGCAGGCTTCATCCCCGAAGAGAACAGCATCATCGGCAACGTAGCCTTCTATGGCGCAACCTCCGGCGAAGCATTCATCCGCGGTAAAGCCGGCGAACGCTTTGCCGTCCGCAACTCGGGTGCAAATGCCGTCGTCGAAGGTGTCGGCGACCACGGCTGCGAATACATGACAGGCGGCAGGATTGTCATCCTCGGCGATACAGGCCGCAACTTCGCAGCAGGAATGAGCGGGGGCATCGCATACGTATACGATGTTCGCGGCAAATTCTCCCGCAACTGCAACCGCGAAATGGTAGATCTCGACCCCGTCGGAGAAGGCGATATCAACGAGCTGAAAGATATGATCGGACGCCATTATGCCTATACCGGCAGCACCGTAGCGAAATTTGTACTGGACGACTTCGAGAATCAGGTACAGCATTTTGTAAAAGTGTTCCCAACCGATTATAAGAAGGTGCTGGAAAAAGCTGGCAGGCCGCAGGCCATTAATAAATAATTGAGAACGCGGAGTCGGCTCTCATGTGTGACTCAGCCACTCCGTTGTTCTCATTTTTTACCCAAAAACGACAACAAAAAAAAGATATGGGCAAACCAACCGGATTTCTGGAGTTCACCCGCGAACTCCCCTCCAAACGCCCCGTGCAGGAGAGAAAACAAGACTATAGAGAATTCGTCAACACCTGGTCCGGCCAGGAGCTAAATAAACAGTCCGCACGATGCATGGACTGTGGCATCCCCTTCTGTCACAGCGGCTGCCCCCTGGGCAACGTCATCCCCGAATTCAATGACGCCGTATATCGCCAGCAATGGCAGGAAGCATATGATATCCTTACCTCTACCAATAATTTCCCCGAATTCACCGGCCGCATCTGCCCCGCCCCCTGCGAAAGCAGCTGCGTACTCGGCATCAATCAACCCCCGGTAACCATCGAGGAGATCGAAAAGCATATCATCGAAATAGCCTTCGATAAAGGCTTCGTAAAAGCCAACCACCCGGCCCTGCGCACCGGCAAAAAAGTGGCCATCGTAGGCTCAGGTCCCGCAGGACTCGCAGCCGCAGACCAGCTCAACGCAGCCGGCCACACCGTCACCGTCTTCGAAAGAGACGACGAACCAGGTGGCCTGCTCCGCTACGGCATCCCCGATTTCAAGCTCGAAAAATGGGTCATCACCCGCCGCGTCCGCCTCATGGAAGAAGCCGGCATCACCTTTAAATGCAATGCCGAAGTAGGTGTCAACGTTAGCATTAATGATCTGCTGCGCGAATACCACGCCATCGTACTGGCAGGCGGCTCTACCATCCCCCGCGACCTGCCCATCCCGGGCCGCGACCTTAAAGGCGTCCACTTCGCAATGGATTTCCTAAAACAGCAAAACAAACGCGTCAGTTCCCTCCCCGTCCAGGGAGAAGATATCTATGCTACGAGTAAGAACGTCGTCGTCATCGGCGGCGGTGACACCGGCAGCGACTGCGTAGGCACATCCAATCGCCACGGAGCCATGTCCGTCACCCAGTTTGAGCTCATGCCCAAGCCACCCCATAGCCGCACCACCTTTATGCCCTGGCCCACTTACCCCATGGTCCTGAAAACTTCCTCCTCACACGAAGAAGGAGCCGACAGACACTGGGCCATCGCAACAAAGGAATTCATCGGCGACGGCAAAGGCAACCTCAAAGCGCTTAAGACAGTAAAGCTGGAATGGAAAACGACCGAAGACGGCCGCGCCGCCCAATTCACAGAAGTACCCGGCAGCGAAGTAGAGCTCCCCTGTGAGCTCGCCCTCCTCGCCATGGGCTTCGTCCATCCACAACATCACGGCCTGATCAAAGAGCTCGACGTCGAGCTCGATGAAAGAGGCAACGTAAAAGCCAGCGAAAAGAACTACGTGACCAATATCGCCAAGGTCTTCACAGCCGGCGATATGCGCCGCGGCCAGTCCCTCGTCGTCTGGGCCATCAGCGAAGGCCGCGAATGCGCCCGCAAAGTGGACGAATACCTCGTCGGCACCTCCCTGCTCGAAAGAAAAGATCAAAGCATCATCGCCCTCTAAACAAGGCGATCAATATTACCACAGGCCGGCCCCAAAGCCGGCCTTTTTTCTTACCCATTCCCCAATACCCCCTTTACCCCACCCCTTCCCTCCGACCCCAACATCCCCCCAACTCATCTCCCCACTCCTCCACCCTCAACCTCAATCTTCCGCACCCACCCCCAATCATTCATTCAATATTTCTTTCATTTTTTAGACAACTTCGATTTCTCAATCCTCCACTTTCACCAAAATACGTACGTAATTATCTATCTAATAATATTTTATACGTAATTTATTGTCATATTAAAAAACAGTACATATAACATAAAATTATGAAAAATATTATCCAATTCTTAAATTAGCCTAATAAAAGTCATTTTTTACAGCCATTTAACCAAAACTATCCAGAATGATCAAAATTTCCATCCTTTCCATTTTGGTAATAACACTTACGTTTACCACTTCCGCCCAAACGTCCCATGATTCCACCCCCCACCGCCCCACCCCGGCCCTGATCGTCACCGGCTCCGTCGACCTCTATTATCGCTACGACCTCTCCCGGACCGACAAAAACAACTTTACCAGCTTTACCAACACCCATAACCAATTCACCCTCGGTTCAGCAGGTGTAAAGCTCGAACACCGAACGACACGCGTAGACATGGTCGCCGACCTCGCCGTCGGACCAAGGCAAAAAGATTTTGCCTATAACGATAAAGGGATCACCCAGGCCATCAAACAACTATACATCAGCTATACCTTCAACAACTGGCTAAAAATCACCGGCGGCACCTGGGCCACCCATCTTTGTTATGAGTCCCCCGATGCCGCCGCCAACCGTAACTATAGCATGTCCTATCTCTTTACCAACGGCCCCTTCTCCCATACCGGGGTCAAAGCAGATTTCACCACAGGGAAAAGCGGGCTGATGATCGGCATCGCCAACCCCAAAGACTATAGAAGCATCCCCTCCGACGCACACAATAACAAGAACATCATCGCCCAATACAGCTATGCTCCCACCGACAACCTGAAGATCTACCTCAACTATATAGGCGGACGCGACATCGAAGACAACCGCACCCACCAATATGATCTCGTACTGACAGCAAGGACCAGTTCCTTCTTCAGCCTCGGCTTTAACGGCAGCCTCAACAAGTCCAGCCTGGCCAGCGAGAAATACTCCTCCTCCCATAGCTGGTGGGGTTCTGCCCTCTATCTCAACATCGACCCCAAAAGCTGGTTCGGCCTCACCCTCCGCTCAGAATATTTCAACGACGAAAAAGGCGTCTGTCTTCCAGCCCCTGCCAGCCTCCTGGCTACTACCCTCTCGGCAAACTTCAAGATCGACGGTTTCACCTTTATCCCCGAATTTCGTCTGGAGAACGCCAATACCCCCATCTATACACACCACGACGGCAACCCGACTCACAGCGCCGGCAGCTTCCTTTTCGCCGCCGTTTATTCCTTCTGACCACCCCCCTAAAACCGTACGATGAGATCCATCGCTGCAGTAAACTGATCTTTCTTCGTACCATTATCATACGGCGTTACCCCATCGGCATAAGCGCGCTCATACCTCACCTCCGGCCGTATCCGGATCAGATCCGTAAAATGGTGTACAAACCCGATAGTATGACTCGTATATAAAGTGACAAAACCGGTCCTGTTTGCCTTCGGATCATTTAAAAGATCATTGCGGATAGACAGATAATCCTTTTTTGAGAGCTGTACCTGGAAATAATTGACAAATCCTTCCGCCCCCGCCGCTCCGGGGATCAGCGTCCCCGGCCCCACACCTTCCAGGAAAGGTTTTCCCGGACCATTGATCACCGTCCCGCCGGTAAGAGCATGGTATTGCCACATATAATATCCTTCTGTCATCATATGAACGCTCTCACTGAACTTATGCCCCCAGGTCATCACCACCATCTGAAGGTCGTCGTGCTGATCGGTGTAATGACCACTGCCCAGTGAATTGATCCCTCCATAGAGCGAGTTCTTATTGTCCCTGGAGACCCAACGAGCCATCAGTAGACCATTCAGCTGAGCAGACTTACTCCATGGCGCCATATCATTCCCAAAATGCGCACCTGCCTCCAGTTGCCAGTAGGAACCTAGCTTAAAAGTTGCCTGTACACCAGTGAATGTATATGGATCAACGGCAAACATTAAAGAATGCGAATACAAATAATTATCGGGCGCCCACTGGGCTTCAATATCCGCGGGGGAAATGTACCTGCCCACTTTTAATATCATCCCATTCGCAACTTTTGGGAAGTATAAAAGTCCATAAAATTCAGCAGGGTCAGCCCCATACTTATTATTGTGAACCAACAGCTGATCACTAAAATATCCTTTTGCAACAGTATATCGGTAATCAGTACCAAAGATCGTGGTAGACAGGAACCCCCAGTCGAAATGATCCGTCTGAGCAGTATTCGGTTGCTTGTCAAATTTGATAGCCACCTGGTCCAGCACAACGGAATTAGGGATCAGGTCATAAGACGTCGGAGCATTGGAATGCTTTGACGTACTCAGATTACCTCCCGCATCGACCCAGCCATAGATCTTTAGCTTACTCTTCGTAAGCCCCAATGCCTTTTGCATGGGATAGTTCGGCGCCGTCGCATCGACACCGACCAAAGGTGCACCATCCCACTCCGAACCTGGAAAAGGAGGACTGGCCAGCGGCGAAGGAAGACTACGGACCACCGTATCCTGGCTATACCCATTGAAAAATAGCAGAAATAAACAGACGCAAACAAGGATTCTCTTGAACATACACAGTTTTGTTTGCACCTGTTTGAACCATTTATATACCAGAACAGGCCCCCGGAGATTACGGGAGCCTGCAACTCAATGCTGTCAAGAGTTTTCACAGCTTGTTAACGGACCAGTCTGTCTGTAAGGACAAGTGTCAGCTATACCTATTTGAAAAGCACCCTATCAAATAAATAAAATTCATATGTTTAATTCACGCCTAAAATCATAAAAAAATACTTTCACCCCAATCCATACTCCTCAATTTTCCGATAAACTGTCGTCAATCCGATATTCAAAAGCCGCGCCGCCTCCACTTTATTCCCCTGGGTATAATTCAATACCCGCTGTATATGCAGCTTCTCCACGCTCGACAGATCAAAGGCCGACATCGGCTGCCCCATTGTCATCGTCGCCTCCAGTTGCGCTATCCTGCGATGCAGCAGCGCCTTTTCGATCGACGCCGCTATATGAGGTAGCAGCTTCACATCACATACGACAATATCGACATCCTCCCGCACAATGACCCTTTCCGCCGCTCGCCCATCCGCAGCCTCAAGAACCCGATACCCCTCAGGAATACAAATTTTCTGTAACAGATCATGAAGGGACGTCCCATCATCGATCACCAGTATATTCGATGCCGTCATAGCAAACAATTTTCACAGATTCCTACAATCTGAATAAGACCGCCAGTATATACCTGTCTTCAGACTTCACGAGGTCTGGTCTCCAATCCGGAGGCAGAGGCGTCGTGGAATAGCCATTAGGAGAAGTTACACCACCGGCTCCGGCAAAATATGGAACATTGGCATGCCTGTGTACATATTCTACACGGAAACAAATGCTTTGATTCGGCATCCAGTCAAAGTTGGTAGAACAATCCCATGCCTTGAATTGATCCCCGGGGTTTGCGCTGAAAGGAAATTTTCCCTCGGTCTGCGTAGGATTATTCGGGTCCGGTAATGGACTAGCCTGCCCTGTTGGATATAATACCAGATATCTGCCAGGATTGGTCATCACACCTCCACCGATCGTCCAGGCAAATTTATTTTTTGCGAACCATACGCGGTTGTAAACCATAGCGCTCAAAAAGTATTGCGCCGGTCCTTGCGCAGAATCGCCATTCTTAAACCCATTCACACCACCACCCTTCTCAAATCCAAGATCACCTGTCACGGAAAAGGCCATTTTACTGATGCCCTTCGATGCAGGGTTATTATAGTATCTCAGCAATGCGCTGTTGTCAGAGTGAAACCTTTTCCTTTGAGGTAGACCCGCGGCATCCGTACCATAATAGTTGTTGGTCAGGATCTTGAAGCTGCTGGTAGGATTCCAGGTAATATTAGCACCCAGTCCGGGCATCGAATTGAACTTTCCATAGCTCTGCCAGCCATTGATGATCCACGGCTCGATCTTCAGGTGTTTTGTCGGGAAGATTTGGATACGCACCCCATTAAAGAACCAAGGGGTATTATCTGAAGTATAGGAAGCCTGGTATTCCCAGTTCTCCACCTGGTAATAAGAATTAAGCCCGATGTAAGAAAGAAAAAGTCCGGCATCCACATTAATGCCATACCACTTATTGATATGATATCCCACATAAGCTTCGCTCAGATAACGATACACATCGGCCAGTTTGTACTGTCCCCGATAAGGGCTGAGATCATTTCTTGGGATCACCTGCGACCTCGACCCAAACTGCAGCGTGGCTTTCGCCCTTGCATGATCATAATTGTACTCGCCGCCGATAAGCAGATGGGAAAGATTGACTTCATTGTCGCGCGCCAATGCCGTTGAACCAACCACAGTATTGTCATTGGGATTATTATAGGAATGCGTGTAATTCATATCCACCATTAAATATGGGGTAAAATATTTGCCCTGGAAAAGCGAAGAGTCTCTGCGGTCACTCCCGTTTTGCCAGTTGGTCTCAATATCGTCAAAAGGAACCTTTACAGAGCCCTGCGCCATCGGCGCCACAGGTGCCCCCTTATCCAATAAAGCCGGATTCTTTCTCAGTGAATCCAATAACTCCTTCTTAACCTGGTCCACTATCGCCTGCCTGCGTACACGCTCGGTACTATCCTGCGCCCGAACACTAACAAAAGCCATTGCAAAAGCAAATACTAACAATTTCGTTTTCATTTTTTGCACATTGATTTCCCTCCTTCAGCCAAATGCCATTCCCATTTGTTAATGCCATGTAAACGATATTCCAATTATTTAACAATCAATTATTTAAAAGACCTAACACAGTTTCCGGACTTTTCATCTATTCTACAAACCCTTTCAAAAGGACACGGTTCCCTTTCACTTTGGCAAAAAAAAGGACCACCATTTCCGGTGATCCTTTTACTGTCTGTTACATCGATTACAAAGCCCCCACTTCCTCCGGCACAAACAACATCGCCGTACAAAGACATTTCTCCCTCCGGTTATTCTCCAATATAGAATAGTTCACACAATGCTTACACTGATCCCAGAACTTCTCGTCCCGGGTAATACTCGAATAAACAACCGGTTCAAAACCTAAGCGGTGATTCATCTTCATAATAGCCGCACCGGTAGTAATGCTGAAGATCTTCGCCTCAGGATAACGCTGACGGGCCAGCGCAAATACCCGCTGCTTGATCAGCGAAGCCACACCTTTATTACGATAAGCCGGATTGACGATCATCCCGCTGTTTGAAACGAACTCATCATTGCTCCAGGATTCTATATACGAGAACCCCGCCCACTCACCAGTAGAAGCAATCGCAATAACAGCCTTCCCGTCATATATCTTCTTACACAGCGACTGGGGCGTACGCCTGGCAATACCCGTACCACGGGCCTTGGCCGAACGTTCCATCTCTTCCAATATAGGATAAACATATTTTACGTCTTTGGGTACAGCAACCCGGACCTGCACCGGCCCTTCTGGCTCTTCTTCCATTTTGATTTATTTTTCATCTATAATGCCAAGAGGCGTTCCAAATTCACAAAGCCCTCATAATCAAATAAATAAAAAAACCTCGCTCCCCTAAAACCGTTCTGTTTTGGAAATTTCTCTCATTTCGGTAGGGTGCTGAAACCAACAATAAACACTCAACTATTTAATTATCAACCAATTAAATAATCAGGCATTTCCTTTGACCTATCCTGCACAGTAAATTATAACCCATGCTTAATCAATACGAAGTCTCCAACTTCATCACCTTCAGACTGCCAGAAGTAAAACTCGAAATATCCCAGACTGGCGCCGAACCTACGGCCTACCAGTCCATCCAGGTACTGGCAGACTATGCCAAACGCATGGCCCTCGAACACGACTTTAAAATGGTGGAGAAATGCATGAACCTCGTAGAAAAGCTCTATGAGAAAGGAAATACCCTCGTACGCAACGCCGTCGAGAACATCTTCGTCTTCTCGTTCTCATCGATGTTATCCCGCTGCAACATAGTGGAATGGCGTATCGTCCAGTCCTATATGCCCGCAGACCTGTACTCTTTATACGTAAAACAGATCCTCAAATCAAAATGTTAGGCACTATTCCTCGCCGCATTAATAATCCCAAAACTACTCCTCATGATCAATCGCTCATAAACCTCCTTCATCGGTTTATTCTCCCCACTCTTCTCCAACGCCTGGAACTTCGTCAACGCATACTGCTGTATCGTACTCAATGGCAGCACTATCCGCTCCCGCATCTGTATCGACAGCTGCTCCACCGGGTAATCAGCCATCAGCTCGTTCTTCCCCGACAGCTTGAAAATATATTTTTGCGTCAGCTCAAACTCATTATAGATCAGCGTCCACAATTCCCCATACACCGGGTGATGCGAAAAATGCTCCGTCAGTGGAAAAAAACATTTCTTCATCGCCATCTCACAGTTGTCCAGCAAAGTCTTGAAAAAAGGAGAGTTGTCATAAAGATTTTTCACAGCCTTCCACTTCCCCTGCTTATCCAAAACCTGCAACGCCTTCCCAACCCCATAATAACCCGTCACATTCTGCTTCAGCTGGCTCCAGGCGCCTACATACGGAATAGCCCGCAGATCCTTCAGCTCCAACCTGCCCGAACTCTTCCGCTTGGTAGGCCGGCTCGCAATATTCGTCTCGTTGTAAAAGCGCAACGGACTCACCTCATTCAGATATTGTAAAAAATAAGGATGATCCTTCAATTTCGTATACGCAGTATAGCTCTCCTCCGCCAATGCCTGCAACAACGCTTCCTCATCCGTCTGCAGCGTCACCTCCTTGGAAGATAAAAGGTCATTCGAGATCCCCGCATGCAGCAGCTGCTCAATATTGAACTGCGCCGTATCGATCGTCCCGAAATTCGAGCTTACCGTCTGCCCCTGTATCGTCAGCTGTATCTGCTTGTTGGCAATATTCTTGCCCATAGAAGCATAAAACCGGTGCGTCTTACCACCACCCCGCGCAGGCGGACCTCCACGACCATCAAAAAAGACCACATCAATTTCATATTCCCTCGATATCCTTGTCAGCTCTTCCTTCGCTTTATAAATAGCCCAGTTCGCCATCAGATAACCACCGTCCTTCGTACCATCCGAAAAACCCAGCATGATCGTCTGCGTATCCCCACGCCGCGTAAGATGCTTCCTGTATGCCTTATTCTCATACAGCTCCTTCATCACAGCTGCCGCCTCCCGCAGATCATCCACTGTCTCGAACAATGGCACTATGTCCACCGTCAGCGAGTCTTTATTAAACCCACCCAGCAACAACAAGCCCATCACCTCCAGCACATTCAGGGCGCTGCTGCACTGGCTGATGATATACCGGCAGCAGCCATTCTCCCCATTCAGCTCCTGTATCGTCTTCATCGCCGCCACCGTCTCCAGCGTGTCCCGGACCAGCTCGTCTTCATATAAAGACGACTGCACCTGGCCATGAACCTTTGTCAGCAGCTCTATCTTCCTGGCAACCGGCAGCGACGCATAATTCTCAGGTACCAGCTGCTCCTTAGCGGCAATAGCCGCCAGCGTAGTCCCATGTACCGAACTGTCCTGGCGGATATCCAGCGTGGCAAAATGAAGCCCGAAGATCATCACCTTCCCGATCAGATTGTCCACTATGTTTACAAAAAGACTGTTATGCTGGTAAATAATGATCTCCCTTACCTGTGTCAGCACCTCCAGTATCTCTTCCTTGGAAAGATCGGTCCGCTGGTTAGGGATAAAGATGTTGTTGTATAGCTTCTGCTCCAGCTCCGCGATCAGCACGTCGACACCCTTGAAGGTGAGCCTCCGCTTCAGCCGCCGTACATCGAAATAGTAACAACGGATGATCGCCCCCCGCAAAGCCTCCGCAACCCGCAGCGTCGTCTCCGCCCTGACAAAAGGATTTCCATCCCTGTCACCACCCGGCCAGAAACCCATCTTGATAACCGGGTTTTCCTTGCTCAGCACATGCGGGAACTGCTCCCGCAAAGCAGAAATGATCCTTCCGCCCGCATGATAAAAGACATTTTCCAGGTACCAGATCAGACTTATCGCTTCATCATATGGAGTCGGCTTCTGTTTCTTTAAAAAAGGGGTCTTCCCCAATTGCTGCAGGTAAAGATTGATCTCCCCTGCATTGTTCTCTATCACAGCCCGCGACAGATCATTGATGATCCCCAGTACCGGCCCCGGATAGAACTGCGTCGGATGCGCCGTCAGCACCATCCGCACAGAATAATCCTTCAGCTTCTCCGCCAGCTCTTCCTCCTTGTTCGTCCGTACGACTTCCGACAAAAGATTCTTCATCGTCCCCGCCCCGCTCATATCATTCACATGCCGGAAAGCAGCATCCTCCAGCGCATCGAACAGCACGATCTGCCGCTCGACATACTGTACGAACCGGAAAAGAACGTCCGCCCGCTCCCGCTCACCCGCGAGTGCAGTGTGCTTCCTGAAAAATTCTTCCAGAATTTGCTCAGGACTCTGTTTCTTCATATACCCTTCCTCACAGATCGTCAGCAACAGCGACAACATGATCCCCGTTTTCTCTATCCGATGAAAAGGAAGGGACGTAAATAAGCTATTGTATAATTGAAACTTGATACCGACCAGATTCTTAAATTGCTGCAACCCCTGGGATGGTTGATAGTTCATAACCGAGATTTAATACTGTTCAAAGAATACATCCAAAATGCAGTAATCCTTCAATGCGGACCCGAAATTACTTTATTTTAGCTAAAGAAACCGCCAACTTTTGTTTTTCCATTCATTTCTCCTATCTTAGCATCGCAAAAGTGATAAATAGTATACACCATATCTGCTCCTCTTCTTGTGCAACGGCCGCACAAATTACAACTATTATCACCATTACAACCCGTTAAGGGTTGTCAAATTCCATATCACCACCTGGGCTTCTTCAAGCTATCATTCAAAGAGACAAAGCACGTCCCCTACCCATTTTAATTAAAATCTATAAAAAAGATAGAGTATGCAGGTTCTAAAGTTCGGCGGTTCTTCCGTAGCCAACGCCGATAATATAAATAAGGTTGTAGAGCTGGTCCGGAAAGCCATGGCAAAAGACAGGACGATCCTCATAGTCTCCGCTCTCGGCGGCATCACAGACATGCTGATCCATGCCGGCCAGTCGGCCGCCGCCGGCAAAGAGGAGTACAAAGAAAAATTACAGGAGATCGAACGCCGTCATCTCGACACCGTCAAAGCGCTCCTGCCTATCACCCGCCAGAGCAGCGCGCTCAGCCTCGTAAAAACCCGCTGCAACGAACTCGAAGATATCTGCAGCGGCATCTTCCTCCTCGGCGAGCTGTCGGCCCGCACACAGGACAAGATCGTCAGCTACGGTGAATTACTGTCCTCCCTGATCATTGCCGCCCGCTTTACATCCCTCGAGATCCCCCACCAGTGGAAGGATTCCCGCGAACTCATCAGAACCGATTCCCGTTTCGGCTATGCAGCCGTCGACTTTACACAGACCAACCAGCAGATCTTCGATTATATAAAAGGCTCTCCGACGACACAGCTCTTTGTTTTCCCCGGCTTTATCGCCGCCGATAACAAAGGCATCACCACGACACTCGGCAGAGGCGGCTCTGACTATACCGCCGCCATCCTCGCCGCAGCCGTCGACGCCAAAGTGCTCGAGATCTGGACCGACGTCTCCGGAATGATGACAGCCGATCCACGCATCGTCTCCAACGTAAAGCTCATCCCCCATATCTCTTACCAGGAAGCGATGGAGCTCTCCCACTTCGGAGCCAAGGTCATCTACCCGCCAACCATCCAGCCGGTCATGCGCAAACATATCCCCGTCTGGATAAAAAACACTTTTTCCCCTGCCGACGCCGGAACGGTCATCGAACTCGAAGCCTCTCACAACGGCAGCAGCATCCGGGGTATCTCCAGCATCGCAAAGATTGCCCTGCTAAGCCTTGAAGGCAGCGGCATGGTCGGCATACCCGGATTCTCAAAAAGACTCTTCGAAGCCCTCTCCAGCCAGCAGATCAATGTCATCCTTATCACACAGGGTTCATCGGAACATTCCATCTGCGTAGGCGTCGACGAATCCAATGCCGCAGCAGCCAAACAGGTAGTAGACAATACCTTCGGCCCCGAGCTGGCCGCCGGTACCGTCGAACCCCTCATCATCGAGACCGGTCTTTCCATCATCGCCCTCGTAGGCGAGCATATGAAGAGCCATCCCGGCGTCAGCGGCAAAATGTTTGGCGTCCTCGGCCGTAATGGCGTCAACGTCCGCGCCATCGCCCAGGGCTCGTCCGAGAGAAATATCTCCGCCGTGATCGCTACCGGCGACGTCAAAAAAGCCCTAAACGTCCTCCACGAAGAGTTCTTCGAGACCTCCTACCGGCAGCTGAACCTCTTTGTCACCGGTACCGGCAACGTCGGCCGCCGCCTCCTCGATCAGCTACAGCAACAGCAGTCTTTCCTGCAACAGCAGATGCGGGTCCAGGTCAGGGTCATAGGCCTCGCCAACAGCCGCAAAATGATCTTCAGCAACGAAGGCATCGACCTCAAAAACTGGAAAGAACAACTCGATAATGGCTCCCCCATGTCACTCGACAAATGGGTAGAAGGCATCACATCCCGCAACCTTCGCAACGCCGTTTTTGCGGATGTCACAGCCAATGAGGACGTCGCCTCCTGTTATGCCGCGCTCCTGCAAAAAAGTATTTCAGTTGTCGCCTGTAACAAGATAGCCTGCTCTTCCCCTTACGGCAACTACCGCCAGCTGAAGGACCTGGCAAGAGAATACAACGCCCGCTTCCTGTTCGAAACCAATGTAGGCGCCGGCCTTCCCGTCATCGGCACCCTCAACGACCTGCTCCGCAGCGGAGACAAGGTGCATCGCATCGAAGCCGTGCTTAGCGGAACCCTTAATTTTGTTTTTAACAACTACATCGGCGAACGCCCCTTCTCCCAGGTCGTCCGCCAGGCCCAGGCCGAAGGATACACCGAACCCGATCCACGCCTCGACCTTAGCGGCACCGACGTCATGCGCAAGATCATGATCCTGGCCCGCGAATCGGGCGAAAAGACAGAAATGGAAGACATCACCAACAGCTCCTTTATGCCTGTCTCCTGCATGCAGGGCAGCGTGGAAGATTTTTATGAAGCCATGCTGAAGGAAGAAGACCACTTCCGCTTACTCTATGAATCGGCAGCAAAAGAAGGGAAAAAGCTGAAATTCGTTGCCCGTTACGACAATGGTAAGGCCTCCGTAGGCTTGCAGCACATCGGCCCCGAGCACAACCTCTATCACCTGTATGGAAAAGACAATGTCGTCCTGTTCTATACCGACCGTTACTCCGAGCAGCCTCTCGTCATAAAAGGCGCCGGCGCCGGGGCGGAAGTCACCGCATCCGGTGTATTTGCAGACATATTACGCATCATCAACTCCTGATAAATGAAACAGGTAACCGTACAATGCCCGGCCACAGTAGCCAATCTCGTTTGTGGTTTTGATATCCTGGGAATGGCGCTGAACAAGCCCTATGACCTTATGGAAGTCCGTCTCCTCAATGAGCCCGGCATTATCATCACCAGTAAGGATGGCTTTCCTTTGCCCGCAGACCCGGCCCACAACACCGCCGGCGCACCCCTGATCGCCATGCTGGAAGAGCTGGACCAGCCCATAGGCTTTGAGGTCATCATCAATAAGCAGATAAAACCCGGCAGCGGCGTCGGCAGCAGCGCAGCCAGCGCCGCAGGATCGGTAGTCGCCGCCAATCACCTCCTGGGCAACCGCTTTTCAAAAGAAGACCTCGTCCGCTTCGCCCTCTTTGGCGAAAAAGTAGCCTCGGGTGTCAAACACGCCGACAACGTAGCCCCCTGCATTTATGGAGGCATTACGCTGATACGAAGCATCTTTCCGCTCGATATCATATCCATTCCGGCTCCAGCCCTGCACGTCACCGTGGTACACCCGCAGATCGAAGTAAGGACATCCGACGCCCGGCAGATCCTCCGCAAACAGGTGCTGCTAAAAGACGCCATCCGCCAATGGGGCAACATCGCCGGCCTCGTCGCCGGTTTTATGAAACAGGACTATGACCTTATCGGCCGGTCCCTTGAAGACGTCATCATCGAACCCGTCCGCAGTATGCTGATCCCCGGCTTCGACGAGGTAAAGGAAAAATGCAAGGCCGCCGGCGCCCTCGGCGGCGGTATCTCCGGTTCCGGTCCCTCGATCTTTATGCTTAGCAAAGACCTTGCAACCGCCGAAACCCTGGAAAAGATCATGAACGGGATCTACAGCCGTATCGGCCTCGACCACCATACCTATGTCACAACCATCAATAATGAGGGAGTAAAAGTTGTATAATCATGAATTATTATAGTTTAAATAACCCATCCACACGCGTCACGTTCAAAGAAGCCACCATCCAGGGTCAGGCTCCGGACAAAGGGCTCTATTTCCCCGAGTCCATCCCAACCCTGCCAAAACAATTCTTCGACAACATCGGCTCCATGTCCCGTGAAGACATCGCCTATCAGGTTATCCGCCCATTCACCGGCGATACCCTGCCCGAAGCTGAGCTCCGCCGCATCGTCGCCGAGACCATCAACTTTGATTTCCCGCTCGTACCCGTCACAGCCAATAGCTGGGCGCTGGAATTATTCCATGGCCCCACCCTTGCCTTCAAAGACGTAGGCGCCCGCTTCATGAGCCGCTGCCTGGGATACTTCGTCAGAGAAAACAACGCAGCCGGCGGCAACCACCGCCCCGTCACAGTCCTGGTCGCTACTTCCGGCGACACCGGCGGCGCCGTAGCCAGCGGCTTCTACGACGTAGAAGGCGTCAACGTCGTCATCCTCTACCCCTCCGGCAAGGTCAGCAGCGTACAGGAATTACAGCTCACCACCCTGGGAAAGAACATCAGCGCACTGGAAGTCGATGGCAGCTTCGACGACTGCCAGCAGATGGTAAAAGATGCCTTTATGGACCCCGTCCTCAAAAACCAACTCTTCCTCACCTCCGCCAATTCCATCAACGTCGCCCGCTGGCTGCCCCAGCAATTCTATTACTTCTTCGCCTGGCAGCAATGGACCGCCCTATTTCCCGGCGCCGCAGCAGCCCCCCCTATTATCAGCGTCCCCAGCGGCAACTTCGGCAACATCTGCGCCGGCCTCATGGCATACCGCGCCGGCCTGCCCGTCAACCACTTCATCGCCGCCTGCAACGCCAACGATACCATCCCCCTCTTCCTCGCAACCGGTCAATATCGGTCGAAGCTGGCCCGTCCTACTCTCTCCAATGCCATGGACGTCGGCAACCCCAGCAACTTCGTCCGCATCCTCGAGATCTTTGGCAAAGAATTGCCTGAACTAAAACAGATCCTCACCGCTTATAGCATATCGGATGAAGAAACAGTTGCAACGATAAAAGACCTCAACACCAATCACCACTACCTGCCGGATCCACACGGAGCCGTCGGTTACCTCGCGCTGGAAAAATATCGGACTAACCATCCCGATAGCAAAGGCATCTTCCTGGAAACAGCACACCCCGTAAAATTCTATGATACAGTAGAACCGGTCATTGGGGAGAAGATCCCGTTACCGCCTTCCGTCGCGCCATTATTGAACAAACAAAAACACAGCAAAAAAATAGCAGCGCACTATGAAGAGTTGAAGGATTTCCTGCTATCTTACAGATAGCATCCTATTCATCATCCTACTTCTTTTTTTCCCGTGCAAACTGGCGCTTCCGTAAATCGTTTTGCCGGCCTGGACCATCTCCGGGCACTGGCCATCATCATCGTCTTCGTATATCACTATACCGCTATGGCCGGTTCCCCGGCACACCTCTATGAATATGGAGGCAGCTCGACGGCCTTTTAGCCGGCGTAACCCTCGCAGCCTTCTACCACTTCCAGCCGGCCCGCTGGTCATCCGTCACAAAACACGGCAATCGCATCTTCCTTCTTGGCCTCCTGCTGCTGGCCGCTGCCTGGTGGATTTCCCATGATGAAAACCAATACAGCTTTCAGGGTGCGATTTTGGGTTACCCCATGATCTCACTGGCCTATGGCGTCCTCGTGCTCGCAGCCCTCAGCCCCTCCTGCTTCCTCTACCGGTACTCGTCAAAAACAACAAGTCTCATCGCCACGCGGAAAAACCCTTCCTCCGCCTGCGTGACCGCATCCTCGCCCGATCGAAAAAACCAATGGTTCAACCCACTATTTAACCCAGTTTCTCCAACCTGAAATCCAGCTTTTTATCCTTCTTATAATACTCCAGGATCATGATCGAACCCGCTTTCGCAGGAAATACCTTCAGACTGCTCGCCTTTGATTTCAGCTCGATCTTGTCGGTATTGAACTTCTTCCCGTTATAATGTATCGCATTAAATGTCTGACCTTTATAATCCGAGCCGCGCACCCAGTCACTATAGCAGATCGAAAAATTAGAATTATCCGATTCCCCCGTCGTGAATTCATAATCGAAGGCCCCTATCATCTTCAGATAGTTCGCAATCAGGTGCTGACTATTATAGTCGGCTGCAGGACCACCAAGCGCAGTATTGTTCTGCTTATCGAATATCGTGGCATTGACTACTTTATCCTTCTCATTGAATTCCATCAACACCATGTCCGTAACGACGATCTTTGTCACACCCATATCGCCTCCGGCAAGCACAGACAATGCTATTCCCCCCGCGCTGGCAAGCCTCTTATACCCTTCCCCCACTACGAACATCTTGTTATCCGGTGTCCGGATGATCTTATGGATATAAAGAAACCCTACCTGGTCGATCTTCCCCTTGCTGTTCACCGTCAGATATTTGCCAAAATCTTCTACCCATGTATTATATGTTTTGTTCAGCACCTTGCCCGCAGTATTGATCTCATAAATTGCCAGTCCCTTGCTGAAATCCTTTGCGATATTGGCATTCTTTTCATAAAAAGACCCTACCACCGATAGGTTGCCCGATCCCTCTATCGGCGATATGCTGCACGGAACAAATCTAAAGGCATCATTGGCATTCTCAATATCGAACTGTACCTTTTTTGTCATAAAGTTCACTCCCACCAGGTGACTGCTCACATCCCCGCTCAAAGCATGATTCCTCTTCATTACCTCCAGCAGGATAATGCTGTCCGTACAACCCAGATACTCCGCAAAAGAATATTTTTCAGCATCTACCGGAATATAGGTCCACTGTCTTTTTGTCTGGGAAGAATAGACATCGACCTCATAGGTCCTGGCCTTCCCATCCCGCATAGGAAGTATCGACACATACCCCTTGTCGCCAAGGTCGAAAACATTCTTGTTCATTCCCTCATCCGTATGCAGCGTCTCATACTGTTTCATCAGGTTATCCGTCCGCTTGTCGTATTCCCGGCTATACGTATACTTTAGCTTGCCATCGAAATCGTAGATCTTCATATCCAGCGTCTTGTTATCCTCGTTCTTGAACAGGAAAGAGATCGTACTCCCATTGTAGGCAGACTCCAGAAGGTTCAGCTTTTTGGAATCCTCGAATTTGATGCTCTTTACCTTATTCAGGTTCTCATCCAGGATCTGCAGCGTGTACTCATTGGTATGTTTGTCGATCTTATCACTTTGGTAAAGAAAAAAGTATCCCTTGATCTGGCCTTTCTCCAGGATCGCGCCGCTATTGCGCAGATAAGCCGAATAGACCTTATCGATCGTCAGTTTTCCCTGGCCATATCCCCGGTCGGAATATCCGGCAAGGATCACACACAACAAGGACGGTAAGACCAGTTTTTTAAGTGCAGCTACCATTGTATAGATTTAAATTATTGACGTGAAATTATTGTTTGACCAACCCGGCGCTCTCCGCATAGACCTTTCTGAAAGCAGGGGAATCATCAAGCTGCGGATGCCACGGACTGAGATAATAATAGCTGAGGGACGCAATATCTTCCAGGTAAAGATTCTGGACGAACTGAAGCAGCAGATTATAATTCGATGGATAGTCCGGGGATGGCAGATCAGCCACCTTACTAAGCCGGTGCGCCTTCTGGGCCTGGTAAAGTCCATTCAAAACCCTGCCCGTCTGCGTAATGAGATAGATATCCGAGGGTCGGTCTTTCAACAATTGCAGGGTCAGAAAAAGACTCTCGGTATACTCTCCCGACACAAATGCATATTCAATGGTCTCATACCGAAAAGACTCTTTCAGCATCGCAAACTTCACGCTGTCTACCAGGTAGCTGCGTCCCCGCTTGCCCGCATCGGCGGCTCCTGAGCCGCCTCCATTCACTCCACTTTCCACCAACGGTGTCAGCAGCTTGATCCGCAAAGGGCACGACGGATGCGTCTTCAACGAATCGCTGATCTCAGTTTCGGCTACATGCGCGTGACCGCCCAGCAACCCCTCTTCTTTATACAACCACTTCCTCTTAAAGGGATAAGCGCTTGCATCGAAGGTGCGACGAAGACCGGCTTCCGTGTCAAAGCTGACCCTGTCGATACCGTCCAGCAGCGCCAGCGTCGTCAGCGCGCCGGAAAGATCAAAACCGGTATGCCGCATCAATTCCACTCCCATCGAGTCTGCCTGCGCCTCGTGATCCCGGCTATGCCGCCGGCTGTCGAAACTCAATCCTTTGACCAGTTGTTCCAGTTGCTGTTTCTGATGATACTCCGTTCCCTTTATTTTCCTCAGCTGCGACTGCACCTCGGCTGAATTCATTGTCATCACATACTTCTCCATACTATTCTCCTGATGCTTCAGGATATAATGCGCTATCTCATGACACAAAATAAAGACAACCTGGCTTTCATCATCCAGCCGGTCGAAAAGCCCCATATTGAAAAGAATGACCCCTTCCCCGATATAGCTGGCGTTGGGGATATAGGAGCGGGAAAAATAACAGTGAAAAGGCGACGCCTTCAGGATAGGGTTGGCATCCACGATCTTATACAGCAGCGTATCCAGGTATCTCTGCGCTGCCACTGCCGTATAGATCTCCTGCTTATCGAATTTTTCCGCAATATTCTTCCAGCGGTCGGCATATAATTCCTGGAAATCCTTTCGGTTCCGGGAAGGGAGGTCGTTCAGTTCCTGCTGATACTGCTGTTTGAAACCCGTATAAAGACTTTTTAGAAGATCGGCATCCTGTACCGAAGGCTGGTATTCCTTGCCTTGCGCAAGTGTTGACAAACAGGAGCCTATGAAGGCGGAAGCCAATACCAATGTACGGCGTAGATAAGGGGTCATGTAGGGTTCACCAGGGGCTTTACGAAGTTTAGAGATTATAGCGAATCCGGACCAAAGTAAACCGCTTTGGCAATAACTCCAAAAAAACCTAATAAAAAAAGCCACCCGGTCTCCCGGAGTGGCTTTCGTATTATTCATCAGTTAGCGGAGCCAAATTATCCTCCGCGCCACGCGCGGCTTAATCAAACTTCAGATCCAGCCCTAACCCCCTCAGCTCATGCACAAGCACGTTGAAGGACTCAGGTATACCCGCTCTCGGGATATTATCACCCTTCACGATAGACTCATAGGTCTTCGCACGGCCGATGATATCATCCGATTTGAGGGTCAATAATTCCTGAAGAATATTGGATGCGCCATAGGCCTCAAGTGCCCAGACCTCCATTTCTCCGAAACGTTGACCACCGAACTGGGCCTTACCACCTAATGGTTGTTGCGTGATAAGACTGTACGGTCCGATACTACGGGCGTGCATCTTATCATCAACCATGTGATGCAGTTTGATTATATAAATGATCCCGACCGTTGCCTTCTGGTCGAAGCGATCCCCTGTCTCACCATCATAAAGGTAGGTATGACCGAAGCTCGGTAAACCAGCCTTCTCGATGTGTTCAGCGATCTCTTCAACAGTAGCACCATCAAAGATCGGAGTAGCGAATTTCACACCTAATTTCTCACCGGCCCAGCCCAGTACCGTTTCATAGATCTGACCCAGGTTCATACGCGAAGGTACACCCAGCGGGTTCAGCACTACGTCTACAGGCGTTCCGTCAGCCAGGAATGGCATGTCTTCCGCACGTACGATCTTGGCAACGATACCCTTGTTACCATGCCGGCCTGCCATCTTATCCCCTACCTTCAGCTTACGCTTAACAGCAAGATATACCTTGGCCAGCTTCAATACACCCGCGGGTAATTCATCCCCGATGGAAATATTGAACTTCTCACGCTTGTAGCGACCCAGCTCTTCATTGTACTTGATGCTGTAGTTATGCAGCAGTACGTTGATGCCTTCGTCGGTCTTGCTATCACCTGTCCAGCCCAGAGGGTTGACGTTCAGGTAATCAATGCCAGACAGATTCTTGGCAGTGAACTTGGCGCCCTTGCCTATCTGTACTTCGCCGAAGTTGTTGTTGACACCGGCGGAAACATGATTCTGTAACAATACGGTCAGCTTGCTCAGCAATACATCCATCAGATCGGACGTATTCTTCTCGTGCACCTTTTCGATCTTCTCCAGGGCAGCCTTCTCACGAACCTTTGCATTCTTATCTTTCTTGGCCCTTTGGAACAGTTTCTTGCTGATCACCACACCTTCCGTACCACTTGGAGCCTTCAGAGAAGCATCCTTGGCATCACCGGCTTTGTCACCGAAGATGGCACGCAGCAGCTTTTCTTCAGGAGTAGGATCGCTTTCCCCTTTCGGAGTGATCTTACCGATCAGGATATCGCCTTCCTTGATCTGAGCGCCGACACGGATGATACCGTTCTCGTCCAGGTCCTTGGTGGCTTCTTCCGATACGTTGGGAATATCCGGGGTCAGCTCTTCTTCACCCAATTTTGTATCACGAACTTCCAGCTCATACTCGGAAATATGAACGGACGTGAACAGATCTTCTTTCACCACCTTCTCGCTGATAACGATGGCATCCTCAAAGTTGTACCCCTTCCATGGCATGAAGGCCACTTTCAGGTTACGACCCAGCGCCAGCTCACCATCCTGTACGGCATAACCCTCTGTCAGGAAGTCCCCTTCTTTCACCTTCTGGCCTTTCTTAACGGCAGGCTTCAGGTTGATACAGGTCTCCTGGTTGGTCTTGATGAACTTCGTCAGCTTGTATATCTTCAGGTCCTCTTCAAAAGAGACCAGTTTCTGCTGTTCATTCCGGTCGTAGCGAACATGGATCTCATTGGCATCCACGAACTCGACGACACCTTCGCCTTCAGAGTGGATCTGGATCCGCGCGTCACGGGCCGCCTTTGCTTCCAGCCCTGTACCAACGATCGGCATTTCAGGACGGATCAGAGGCACAGCCTGACGTTGCATGTTCGATCCCATCAACGCACGGTTGGCATCATCATGCTCAAGGAAGGGGATCAAAGACGCACTCAGACCTACGATCTGATTAGGCGCCACGTCCATGTATTCTACCTCATTCTTATCAAGGATGGGGAAGTCACCGGTCTGGCGGGAAACGATCTTCTCTTCGACGAAGTTCCCTTTTTCATCCAGCTCGATGTTCGCCTGCGCGATCTTGGCGATATCTTCCTCTTCTGCGCTCAGGTAGGTCAGTTTCTTAAGCTCAACCTTACCGTCGTTGACCTTACGATACGGAGTCTCGATAAAGCCCATTTCGTTGATCTTAGCGTGTACACACAGCGTGGAGATCAGACCGATGTTCGGACCTTCCGGAGTTTCGATCGTACAAAGACGGCCATAGTGAGAATAGTGAACGTCACGAACTTCAAAGCCGGCACGTTCACGGGACAGACCACCCGGTCCGAGAGCGGAAATACGACGTTTGTGCGTGATCTCGCTCAAAGGATTGGTCTGGTCAAGGAACTGCGACAGCTGGCTGGTACCAAAGAAGGAGTTGATAACGGAAGACAAAGTCCTCGCATTGATCAGGTCCACCGGAGTGAACACCTCATTGTCACGAACGTTCATACGCTCGCGGATGGTACGGGCCATACGGGCCAGACCTACGCCAAACTGCGCATAGAGCTGCTCCCCTACCGTACGTACACGACGATTGCTCAGGTGATCGATGTCGTCGATTTCCGCCTTGGCGTTGGTCAGACGAACAAGATACTTGATGATCTCGATCATGTCTTCCTTCGTCAGCGTCTTCTGATCCAGTGGCTGGTGCAGATTCAGCTTACGATTGATCTTATAACGGCCAACCTCTCCCAGATCATAACGCTTGTCGCTAAAGAATAATTTATCGATAATACCACGCGCAGTCTCATCATCCGGAGCGTCAGCACCGCGCAGCTGGCGGTAGATATGCTGTACGGCTTCCAGCTCTGAGTTGGAGGTATCTTTGTTCAAAGTATTATAGATGATGGCATAGTCGCCGCCAACATCTTCCCGCTGCATAAAGACGCTCTTCACGTCCATATCCACCACCATGTCGATGGCCTCTTCATCCAGGATAGTATCCCGCTCGAGCACGATCTCATTCCGCTCGATCGAAACCACTTCACCCGTATCTTCATCCACAAAGTCCTCTACCCAGGTACGAAGTACGCGGGCAGCCAGCTTCTTGCCAATGAATTTCTGCAGGGCTTTCTTATCAGCCTTTACCTCATCAGCCATACCGAACAGCTCCAGGATATCCTTATCCGTTTCGTAACCGATACTACGGAGCAGCGTTGTGACCGGGAATTTCTTCTTACGGTCGATGTACGCATACATCACGTTGTTGATATCGGTAGCGAACTCCATCCATGCACCCTTGAAAGGGATCACACGGGCAGAATAGATCTTGGTACCGTTGGGGTGGATAGACTGACCAAAGAATACACCGGGACTACGGTGCAGCTGAGAGACGACCACACGCTCAGCACCATTGATAACAAAGGTACCGCGGGGGGTCATATAGGGAATATTCCCAAGGAATACGTCCTGGACGATCGTCTGAAAGTCCACGTGCTCCTCGTCATTACAACTTAAACGCAATTTGGCCTTCAAGGGGACCGCATAGGTCAGACCACGCTCCATACACTCTTCGATGGTGTAGCGGGGCGGATCAATGAAGTAATCCAGGAATTCCAGCATGAAAATGTTCCGCGTATCAGTGATCGGGAAATTTTCTTTGAACACCTTGAACAAACCTTCAATATTACGTTTGTCCGGGGTGGTCTCTAACTGGAAAAATTCTTTAAAAGATTGGATCTGCACTTCCAGAAGATCAGGAGTTTCGGCAAGGTGCTTGATTTTACCGAAGTTGATCCTGTTTTGCAATTTTGTTGAAGACATATTGTTTAAAACCTGTTTTTATATTTCTAACTTCAAAATCGTCTATGGGTTCAAACCTTAATGTTCATTGATTGTCAGTACTTTATATATACAAACAATTAACAATGAATCAATTAGCTTAGGGAAACGGACCGCAAATGTAACAAATATTCGGATATCCCCCAAAAAATTAGGAAAACCGAAAAAACCCCGGCACAAGCCGGGGTCCGAAATACTATAAGAATCAGCTTACTGAACTTCTACTTCAGCGCCAGTTTCTTTCAGCTTAGCTACCAGAGCATCAGCGTCAGCCTTGCTAACACCTTCCTTAACGGGCTTAGGAGCACCGTCTACCAGATCCTTGGCTTCTTTCAGACCAAGACCAGTCAGGTCCTTAACAACCTTAACGACGTTCAGCTTGTTAGGGCCGGCAGCCTTCAGGATAACGTTGAAAGAGGTCTTTTCTTCGACGGCAGCAGCGCCACCACCTGCAGCAGGACCAGCAACGGCTACAGCAGCAGCTGCAGGTTCGATACCGTATTCTTCTTTCAGGATTTTAGCTAATTCGTTAACTTCTTTTACAGTCAGTCCTACTAACTGTTCAGCAAATGCTTTTAAGTCTGCCATAGTTGTAAATTTTTTCCGCGTTCACAGCTTTTTAATTTGCTCCGGCGGAGAGTTTAAAAAAATTTGTCCCAGTCTTCAAGCCCCGGAACCTGGGCTTTATCTTTAAACAACCCACAAGGTTGCTCCATTTACTTAATTCGCCGCGGCTTCCCCACGATCTTCCAGCGCCTTGATCAGACCAGCAAGCTTGTTGCCGGCATTCAGGCCACTGATAACATTCTTCGCCGGAGATTGCAGAAGACCAATAACTTCCCCGATAAGGTCGTTCTTGCTCTTCAGAGAAACCAGCGCCTTCAGCTGATCGTCGCCTTCGAATACATCACCATCGATGAATGCAGCCTTCAGCGTTGGCCTTTCCTGCCCCTTGCCGTCCTTGCGGAACTCAGTGATGATCATCGCAGGAGCCTTTGCATTTTCAGAGAACAACAGAGCGGTTACACCGTTCAGGGATTCATACACACCGGAGAACCGGGTGCTGTCGATGCTTTCCAACGCCTTCTTGATCAGGGTATTCTTGGCCACCTTCATCTCGACATTCTTGTCGAAACAGATGCGGCGAAGCTTGCCGATCTGAGCCACTGTCAGCGACTCGGTATTGGTAACGTAGAAGTTATTATATTCCTTGAACTTGTCTTTCAACAGCTCAATGACTTCATTTTTTTGATCTTTGTTCATAACACTTGCTTTGTAGGCCCTGGCTTACGCACAGGCCTTGATGATTCAATTATTGGATGAAGGCTTTAGCGTCCAGAGCAATACCGGGGCTCATCGAGCTCGCCAGAAATACGCTCTTTACATAAGTACCCTTGGCAGTAGCCGGCTTAGCCCTGATGATGGCATTGATCAGCTCCTGGCTGTTTTCCTGAAGCTTTTCAGGAGTAAAGCTTACCCGGCCGATAGAAGCATGGATGATCCCAGCCTTATCAACCTTAAAAGCGATCTTACCACCCTTAACCTCGTTGACAGCAGCAGCAACATCATTCGTTACCGTACCAGTCTTGGGGTTTGGCATCAGGTTACGGGGCCCAAGCACCTTACCCAGCTTACCAATTTTAGGCATTACCGAAGGAGTAGCGACAATTACGTCTACATCTACCCATCCGCCTTCGATCTTTGTAATGAATTCATCCAAACCTACGAAGTCAGCACCCGCTGCCTTTGCTTCAGCTTCCTTGTCAGGAGGACAAAGTACCAGCACACGCTTGGTCTTACCCGTACCGTGAGGCAGGCTCACCGTTCCGCGGATCGACTGGTCGGCCTTCTTAGGGTCAACACCCAGACGAACATGCAGGTCGACAGAAGCGTCGAACTTCGTAGTATTAATATCTTTCACCAGGGAAGTAGCTTCCTTCAGTGTGTAAAATTTGTTTTTATCAACCTTCGCAGCGGCTGCTTTTCTTTTTTTCGTGATAGCCATCTCGTAATAATTTAAAGGTTAGAATTTTAATTGGCCCAGGGAGCGGCTCCCTCGACGGTGATACCCATGCTACGGGCGGTACCAGCTACCATGCGCATCGCGCTCTCAATGGTAAAGCAATTCAGGTCAGGCATTTTGTCCTTCGCGATCGCTTCTACCTGCGCCCAGGTAACTTTTCCAACCTTGCTACGATTTGGCTCTTTGGAACCACTCTGTAATTTGGTGGCTTCCAGCAGTTGCACAGCTGCAGGAGGTGTCTTGATAATGAACTCAAACGACTTGTCGGTGTACACGGTGAGGAGAACAGGAAGTACTTTTCCTATTTTATCCTGGGTCCGCGCATTGAACTGCTTGCAGAACTCCATGATATTCACACCTTTGGAACCTAACGCCGGTCCGATAGGAGGTGCAGGATTGGCTTGACCGCCCTTTACCTGCAACTTAACATAACCGGAAATTTCTTTTGCCATGTTACTTGTTTTTGGTGTTAACGTCCCTGCCAACCGGCAGAAACTCCCAAAGCTTCTGTATAAGAACTCTCTATTTGGGGACGCAAAAGTAGTAAAAATTCTCAATTCCACCACCTTTTCCCTGGTTTTTTATCCCGGCCACCCAGGCCCTCCTTACCCCAAACCCCTACTCCAATCCCCTACTCCAACCCCCCTTCACTCCTATCCTCTCCCACCCATGAACACCGTCCCATACCCCAACCGCTGACCTACCTAACCAAAAACCACTTATCCATTCATATCCCCCTTTCTCCCAACACAAACACCCGACTTCACTCCTCCACTTACAGTAGCAAACTATAACACCCCTCCCCACCCCAGTAACCCATCACCCCTACAACCCAGTCCCCGCTTGTATCCTGGCAGGGAATCCCCCGGCAACCACTATCCGGAATGCACACCCAGAGAGGAGTTTGTGAAGAAATTTTTAGTCCATTTTTTTATATTTGAATTTTTCTGACTAACTTTTGCATTCATAATCCATTACAATTCTCATAACAACTTAAAACGCTCAACAAACTATGTCAAAGTCTAAGAAAAAGCCGGCTAAAAAAGCTGCCCCTAAAAAGGCTGCGAAAAAAGCTGTCAAAAAAGCGGTAAAGAAAGCTGCTCCTAAAAAAGTAGCCAAGAAAAAAGTTGCTAAGAAAAAAGCCGCCCCAAAGAAAGCAGCAAAAAAGGCAGCACCTAAAAAAGCGGTGAAAAAGGCCGCCAAAAAAGTGGCAAAGAAAGCTCCTGCAAAGAAAGCACCTGCGAAAAAAGCTCCAGCTAAAAAAGCCCCGGCTAAAAAAGCTCCAGCTAAAAAAACAGCTAAGAAAAAACCAGCTCCCAAAAAAGTAACACCCGTTGCTCCAACTCCGGATCCGGTTATCTCAGAACCAACGACCAGCGCTTTCGATGAGCCGACAAGCACTCCTACTTTCGACTTCGATAATGACAATGACAGCAACAATTAATCTATAGGTGCATACTAATAAAAAACCCTCCTTGTGGAGGGTTTTTTTATTTCGTTCAAATGATGTCTGTGATTAAGCTATCTTCTCCACCTGCATATAGTTCAACTCTACCGGCGTGCTCCGACCGAAGATCTTCACTGTTACCTTCAGCTTCTTCTTCTCATCGTTCACTTCTTCAATGATACCATTAAAGTCGTTGAACGGACCTTCAATGATCTTGATCGTTTCACCAATGATGAACGGCTCACTCATGCTCATGCTGCCCGACTCAGCCATCTCATCCATCTTACCCAGCATCTTGTTCACCTCCGCCTTACGCAAAGCAATGGGATTCTCCTTGCCTAAGAAATGGATAACACTATTCGTATTCTTTATCGTCTCTTTCAAATCATCACCCAACTTGCCTTCCGTCACCTCTACCATCACATAACCCGGGTAATAGTTACGCTCACGCATAACCTTCTTGCCATTCTGCACCTTATATACCTTCTCCACCGGCAGAAACACCTGCTTCACTATCTCACTCCACCCACCACGGGAAATCTCCTTGTCCAGGTACTCTTTTACCTTACGCTCCTTGCCACTCACAACCCGGAGGACATACCACTTGGTCTCCGCCTGAGGCTTACCATCCGGCTGGGTTTTGACTTCTTGTTGATTAATCGTTTCTGTCATAAAATTAATTTGCAGACAAGATCACTATCACTACTTGAATAAGGAATATACGAAATGCAAAATAGAGCTGGAAGCCAGATCCATGATCCAAACAAGCGCAGTGATCAATATGGTCGCAACCAGTACGATCACCGTCGATGACTGTAGCTGAGGCCAGGTAGGCCAGGTCACTTTTTCCAGCAACTCCCTGTAAGACTCCCGGAAATAGATCGTGATTTTGTTCATTGTTAATCGATTTTATTCGCAACCAGAATACACTGGATATTCAGATTGTAATTCAAAAGACGCGCGAAGGCGTCTTAGGTTGCACGGGAACTAGGATTCGAACCCAGATCAAAGGTTTTGGAGACCTCTATTCTAACCGTTGAACTATTCCCGTGTTTCACCACCCATTGGCGGCTAAAAGGCTGAAAGCTATCCCGAAGGCATTCGGAACAGCTTTCAGTTCTTTACAAAGATATAAAAAATCTTCTACTTTCTCTTACTTGATGATATCAGTTACCTGACCGGCACCTACTGTACGACCACCTTCGCGGATGGCGAATTTCAGACCCTTTTCCATGGCGATGGGCTGGATCAGAACAACAGACAGTGAAGTGTTGTCACCAGGCATAACCATCTCAGTACCTGCAGGAAGCGTAACTTCACCAGTTACGTCCGTAGTACGGAAATAGAACTGAGGACGGTACTTGTTAAAGAAAGGAGTGTGACGACCACCTTCTTCCTTGCTCAGTACGTATACCTCACCCTTGAATTCAGTGTGCGGAGTGATAGAACCTGGTTTGCAAAGAACCATACCACGACGGATCTGAGTCTTTTCAATACCACGGAGCAACAGACCTGCATTGTCACCGGCTTCACCTGCATCGAGGAGCTTACGGAACATTTCAACACCCGTTACAGTAGAGTTCAAAGGCGTTTCCTGGAGACCTACGATCTCAATTGCTTCACCTACCTTGATACGACCCCTTTCAATACGACCAGTAGCAACAGTACCACGGCCAGTGATAGAGAACACATCTTCAACAGACATCAGGAACGGAAGATCAACCGGGCGGGGAGGCAGCGGAATATAGCTGTCCACAGCAGCCATCAGCGTGTCGATAGCCTTAACCCATTTTTCTTCACCAGCCAGCGCGCCTGTAGCAGAACCCTGGATGATCGGTGTGTTATCACCATCAAATCCATAAGAGGTCAGCAGCTCGCGGATTTCCATTTCTACCAGTTCCAGCAGTTCAGGATCATCCACCAGGTCAACCTTGTTCATAAATACAACGATACGAGGTACACCTACCTGGCGAGCCAGAAGGATATGCTCTTTCGTCTGTGGCATCGGACCGTCAGTAGCAGCAACTACAAGGATAGCGCCATCCATCTGAGCAGCACCAGTGATCATATTTTTTACATAGTCAGCGTGACCGGGACAGTCCACGTGCGCATAGTGACGGTTAGCCGTCGCGTACTCAACGTGTGCTGTGTTGATGGTAATACCCCTCTCCTTTTCTTCCGGAGCTGCATCGATCTCATCATATTTTTTTGCTTCTGCCAACCCTCTTCCAGCCAGAATAGAGGTGATAGCAGCAGTCAAAGTGGTTTTACCGTGGTCAACGTGACCAATGGTACCAACGTTAACGTGGGGTTTGTCCCTCTTGAAGGTCTCTTTTGACATTGTTATCTGTTTTTAAAGTTGTGTTTTAAAATTCCTGGCAGGCCCCCTCTCCACTCTCCTGGAAAGGACCCTGCCTATTAATACTTAAATCTTCCAATACATATACCTCTAAATCCCGATCTCAAAGCTATGAGCCGTTGAAGAGAATTGAACTCTCGACCTCTTCCTTACCAAGGAAGTGCTCTACCCCTGAGCTACAACGGCTTGTCAAGTTCAGCGGCCCGTCGCCGAGTCAATCCTGAAACAAAACTGCTCCCAAACAGATGACATTCGCCAAAGGCATTCAACACCATCCGCCTAAGACCTTAGAACTAGCGGAGCGGAAGACGAGGTTCGAACCCGCGACCTACAGCTTGGAAGGCTGTCGCTCTACCAACTGAGCTACTTCCGCATGATACATTACTAAAAAGAACATTCGCCAAATTCCCAGACTCCCCCACTGCAGTGAGAAGATCTGGGAGATGTGGTGGGCGAGGGCGGATTCGAACCACCGAACTCGTAAGAGGACAGATTTACAGTCTGTTGTCGTTGGCCACTTGACTACTCGCCCGGCTAAATTCACTTCTTAAACCCAGGAACCATAACCCGTTCCATTAGATTCATCAGAGCCGGAGAAGGGAGTCGAACCCACGACCTGCTGATTACAAATCAGCTGCTCTACCAACTGAGCTACTCCGGCTTTTCTGGCCCCCAAAAATCACACATCACACTGATCCACTGTTTTTTTTGGGAAGGCAAAGGTAGGTATAATTGTGAAAAGCAAAAATTTTAAAGCGCTTTTTTTCCGTCTATTCAGGATCATTTTTAGAAATCCTACCCCCAACTACATCCGCGACCCGATCCGGGCGCAAGTTATGACAAAAAAAACCCTGCCCCAACAATTAAAAGTCGGGGCAGGATTTTTCCATTATGTCTTTGTTTCACTTATTAAGTGAGACCCTTAAAAAGTAAAAGACCCCCAACCGGAGGTCTTCAATTTTAATTTCTTTAGGCAATTTCTTTATCTTTTTTTCTTTTCACCTGATTGACCAGCGACTCAAACGCATTGTCAAAGGATTCTTCGAAAGATTTTGATGAACATTTTACGAAAAAGTGATGTCTCGGAACATGGACCCTGATCTCCGCGATCTTGTCCTTGATAGTGTGAACCACATTGTCCAGCTTCAGGAAAACATCTACCTTGATGATTCTGTCATGAAACGTGTTTAATTTGATCATTTTTTTGTTTACATACTCTACTAATTTACCGTCTGCATCAAAGTGCACAGTTTGAATGTTTACGTTCATAGCATCCCATTTTTTAATCAGTGAACAATAAATTAAAGAACTACTAGTGCTGCTAGGAAAAAGACAGGACAAGGTTTTTTGTTGTTATAAGTGGGACAATGAAGTTAAACTTTCAAAAGGGTTTTTCCAAATAAAACACTCACTTTAAATTGCAGGAAAAGTTAAATACTCTACTCAAAAAAATAGCTTTTTTTTAGCACCGCCACCACACCCTCAACATCGTCCCGTCTTCACACAACTCCGATCCATCGCACTCTCACGCCCTGGGATGCGCCTTCTTATAGATATCCTTCAATTTTTCTATAGTATTATGCGTATACACCTGCGTCGCAGCCAGACTCGCATGACCCAGCAACTCCTTCACAGCATTCAGCTCCGCACCCGCATTCATTAAATGCGTAGCAAACGTATGACGCAATACATGCGGACTCTTCTGATCGATCGTCGTCACCTGCGCCAGATACTCCTTCACCACCCTGTACACGTATTTCGGATATAGCTTCTTCCCCTTCCTCCCCACCAGCAGATACTCCGTATCCGGCGCCTCCAGCTCCGCCCGCTTCTTCGCACAATACTCCCCTATCGCACCGATCAACACCACACCCACCGGTATGATCCGCTCCTTATTCCCCTTCCCCAATACCTTTATCACCCTGTTCCCCCCATCCACCTGCCTCTCTCTTAACCCCACCAACTCGCTGAGCCGCATTCCCGTATGATAAAGGATGGCCAACACCAGCCGATCCGTCCAACCCTCCCAGTCATCCGGAAACCGGATCTGGTCAAAAAGCACCGCCATATCCCCCTGCTCCACAAAGACCGGCAGACGCTTCTTCGTCTTTGGCGAAATAATAGCCCCCATCGGAGAAAAATCCACCCCACCCATCCTCAGCTGATATTTATAATATGACTTTAAAGAAGAGATCTTTCTGTTCACCGACCTCGAGCTCAGCCCACCATCCTTTAACGAAGCCAGCCAACTCCTCACAATGACCGGCGTCACCTCCTTTAAACCCATCCCCCCATATTCCACCTGCACATAATCAAAAAAGGCCACCAGATCGTCCTCATAGCTTCTGATCGTATGCGCCGAATACCGCTTCTCAAACTTCAGGAAGTCTATGAACGGCTGGATCGATATTTGGCTTGAAAAAGACATATCCTTTACTAAGTTACTGAATTTTAAATGCTTGCATCACTCAAAATACTTTTTAAATCGTAACAGCGGCCGCTCAAAATAACGGTAGCTACAACCACCCAACAAAGCCCCTGGCTGCCGTCAATGTATTATAATAAAGGAAATACGGATGGGAAGAGAAGATCCGCATCCCTATCGACAGCAGACATATACAACCGATCAAGATTTTTCTGTTTCCCCACCTCATATACCGGAAAACAAAAGGCCATACCAGATAAAACTGCTCTTCCACAGCAAGAGACCACAACGTATCCAGAATATGGTTGTCAGCATACCCCCCGGTCATTTCACAAACAAAAGGCCACCCCGATAAGGGGCAGCCTTCGCTAAACTATTATAGCAAATAAAGTTATTCGAACTTGCCTGCAGCAACCTGCTGCTTGTAGATCGCCTTTAACACTTCACCTCTGCGTCTTACAGACGGTTTAGTAAAGGACTGACGCTCTCTCAGCTGCAATAAGGTCTTAGCCTTTTCGAACTTCTTCTTGTACTTCTTCAGCGCTTTGTCAATGTTTTCGCAATCTTTGGAATCGATAATCAACATAATATTATACCTCCTTTGGGGTTGCAAATATACTCCAATTTTACAAAAAAGCGAAAAAAAAGCCGAAATTTGACCCATGTTTACCGGAATTATCGAATCGCTCGGAAAGATACGCTCCATCGACACCAACGGCACCAATAAGACCTTTTGGGTAGAATCCTCCCTGACCGCCGAACTAAAAGTCGATCAAAGCCTCTCCCACAACGGCGTCTGCCTGACCGTGGAAGAAGTAAAAGACAACCTGCATCGCGTCACCGCCATCGCAGAGACCCTCGAAAAGACCAACCTGGGCACCTGGCAGCCCGGCGACCTCGTCAACCTCGAGAGATGTATGGTCATGAACGGCCGGCTCGACGGCCACATCGTCCAGGGACATGTCGACGCCACCGCCACCTGCCTCGACCGCACGAACAAAGACGGCAGCTGGGAATTTCGCTTCGAATTCCCCAAAAAATTCGGCCACCTCGTCATCGAAAAAGGCTCCATCAGCCTCAACGGCATCAGCCTCACCATCTTCAATGTCAAAAAATCCAAATTCGACATCGCCATCATCCCCTATACTTTCGAACATACCAATATCCAGTCCGTCGCCCCCGGCAGCCTGGTCAACCTGGAATTCGATGTTATTGGTAAATACGTACACCGGATGGCAGAACTGAAAAGCTAAACCACCATAATCTGCTTCAACAAGTATTTCATATACTCCTGATATCCCTGGTCTGTATGCTCTGGGGCATCCCTACCCTCCTGCTTTCAAAACAACAGCTCAGCACACCCAATACCTGGATCCGGTCAGGGATAGGATTCCTTTCCTTTCTCTTCTTCGCCGGCGCCATCACACTTAGCGCAGTCGCCACATGGTGGCACCTCTTCCACCCCCTGCGGTTTTCTCACCTCCTGGGCCTCACCATGCTATTGATTATTCCGCTGGGGCTGTTCTATAACAAAGACCTCCTGCCTTTTTTCACAAAAAAAAGGACTCCGCCCACCCGCCCTTACGGCGCCCTCATTTTCTGCGCCGTCGCCATCCTCCTCCTCCTGGCCCTCAGCTGTCTGCAAACCGTCAACCCCGACACCCAGATCTATCACCTCCAGGTCATCCAATGGTCTTATAAATATCCCGTCGTCCCCGGCCTGGCAAATATCTTCCTCCGCCTCGGACTCGGCTCCGCCTGGTTCAGCCTCACCAGCTTCTTTTATCTGCCGGGACTGACCAACGAGAACTTCACATATCTCAATGTCACCATGTCCATCTGGTTCTTCCTCTGGCTTTTCTCCCAATGGAATTACCACTTTCACCGGCTCACCAGCGACCCCCGAAGCCGATTGCTCTGTTTCTTTTATTTCCTCCTCCTCACCTATTGCATCCTCGATTGGGAAATACTTAGAAATGCCGCCAATTCCGCCAATTATGATACCATCGTAACCGTCTGCACCCTGGCCGGATTATGCTTCCTCATAGAAGAGCTCGTCAACCACAATCAGAACCCGGCCTTCTCCAGCCTCTTCATACTCCTCATAGTCTCTACCATCTCCTTTAAACTCTCCGGCATTTTCTCCCTGCTGCTCGTCCTATACTACCTGGCTCACCATCGCCCGACCATACAACAGCTTATCGGACTCCTGCTGGCAGCCCTGCTCATCCTGTTACCCATCGGCATAAAAAATTACCTCATCACCGGTTACCCATTCTATCCCTTCACCCTGTCTTTTACCTCTCCCGATTGGAAAGTCCCAAAAGACCTGGTCACTCACCTCAACCAGTATATAACCTTTACCAATAGACTCCAGTCCTTTAACGTCGATATCACCCATAGCTTATACAACAATATCAACTGGATCCCGGAATGGTTCCCTCTCCAGTTCTGGTCACAGCAGGTCCTGCTTCTCCTTGCCCTTATCTCAATGGCGCTGTTCTTTGTCCCGGTAAAAAACAACATCAGCCAGGGCTCCCTGAGACAATTGCTCGCCGCCCTGTTCCTGATGCTGCTGGCCTGGCTGTTCACCGCTCCCAGCCCCCGCTTCGCACTCGCCCCCTTACTCGTCGTCGCCATCCTCCCCGGCTGTCTTGTCGGGTATAAAAAGATCAACCCTTCATGGTATACCCCGGCCTTTATCATGGTCGCATTGATCTGTTGCATCTACCTGGTCGGCAAGACCCATACCCTCGCCAGATCCCCCCAATACCTCCTTCATCCTGCCAACGCTGAGACCGCCCCCTACCAGACCGTAAAGCTCAAAGAGATCGACCTCCATCTCGTGGAGATCATCCATCACAACATCGACAACCGCTGTTATAATACCACCCTGCCTTGTATTTGCCAGGAAAATCCATATCTTCAGCCCAGAGGAGATTCTATCCGCGACGGATTCCGAATGACTCCCTGCCCCGACAGCGCCTTTATACAGAATTATAAATACTAATCTGATTGAAAAGAACGGCAGCTTTTTTGACGGCCCACCCTTTCCTGATCTTTGTCCTATTCCTGTTTGCCGCCTACCTGCCAGTTTTCCTGCCCTTTTTCCATATCAAAAATGACCTCATAACCCAAAACCTTCCCACCCGCTTCGTCATCAGCGAAAGCCTTTATTCCGGTTATTTCCCCTGGTGGAACCCCTATATCAATTTCGGCAATCCCCAGTTCGGAGACATGAATGGCGGTTACTGGAACCCCTTCCTGTGGCTTATCGCCAACACATCGGGCTACAGCATCTGGTCCATCAGCCTCGAAGAGATGTTCTATGTCCTCATCGGCGGTTATGGTGTTTATCTTCTTTGCAAAGAGATGTCTTTCGCAAAATTCACAGCCGTCATCGCAGGCCTCTCCTATATGAGCTCCGGATATATTTTGGGACACCTCCAGCATTTTGTCTGGATCACAGGGACAGCATTTTTCCCCTATATCCTGTTTTATTTTATCCGTATCCATAAAGACCCTATCCTAAAAAACTTTATCCCCGGCAGCCTCTGCACCATGCTCTTCCTCTCCTCCACACACCCCGGCCTCGTGATCGGCGCACTTTACTTTTTTGGCTTTCTGTTGATCGGTATCTACCTTTTGCGAAAAGAGATTCCCTTCTACCACCGACGCTTCTGGCCTGTCAATATATTTTTTCTCACCGTCACGATTTTACTTTCCATCGTTGTCCTGACCAGCAACATCGAGGTCTTACAACACATCTCAAGAGGTCAAAAGGTTTCCCTGCACGAAGCCCTCCAAACCCCTACCCCCCTTTCCTCCTATCTCTCCCTGCTTTTCCCTTTGGCCGTTCAGAACTCATCCTTCTCCGACTCGGACATCGCCATGAGAAACACCTGGATAGGGATATATTTGCTCGTCGGCCTGCTGCTTTTCTTCCGGCACAGCAATAAAAAGCTCATCACTTTTACCGTTGTCGTCCTTGTCTTTTTCATATTGCTCTCAGCCGGAGGCTGGTTCAAGACCTTGACTTATTATATTCTTCCTTTTATCGGCTACGTCCGCCTCAACGGGGAGTTCAGCTACTTCGTCCTGCTCACCATGATCCTCGCCGGCGCAACGGGCATCGATCGGCATAGATCAATCCCCCTCCTCCGCCCCCTAAGCTGGATCTGCCTCGGCACCCTGCTCCTCTCGCTTGCCTTCATCATCTTCCGGCACAACATGCCCATCCCTCCCGGCGACTGGAAACAAAAAATAAAAGGGATCATCGACTCCCTTAGCTTCTGGCATCTCCTCTTCCTCCAATCCATCTTACTCGGCGGCACCCTCGCAGCACTTACCTGGTCCGGCTCATCAAAAACAAAACTGGGCCTCGCTATCACCGCCAACCTCATCCTCACCTGCTGGCTCATCCTGCCCTACACCGGCCTGGGCATGGCCAGCAAGTCCAATCGCCAGCAGCTCATCAGCTCAGAACCCAAAGGCATCCATCCACAGGAACAAAAAGCCCTGAATAAGACTCATTTTATCGACACTATCTATACCCGGGATCTCGTCCTGCTTGGCTCCTACTCAAAAAAAATAGGCTACCCCGCAAAAGAAGCCTACCCCGTTACCCTGAATACCGCAGAAGACTTCTTCCACGATTCCACCATATTCAACTTCATCCTGCAACAATCCTGGCTTTTTCTTAGCAAAGACACTATCCCTGGTACAACCACCCGCTTCGATACCTCCGCTATAAAGATCAACACCTTCGGTCCGGGTCACCTGGACCTCACCGTCAGCGACACCAGCTACCGCTATCTGACTTTTCTGCAAAATGATTACCCGTATTGGAAAGTAAAACTGGATGATCGTCCTGTCACGCATTTCACCGGCTTCCGCACCTTTATCACCGTGCCTCTGCCACCTGCGCCACAACATCATGTAGAATTTATCTTCGATCCAAAACCCATAAAGCTGGCCCTGTTGATCAACCTCCTCCTTCTTGCCCTCGCCGGCATCCTCCTGTCAATAAAAAAGACCCGCAACTGGAGTCCTTTTGGCCGGTCCGCCGGTGCAACCGATTCCGTCGGTTTTACCACGGATTAACCATATCCTCCTTTGTATAAAGATGATCCCTCTCCTTAAAATAACTCTCCCCTCCCGCCTTCAACCTCACCCCTATCTTCCCCCGCACCCGGGCAAGCCACGCCAGCGGCGCCAACACCAAAAAATATAGCACCGTAAGTATAACCTTCCCCGAAACCCAACCCAATCCCTCCGACAGCTTCATCCACCCCCAGTGAACACCATCCCGCACCACCGGCACCAGCAATCCCGCCAGGCCAATCACCAGCGCCACCTCCGGTAACACCGACCATCGCTTCACCTGGTACAGCGCCACACAACCCAGCACGATCACCAGCAGCGTTTCTGTTTTTTTTGACTTGTCCATTTCCTAAAATAAAGTGTAAATAAAAGGAGCCAGCGCAGAACCACCGCCCAGCACGATCAAAAGACCCAGTATCAATAATAGAACGATGAGTGGAGCCAGCCACCACTTCTTACGAGCCTTCAGAAAACCCCATAGGTCTCTCAAAAAATCCATAGATCCTAAGGTACATCATTTCTGCTGTTTTTTATCCAGCACAAAATCACCGATCACCAGGTGATCCATATCCGTATTCCTGAAACAGCTCAGAGCCTCTTCCGGCGTATTTACAATAGGCTCATCCTTTACATTAAAGCTGGTATTGACCAGCACCGGGTAGCCCGTAAGCTTCCCAAAAGTCTTCAACAACCGCCAGAACCTCGGGTTCGTCAGGCGATCGACCGTCTGCACGCGCGCCGAATGATCGATATGAGTGACAGCCGGCATATCGCTCCGCCGAAACCGCAATTTCTCTTCGGCGCTCCACAAAGCATAGTCCTGCGGCAACGGACACCGCCTCTCCTTTTTAACCCCTTTCACCAACAACATATACGGCGACTCGCCCTCCAGCTCAAAATAATCAGGAGCATCTTCAACCGGCACCGCCGGCGCAAAAGGCCTGAACCCTTCCCTGAATTTTATACTAAGATTTAATTTCCGCTGCATATCCTCTCTCCCTGGATCGGCAAGGATACTTCTCGCGCCCAACGCCCTCGGACCAAATTCCGCCCTCCCCTGGAACCATCCTATCACATGCCCTTCAGCCAGCAACCCCGAAACCCTTTCCACCAAAGCCTCCTCTGATTCCATCTTCTCATAGGCAGCACCATGTTTCCTCAATACAGCCAATACCTCTTTTTCATCAAATGACGGCCCAAGATATGCCCCCTTCATTCCCTCCCCAACACTCACCCTCTCCCCGCCAAAATAGATATAATGAGCCGCCAATGCCGCTCCCAGCGCACCTCCCGCATCCCCCGCCGCAGGCTGAATGAACATATTTTTAAAGATACCCGCATCCTGCAGCTTCCCGTTCGCTACTCCATTCAATGCCACCCCACCCGCAAGACAAAGATTCTCCGAACCTGTCAGCCGCCTCGCTTCAGCACCCAGCAATAAAAAGATCTCTTCCGTCACCAGCTGTATCGCCAAAGCCATATTACAGTAACAGGATTCCAATGCCCCATTCTCCGCTCGTCGCCCAAACCCAAACAGCTCCTCCCACTTCCAGTCCCTAACCATCCGCCGCCCGGTGGCATAATCAAAATATTCCTGGTGCAGGAACAATGATCCATCCGGTCGAATATCGATCAGCTTTGTCCTTATAAGTTCCACCATCCGCTGACACTCCGCACTATCCCTGCTTCCATAAGGCGCCAGTCCCATCAGCTTATACTCCCCACTATTCACGGCAAACCCACAGTAATAGGTAAAAGCAGAATAAAGCAAACCCAGCGAATGCGGGAAATCCAGTTCCCTCAGCACCCGGATCGAGGAGCCCTTGCCATGACAGATAGACAAGGTCGCCCATTCCCCAACCCCATCCAGGGTGATGATCGCAGCCTCATTAAAAGAAGAAGGATAATACGCGCTTGCCGCATGTGATAGATGATGCTCGGGAAACAACAACAGCTGCCGCCGCCGGTCCAGCTTACCTATCTTTCCCAATTCGCGGTAAAGGATCCGCTTCAAAAACAGCTTCTCCTTTATCCAGACAGGCATACTGCGCAGAAAAGAAAGCCAGCCCGATGGGCAGTACGCATAGTACGTCTCCAGCAGCCGCTCGAACTTCAAAAAAGGTTTGTCGTAAAATACTATCGCATCCAGCTCCTCCAATGCATATCCCGAATGATCCAGGCAGAAGCTGATGGCCCTCGCCGGAAATGCAGGGTCGTTCTTTATCCGGCTGAATCGCTCTTCCTGCGCGGCAGCCACTATCTCTCCATCGACAAGAATAGCCGCTGCCGCGTCATGATAAAATGCGGATATGCCAAGAATCTTCATTCCGCATCAAGATAATGATTTATTTCATCAGGTACATTTTTCCATACCCGTTGTTAAAGTACTTGTTGGTATTATCCCCGGCAGCCTTATACTTATCCAGCGACTTGCCATTCAGATTTGTAACCACATGATACAGATACACACCATTCGCAAGCCGCGCTCCATACATATCCGTTCCATTCCATTTGAACTCCGTGATATTACGCCCGATATGCAATGGCCCAAGCTCCTCCTTCGTGATCTCGCGGACGATCTTACCGGTAATGGTCAGGATCTGGATCTTGATATTCTGCGGCACCTCACTGCCCGTAATAGTAAATACAAAGGCCGTAGAGGTCGTGAACGGGTTCGGATAGTTCAGCATATTGGAGATCATCGGCTTCGTAATGATCTTGAAGCTCACCCGGTATGGCGAGAGCCCCGCCGTATTGTTCGTCTGGTCCTTCCCGCTGACAATGAGCTGATAGTCGTCACCTTCCGGATTGTATTGCGTCAGGAACGCCGGATTGAAGTCGACCATCGCCACATTGTTCGTACCGGTTGTCGCAGGCGTAAACCGCATGGTGTCGGAATTGAAATGGTAAGTATGCAACGAACCATCCGGGTACTTCAGCTGCACCTGGAGCATCGATGTATCCGTCAGCAGCAAATATTGATTCTGACTCTGCAGCTTGATCTGTATATGCGGTCGTGCCGAGACGATATCCTCGTTCAGGATATGCACATTGTCAAAAGTGACATCCAGCGAAGGGCTCCTGTTGTCCGTCCGCACATAAAAGGTCTTGTACAGGAAGTTGTTGAACTGGTATTGCTCCGGCTGATCATTGTCAGGATTGAAGTCCACATAGACCGTATTGGCGCCGATATACTGTTTTGTATCGATCGTATATGCCATCACTACCGTATCACCGGTGATCAAAGGCTTCTTTCTCGGCAACAGGATGGAATGAGTGACATTGCTATGATCCACTATGTTCAGCTTGATCTTCATGCTGTCAAAGCCGTAGGGGCTGACATTTTTAAAGGCGATCTCAAAATCCAGAGGCTCCCCGGAATTCAGGGTATCCTTTGCCTTGAAAAGAATATTGGGAGCAATGGCGCCTTCCGGAGCCGGAACGTCCTCCAGCCTCCAGTATCCAAGCTGGTATGGCGTAGCATGCTTGCTGTCCTTCGTAAGAAGACTTAGCTGCACAAAAGGATACTGCTTTGCAACTATGCTCGAAATATCATAATCCGTCGTACCCAGCGGTACATTGAACAGAACGGTCTTATTACCCAGCGTATCGATACCTATCACCTGCACCCCGGCGGAGTCCGTCGGCACCGACTCCGTGCTCTTGCCACCCCAATGCATTTTTGTCCACTTCTTGGCCGGCCCGAAGACAGGAGAGGTCACCGTGCCGGAAGTATCCGGGGTCGGGCAATCTACCTGCATGGCTATGGCCTGAAGATAATCAGGCGTTACTGCATTCCTGGCTACAAAGGATGGTACGCCCTTCTGATACACGGAAGCAAACGCCCTCGGCGAAGTAAAGGAATCGATCGCCGTTGCCCCCGCTCTTTCCAGGAGATGATAAAGGGAATTACCCGACCCATAAAGAGCCGTATCCGCCTTCCAGGCATTGATATAAGTATTGCTGTTAACGTCAGGATTGGCATTATTTCTTACCTCTACAAATGTACCCGCAGGCAGCATATTCAAAAAGTCCATCGCGGCTTTTCGGCCGGCAACCGTCGACAGCAAAAATTCAAAATTGTGATCCCTAAGACCACCACAGGTAGATATAAGACTGTTATACAGACCCGAGCTCCCCGATGAATAGTCATTTGACCAGGGTACAAAGCTGATCGAGTCATATACATTAAAGATCAGTTCGTCATAATAACAACCCGGTCCAATAGCAAACTGACCGCCATTGACATAGGTCGTAAACCCGTCATCGCTCGAGGCACCCGAACCATATGGGAAGGTGGTATTCCGGATATACAGGGAATTGGTCCGGTTGATATACTTCCACAACCGGCTCGCAGGATCAAGCTGGATCTGGTTCAACGTTGAGCTCGTATGCTGGAAATAATGCGATTGGTTAAAGCCAACCCCGCTGTGCGCAGGATCGATATAGACGAACGACGCCCCGTTCCAGGTATACTGCCCACCGGGTGTCGTGGGTACCACGCCTACCCGCCAGTAATAAACCACGCTGTCCAGGAAGTTGATCCCCGGATCAAATTCCATTTCCCCACCCGGCGCCGACAGATTCTTGGTCACCAGGAGAGAAGAATTGAAGTTTTGCGTCGTATCGATCTGCATCGAATATTGCTGCACAGTCGCTAATGGATTGGCAGTAGACGCATACAGCTTTGTGGTCGGGGTATTGATAATAGCATAGTTATAAGGATATACCGGCGTCGCCTCGTTCTCATAGATATAAAAGGTATTTGTAACGCTGTTATTCGACATCGTTACTTCAGGAACGACATTATCCCCATTGACCGTGACGGTTATCCTGTTCTGACCTTTATCACGCGTAGGTACTATCGGTATCTGCAACACTACCGAATCCTCATAGCGGATCCCCTTGATCTTCTTCTTAAATAAGACGGCGCTGGTCCCGTCCGGGTATTGCTGTGTGATCTGGACGAGAATGGAATCATTCACCGCCTTCCCCAGGTTAAAGATCTTGGCATTCAATGAGAAATTCCTGTCGCTGACAGCGATAAAACCCGGCGTGATCTGCACCTGTGACAGCTCTACATCATAGTCGGCAAGAGGAGATTGGTTAATCTTCAGGAAAGGGTCCCCATGAGTCGTCATCTGCTCCGCATGCAGCCGGGCAAAATAATCCCCGGGCGCTACATTCAACATCTGCTGCAGGGCATCCTTTTGCAAAATGCCCAACGGCTTCCCATAATCCGCACCATCCATAAGACCGTATAGACCGTACAACAGGATATTTAAATAATTAACGATCCCGAAGTGTGTACTGGCGACAAAAGCGATCGATCCCTTTTCCTTGGCAAGGACCCAGGATTCAGACAACGTCTTGCTCGCTCCGAACCGCTGGTTGTCATAAACAAAAAAGTTACCGGCATCACAACCGTTCACAAAGAACACGGGATACTTCCCGGTATTATTATAGTCCTCCGGATTGTCCAGGTTATACCCCAACGTGACATTCGAAGAGTGACCGAAATAGTTCAGCAGGCTGAACCCATTGCTGAAATAATTGGAGACCACAGCCCCCGGAGCCTGGCTGACCGAACTGGCATTCCCATCACACAACGTAATGATGCTTGCCCCATATAAAGTGTCGGAGATCAGGGTCGCATAGGACGTGACATAGTTACAAAGGATCGTTCCCAGGAAAGGCTCGCTCACACCCGTAAGATGCATGCCATTCTTCATCCACAACCGGCCATCGATAGTATTGGGAGCCGTTGCCTGAACTTGTTCGTATTCCTTGATCTTGGAGAGATAATTCTCGACCTCCGCACCCGACCCTACCGATAGACGCCCGATCGGGATACCGGGCACCGCGTCTACCCCATTGGCCGCACTGAGCTTGTTGTCGGATGCCGGATTCCCAAATGTAGGGACCATATTCAACTGATCGGCCAGCGGGTCCTTAGCCAGTTCGCCATAATAATAATAGTCCGTATATACCATTCCATGCCCGATCAGCAGGACATATTGCGGCTTGGCCGCGAACTTCGCCTTGGCATAACGCAGAAAATTCTGGATCGACAGCGGATGCTTCCTGATCCCGAACGCGAACTGATCTACCAGCTCATTGATGTCATACATATTCGCTGCAAAACTGCCTCCGGCTATCGTACTCCGGTAGTTCTTATAGTCGGCCACCGGATTGTTGCCGCTGGAACCGGTATACACCAATGGATTGCTGATAATGATATAATTGCCCTGGTTGGCTGCCTGGCTATAATCCACAAATCGTTTGGATGTAAGACTGGTCACTGTTCTTACCGTGGAATTATCTTCATTCACCAGCACATAGCTATGTGTCGAGCTAAGACCTGGCAGCGCAAAAGAGACATTCCCGGCATTCACCACACCCGTATACCGGGATCCGTCTGTAAAATCATACAGGATAGGCTGCAAGCCGCCGGATATCGCAAAGCCGGCTATATTTAAAAGGTAACCCGAGGTCTTAGCCGGCAATTGAAAGCTAAAATTTGTTTGTCCCCCAAAATTCCACTGCCGGGGATAGGTCAGCTCATAAAAGGAAGCGACCATCCTGTCCGTGCTGTTTGACGAACTATTGGCAAAGCTGACAGTTGCCGAATTACCCGCTATAAGACTCAATGGAACAGTCTTCGTCGTCAGGAGGTCGTTAAAACTATTCATCGCCTCATTATCTATCGTCGTACCATTCACTGTGACCTGTACAGTACGGGTATTATCAGCCGTTCCGACCATCCCAAACTTGATGCTCGCATCCGGTGCACCCGCCCCGCTATAGACGAAGAGGTTGTTCTTGGTATCTGTATAAGGACTTCCCGGCCCGATAGCATCAGTAGCCCAGAACTCCCCGATATCATAGGAGGAAGAATAAATATATTCCCCTACAACCTGCGCAAATCCCGGATTGGGATAACCATACGCCGACTTGAAATAAGAACCTGCCGTATACTGGAAAGAAGTCTCGGGTGTCAGCAGGGACCCCGAAACATTGTTGGCTACATCGACATAATGGAAAGTATTACCGCTGGTATTCTCTACAAGAAAATACACCGCAGTATCCGATTCGAGGCTATAATATTGTGTATGCTGATATGTCGGACTCCGGTACAGGGGATTATCCGGAACCCCGTCATTCCGCTGGCCCCAGAATTCGATATAATCCGTGCTGCCAAGCGGCGCGGCCGGATTCGAACCCGTGACATAAATAGGTACCTCCTTGCCATTCCGGAACAGCTGGAAGTTTTGCGCCAGTACACCACCCATTCCCGCACCGGATATCACCGATTGGGGAATACGATAGAGCCCGTTGGTCGCTATTTTAAACTTGTAATAGGTCTTACTAAAGTCTATCCATTCATTATTGTAGGCCTGGGCAAACGCCCCGATCGACAGTAGTAAAAAAATAAACGTAAAAAGTTTTTTCATAAAACCGGGTTTAGATCGCGCTTCGGGTTCTCCCTCAATTTACCCCTCCGCGCGAAATCTCATAATGATTGGATCTTCGTCGGAGCTGCTTCGCCACGCTCCTCCTCGATCGCAACCTTCGCTATTGCTCGGTTGCAGCCGGTGAACCCGTGGTTCACCTTGGTTTCTTCTTCTCCTTCTCTTCCTTCCTTTTCAAGTCAACACGCAAAGAAAACACATGGGTATATAGTGGATACGATTGATTCGCCAGGTTAGTGAACGCATAGTCGATCTGCACATCCCCTACCTTAAATCCTGCCCCTACACTCGGCTGATAGATCCATATCTTCCGCTGGTTCAGCGTATCCCTGTCATCCAGAGCCTGCTGGAAATTGTTGATCCCGCCCCGTACAAAGAACACGTCTTTAAAATTCAGCTCCAGGCCAAGCCGTGGATCAATACTTACCGGGTTCGTGCTGATCACCGTATTGCGCCTTCCGTCAAAAGTCACGTTCAGATCACCTTCCACAAGTAAGCTCACCTTTTTATTTATCCGGAAATTATACGAACCGCCCACCAGCAATTGGGGAGCGGTCAGTTCGGTAGACTTTCCGGGGATCTCATTTTGCGTCTCGTAAAAAACCTGCCTTATCGCCTCGCTAAGACTAAAAGACCAGGCATTGAACGTGGTCGTCACATCCTTGGCTATAACCCCAAGTTTCCAGCGCTTTCCGCTTAACAGCGCAGCCGCATCAAATCCAAACCCCCATGCCGTAGCAAAATCACCCGCCTTCCGGTAGATCACCTTGGCATTACCGCCAATATTAAAGTCTAACTTTCCGAGATTCCCCTTCTGGGCCAGGGAAAAGATAAAAGCATAATCCGCAGAAGAGAACGTAGTGATATTGTCAAAGTTGACCGTCCCATCCGGCTGAACCAAAAAGATAGTGTTGGGGATATCGTCAACGGCAAACCGCAATAAGGTCAGCCCAATAGTTCGTTTGTTATCCTTCAAAGGCAGAACCAGGTTGGCAAAATCATACTTACCAACCCCCGCATAATATTCGGCATGCATCAGGTTCAATTGGGGATTGTCCCGGATATTGGCCAAAGCAGCCGGATTCCAATAACCAGCCGTCCCGTCCGACACCGAAGCCACCTGGGCCCCGGCCATAGACATGCCACGCGCACCCGCCCCAATGTTTAGAAACTCATTGGAATACTTGGTAAACTGAGCAGAGGCAGACAGGTGAATTAAGGATCCGGTAACGATCAAAATGGAGTAAAAAAGGCTCTTACCCCGAATTCTTTTCAGCATAAGCCAACGGTTATGGTTTTTATACGGTAGCCTTTCATCGGGTCTTGATGTCATTTCAATTGGCCGATAGTTCTTCGAATCAACGGATCGGATCATTGTATCTACAGAATTACCGGAAGTTTAAAGGATTTGGAACTTCCCAGTATAACGGCCTTTCATTCATTATATTGTATCGTTAACATATTATCCCGCTCTCCCCATACCCCATTGTCTCCCCACCACCTCTTGCACCTATACTATTAATAATCAAACACTTAATCATCCCCCCTACTCCTACACAATCCCCATTACCCATGCCCCAATACCCCAAACCAGGCCCCCTTCCCGGCACAGCACAAAAACCACACAAAAAACATAGCTTTGCGCTCATTATGAACCTGATCGAAGAACTCAAATGGCGCAACATGATCCAGGACATCATGCCTGGCACCGAAGCACAACTAGCCAAAGAAATGACCTCCGGTTACATCGGCTTCGACCCCACATCCGACAGCCTGCACATCGGAAGTCTTGTCCCAATTCTCTTACTGGTACACCTGCAAAAGGCTGGGCATAAACCATTTGCACTGGTTGGCGGAGCTACCGGCATGGTCGGCGACCCCAGCGGGAAAAGTGAAGAAAGAAACCTCCTCAGCGAAGAGGTCCTCGCCCACAACCTCGCCGGCGTAAAAAAACAGCTGGAAAAATTCCTGAACTTCGACCCCAGCCTCCCCAATAAGGCAGAAATGGTCAACAACTACGACTGGTTCCGGGACATGAGCTTCCTTGACTTTATCCGGGACGTAGGCAAACATATTACAGTAAACTATATGTCCGCAAAGGACAGCGTGAAGAAAAGGCTCGAGGGAGACAACGGCATGAGCTTCACCGAATTTACCTATCAGCTCGTCCAGGGTTATGACTTTTACTGGCTCTATAGGAATAAGAACTGCAAGCTCCAGATGGGCGGCAGCGACCAGTGGGGAAATATCACCACCGGTACCGAACTGATCCGGCGTAAAGCCGGTGGCGAAGCCTTTGCCTTTACCTGCCCTTTACTGACCAAAGCAGACGGCGGCAAATTCGGCAAGACAGAAAAAGGCAACGTCTGGCTCGACCCGGAAAAAACCACCCCCTACGTATTCTATCAGTTCTGGCTCAACGCCACCGATACCGACGCCGAAAAATGGATAAAGATCTTTACCTTCCTCTCCCCCGATGAGATCACCGATCTTCAGCAACAGCACAATTCGGCGCCCGAAGCCAGACAACTACAAAAGGCGCTGGCAAAGGCGGTGACTACTTTTGTCCACGGAGAAGAAGGCTACAAGGCGGCTCTCGCCGACACCGAGAAATTATTTGCCAACCAGTCGGCGCCCGTTGAATCATTGACAGTGGAATACTTCGAAACCCTGCAGGGCGTTTCACGTTTCGACTATGCCCTCTCCCGTATCAATGAGGGTGTCGATGTAGTAAGCTTCCTGGCGGAAACAGGCATTTTCCCCAGCAAGGGCGATGCCCGCAAGCTGATCCAGGGCGGAGGCGTCAGCATCAACCGGAAAAAGGTCGGGGATATAAAGCAGACTATCGACCCTTCGGTCCTCCTGCAAAACAAATACATCCTTGTTCAAAAAGGTAAATCAAATCACTACCTGGTAACAATAGCCTAAAATAAAAAGCCTGCGCTACGAAAGTAGCGCGGGCTGTGTTTTATACGTTTTCAGCACAAACTCCCCAAACAACGTATTTGCCCACGCAAACCACGGCCTCGAGAATTTGTTCACATCGTCCTTATGGAATGACTCGTGCATAAATCCCTTCCCCGCATGACTATTCTGCAACAGCTTCAGACAAAAAGCCACCTCCTGCGAATCATGACTGGTAAGACCACGGATGATAATGCTCAGCGGCCAGATCATATTTAACCCGGCATGCGGACCGCCGATGCCCTCCCCGGCCTTTCCCTTAAAGTAAAAAGGATTGTTTTCGCTCAGCAACATCCTGCGCGTATTCTGGTATACGGTATACCCCCTCTTATCAGGATGCAGTACAGAAAGATCACCCGAATAATGCGGGGACTGAAGATAAGGCAACGCCAGCAGGCTGGGCACATTGGCATCGTCCATAAAGGTATGATTGCCGAATCCATCTGCTTCATACGCGAACACTTCGCCATAGATAAGATGGTTGACGATAGCATGTTCAAGCAGCGCCTTGTTCACATCGTTCTCCAGGGCAAAAGCAAGCCCATCCAGGTCTTTCCCGATAGATAATGCCTGCAGCATCGTCCGCAGGTTACGCAGACTGCTCAGCGCAAACAGGTTGGAAGGGATCAGGAAAGGATAGATCGTCGCATCGTCACTGGGACGGAACATAGAGTGGATCAGTCCCACTTTCTTCGTCGGATATCCATACCCACGCAATGGAACGCTATCCGTAGCAAAACTGGTCTTTCGTTGAAAGGTATAAGGCCCATCGTTCTCTTTCCGCTGTTGTGTCTTGAATGTCTCCAGCACCGTCTTCATCGCAGCCAGCCACTGCTCGTCAAAGGGAGACTTGTCCCCCGTGATCTGCCAGTAGCCATGCGCAAGACGGATGGGATAACAAAGACTGTCGATCTCCCATTTACGCTCGTGTATACCCGGTTTCATATCGGTGAGGTCCGTAGCCTTCCACTCGCTGATCTTCGATTCGTCTTTATAAAATGCATTGGCATAGGGGTCCTTCAGGATACATTTCGCCTGGCGATGAATGACACCCCTGATCAGCTGTTGCAAGTCCTTATCATCCTTACAAAGGCTGAGATAAGGCCAGACCTGTGCGCTGCTATCCCTTAGCCACATCGCATCGATGTCCCCTGTGATCACATAAGTGTCGGGCTTGCCGCCAGCCAGCTCAAAATCTACCGTTGTATCTAATGTATTGGGGAAACAATTCTCGAATAACCAGCCGATCTCCTTGTTACCGATATTCTGCCGCACTTCGCGGACGATCTTTTCTACGGCCTGGCTTTTGAACTTCCTTTGGGCTTCCGCTATCCGGACCACGGGGAACTCTGCGCCCATCACACCCCCAACTTCCGTCCCACTACCCGCCGCGGACTCAGCACCCGACCCCGCCGCGCTACCCGCCGCTGCCGCCACAACACTTCCACCCGCCAACACTCCGGCGGAGGCCAATACACTTTGCTGAAGAAATTTCCTTCGTTGCATATGACAAACAAAAATGGTGAAGGCGCAATCTACTATATTTTGCTTTTAGCAACCACGTCCCTCTCCCAATTCCCTCTAAATATGTAAAAAACTACGATCCCGCATGCCGCCAGGAACAATCCCAGCAAAGCCGCCAGCCCCGTCGAGTATAATACGAACAGCCAGATAGCCACCGAAAGCACCACAGGCAAAGGATACAACCACATTTTGAACGGCAGATGAGCCGTCCCATTCCTTTTACGCAGCAGTACGACGCCTATCGCCTGCGCCACAAATTGCACCAGTATCCGCATAGCCAGTATCGCATTGATCGCGTCCTGCAACCTCAACAGCAGGCTAAAAATAAATCCCAGCCCCCCCACAAACAAAAGGGAGACATAGGGAAAATCTTTCTTCGGATGCAGCCGGGCAAATATTGGGAAAAAATTACCGTCAGCAGCGGCGGCATAAGGTACTCTTGAATAACCCAGGACCACCGCGAACAACGAAGCAAAGGCGATCCAGAGGACCAGCAATGTCGCAACCTGGGCCGTACGCCCCCCATAGATCTTTTCCATGAACAGACTTACTACGAACTTCGAGTGCATAGCCTCCTGCCAGGGAATCACGCCGACAACACTCAGGTTCATGGACAGATACAGCACCGCTATACAAAAGATGGAAATAAAAATGCTGCGCGGAATATTGCGCCCGGGATTCTTGATCTCACCGCCGAGATGACAAACATTATAATAACCCAAATAGCTATAGATAGTTTTGACCGACGCCTGCCCTATCAGAAGCGCGAAAGCCCCGCTGAACATCGACTGCCCCCCCGCAGGCAGACAGGTATAGCTCACCTGCCGGTGCGTAAACCCACTGATGATGATCCATAGGATAATGATGATCACCCCCGCCCACAGGAACACCGCCATCTTTCCGATAGTCCGGATATTCCGGTACAACAGCGCCGTAATTATTATCACCAATATCCCGGAAACAACCTTCTCCCACCAAAAGCCCAGCGGCATAAGATAATTGAAATACTGGGCAAACCCGATCGCTCCGGAAGCTACGACCATGGAGGATTGCAGACAGGTCTGCCAAACAAAAAGAAAGGACATAAGCCGGCCGCCCCTGGGGCCATACGCCTCTTTTAAAAAATTATAGCTGCCGCCGGCCAGCGGATAGGCCGTGCCCAGCTCGCTCCAGATCATCCCATCTATAACAGCCGTTACCGCTCCAAATACCCAGGCCCATAAAAAAAGATTACTCCCGACAATGCTTATGACGATAGACAACGTCACAAAGGGCCCAATGCCCACCATGTCGATCATATTTATGGAAGTCGCCTGTAATAAACTGATTTCTCTCTTCATTGACTAATTGTTCCTTATGAGGAAGGGATGACAAATATCGGCGAATCCATCGATAATTTTGAATACTTTAATAAATCGTACCCTCGGCTCCCTACTCTTCCAACCCTCAATCCACGGCACCCGCCCCCTCACCTCCTATGTCTTCGCAAACTCCCCTATCGCCGTGATCAGCCTGTCCAGGTCCTTCGTCGTCGTATACACATTTGGCGTCACCCTCACCCCCCGTATATTCTCCCAGTTAATATTCGTCACATGGATCTTGTATTCGTTAAAAAGGAAATTATCCAGTTCCCCGGGTGTCTTCCCCTCTATCCCGATCACCCCGATTGCACAACCAAAACCCGGCTTCAGAGACGTATACAGCTTTACTTTCGGAATATCCTTCACCGCGCTCATCCAATAATTCTTGAGGTAAAACAATCGCTGTTCCTTCCGCGCCGACCCGATCATTTCATGAAATCCAATGGCCTTTCCTATAGCCTGTTCGATATAAAAAGGTCTTGTACCAAGGTTCTCGAACTTCCGGATATTATCCACCTTCGGATCAGGGGCCGCAAATAGCGGGTACAGGGCCGCAATCTTCTCTTTCTTTACATATAGCATGCCGGTACCGATACAGGCAGCCAGCCATTTGTGCAGGCTGGTCCCAAAATAATCCGCGCCAAGGGAAGGAATAGTGTATTCAAAATGAGCAAAGGAATGCGCCCCGTCCACCAGCACTTCAATACCCTTTGCATGAGCAGCATCCGCAATCTTCCTGACCGGAATGATCTGCCCCGTCCAGTTAAAAACATGAGTAAGATGTACCAGCTTTGTCTTTGGTGTGAACGCTTTGATATATTGATTGGCCAGGTACTCATTGTCTTCGCTGGGCAATTCCATGTTCACCCATATGAGCTTGATCCCATCCCGGAGCTCCCTTTGCTTCCAGGCATTGACACAATTCGGATAATCGAACTTACTGACCACCACTTCGTCCCCGGCTTTCAGTGGCAGCCCAAAGATCACCGTCTCCAGCGCTTCGGATGCGTTCCGGTGAATAGCGACCTCTTCCGGCGAACATCCTGATATCCGGGCCAGGTCCTTACGCAGCGGCTCCCGCCCCTGATCGAGTATACGCCACATATAGTAACTGGGACCCTCATTGGAAAGATCATAATATCTTTTCATGGCCTCCTGTACCACTTTGGGAGAGGGTGACACACCCCCGTTATTCAGGTTGATCAGCTCCGGTGAGACAGTAAAGGACTGCTGCACATAATACCAGAAATCCTCGTCACCCGCCAGCTGACCAGCCGGCCGATGTTCCGCCTGCAGCAACGCCTTATCCAGGTTGCGGCTCCAGGCCGGACGGGTCAGGGAAGAAAGAACAGCAGTAGCGGAGAATGTCCCCAACGCATCCAGGAACTTGCGACGATTATAAGCAGCCATAAGTGTAGTTGGTTTACCCTAAGATAGCGAAAAAAAGTATCTTTATCCCCTCATGAAGTACTACATCATTGCAGGCGAGGCGTCCGGTGACCTTCACGGCAGCAATCTCATCAAACAGCTAAAAAAACAAGACCCTTCGACCGACGTCCGTTGTTGGGGCGGCGACCTGATGCAGCAAGCCGGAGGCCATCTGGTCAAACACTACAAGGACCTCGCCTTCATGGGCTTCACAGAAGTGCTGATGAACCTCCGTACCATATTCCGCAACATGGACTTCTGCAAAGCAGATATCCTCGAATATGCCCCCGATGCCCTCATCCTGATCGACTACCCCGGATTCAACATGCGCATCGCCAAATGGGCACGCCAGCAAGGACTTCGGATCATCTATTATATATCGCCACAGGTCTGGGCCTGGAAGGAGAACAGGGTTAAGCAGATCCGCACCAACGTCGACAAAATGCTCGTCATCCTCCCCTTCGAAAAAGAGTTTTACCGCAAATGGAACTACAAGGTAGAATATGTAGGTCATCCCCTTGTCGAAGTCATCGACGCCGCAGCCGCCGCCAACCATCCTCCCTCCCCCCCTAAAAAAAATATCATCGCCCTCCTCCCCGGCAGCCGTAAACAGGAGATCCTCAAAAAGCTGCCCATTATGCTCGAATGCAGCCGATTCTTCCCCGACTACCAGTTCGTCGTAGCCCAGGCCCCCGGCCAGGATCCCGAATTCTATAAAAACCTCGTGGCCCCCTATCCCAATGTCTCCTCTGTCCGTAACGAGACCTATTCCCTGCTCCTCACAGCACAGGCGGCCTGTGTCACCTCCGGCACCGCCACACTCGAAACCGCGCTCTTCGGAGTGCCCGAAGTCGTCTGCTACAAAGGCAGCTCCATCTCTTACCAGATAGCCCGACGCCTGATCAAGGTAAAATACATTTCCCTCGTCAACCTGATCATGGACAAGCTGGTCGTAAAAGAGCTGATCCAGGACGAGCTCACACCCGAGAACCTCCGCCGCGAACTGGATGACATCCTCAATAACCGCGACCGCCAGCAACAGCTCCGGATCGATTACCTCAACCTCAAAGAGCTCCTCAGCCAGGGCGGCCACGCCTCAGCCAATGCCGCCGAAAGCATCCTCCGCTTCATGCGCGAACAGGCCCCCGGCCATAAGCATGCCTGAGCAGCAACCCGCACATACGCGCAAACCCAGCCCTGACGCCGCAACCCGGCCGTCGCGAATCTGCGCAACCCCCCTAATGATGTTTGAAAAAAACCAATCGGATGATAATCACAATTATCGCCAGCAAAAACATAAAAAATGAAAGCCGGTTGACCCCATGCATAAATCTCATAGACCCCGTGTGCGGGGCATTCGGGTCCCTCTTTTTGAGAAAGAAATATTCCGCTATTTGTCTGCCTATGCCCATGATACGTCTTATTGACTTGCAAACTATCGAATTGCAGCCATAAATTGTTATAACACCCGGAAATTTTGAATTGTTTAATCCAAAATCCTCTATATTTGCACTCCCAAATGCGTAACGCAGCGCCCACTGCGCTACGGCCACAAAACACGGGGAATTAGCTCAGTTGGCTAGAGCGCTTGCATGGCATGCAAGAGGTCGTCGGTTCGACTCCGATATTCTCCACAAAAGCTGCTTCTAATGAAGCGGCTTTTTTTTCATCAGTTGGCTTTGAATATTTTGATTCAAGGCATCGAATGTTTCATGTTAGACTTCAAAAAGAAATTTTACAAATTTGCAGAAGAGGGTGCAAAAGAAACTGTAAGCTTTTTAAAAGATGTCATAGCTTTCTCAAACACTATTCGAAATAACCTGCTTATGTTATTTTTGGTATTGAAGAAAAAAAGGACGGAGTTAAAATATACCAAGGAATCGATCAGCAGATCGATGGTTCCATTTTGCAATGAAAATTAGGTAACTCCCTGCTAACCCGCACAAAAAAATAGCATTCCGACCGCCAACACGTAGCGAAAAAAACCTTCTGAAAAAAATTCGAAGCAAAAAACGCGGCTATCCTTATCGGTAAAGCTACCAGACAGGGCCTCATCTGGTTCCCCCCCGTGCTACCCCACGCTGTCGATCAATCCCTTTTTAATATTTAGCCTCCTGATTTTTGAATTCAGCGTGGTTGAAGGAATACACAGCATCTCGGCTGCACCCCCGATCCCGGAAATCTTTCCATTTGCCCTTTTCAGTACAGCAATAATGTGTTCCCTTTCCACTTCATCGATCGTTTTTACCCGCATACTGGTGACGACACCTTGCATATAATGCCCTCCCGACGAGGGTATATCGATATTATCGATTGTGCTGCCTTTGACCGTTATCAGGGTCCGCTCGATAAGATGTTCGAGCTCGCGAACATTACCCGGCCATCCATAGGCGGTCAACTCTTTTATTGCGCGTGCCGAAAATCGCGGCAGCCCGCTTCTTCCTCCACCATGTTTAAGAAGAAAGTACTCCGCCAGGGCAGGGATATCCTCCCGCCTGTCGCGCAACGGTGGCAGAGAAATAGGAAATACGTTAAGCCGGTAATACAAATCGTTTCTGAAATTACCGGCCTGTACCTCCTCCAGCAAATTTCGGTTTGTAGCCGCTATGATTCGCACATCGACTTTAATGGCCGAGTTTCCGCCGATACGCTCAATTTCCTTTTCCTGGAGAGCCCGCAGTAGCTTGACTTGCAAATCGGGCGGCAGTTCTCCTATCTCATCCAGAAACAGCGTACTATGATTAGCCATCTCGAACTTCCCGACGCGGCGCTCGGTCGCCCCCGTAAAGCTACCCTTCTCATGACCGAACAGCTCACTCTCGATAAGACTGGCCGGCAGCGAAGCACAATTCACCTTGATCATCGCCTTACCCTTCCGCGCCGAAGCATCGTGCAGCGCCCGGGCAATAAGCTCCTTGCCCGTCCCCGTCTCTCCCAACAGCAAAACGGTAGTAGGCGAAGACGCCACCTGTGAGACCAGCTCGAATACCTGCTGCATGGCAGCTCCCGTGCCGACGATATTGCCCGGCCTCCGGATTTCCCCGGTTCCCGCCTCCTGTCGCTGGGCCGCAGCCATTGCCTCATGTCGATAAACATTACAGACCGCAACACGCGTTATTGGCATAATCCGCCGCAACAACCCCGGAGGATCCCCCGGAAATACGCCCGGATTTCTTGAAATAAAGGTCAAAACACCGCGCCGCTGCTCAGTCACCTGCACGCCCGCCAATGCAAGCCGCTTCGCCCCCTCCTCCCGCAATGACCTAACAAAGCCGCTGTTGAAAATACCGGCCGGAAGATTACCCATATCCGTAATGATTGGCGTATCCCCCAACTGCGGCAGACCGCCGGCATCGGCCGCCACACGATCTTCCTGCTTACAGGCCGTTTCATTCAGCCAGTCCCGGTAGCCCCCCTTCTCCGCCTGCACCAGGAGCAGCAGCCGGTCGAACCCTAAGAGCGGCCGCAGATGCACTGTCAGCGCCCGCAAAAGCTGCGACCTCGTCTGTGCAGCCGCAAGCTCTGGGAATAATCCGCAGAAGAGCTCCTCTTCGCTCCTGGCGGCAATTCCGTACAGATCGTCAGATTGATGCATATTTCAACGTATTTGTTGTACAAAAAAAATGCAGGATTTGTCGATATTAGTAATAACCAACGACGTACCTGTTTAGTAATTTAATACTTATCAATCTATTACCGCAACTGTCCGTTAAAAAATTTACTTTATTTCGAAAATTGACGAACCACAAGTCGATCGGCCGCCCGATACCCCAATACCACCAGCCGGATCTTTGCTGTACCTTCAATACTCCCTTATAACCAAATCATATGCTTATCGTCCGGCTCCTGCTACCTGTCTGTCTGTTGCTTCCGGCGCGCCGGGCCTTTCCTCAGTTCCGGAACGACTACGACAAGCCGATACAGCGCTTTCTCGCCAAATATGTCACGTCTTTCGTATTCGGTATCAACCAGGGACAGATCGACGAAGACAGCGCTTCGAAACTCGCCTGCATAAAAGAACGTCTCCCCCATAGCCTGCTTTACGACGAGCTCTACGACAACGGCGCCGCCATACCGGGAAGCCGGCTCATCGACGCAGGGCGCATCGCCGCAGCAACGTCCCTGCTGCCGCAGCTCCGGGGCGACGACCGGGTCCGCCTGCTCCTGCACCTAGCTAATTATTACATCTATAAACCAGGCATCGCAAAAAAAGACGCTGACAGCGCCTCTTTTTTTGCACAGCAGGCGGTTCAGCAAAGTACGGCACAACATAATACCCAGCTATTGCACGCCAGCTACCTGACGCTTGGCAAGCTCTATTCGGAGACCGGCGACACCGCGCTCTGCCGCCGGTACATCGACACCGTAGTCGCAGAACGGCGAAAGAACGGCGCCCTGAAAGACCTGGCCCTCGCCCTGTTCCACCGGAGCGACTGCTCCCCCTATTTTCAGCTCTCCCGGATCGCCGATTATAACGAAGCGATGAGTATCTTTCATTCCCTGAAAGATACCATCCACGAAATACTCTCCCGGAATAAGTTGTTCACGATCTATTTCGTAAAAGGCATGCTCGACACGGTCCGGCAGGAATTGTATCAGACTATGGCATTGGAGAAGGCGATGGGACTTCGCGAGCTGCACTATAATTATACCGTCATCGCCTATATCGATGAAGCGATGCACAGATACGGGGAAGGACTCATAGCCAATACGGAAGCCATCCGCATAATGGAAGCTACCGCAGACACGGCCTTTTCTGACATTTTTTATTCCAAGATGGGCGCCCTGATGCTTTACTATCACGACCCGGAAGAGACCCTGCACTGGTATTACAAAGCATTGGCAAGCCAACAACCCGGCAGCTCCCGCGAATGGTGTAATACGGTCATAGGTCTAGGCTTTGCCCTTTATACACTGGACCGGCCCCGGGATTGCATTGCATTGATCGACTCCACGACAAGACGATATCCGCCTGGCAATATGATGCAAAAATTTCGCATACAATACTTGCTGGGCATATGCTATTTGTATATGCAGCAGATCGGTCCCGCTCAACAGTATTTGTACAACGCCGTCATTGATGCCAATTCCTTGTTGCAATTACCGGAAAATTATTTATGGATAGGCGAATCCTACATGGCCTATGCAGAAGTAAAATTGATCCAGCACGATCTCGCGACGGCTGCACTATACCTGAAAAAAGCATCCGGCCTTTCAACCGAAAGCAAATTCCTGAATATGTCATCATACTACCAGGTGCAGTATAAGCTGGATTCAGCCAAAGGTAATATGACCGAAGCCTGGGCCAATTACCGGCGCATGAGAAACATAATGGATTCTTCCGGCAGCATCGCCAAAGCCCGACAACTGGAAGAATTCAGGGTCAAATTCAACATCGCCCAGAACGAAAAGGACCTGAAACTGCTCCAAAGCCAGAGCTCCCTGCAGCAAAGCCAGCTGGAGCAGGAAGCCCTCGGCAGAAAGATCACCCTCGCCGGAGCAGCCATGCTGCTGCTGCTGCTGGGACTGCTCTATAGCCGCTTCAGACTCAAACACCGTCAGCAGCAGGAAATATCCCGCAAAAACCACGAGCTGCAATCCCTGCTGGAAGAAAAAGAATGGCTGATAAAGGAAATCCACCACCGGGTAAAAAACAACCTCCAGATGGTGGTAAGTCTCCTTACCGCACAGTCGGCCCACCTCGATAACAAAGAAGCGCTCCGGGCAATACAGGAAAGCGAACAGCGCATGTACGCCATGTCCCTTATCCACCAAAAGCTCTACCAGTCCGAAAAAATGGAGCTGATCGAAATGAGCGCATATATCCGCGAAATCACCGGCTATCTGAACGCACACGGCCCATCCGATGACCGGGTCCGGTTCGAGCTGGACCTCGAGCCCGTCCAGCTCGACGTGGCGCAGGCCGTACCGCTGGGGCTCATCCTCAACGAAGCGATTACCAACGCCATCAAATATGCTTTTACGGATAACAGGCAGGGGACTGTGAAAATAGGTTTGCATCACCTGCCCGGACAACTATTGGAGCTGACGATTACAGACAATGGTAAAGGCCTCCTCGAACACATCGATCTTTCCCGGACCAAATCACTCGGCCTGACCCTGATGAAAGGACTGTCCCAACAGCTAAGAGGCTCGCTGGAATTGATCAACGAAACAGGACTCCGTGTCCGCCTTCGCTTTCCGGTTAACTTTTTTACCGACCATCGGGAAAAGTTCGCCATTTTACGAAATAAAACAAATCTCAAGGACAACGTGCTGACATAAGCACTGATAATAAATACCTTGGGATACAGGAATGATTGTTGTCGCCAGACAGTTACACCTGCACGAGTTCAACCCCCTCCGTATGAGCGCAAAAATCTTAATAGTAGAAGACCAGTTTGTGGAAGCCTATGGCATCAGCCTGATCCTCGAACCCGCTGGATACACCATCCTGGGCATTGAGGCTTCCGTAGAAGACGCGCTGGTATCGATCAAACGGGAAACACCCGATTTGGTGCTGCTGGACATATACCTGCAAACCGAGTTGACAGGCATCGACCTCGCGCGGATCCTGGCGGAGAAAAATATTCCGTTTATATACCTGTCGGCCAACTCCAATGCTTCGGTGCTGCAAGCAGCGAAAGAAACCCAGCCCTATGGCTTCCTGGTCAAACCCTTTCGAAACAATGACGTGCTCATCGCCCTCGACATCGCCCGCTATCGTCACAGCCATGCGCTGGATCTGATCGAGAAGCAGTCAAACTGGCTCAGCAGCCTGCTATCGGGCATCAAGCCCAGCGATACCGACTACGAAAACAAGCTCCTTCAGCTTATAAAAGCCTTCCGTCCCTACCTGCCCTTCGATTTCGCCATCGCCGACCTGGATACGAAAAGCGATAGCCCCAAAACCCTTTACGGTTTTAAAAGACGCGACTTCGACGACTATAGCATCTATAACGGGTGGGACGTAATAGAAAACCTGCGCATCAGCTTCGGCGAGCTGAACGCCTTCCGCCGACTCTATGCAAACCACGAAGAGCTGGTCTATAAAACTGGAGACGGCTTCACCGCCGCCAGCGAACAAAACATCCTGCTCGAACGGCTGCATCTATTATACGACTCCAAAGCCTGCCTTTGTATCCCGGGCAAAGATACCAGCGGCACAGGAGTGAAGCTTACCTTCTTCAATACCGCCCGGGATTCCTTTACCGGCGAACATATCCGCCTCCTTCACCCCCTTCGGCCCCTCATTGTACGCATCATCGAAAATATACGCGGTCTCAGGGAAGACACCAAAAAACCGCCCGCAAACATCCACCAGAAAGACAAGGCCGAACCCGTCCTCCCCGATATCATAGGAAAAAGCCCGGGACTGCTGCAGGTGCTCGACCAGGTGTGGCAGGTCGCCGGCAGCGATACGACCGTACTGATCATGGGAGAGACTGGCGTGGGAAAGGAAGCCCTCGTCCGGGCCATTCATTACCGGTCGAAAAGAAAAGACCATCCCCTCATTAAGCTGAATTGCGCAGCCATCCCCGCTACACTTATAGAAGCCGAGTTATTCGGCCACGAAAAAGGCGCCTTCACCGGAGCCACGGAAAGACGCATCGGCAAATTCGAACAGGCTCAAGGCGGCACCATCTTCCTCGACGAAATCGGCGAGATGCCCATCGAGATCCAAAGCAAGCTGCTTCGCGTGATACAGGAGCGCGAGCTGGAACGCCTCGGCAGCAAAAGCACGACGAAAATAGACGTGCGCATCATCGCCGCCACCAACCGCGACCTCCATAAAGAAGTGGCGGCAGGCAATTTCCGTATCGACCTGTATTACCGGATTAATGTATTTCCTATCCTGGTCCCCCCCTTGCGCGAACGCCGGGAGGACATTCCGCTGCTGGCGGAATACTTCCTTCGCCAGCAGGCCTCCTCAAGCGGCAAGCCGGCCAAAGAGCTGACCCGGGACGCCCTCCACCAACTCGTGCAATACGACTGGCCCGGAAATATCAGGCAGCTCCAGCACCTGATCGAACGCCACGTATTGCTTACCAAAGAAGAGAGCATAAAAAACTTTGCCCTCCCTTCCAATGAAGGAATTCCCGAACCGCCCATACAACACCCCCCAGCCGCCGCCGAAGAAAAGGACCCGGAAAAAGCAGCCATCATCGCCGCACTAATAAAAACCGGTGGTAAAATATCGGGTAAACTCGGAGCAGCCGCTCTGCTGAATATGCCGCCGACAACGCTCAATTATAAAATAAAAAAACTCGGAATCCGCTGGAACTACCTGCTGGACTAATAAATCTACAACATGAAACCATTTCTCTTTCTTCTACTGCTGACCTTTGCCGGTGTACACGCCCAACCCACCATCCCCCTCGTAAACGGCTTCGCCGATACAATTCATTCTTCCATTCTCGGCGAAAACCGCCCGATCTGGATCGGCTTGCCCAATAGCCTTCAGGACAAAAAAGCAGCGCCCAGCCACTGCCCCGTGGTCTATCTGCTCGACGGCGACAGTCACTTCTCTGCCGTAAACGCCATGCTCCAGCAGCTCAGCGCGGAAAAAGCCACTATGATGTTCCCCGATATGATCGTCGTCGCCATCCCCAGCGACCAGCGTTCCCGCGACTTTACCCCCTACCCCTCTCCCTATTGGATGTACGGCCCCCCCTCCCCGCTGGAGAATCCCGGAGGCGGCGAAAAATTCGCCGCCTTCATCGAAAAGGAGCTGATACCCGCGATCGAGTCGCACTACCCCACCGCCCCCCACCGCACACTGATAGGCCACTCCCTGGGCGGACTCGCAGTGACCAATATGCTGATCAATCACACCCGCCTCTTCAACGACTATATCATCATCGACCCCAGCATGTGGTACGACAGCACCCGCTTCCTCCAATCAGCCATCACCCGGCTGCAGCAGGCTCGCTTCGACGGCATAAGCGTCTATCTCGGAATTGCCAATACCCTGCAGCCCGGTATGGATACGGCCCTCGTCCGCAAGGATACCACCCGCAATAGCTTTCATACCCGGGCCATCCTGAAGCTAAAGGACGCTCTCGTCAAATACAGCCCGGCCAATGGAATGCGATTTTCCTATGCATATTACCCGCACGAAAGCCATATGAGCGCCCCCCTGATCACCGAGTACGACGGTTTCCGCTTTCTATTCGACTACTACTCCATCGACCCCGGCATGGAAACGCAATGGAGCGACCCCGATATTACAGGCATACATCCCGCCGCACAGCTGGAAGCGCACTTTAAAATGGTTTCCGAAAAAATCGGCTATCGCCTCCTTCCACCCGAAAATCTCGTAACCCTTTGTGCAAATACTTTTGCCAATTATAACATGCCCGACAAAGCGCTGGATTGCCTCCTGCTGAACGTCCGCAATTATCCCAATAGCACAAACGCCCGGGAGGCGCTCGCCGATTATTACAAATCGAGAGGCACACAACCCGGGCGTCCATGAAAACCTAAATTTTATCTAAGCGAACCGCTGTCGACCGCCAGCTTTGCCCCATCGACCGCGAGGATCTGCCCGCTTAAAAAAGGAGACTTGCCCGAACCCAAAAAAACGATGGCCTGCGCCACCTCTTCCGGCCGGCCTATCCGCTTCATAGGCACCCCTTCATGCATCCGGTCCATCACCTCCTTGCTGCCCGTAAAACGAGCCAGCATACCCGTATCGATTGGTCCCGGCGCAACCGCATTTACCCGCACCCCATAACGGGCCCCTTCCAGCGCGGCAGACTTGGTCATACCCTCCACCGCATGCTTGCTGCCCACATATACCGACGCCCCCGCCGAAGCCCGCGTACCGAAAGTAGAAGACAGATTCACGATGCTGCCCGCTCCCCGGGCAAGCATGACACGCAGCTCATGCTTCATGCTCAGCAGCGTACCCAGCACGTTCGTATCGAAAATTGCCTTATACGATTCCTCCGTCTGGTCGACAATCGGTCCCGGCGTTCCCTCCGTCCCGGCATTATTCACCGCAATATCCAATGCGCCGAACCTCGCCACCACACCATCCACCAGCCGCTGAACATCCGCTTCATACCGTACATCGGCCTTGATAAAAGCAGCTTCCGCGCCCAGCGCTTTCAGCTCGCCGACAAGCTCTTCGCCTGCCTTCTCATTCCTGCCGGATACCACCACCCTGGCGCCTTCCTGTGCAAAGGCAACGGCCGTCGCACGGCCGATTCCCGCAAGCGCCCCCGTGACCAGCACGACACTCCCGCTCAACTGTTTTTGAATAATATCTGTAGTACTCATAGTTTTATTTATTTCTGATCCAAAAATTGGTTTACGTGTTTGACAAATATGTCCGGATACTGGAACAACGAACCGTGATTCGAATCCGGGTATATAATCAGCGTAGCGTTGGGCAGATTTTGCTGCAATATGTACGAATTGATGGTGTACACGATTACATCTTTGTCGCCATTAATGACCAGCGTAGGCTGCTTGATTTTCTTCAGATCGCTGTAACGGTCTTCCGTAATGACATTGTAATTGGCCAAGGCCGCCAGCTGAGCTGGCGCTACCGTTTCATTTACCTCCGGATCCCGGTTCACCTGCCGCAGCTGCTTGCGCTGCAAAAACGCCCGCCCAGCCGCCTGGCTGGCTTCACTTGGAGAGAAATGAACCTTCAGCCAGACGTCTTCCGGATTGTTGTACTGTGCGCCGAATATTTCCGCCGCTTCAGCCGTCATCGGCTGCATGCCTTCTCCCGCCTTAGGCCCCGTGCCCACCAATATCAGTTTACGCACCAGGTCCGGCCTGTCGAGCGTGAACTGCTGAGCGACCAGCCCCCCGATAGAAAACCCTAAAAAATCTATTTGCTTAATACCCAGCGCATCTATAAACGCCCCGGCATCACGGGCCATTTCATAGAAGGTGGAGGGTGTAACGCCGGTCGTCAACGATACTCCCCTGTTATTGAACAGGATCACTTCCCTTTCCGCTGCCAAACCATCTATAACCAGCGGATCCCAGTAATCCATCGTACCGGTAAAATGAATGTGCATTAAAAGAGGTACTGTCCCTTTTTTACCGAACCGGCGATAAGAAAAACGAATACCAGCCGCTTCGACATACTGCGTAGGCGCAGTTTGATGCGTATACGTTTCTTCTTTTTTAAGTGTTGTTGTTGTCATATACCATTTGTTTTTTGATTCTGTTTCCAACAATCGGTGTTCCCGATTTTCATCCGTCTGACTGTCACTATTTTACCTCGCTGCCCCCTTCGACCATTTACCGTATTTCATAAATCCACCAATATCGCAGCGACCCGTCGTAAACCCGATTATAACACAAAGTTCCGTCGCAGACAACGCTCGCACGATAGCCGAACCAAAGGATCCCGTATGAAAATCAAAGACACGGCCCTCTTTGATTTTCATATACTCTACATTGATTCCAATACCGTACACCAATTTGATTGATCGGACCTTTGCTTAAATACCAGGTCAAATGAATACAAATAAAGTGTGGGCAATTATGGGAGCAGGTGAGGGGCTAGGCCTGGCAGCCGTAAAATTCCTTGCAGCCCGGGAACAACACGTGATTGCACTGGCACACGATCGAGCTCATTACCGGAAATTGCTGGAAGAAGAAACAGCGTTTTTGCATATTTTAAATACCCATCGGCTAACTACTGAAGAAATCCAAAAAATGTTAAGAAAGTCGTTTGCGGAATTAGGCCCACTTCACCATATCATCAACAATGCCAACTATAATCTTTTTCATGATCCGCCGTCTTCTCCCGGCGGCTTGCAACACAAAATGGACCAAAGCATCGCCAACACGATGGCGTTGATCAATGCATTGTTGCCGTATTTGAAACGCTCTCCGGAAAGCACTATTATCAATCTGCCGCCGCAATTTTGCCTTGCAATGATCGATGATAAGGCTGCCGCCGACCTGTTATCGTCGTCGCTGAATCTGTTCCTGCATCGACTCCGTCGCGAGCTGGAAGCCCTGGGCCGGACAGTTAGTTTCCTTCTGCCGGGTGAACAAGCCCTCAGCTTCGACATATAAATCAGCGAAATAGCGTCAACCGATTCCCACCATTCAACCGCCCTGCCCTTGGATGTATCGCCCGTTTTTTGATACCTTTGAAGATTAAATCTATCTATGGCAACCAAAACCCCGGAAAATAAACAAGACATCAGTTTCCTGCGCGACCTCAAAGACCTCCTCCCCTTCGAATGGGACGGCCCCAGAGAGTGGTCCTACCAGGTCATCCGCCGCAATCCCGATGCCTGCCGCAGCTATATATCCCCTAATCGGAGGGATTTTTACAAGATCCTCTACATAACCAAAGGCTCCTGCGTGCTCACCATCGGGCTGAAAAGCTATTATGTAGACAAGCCTTCGATCTTCTTCATCCACCCCAACGAAATACTGACGTTCAAAAAAACTGATCTCGAATCCGCAGGGTTCATTTGCTTCTTCAAAAGAAAGATCGTCGACAACAGCCAGAGTCTAAAGCTGATCCTCGACAAATACGCACTCTTCTCCGATACAGAAAAAAGCGCCATATTCTTATCCGAGACAGACATCGCCGACCTTGACCCAATCTTCGAAAAAATGCTTTCCATCGGCGAACAACACGGCGGCCCATTGGAGGAAGATCTGCTCCAGATCCACCTCCAGCTGCTTACTGTAACCTGCACGAAGATCGCCCGCTATCTCCAACCTGATACCATCAGCGACGAGTATCGGCATATTCATGATTTCTTCCACCTGCTCGAAAAAGAGACGTCGAATATAACCTTCAACAATCCCATCCAGTCCAAAACGGCGCAGGAATTTGCGGACAAGCTTTTTATCCACCCCAACCACCTGAACGCTCTGCTGAAAAAGCATACCGGCAAAAACGTAAGCACACACATCAAAACCCGCATTCTCGAAGAGAGCAAAGTCCTGCTAGCACAAACCGACTGGAGCGTACAACAGATTGCCTATGCCATGGGCTTCGCCGATCAGCCCAATTTCAGCCAGTTCTTCAAAAAAATGGCCGGCGTTAGCCCCGGCGACTTTCGAAAGAATTATGCTCGGCTCGAACCATAAATCACCTACGACGCCTAACCTTACTTCTTCAACCTCATCCCCCCATCGATCAGCAGCTCCGACCCGGTAACAAACCTCGCCTCGTCCGAAGCCATATACAATATAGCTTCCGCTATCTCGCCGGCCTCCGCCAGCCTGCCCACAAGCGTCCGTGAAGCCCGCCCGGCCTTCATGGCAGCTAACCGATCCGCCGTCACACTAACCCCGCGACCTATAATCGGAGTATCCACCGGACCAGGGGATACCACATTGACCCGGATACCCATCGGCGCCAGCTCGTTCGAAAAACTCCTTGCCAGTACATGGACGGCCGCCTTCGTCGCTGCATATGCCGCCGTCGTAGACATACCCATTTCCGTAAGGGCGGAAGAAGTAAAGATAAGCGACGCGCCATACCCTAAATAAGGCAACGCCTTCTGAACTGCAAAAAACGCTCCCTTGAAATTGGTGGCGTTCATCTCATCGAACTGTTCCTCGGTAAATTCGGCCAGCAGAACTCCGGCATAGACACCCGCATTGATCACCAGCACATCTATTTTGCCCGCAAGCGCATGCACGCGCTTATAAAGCCTCGCTATCTGATCAACACTCCTGCTGTCACTGACGATACCGGCCGCTTCATGACCGATAATAGCAAGCGCCTGATTCAACGTTTGAGGATCGCGGCCCGTAATGACTACCCGCGCACCTTCATCGGCAAACAACCTCGCCGTCGCCAGTCCAATCCCGCTGTTACCGCCAGTTATAACGGCTACTTTGTTATGGAGTTTTTTCATCTGCCTATTTTAAAAAAAGCCCCGGTCCGTATTAGTTGAAACCGGGGCTGATGATAAGAAAGATTGTTTTATTTGACGCGCATACCGCCGTCGATCAACAGCTCCGTACCAACGACATACCTGGAAGCATCTGAAGCCAGGTAGAGAAATGCTTCGGCGATTTCCTCCGAATCCCCCATACGCTGCGCCAGCGTTTTGCCCGAGAGATACTGCTTTGCATTCTCATAGTCCTCGGCCGTTCCGCCATCCCTCGTCATGATCGGAGTATCAACCGGCCCGGGCGACACGACATTTACACGAATACCGCGCCCGGCCAGCTCCGCAGCCATGCCCTTCGCAAGCGTGTTTACCGCCCCCTTCGTCGCAGAATAGGCAGCCACCCCCGCAACACCCATCGTCGCCAGCGTAGAAGAAGTCAGGATGACGGAAGCTCCGTCGTTCAGATACGGCAACGCCTTCTGCACGCTGAAGAACACACCCTTGAAGTTTATATTACTGATCTTGTCGAACTGCTCCTCGGTAAACTCCGCCAGGGTACCCGGAATATAAATCCCGGCATTGACGACCAGGATATCTATCTTACCGAAAGACCGGCTGATTTTCCCATATTGTTCTTCGATGTTTTGCACATTTTCGACATCGCTGACTACTCCAATGGAACCATGCCCGATAGCAGCGACAGCCTCATCTATCGAAGACCGATTGCGACCCGTAATAGCAACCTTCGCCCCTTCCCGGGCAAACAAAGTGGCTGCTGCCAAGCCGATACCGCTATTACCACCGGTAACGACAGCTACCTTACCTTCTAACTTTTTCATTTTTGTACTATTTTCGATTAGTTTAAACTGTTTGCTTTGACTTGGCCTGCTGTTCGGCATAAGTCGGAAAATCGCTATAATGTAATTCGGTGCCGCCCCAAAAAGCATCCCTCACATAAGGCGTCAGCGGATAGCCATATTTTAAACGAAGCGGCAAATCCGGATTGGACGAATAATACCGGCCAAATACGATCAGATCGGCATTACCCGCCTGAACCGCAGCCTCCGCCTGTTCGAGGTCGAAGCCCCCTGCAGCCAGGAGCACGCCCTTGTAGTATTTCCGTATAGTGGCAGCAGCAACGGATTCCTGTCCTTCATGAAGCGTGGCATCTCCCTTTATGCGAGGCTCGATGACATGCAGGTAAGCCAGCCCCAGCCTGTCCAGTTCCTTCGCCAGATAGCCGAAAGTAGCCTCCGGATTGCTGTCGGATATACCGCCCCACTCACCGCTGGGTGAAATCCGAACGCCTACGCGCCCCGCACCCATTACATCGATCAGCGCGCCTGTCAACTCCACCATCAACCTCGCCCTGTTCTCTACAGTCCCCCCATAGTCGTCCGTCCGATGATTGGTGCCGTCCTGCAGGAACTGATCAGGCAGGTATCCATTGGCGCCGTGCAGCTCTACTCCATCGAAGCCGGCAGCAAGCGCACGCTCGGCCGCGGTACGAAAGTCCCTGATGACACCCGGTATTTCACTCGACTCCAATGCCCGGTAAGGCGAGCTCGGCACCCAACCGGCCTTCGTCATGGCAAGCCCTTCGAACGGCAGGACGGAAGCGCCGACCGGCGAAAGACCACCCGTCATATCCACATGCGACTGTCGGCCGCCATGAAACAGCTGCACGAATATGCGCCCTCCCCTGGCATGAACCGCATCCGTGAGCTTCTTCCAGTTAGCTACCTGACCATCGCTGTAGATCCCCGGCGCACCATAGTAAGATCGTCCCAGGACAGCCACCGAAGTACCTTCCACGATAAGCAGATTATTGCCGTCGGCCCGCTGTTCATAAAATTTTACCATCATATCGCTGGGACTGTCGTCGGGATTCGAACGCAGCCTTGTCATAGGTGCCAGCACCACACGGTGGGAGATCATAAGATCCCCGACCCTGACGGGAGTGAACAATTTGTAATCTCCGTACTTAGCCTTCTGATTCTTCATTACTGTTATTTTTAAGTTTATCATCTATTTTGCTGCACAAATTTCGATAGGATCACCCCCTCCTCTTATAGCCGAATCACCGCACATCGTATGAAAATCAAAGACACGGCGAAAAAGAAAGCTCAACTCACATTCCGTTTCTAAAAAGGACTTGCAATCAGCCTGTTACAATAAAACGGCAAAATATATTTGACGCTATTTCATAAATCCGCAAATTTTCAGCGCTCCCTCGCCATACCGATAAAGAAAGGTCCCGATATCCTATAGATACCGGGACCTTTTTCCCCTTACAAACCTTTTCATGATTATATACATAAGCAGTCAAGATTTGACCATTGATCGAGAGGCGATGCCCTGCTATTTTTACAAAAAACATCACCATGAAAATTGCTCAAATGTTAGTGGAGACTTTGGTCGAAGCCGGAGTGCAACGCATTCATGGAATCGTAGGTGATTCCGCGAATGCAATTGCATATGAAATTAAGAAAAACGGGAAAATACGCTGGGTGTCCTATCGTAACGAAGAGGCGGCGGCCTTCGCTGCAGGCGCGGAAGCTCAACTGACCGGTAAATTGGCCGTTTGCATCGCCAGCTGTGGGCCGGGTAGCATCCATTTGATGCAAGGATTGTATGATTCCCATCGGAGCTATGCACAGGTGCTGGCTATCGCTACGCATATTCCCAGCGGGGAAATAGGTACGAGCTACTTTCAGGAAACAGACCCAAAGACACTATTCAAAGGCTGCAGCCACTACTGCGAGCAGATAACCTCCGGTGCACAAATGCCCAGAGTGCTGCAAACAGCCATGCAGCACGCTGTAAGCCGGAAAGGAGTCGCAGTGGTCGTCCTATCGGGTGACGTCTCGGAGCAGGAGGCCTTACTACCAAAATATCGTCATAACCTTTTGTTGCAACAACCCGTTATCCGACCTTCACACAGGGAGTTGGAGGCGCTTGCAGACCTCATCAACGAGCACGAAAAGATAACGTTGTTTTGCGGCAACGGTTGTGAGGACGCGCACGACGAGTTGATGGCGCTATGCGAAAAGATAAAGTCACCTGTCGTGGTTACCCTGCGGGGTAAGCAATTCATCGAGTATGACAACCCTTATTTTGTCGGCCTGACGGCATTGATAGGATATCGTTCGGGCTATACGGCCATGGCAAAATGCGATGTTCTGATCATGCTGGGCACCGACTTTCCTTACAAAGATTGGTTCCCCCATGATGCTAAGATCGTGCAGATCGATCTGCGGGCGGAGAACCTCGGCCGGCGGGCAAATATCCACACCGGTCTCGTCGGAGACGTGAAAGAGACGATCAGCGCACTGACGCCGCTGGTAAAGGAGAAGAAAAGCGACAAGCATCTGAAGTCTATTCTGAAAGACTACCGGAACATTCGGGAAGACTTAGATAAAAAGGCAGCGCCGGATCGAAGTTCGACCGTGCTTTACCCGGAATATCTGGCCGCAGAGATCAATCGGAAGATGGCTCATGACGCGATCCTGACCGCTGATGTGGGTACTCCTTGCATTTGGTCTGCACGATATATTGAAATGACGAAAGGCAGGAGGCTCCTGGGCTCCTTCAACCACGGCAGCATGGCTAACGCCATGCCCCAGGCGATCGGTGCCCAGGTAGCTTTTCCGGACAGGCAAGTCGTCGCGTTTGCCGGAGACGGAGGTTTCACGATGTTGATGGGCGAATTGCTGACGATCAGGCATTATAAGCTGCCCATAAAACTTTTTATTTTCAATAATAGGCGTCTGGAATTTGTCGCTTTGGAAAAAATGGTCGAAGGTTTCCCGATCGATGGGGTCGAGTTGGACAACCCGGACTTTGCGAAAATGGCGGAAGCCATCGGCATAAAGGCATTGACGTTAAGAGATCCCGCGGACGTGCAGGCGGTGGTAGCGGAAGCATTTGCATACGACGGCCCGGTTGTCATCGACGCCTATGTTAACCCAATGGAATTGTCGATGCCGCCAAAGGTCGATATGGCGGAGGCAAAAGGCTTTGCATTATGGGCCATACGCGAGACCTTCGATGGACAGATCGGCGAGGTATTGAACACGATCAAAACGAATTTTTTGACCTAGACCTTCTTCCTTCATAAGCGGGGCTCGAACCCCGGGTGTTAAAGCAGAAAAAAGCACTTTCCAGTGCTTTTTTCGTTATTTCGGCAACATCTAATCGACATACTTACTTCGGAACTCGGAAAAATTGACCCCCGCCTCCTGTTTGAAGAACCGGCTGAAACAACTCAGGTCCTGGAATCCAAGCCGGAACGAAATATCCCGCATCGTGTCGCGGCTGAAAACAGCCAGTCTCTTAGCCTCCAGTATCAGCCGCTGGCGGATATGATAGTCTGCCGGAAACCCGGTAATCCTTGTCAGGGTCAGATCGAGTCGACGCACCGGGACATGAAGGTCTATAGCATAGTCACCCACCGTTCGCTTCGTGAGATAATGCTGTTCCAGCCGTAAAGAGAACAAGTTCACCAGTTGCACATGCTCGCGCTGTTCCCGCGATTGAAAGACGTTATCGGGCAGCCGCTGTAAATGGATTAGGAACACTTTCAGCAATCCGCTCAACACTTCCTCACGCGAAGGCAGATCTCCTTCGAACTCCCGCGCCATACTATGCACCAGGTAATATAGTTCCCGCTCCTCTAATTCCCCAATCTTCTTGATCATCCCGGTATACGAAAATTGCGCCAGCACATCCCAGTAAAAAGACCTGCCAAGCGAATCCTTCGATAAATAAAAGAAATCTATGCTGAAAGACAACACCCATCCACATGTTCCTTCACCACACTTGAACTGATGTACCCGCCCGGGCGGAATACAATACACCGCATTCCCGGTAAGCGCATACTTATCGAGGTCAATGCAATACTGTCCCTCCCCTTTCGTGACCAGGATGATCTCAAAATACGACTGCCGGTGTGGTGAGTAGCTGATCGCGTTGTTCCTCCCCAACCACTCGATACTATGTATTTCGAACGGCAGGTTGCTGTCATTCATTGTCTTCGTGCTCATGGTTTAAAATTTAAGTACCAAAAAATCCTCGATTAACATGCCAATTACTGACAAAGTGAAAGAATATACACAAGACACTTGATTACGGCAATTGATCGGCCCTGGCGGATCTGGTAATTTTACACCATCATATTTACACGCTCATATGTATATTCCTTCATCAACAATATCAAGGCGCACGGCCTTCCTGGCTACTATCGCGCTTCTGCTTCTACGGCCCGCATATGGTCAGGACAGCCTCGGCAATACCCTGCTCACCCTTCCTGTCGCTTTTAGCATGGCCCTGCAGAACAGCATACAGCTGCAGATCCGGCATACTGCAATCGACCTGGCAAGACAGCAGACCGAAATTCAAAAACTCGGCCGCCTGCCGGACCTCACCGCCAGCATCGACTATGGCTATCTCAGCAATTCCCAGGACTGGACGCCTAACTTCTCCAAACACTTCACCACCGCATTGCCGCATCACCTCACCCTTTTCTCAGTCGATGCGACGGAAATCATCTTCGCAGGAAACCGCATCAACAACAATATCCGAAAAGCATCCCTGGAAGGACAGGTGGCCGTCCTTAGCCTCAGCAAAGACGAGACCGATATAAAATTCCTTGTCGTCGCCGGATACCTTGACATCTTCCGGCTCATGGACGAACAAAAGGTCTATATGAACAATACCACGCTGGCACGCCAACGTCTCAGGAACATCCTCAACCTCCGCAAACAAGGCCTCGTCACCCAAAACGATGTACTACGGACCGAGCTGACCATTTCCGATTATGAACTGGCCACCCGCAACATCGGCAGGAGCATCGTCCAATTCGACAACCAGCTCAACATCGTCCTCGGTCTTCCCGATACTGCGCGTCTTATCCCCGACACGAACCTCATCCGCATCGAGCTGCCGGTAGCTGCCGTAGAACGAGTGCTCGACCAGGCTTACCACGAAAACCACGATATAAAGATTGCCGGGAAACAAAAAGAGATCGCCGAAACCAATATAAAGCTCCTCAAAGGAGAACGCCTGCCAACCCTGGGCGTCTTCGCCAACAACAATTTCCAACGGCCATACCTGACGTCGATCCCTGCGGCTGACATCTATTACAACTACTGGACAGCCGGTGTCAGCCTCCGTTACGATATTTCGTCGATCTACAGATCGCCAAAAAAGATAAAAGCCGGTTATATCGGCCTCGATATCACCAGCAAACAGGACTCCCTTACTCGCCAAAACGTAGAGGTAAGCGTCCGGAATGCACTGATCAAATACAATCAAAGTCTCGATGAATTGGAAACCTTTCGCCACGACCTCCATTCGGCGGAGGAGAATTATCGCGTCGTGGAGAGAAGATATTACAACCAGCTGGCCCTGCTCACCGACCTCATCGACGCCACCAACACCAAGATAGAAGCGGAACTCAAAGTCACCAACGCGGAGATCAACCGGGTCTACAGGTACTATGAATTACAGAAAAACATCGGAACGCTTTGATCAATAAACTTTTCCCGACATGAACACAACAAAAATGCCTTCCCGAACATCAACGATCATCAAGTGGATCATTACCGCCCTGCTGTCCGTCTGTATCATCATCGCCCTTATGTGGGGCATTTATTCCTACTATCGCCTGGACCACGACCTCTATACGAACGATGCCCAGATCGAGGAATACATCACACCGGTAAACACCCGCATCACCGGCTATATCAGGGAAGTCCGTTTTAAGGACCATCAACACGTGAAGAAAGGCGATACCCTCGTGATAATTGACGACCGGGAGTTCAGGATCGCCGTTGAACAGGCCGAAGCCGCCTGGCTCTCCGCACGAGCCAGCAAAGGCGTTACTACCTCTGCCGTCAATACCGTTCATAGCAACCTCCTCATCACCGAAGCCAATATACGCGCCCTCGATGCCCAGATCTGGAATGCCGAACAGAATTATCATCGTTATGAGAACCTCCTCAAAGCGGACGCGGCCACCCAACAGGAGTTCGACCAGGTAAGAACACAATATACGGCTCTCACCGAGCAGCGCAACGCCCTCGTCCGGCAAAAGGCGACCACCGATCTTTCCACCAATGAAACCACCCGCCGGGTGCCCGTCAACGATGCGGAGATCAAACGCGCCCAGGCAGCCCTCGACCTGTCGAGCCTTAACCTTTCCTATACCATCATTACCGCGCCCTACGACGGCGTCACAGGCCGTCGCACCATCCAGGAGGGACAGGCCGTAACTGCTGGTCAGAATCTGCTTTCCTTTGTTCGCAGCGACAGCAAATGGGTCGTCGCCAATTACAAAGAGACCCAGGTCACCCATCTCCGCCTCGGCGAAAAGATGATCCTCACCATCGACGGCATCGAAGACAAACAATACGAAGGAAAAATAGAAGCCATTTCCGAAGCAACAGGATCGCGATATTCCGCGATCCCCGTGGACAATTCCACCGGGAACTTTGTCAAAGTCCGCCAGCGAATTCCCGTTCGTATCGAATTCTCCGGCGCCGCCATCTGTGACATGGAACGCTTTCTCGCCGGAATGAACGTCGAAGTACGCAAGGCGGAAACTAAATAAAGCAGTATGGAACTAAAAGATCTATTCTATTCATGGGTGCCAGTATGGGTCAAGCTTCCGGTGCTTTTCCTGCTATTTTTCACCACACTCAATTGTAACGCGATCTATTTGGGAAACACGACAGACATGTTTAGCGGCCTGGGTGTTTACTCCGAACCTTTCACCGAAGCCGCCAACGCTGTTTACATCGGAATGGGCATCGGCGTCATGCTTGAGGTCCGGTTAAAACGACGATTCTCAAACAAAACGCTCTTGTTGTATGGCCTTAGCGTAATGCTGCTTATGAATCTCGTCTGCATGTTTACAGTCAACCCCGGGATCGTAGTGATCGCCTGCCTTGTCCTTGGATTCAGCAAGATGGCCGCTCTCCTGGAATGCTACTTCATTTGGCTTGCGATCTGGAGCAAAAAACTGGACACCCACCGTCTATATCCTTTCGTGTACTTCACCGCACTTCCAGGCAACTACCTTGTGACCTGGGTGACGGCAAACCTTGCCTACAACTTTAACTGGCGTTATGCTTATGTCGCCGTCCTCATGCTCATTCTGCTCTGTCTTCTGTTGTCCCTGATTTTCGTGGAGAACCATGCCCTGAAGCGCATTTACCCTCTCTACCAGATGGACTGGCTCGGAGTTCTCCTGCTGTTGAGCGCGCTTCTGCTTTTCAACTACATCGTGGTCTACGGAAAGGTGGAGGATTGGTTCGAATCCAATCGGATCAAAGGGGCAATCATTCTTCTTCCGGTCGCTATCTTCGGTTTTATTCACCGGGAACTCCGCCTAAAGCGACCTTTTGTCCCGCTTCGGATCCTGCGCTCGCGAAACTTCAACAAAGGGCTTTTTTTCTTTCTGGTTCTCGGCGTCTTCCTGCCGTCTTCGATACAATCGGCCTTTACCGGCGGCATCCTCCATTTCGAAGCCTATCGAAACACCGAACTCAACCTTTATATGATCCCCGCCATGCTGTTCGGAGCCGTCCTCTCCTTTTTCTGGTATTACTACAAAAAAGATCCGGATATACTCCTCTTTACCGGCTTTCTTGCCTTTACGGCTTATTATTTTCTGCTCTATCAACGCCTTGCAACTGGCCTGGGCCTTGAGGATTTCTGGCTACCGTCGCTGATGAAAGGTTTCGCGATCATCGTCCTGTATATATGCATTGGCTTGTATACTGTCGCCTCCTTCCCATTGACCGATTTATTTACCGCTTCGGGGTTTATGCTGATCACCCGCTCGGCAATAGGGAGCGGGCTTTTCACGGGACTGTATTCCTACTTTATCTATGCCGGCACCGTTCGTCATACCGATCGCCTCGCCGGCCTCAGCGCCATTGGTGACTATGTCCAAAATGAATCCGCCGCAGCGTATATCCGAACCATCCGGCAACAAGCCTCACTCGCCGCCTTCAAAGAATTGACGGGCTGGATTTTGCTCTTCGGGATCCTGGTCCTCACCTGCCTCGCCATCAGCATCATCTTTCGTGCGCTCATCAACAAGAGTAGAATCTTCAACCGATAAAACCATAGTTATGACCATCAGCAAAAATGACAAATTCACCAGCGCCTACCGGGCAATCCTGACAGCGGTGTTCGTCGGCATTGCCGACGCTCTCGTCGGACTCATCTTCAACATCGTATATCGCGTGACGCGACCAGATTTTCCGCAGGATCTGGTCAACGTCGCATACCTTATTTTCGGCACAGTTTTTCTATTTTTCGTCATTGGCATCATTTTCATGAGCCTCCGTTTGGTCAGTCAAAAGGGCAACCTGATCTATATCGTCCTCTTCGCGACCCTTACCCTGATCGGCTTCCTGACCATCGGCACCGCCCACCTTGCCCATTCGGATATCGAAAACGGTTGCTATCGCGGCATGGTTCGTGGCCTCATCCTGATCGATGGCATTACCGCCACGGTCCTGGTTCCGTACTTTTATACGAGCCCTGCATTCGAAGCAAAGGTCGTCTGAGAAAAACGGGCCCCATCTTTATAACAAAAAAAAGCTGATATGAACAACGAAAACAATTGGAAGGAGACCTTCCTCAATGCAGACGGGACATGGGAGAACGGATCTGAAGAGGCCGAAGCAATATTCTTTGACAAGCTGGCTATCCGGATAAGAGAGGCGGTGTTCCAGTACAACTCCGCCAATAAGGCGCCCATGCGCGCTAATCACGCCAAACTGATAGCCGGTTTTACAAGGGCAATTTTCCACGTCAGGACGGATTTGCCGGCGGACCTGGCCTACGGCTTCTTGAAACCCGGAGCAAGGTACGAGACAGTCGTACGTTTCTCAAATGCGGCTGGTAAAAGAAATCCGAATGATGCCATTCCTGATCTTAGGGGAATTGCCTTGCGGCTCAGGACGCCAGGACAGGATTACGACCTGTTAATGACCAGCGCAGAGATTCATCACGCCAGGAATGCTACGGAAGCCATGGTGGCAATCAGTGCCGGCACTGAAAGCGAGCGGTTCAGTCGGTCTATTCCGGCACAATGCCCCGGCAGGGAAATGATACTTGGGGCGCATACACTGAATTATATGGTCGAACATGCCGGACCTGAATCAGGCGGCCGAATGGCCAATACGCTTAGAGCACAGATGGCGCTGAAAGTGTTCAGTGTTTCGACTGAAAGCTTTTGGAGCCGGGCGGCATTTGCTATAGGCCCCGAAACAAAGCCGGAGCGATCGACAGCCATTAAGTTCAGACTGCGCCCCGCTTTACAAAAGCCGGCCCAGGAGGTGATAGAAGCCGAAAATGACCTGGGACAAAAGTTGAGCGAAGAATTACAGACAGCAGATGTTGTATTTTTCTTCGAGATACAACGTTATCTTAATCCTGTCGATACGCCCATCGAAGATAATACCAAAGCGTGGACAACACCTTTTGAAACAGTGGCCGAACTGGTTATTCCGAGGGGAAGTATCAGTGAGAACGATGCGGTGGACAAACTGGCTTTTTCGCCCTGGAATGTCGACACCAACGTTTTCCTGCCTTTGGGAAGTATGAATCGGGCGCGGCGCAAAGTCTATGATGCAAGTTGGCACGAAAGGACGCATGAGTCTGCCCATAACGATTCAAATCTTTAAACTGTCCTGCAGATGTCCATCGGTGACCTGTTGCGGCTTTCAATCTATCGTGTAACACACGATATTTCGCGGGTTTTCTTTTCGGGAGTTTGCTTATAACAATATGATTATCAATTTATTGCGAGTTTGGCACAATATTGCTTGGTTACAGCTGAAGAAAAATAATCAGAAGCTATGAGCACAAAAAAGTTACCCCCCGTATTCGCTGCGATCCAGGATCTCCCCCTATCGCTGAATACACCGATCGACAACGCCAACGCGCCATTTTTCGAAATTCATTCGCTGGAATGGTTGGAGATGCATCGGGAAATACTGAATCAGCCGCGTCGCGTTATCCATTTTGAGATCATTTGGATCACAAAGGGTCATGGATGGTTTCATATTGATACATCCAGTTATCGTATAACGGATCATACACTATTCCTCGTTCATCCCAGCCGGATGCAACGGATCGAATCCGCGGGGGAAATCAGCGGTTATGTTGTCTCTTTCAACACAAGCCTCATGTATCAGTCCGCTGAAAGTCCCGGGTCTTCTTTTTTTCATGATATCATTTCCACATTTTCAAACGGCAGGGTGCTGAAGTTGACCGATGCGAGAACTACGGAGGTTTTGGCCAATTTGCTTAGTGAAATGACGGCTGAGTTCGAATGTTATAATTCCTTGCGGATGGAGATACTCAGCGGCTTATTGAAGATCTATCTTATTTATTTACAGAGGATGTCGGGTCCGCTTCAGTTTGATATGGGCAAAACCAAAAAGATCGAGCTCTATAACAAATTTCAAACATTGGTCGAACGATTTTTTTTAAGCAAAAAACAGGTAGCCGATTACGCAAGCGATCTATCCGTCACGCCAAGCTATTTGACAGAAGTGGTCAAACGGGTTTCGGGGAATTCCGCAAGTTTTCACATCCGGCAACGTAAGTTGCTCGAAGCGAAAAGGCTCGCTATTTATTCAGGCGCCAACATGAAGGAGGTCGCATATCACCTGGGCTTCGACGATCTTTCCCATTTTAGCAAATATTTTAAGAGTGCGGCAGGAATTACGTTCACCGAGTTCAAGAGGAGTGGCACCCGAAAAATGGCGACCCATTGCTGACGGCGCGCGCGTGAAGAATTTGGCATACTCTTAACTGTTAGAACACCTAAAAGTTTTACCCTGTGATCGGCATTTTTACCAAAGCTAGCCAATACAATGTCCGGGAGACAATGGACAAGCTCGTACTTTCTTTACTGAAAATGGATGTCGTAATCTATGCGCGGATTAACAGGCAACTCGAACAAAAATGGTTCGGCCGGCAAGCGCTCCCTTTTGAATATATTTTGTGCGACAGCCCGGAAATTACCGGGCTGTCCGTCGAATTAAATCCATTAAAAGCATTTGAACTCCCTGCGGTAGTCATTGTATGGGAAGATTCCGAAAAAAGGTGCTGGGTGGCATGCAAAAAGCAACCTGACGCTAATAAGACCGCCGATCCCGGTCCGGGCGATATGCTGAGCCAGATCCTTGAAACTGCGATTCGTGGCGTGCTTTCTACCGGATCCAGTTAGAAATTCCTTATTCTCCCCGGGTCTTAATTCCCAGTTTTATCAATTTAGAATGAAGTGTGGAAGCAGGGATGCCCAAAATGCTGGCTGCGCCGTTCTTGCCGCTCATTCTACCATTGCATTGTTTCAATACTGAGACCAAATATTCCCGCTCAAAATCTACCATGCTTTTCAGCTCGCTGGGATTTCTGGCAGTTTGTGGACCTGTCGGCGTGCGATTCGCGACACCGGGCAGGATTATATCGTTAAGTACATCTCCCTTGCACATGACCAAACTTCTTTCGAGTACATGTTCCAATTCCCGGATATTGCCAGGCCAGTGATAATTTTGAAGTTTGGAAAGAGCATTTGCCTTGACGTCGAGAATGTTCTTACCCGTGCGCCTGCGGAAGGCGTCGATGAAATGACGGGTAAGTGCGGGAATGTCTTCCAGTCGATCGCGTAGAGGAGGCAGGAAGATCGGGAATACGTTCAATCGGTAGTAGAGATCAAGGCGGAAGCGACCGCTCGCCACCTCTTCTTCCAGGTTACGGTTAGTTGCTGCAATAACGCGGATATCGAGCCTTGTGACGCTTCGGCCACCGATTCGTTCGATCTGGTGTTCCTGAAGCACCCGAAGTATCTTGACCTGCGATTCAAGTGGCATTTCGCCTATTTCGTCGAGAAAGATGGTCCCTTTGTCCGCCAGCTCAAACTTTCCGATACGTCGTTCTATAGCGCCCGTAAAGGCGCCTTTCTCGTGGCCAAAAAGCTCGGATTCGATTAGCGAAGCCGGAAATCCTGCACAGTTGATGCGGATGAAAGGACCTTCCTTCCGGTCTGACAGGCGGTGGATGCTTTCTGCTATCTTTTCCTTGCCCGTACCGCTTTCGCCCAGGATAAGGACCGACGTCGCCAGCGGGGCGACTTGCCTGATCTCATCGAAGACATGCAGCAGGGAACTGCTGCTACCAACAATCCCGGAAAATGCAGAACGATCGGGGATTTGAGGGATGGGATCTTTAGTGGATCTCGTATTATTGCGGTTCGGGTCAAAAATATTTTCCATTTCTTCCCTCAGGACCGGTAGCACTCTTTCGATGAGCTCGATATGCCGGGCAGAGTAAGGGCTAAGCTGCCGGCTGGCCAGGGTCAACTGTATACGTTCGTCTCTCCAATGTAGCGGGATCACCATTACCGAGTGCATGCGCAATCGGGATAAGGTATTTTGATGTTCGGCGCCCAGCAACCGGGAAGTAAGCTCGGTATCCATTTCTGTGTAAAAAGCTTTTACCAGGTCTGACGAGATCTGCGGCGATGAAGACACGCGAAGTTCGACGGATTTATACTCGTCAAACCCGACGCGGTAATAGCCGGTAGCGGCGCTGCAGCGGCCTTCGCCGTCAAATCTTTCGTATCCCAGGTAATCAAAGGGAAAATAGGATTGCAGCAATTTACCGAGCTGCAAAATATTTTCTTTTTCCGGCATGGCTCGTTTTCCCAGGTTATGGAGTTCTGATTGCAACTGATTTTGCTGACGGGCGATATCCTCGGCTTGCTTTTCCAGGCGATAATCGGCGATACTAAGCGCAGCAAGCACATCCTGGCTTCTGAAGGGTTTCACTAAAAACCCGTAAGGCCGCGTCGACCTCGCGCTTTCCAATGTCTGGGCGCTGCAATTTGCTGAAAGATAAATGAACGGAATGTTTTTCGCAACCAGGATCCTTGCCAGGTCGATACCGGTGAGCTTGCCCTGCAGGGAAATATCCAAAAGCGCGAGGTTTGGCCTCGTTTGCTCCGCAAGGTCGAGCGCCTGGTTTACCGAGCGGGCAACGCCTATAACTGAATAGCCGGCTTTTTCGACAATAAGCCGAAGATCGTTGGCTTCGACATAGTCATCTTCTACGATTAGCAGTCTCTTTTTTTCCATTAAGTTGGTTTCTTGAATTCAATGATCAGTCCGGCTCCATCTTCGTATGTCATAAGGATGGTTGCGTCGAGATCGCGCGCCAATCCTTTTATGAGCTCTGATGGCAAACTTCTTTTACCTTGACAAAACAGGGACCAGGACCATCCAATGTTGTCGCTCATTACCAATCGAACGTCATTTTCGCCGAGCAGATGAAGCGATATGCGGATATTTACCAACGCAGAATTTCTCAAGCCGGACTGTATTGTTTTGTATACCGCTTCATTGACAATAATCCCGACGGCTATCGCTTCATTGGCGTTGAGCTTAATATCCTCTATATCCGGGTCCATACAAAGTTGCTGGACAAGATCGAAACTTTCCCGCACGTGGCGAAGAAGCGCCGGAATATATTTGTTCATAGGGATAAGCCCGGAAAAATCCCCGTCCCCCACCTGGGCGTAGGCCAACGCCAGGACAAGGATTCGACGCTGATTGTCCCTGATCGCATCGGTAACTCCATCGTTCTCCGAAAAGAACAGCTGCGTATTGAGCAGGCTAAGCGCTACCTGGAGAATGTTTCGTACTCTATGATTTAGTTCATGATGTAGCCAGTCATTCTCCCTTTTCAATCCGGCGATCAGCTTTTGGTTGTTTGTCATCGTGAAAATACAAAATTTGGGAATCTCGTACTATATCATAGCAAGCGAGATGCCCAATTTTATAACAGGTTCACTCGCAATTGATTATGACTATAAGGCTCATAAAATCACCGATATATCGCAAGGAAATCCGCGGAAGTCACGATATATCGCAAAAAATGCACGGGTGTCCCGGGCACCCGATTCAGGAGCTTAGTTTTTCCAGGGTAAACACAAATGACTCATAGGACTGTCCTGTAGCATGGAGCATACCCAGTTCGCAGGTTCTGTTGGCCGACAGGTATGCATCGGCGACCGGGCTTTGCGCGATGGATTCTGCCTCATCCAGCGTAGCGGATCTTACCAGTTCGGGATGAAGCAAGCCTCGATCACCAGCCATCCCACAGCAAGCGGCGCCGATGGGGATCTCCACTTCCCGGGCCATTGCCTTTGCGATCTCCTCCAGTGGTTTGACCAGGTGAAGGTGCATCATGGAGCAGGAGGGATGCAGCACGATCCGTCCTAATTTATCATCGATCTTCAGACTGGGCAATAATTCCCGGCACCATTCGATCGAATCCATGATCCGCACTTTATCGAAGTTCTTTTTTTCCTCAGGGGAAAGATCCGATACGATGTCCCTGACGATACCATGTGTGCAGGAGGACGCGTCGATGATCACCGGAAGCCGGCCTCCATCGGACCAACGCCATAAGGCGTTGGCCATAGCGGATGCCATGAACTGCTGCGCCCGTTTGAATCCCTTCGAATGAAAGGGTGTTCCGCAACAGAGTCCTGCAACGTCTTCGGGGATCCAAAGCGGTTTGCCCGCCCGTTGGGAAACAGCAAGTAATGCTTCGGGCAAACTGAGCTGGTGATCCGATGAAAGATCCTGCCCAAACATTCTATTGATGCAAGCGGGAAAATACACAGCTTTGGCCCCATCCCTGGAGGTTTGGGGAAGCTTTTTGGCGGGTGCCGGCATCGGCCCGGGAACGGTAGGGATCAAATCCGCCGAAATAACAGTTCTTGCCAGATCCGCTGCGGCCCGTACCGGCGCTACCCCCGCAATGCGCTGGACGATCTCCGTGGCGCGAAGGCCGGCCCTCGCGAGTTTTTCCACCCTTGTCCATTTCTTTGCTATTCGAAGGGCATTGGCTTCGGCCTGCTCGCTATTCTCCCTTTGGCGGAATTCGATCATCAGGCTGCCGGTGTTGATGCCAATAGGACAAGCAAGCGAGCAGGTACCATCCACGGCGCAGGTCTGGATCGCATCATATGAATAGTCCTTTTGCAAAGCCTTAAATACTTCAGACCCTTCCGGTTGTCTGGCCATCTCCCGCCTAAGCACGATTCGCTGACGAGGCGTAGTAGTGACATTGCGACTTGGACAATGCGGCTCACAGAATCCACATTCGATGCAGCGGGTGGCGTCCGTGATCCCTTCGATAGCAGGAACCGATTTAATGGCCCGGAGATGAATCTCAGCATCCCGCGTTAAGATCACGTTAGGCCCAAGGACGCCATGCGGATCGGCCAGGTTCTTGATCTTCCACATCATTGCCGTGATGGTTTCGCCCCATTCGTAGCTTACGAATGGCGCCATATTGATGCCTGTGCCATGTTCGGCCTTTAAAGAACCATCGTATTTTTTTACGATCAATTCCACCATTTCGTCCATGAACCGGGCATATCGTTTCTTTTCTTTCTCCTCGTCGAGGCGCGCGATTAACAGGAAATGAAGATTGCCATGGGCGGCGTGGCCGGAGACGTTTGGAATAAAGCCATGTTTTTCCAACAGCGCCATGAGGTCGTGCGCACCTTTTGCCAGGTTATTGAGAGGGAAGCACACGTCCTCTATGATCATGCTGGCTCCCGGTGGCCGTGTTTTGCCTACGAGGCCCAACAGTCCCTCGCGGACATGCCATGCGAGCTCGATCGCCTCCTCCATGCTTGTGAACTCCACGGGTCGTACAAGACCACTATTCCTCATAGCTTCGATCACCCGGGTTTCTTTGCCCTTTAGCTCGTCCACGTTGGCAGCGCCGAACTCGACCAGCAGCGCAGCGTTATTAGAGTCCAATTCCGACCAGTATCGGGGCGTTCCTTCAAATGACTGACCCGCGACTTGCAACGAAGGTGCGAGCATCAGTTCGACTGCCGAAGCTCCCATTGAAGTAAGCTCAGGTACAGCAGTCACGGCCGCATCGATAGTAGAAAAGATGAGAAAGGCTACTCCTTTGACGGCCGTGACGGGCAATGTCTTTAGCACCGCCTCGGCGATGAACGCAAGTGTCCCCTCGGAGCCTACCAGCAGACGTCGGAAGATCTGCAGCGGCGTATCGGCGTCGAGCAAAGCGCACATCCTGTAGCCATGAGTGTTCCGGATCGAATATTTTCGTCTGATCCGCGAGACCAGCTCCGGCTGCGCTAACAACTCGTTCCGTAGCTCAAGTAAACCACGCGCAAGATCGGGTTCTGCCGTTGCAAACAGGGATTCAGCGTCAGGATGCGAGGTATCGACCGTCGTGCCCGAAGGGAGCACAAATGTACAGTCGGTCAATGTTTGATAGGCGTCAGTGTGAACAGTGCATCTCATTCCACCTGCGTTGTTCGCGATGACTCCACCGATGGTGGCGGCATCGAGACTTGCCGGATCAGGACCGAGCTTTCGCCCATAGCGGGAAAGCTTGTCATTGGCCCTGTTGAGGATCGTTCCGGGTTTTGCCCTCACCGTCGCGCCATCATTTTCCACCGTGCAGCCCCGCCAGTGATGAAGGACCTCGATAAGCACCCCATTTGTCTGCGATTGTCCGTTCAGGCTTGTACCTGCCGCCCGGAATACGGCGTGCTTCCCGTGAGCTTGACACCAGGAAAAAATGGCCGCTATTTCCTCTTTCGACCTTGGGCGGACGATCACTTCCGGAATATATCTGTAAGGACTGGCATCGGAAGCAAACCGGACAAGATCGGATACCCGGTGCAGGACATTCTCTTTGCCTACAAAATGGATGAGTTCTTCTACAACCTCCTTTGGCGTGCCTTTAGCCAGCTCTTCCGGAACGGCATCGGCAGCAACGGGACCTTCAGGCCGGCCAATTCGTTGCGGTTTTGGATCAAGTATTTTTCCCATGTTTCAAATTTTTTGTCCCTTTCATGCTTCCGTTTGTGGAATAAAATCTCTGTCGTCTTTGCTATAGTCATAGGGCCAGCGGTGTACTTCCGGAATATCGCCGGGCCAGTTGCCATGCCCTGGCCGGATCGGCGTAGTCCATTCCAGCGTATTGGCCTGCCAGGGGTTCCGCGTCGTCACACGTCTCCCTTTGTAGATGGAGTGGATGAAATTGACGATAAACAGAAATTGAACGGCGAAGACGATCAATGCCACGATGGAGATCATCCGGTTCAACCCTGCAAATTGATTAAAAGACACCCAATTGGAGAAGTCCATATAGCGACGTGGCATCCCCGCCAGACCTTCATAATACATCGGCCAGAAGATCAGGTAGGCGCCGACAAAAGTGACCCAAAAATGAATATGGGCCAGCGTGCTGTTCAAAAACCGACCGAACATTTTCGGAAACCAGTGGTAGATGCCACAAAACATCCCGAACATCCCGGCGACACCCATCACCAGGTGGAAATGCGCAATCACAAAATAGGTGTCATGAAGCTGGATGTCGAGTGTCGAATTGCCCAGAAATATGCCGGTCAGTCCGCCGGAGATGAACATGCTCACAAAGCCTACAGCAAATAGCATCGCCGGTGTAAACCTGATATTGCCCCGCCACAAGGTCGTCAGCCAGTTAAAAACTTTGATTGCCGATGGTATTGCGATCAGCAGGGTTAAGAGCACGAATACCGACCCAAGGAAAGGATTCAGCCCGGATACGAACATATGGTGCGCCCAGACCAGGAAGGCCAGAATGCAAATGGCAAAAAGAGATCCAATCATGGCGATATAGCCAAAGATCGGTTTCCGCGAATTGACGGAAATAACTTCCGACACCAGTCCCATAGCCGGCATAATGATAATATACACTTCGGGATGACCGAGGAACCAGAACAGGTGCTGATACAAAATAGCGCTTCCCCCCTCATTGGGAAGCGCTTTTCCCGTTTGTGTAAGGAAGATGTCAGAAAGAAAGAAACTGGTCCCTCCATGCCGGTCAAACAATAGCAAAACGAACCCCGAAAGCAGCACGGGAAAAGACAGCGTACTAAGAATAGCCGTGAAAAGCATCGCCCATATCGTCAGGGGAAGTCTCGTCATCGCCATCCCTTTTGTACGCATGGACAGGATGGTCGAAATATAATTCAAGCCGGCCAGCAACTGGGATACGACAAAGATGGCCATGGCTGCAAGCCATAGATCCATGCCCGTCTTCGAACCTTGCGATGCGTCTCCCAGCGCGCTGAGCGGAGGATAAGATGTCCAGCCGCCTGCCGCCGGACCCGTCTCGATAAATAAGGAGATGAGCATCAGGATGCTGGCCAGCACAAAAAACCAGTAGGATAGCATGTTCAGCAGAGGCGACGCCATATCGCGCGCGCCTATCTGCAGCGGTATTAGCAGGTTGGCGAAAGTCCCGCTAAGGCCGGCCGTCAGCACAAAGAATACCAATATGGTTCCGTGCATGGTGATCAAGGCATAATAGAACTCCGGCGAGATCCTTCCACCCGGAGCCCATCGGCCAAAAATGTCTTCCAGCCAGGGAAAAGACTTATCCGGATAGGCAAGTTGTAACCTGAAAACGACCGACATACCTCCGCCAATAATTGCCCAGATAATACCAGTGATCAGATATTGTTTAGCGATCACCTTGTGATCTTCGCTGAATATCCATTTCCTGACGAAATTCAATTTGTGCTCGTGTATGCCCCCGTCGTGTGACAACGACTGGCTGGTCTGAGTAGTGATCGTTTGCGTATCCATGAAATTGCCGCTTTTTTTTGCAGCGAAATTATCCATCGCCTTTCACCGATACCATGGCACAATTCAGGATGTTGATGGTAATTTCTTAGATGCCGACCAGCGGAAATCTGTATCTTTCGGCCATATTTACATCGTTTTTACTTCCTGAATACCGATGCGTCAAGAGATCATTTTTATTCTGGTTCTGGCAATTATTAGCGTGAAGGCGGAGGCCCAGCCCTCTCATGCCGCCCCCATTTTACAGGAATTGCGAAAGCCGCTGCCCGACAGCACCCGCAGCCGGCTGCTTCTTCAACTGGGTACAGAATATCTCGAACGGATCGGCGAGTTGCCTTCCGATCTCGACAGTGCCCTTTTGTTCGCCCGCGAGTCAGATCGGATTTGCCGGAAGGACAATGACAGCGCCGGCGCTGAGGCGGCAACACTGTTGACTGGCAGGATCTATTCGGAGGCCAAACAGTACGATCGGGCAGAGTCGCTCCTCCCCCTCCTTTCGGACGACGGACGCGTAATGCTTCTCCAGGCCATCATCCTGTATCGCATCAATACCAACGGCAACGATTGGCGGGACGCAGACAGCGCTGTTCACCTGTGCCAACAGCTTATTGAGCTCAGTCACAAGAGGAAGATGGTTTTCGAGGAAGGCGTCGGCTGGCTGCACCTCGGAGTTTGCTATTACTGGCTCAACAGGAACTTAGCTGCCAGGGACGCCATCTTACGTGGCTGGGCCATGCACGAGCGGCAAAAGGATATCACCTATGAGTTAACCTACCTTTCAGCGGCAGCCCACTGGAGCGGAAAGGACAGCGGCTTCGACGGAGAGCTGCGGAAAATGCGGCATACCGCGCAGCAGGACGCGATAGCTATCTTACGTGCGGATACTAATAAGGACATGAAGCGACAGGCTATCCGCTATTTTAACAATATAGGCAGCTCCTATCGCATCGCCAACCGAATGGACCTGGCACTTGAAGTTGCACGGGAAGCTATACAGCTTGGCAGGACGTTGGACCCTTATTTCCCTTATCCACTATATTTTCTCAGCGGACTGGAACTGACCGAAGGCGATCTGAAGGGAGCCTTGCAGCACGCGCTTGAGGCTGTCCGTCTTATAGAATCGGCTCCGGGGCCAGTACGCGATGGCGTTGGATATGAAGCCGCGGGGAGGGTCTATCTTGCGCTTGATGACCTGCCCAAAAGTCTTGATTATTACCGGAAGGCGATGGCAGTCTATTTCGCACATCCCTCATTGGCGATCAACAAAGCAGGTCCACGGGAAATCACTTCCGTTTATCTGCGAATGGGCCGGCCGGCGGAAGCGCTCGCCTTTTTGGACACGGCAGAACAAAAACTGCGGTTCACCCGGGATATAGATCTTAATTTTATCACCGAAGGCCGGGGTGATTGTTATTTTGCGCTTCATCGGTATGACGAGGCGGAAAAATGCTATCTGCAAAGCCTTCATAATGGCAATACACGCTACCGGTATACAACATTCGCCGATTACGGTTCCCTGGTGAAGGTATATGCTGCGAAAGGGCAATATCGCAAAGCCATCCCCTATCTGACCGCGCTGACGGCCGATTCCAATAGCTTCCAGGTGGGCTGGGAGAGGCGTAGCAACGCCTTGTTTCAGTTTTACCAGGCCGACAGCGCTCTGGGCGATTTTCGCCAGGCCGTTGCCCATCTGCGGCAATACCAGCGTCTTAAAGACAGCGCATTGAATGATAGCACCGGCCGGCAGCTCCAGGAGATGACAGCAAAATACGAAACAGAAAAAAAAGATAAGAATATCGCCCGCCTCGATACCGAAGCAAAGCTCCGGGATACAGAATTATCAAGGGGCCGTACGTTGAGGAACGCCCTGATCGCCGTGGCTGTCTTGCTGGTACTCCTCGTCGGGGTACTTTACAACCGGTATCTGTTCCGGCAGCGCAGCAATAGGCTTCTGAAAGAAATGAATGGCCGTCAGTATCAGCTCATACTGGAAAAAGAATGGCTGATGCGGGAGATCCATCACCGGGTTAAAAATAATCTTCAGTTATTGATCAGTCTGCTGAACATGCAGGCCGCCACTCTAAAAGACGAGCTGGCGCTAAGCGCGTTTGAAGAGATCCGTAGCCGGATCCGCGCTATCTCCCTCATCCACCAGAAATTGTACCAGGAGAAGATCGATGCAGCGCATATCAATATGCAGGAATACATAACTCAACTGATCAGCTTTCTGCAGGACGGTATCGACCGGGCACGACGGGTCAGGTTCCGGATAGTCGTGGATTTACCCGATCTGGATGTAGGCCGCTGCGTGCCGGTGGGACTTATCCTTAACGAAGCCATCACCAATGCCATAAAATATGCCTTCCCGGAAGGAGATGATGCGTCGTTGACTGAATACCCCAACATCGATGTCGAGCTGAAGCGAACAGACAACGACTCCATCCGACTCCTCATTGCCGACAATGGCGTCGGGCTCCCCGCCGGTGTAGATCTGCATGGCAGCGGCTCGATGGGGATGCAGCTGATCCAGGCCCTGACCTTACAGCTGAACGGGATACTTACACTGGAAGGCAACCCGGGTTTTCGGATCCTGGTCGTATTTCCTATGGATCCCGTTCACGATGAGACCGCGCAGGCCCTTGTCGAAAAAGAAAGTTTTATTTGAATACCAATGCGTCAAAAGCTTATTTTTATTTTCGTAGTGTTAGTATGCTATCTTTCGTCTACTGCGCAGTCTTCCCCGGACGAGCATATCCTTCACGCTTTGAAGAGAAGTATCCCGGACAGCAGCCGTGTCCGGCTCCTCCTGCAATTGGGCACATGGTACTTGTTAAAGCCCGGGGAGCTTAAATCCGATCTCGACAGTGCACTTTTGCTGGCCGGCCAGGCGGAGGGCCTCAGCGAAAAAATTCATAACGGGTCAGGTGTAGATGATGCCAGGTACCTCATCGGCTGGGTACATGTGGAAGCACAACGGTATGAGCAGGCAGCAGCTTTGCTTTCCGGGCTTTCGGACAGCAACCGGCTGAAGCTGGTCGGGACAATGATGCGTTATTTTACGGATTCGCCTGGCCATACTGGCAAAGATGCTAAATGGTTTCTCGGTTTGAGCCAGCAGCTGACCTCAGATGCCCAAAGGAATGCCAGCTCGTACTGGGAGGCGTGGGGTCGGCTATATCAGGGGGCATGTTACTATCTGCTAAAGGATCTTCCCCGGGGCAGATCAAGCTTTCGTCAGGGTTGGGAGCTGATCCGGCGGGGCAGGCACATCAACGAAGAATTCCAGTACCTGCAGTCGTCCGCAGTCTGGACCGCGAAGGACACCGGCATGGACGCAGATGCCCATCGGGCGTTCCGGACAGCGCTGCAGGATGCGATATCCCAACTGCACCGGGGTGCCCCGAACGGGATACTTCGCGACGCGATAATGAGTTTTATCGGGGCTGTGAACCAATTTGACCGGGAGGGCCGCAGCGATCTCGCCATAGATGCGGCGCAGCAAGTCGTCCTGCTTGACAAGGCGTTGGAGCTTCATGATCCCATGCCCTTGAGCATGCTCTGCGGATTGGCAACCAAGTCAGGAAACCTCAAGGAAGCGCTGCGTTATGCGCTGGAGGCCGTGCAGCTGACGGAATCAGGCCCGATGCCACCCAGCAGTGGATTTGGTTATTCCTCAGCAGGAAAGGTTTATTTCCTGTTGAATGATTTGTCCAGAAGCCTCGATTACTATCTGAAAGCGATCGCTATCGCTTACCGCAACCCGGATAATTCGTCGACTCCTAATCATAACCTGATCAGGATCATAACCACTGACTATTTTCGGCTGGGCCGGCCGGCGGAGGCGCTCGCCTTTCTCGATACGGCAGAAAAGAAACTGCCTGCACAGAATGCCTTGGAACAGCGGATTGTCGACGACGGTAAGGCCGACTGTTATTTTGCGCTTAGACGTTATGACCTGGCAAAAAAATTTTATCTGCTTGGCCTCAAAGACGCACGGGAAAGCAGGATGTTCGAATTGGAGGATTTTTTGTCGCTGGCCGAAGTGTCCTTCGCCACGGGCCAATACCGGGCGGCCATAGGCTACCTGACCGCTATTACAGCAGACTCCAATCGCGCGCATGTAAATTACACCACCCGCAAGGCCGCGCTGTTCCTGCTTTACCGGACCGACAGCGCATTGGGTAATTTCCGGGATGCAGCGGCGTCCTTCCTTCGTCACCAGCGGCTGATGGACAGTGTCTTCAACGACAGCACGAGCCGGCGGCTGCAGGAGATGACCGTGAAATATGAATCGGAAAAGAAAGACCGGAACATCGCCCGGCTGAACAGCAATGCGCTGCTTCGGGAAACCGAAGAGGCAAAGATCCATACGATCCGAAATGCGCTGATAGTCATATCAATCCTGTTGTTGCTGCTGGCGGGATTGCTTTTTAACCGATATCGTCTCCGCCAGCGCGCCCATCGGGCTCTTCAGCAGATGAACGCGAGCCAGTATGATCTTATTATCGAAAAGGAATGGCTGATGCGGGAGATCCATCAGCAGGTGAAGAATAATCTGGAGCTTGTCATAAATCTGACGAACATCCAGGCCGCATCGCTCAAGGATGAGCTGACGAGAGGCGCTTTTGAAGAGATCCGCAATCGTGTTCAGGCTATTTCCCTGATCCATCAGCGGCTTTACCAGGAACAGGCCACGGCTGGGGAGGCATCGATCAATATGAAGGAATATATTGCCGAATTGGTGCATTTCCTGCAGGATGGGATTGCCACGGGCCAGCGCATCGCATTCCGCGCGGATCTCGACTCCGTTGATCTCGATGTATCCCAGAGTGTCTCCGTTGGCCTCATCCTCAATGAAGCGGTGACCAATGCCGTCAAATATGCTTTTCCGGAAAACGGAAGCGGGCATCAGGCGGAACTTCCAGCAATTGATGTAGAGCTGAAACAACTGGGAGACGACTCGGTCCGTCTGGTCATAGCCGACAACGGTGTGGGTCTTCCCGCTGGATTCCATGCAGACCGGACCGACTCGATGGGATTCCAGCTGATCCGGAATCTTAGTCTCCAATTGAATGGCTTTCTTTCGCTCGCAAATCGTCCTGGCCTGGCGATAGTGGTTGACTTCCCCCGGGTATCAACCATTACGCCGCCAGCGCCTGCAACTCGATCAGGAAGGTAGTTCCTTCATTCTCTTCACTTCTCACGCTGATACAGCCTCCATGAGCCTTCACGATCTGGCTTACGATCGCCAGCCCCAATCCAAAGGAAGCCTCACCCAGGGTGCCGCTACGCTTTACAGCATCGACAGAAAATAGTTTTCCTTCCATATCTTTTGAGATCCCAATACCCTTGTCGATCACAGAGATCACGGCCTTGTCACCCTGGCGTTGCAGCTTCATCCGGATATCGGCGCCAACCGGGCTGAACTTTATGGCATTGTCCAGCAGATTCACAATAACCCTCCAAAGCTTGTCATGGTCGGCCACAAGAGTCAGCTGCTCAAGATCGAGAAGTATCGTCTGCTTCTTTTCCCCGGCTTTGAATTGAAGGGTGGCCGCACAGGTCTCCAACAGCTTCGTCAGATCGACCTCTTTCATCTTCAGGCTTCCCATCGGCAGATCAAAATGCATGATCCCTCCCACCAGTTGCAATGATTGATCTGCCGCCTGCCGGATCAGTTCAAGCAGCGGCATCGATTGTTCACTGATACCGGACCGGTGTAAAAGAGAGACAGCAGAAGAGATCGCCCCGACAGGATTACGAAGATCGTGAGCGATCGTTTTAAGGGATTGCAAATACATCGACTGATCTTCATTCAAGGCATTTATCGCCGTTTGCGTCTGAAGGTTTTCAGCACGCAAAGCCTTGTTTAACCGGTTTAGCTGACCAATATGCCCTTTTGACCGCAGAGCGCCCCGCCGGATCAGGAATACGATCACCCCCATCATGATAACCAATAACAGCGCAAACAACAGATAAGCCGTCTTGACATGATCCCTTTGCCTCAATAGCTCGATGGTGTACATATCCTCCAGGTGTACTAATTTCCCGGGGATATCAATGGCCGATGTTGATGCCTCCACAACACGCAGCGAATCTGCCTCAGCCATCCACGTACTTAGCGATCTCCAGGCCGCAAACCCATCCCCGGATTTTGCAAGGTATTCCGCATTAAGCTTTCTCAAAGCCAGCTCAACTTCCGGATTTCCCCTGCGTTCCAATGCACTCTTCACTATCCCTAGCTCCTTCTTCGCCTCTGTAAGATTTCCCTCAGACAAATGCAAATGGATCGCCTTTACCAGGACCGTCAGCGCATTCCCCGAATCATGAAGGGGGCGCATGTTGACGGCTACGCTACTGCGATAAAGCATCGCAGCTTTCCCCGTATCCCGCCGGTATAGAAAATAGTCGCCCTGATTGCCATATACCACCGCCCGGGCTGTCTCCATATAACCCCGATGCGAAGAGTCGCCGAGAAAGACCTGCCCTTCCCTGGCTATGAACAAAAGAGCGCTGTCATAATATAAAGCCGCGCTATCCCATTTTCCTGTAGCCGCAAAACACTGCCCGATATTGTCCAGATTGCATTGCTTATAGGCAAAAGCCCGAAAATCCGGGCGGCAGGACCCAAACTGATGAAAGGCAAGGTCAAAAAGATGACGGGCATCATCAAATCGACCGGCCCGGTAGCTCGCCATGGCTATCCGTTGAGTATACTGAGCCATCGAACAGCTGTCGCCGAGACCCTTTATAGCCTCCAACCCCTTTCGATAATAAAAAAGCGCGCTCTCATACTCCTTCTCCAGCTGATACGTCTCCGCTTTATCAATAAGACACTTCGCATATTCCCTCGGATATCTTCTTTCCACCTCAGGATCAGACAACAACAACAGACAGCTGTCCACATACCGCATAGCATTCGCGAGATCGTGCGCCTGGTAATAATAGTAATTGCCTTTATAGTCGTATTGACGTATACGATCCTGGATACCTGGCGATGGGAATCGCTCGTAGACGGAGTCGATATAGTGAAAAGACTGGTAGACTGGCAGATTCAGGCTGTCCAAATGATGAAAGACCCTGTCAAAATAAGAGACATTGTCAGGGGAATACGAATTCCGGCGACATGCTGTCAGCAGCACGATCAACGTAACGGCGAATGCCCATTTAACAGAAACGACAACAGGTAGTTGGCCCGGCATAAAAAACCCCAAACGACAAAGGCAGGCCGTTCAGTATGATTATAAGTATATTTGTTTTTAAATTTAGGCTCTCATTAGATGTCTGCTTATCTCACATATACAGACGAGGAATTACTATCGCTGCTCAACACCAGCGACGAAGCCGCTTTCAATGAGATCTTCCGGCGCTACCGCGACAAGCTTTTCTTCTACTTGCGCAAGCATACCAAGTCCAACGAAACGGCCGAAGAGATCGTCACCGATATCTTTATGAAGCTCTGGGCCGGACGCGAACTGACCGCCCGCATCGACAATCTCGCCGCCTTCCTCCACAAGGTCGGCTACTACAAGACACTCGACTTCCTGCGCACTACCGCCCGTCATCAACGGCTGCAACAGACTTATATCGACTATTTCCTGCCCCCGGGCGAGAAACCCGCCGACGAAGCCCTCATCGACTCCCAGGACCGGCTGCTCCTTTATAAGGCTATTCTCCAGCTGCCCCCCAGGCGTCAGACCATCTATAAGATGAGTCGGGAAGAAGGCCTCTCCCACGACCAGATAGCCGAAGCGCTCGGCCTCTCACGCAGTACCGTCAACAACCAGCTGGGAGCTGCCACCCGATCGATCGCCGAATACCTCCGTAGCAATACCGATTGGCCGAAGGCGCTGTCCGTGCTGTTCTTCCTTGGTTAGGCAATCCCCGGTCCGGGCCAAAAATAATTTCCAGCCCTAATAGTTATCCGCTTGTGCTCGTGACGTAATATGGGTATAAGCTACTGCTATGCGGGAAGACCAGACCAGACTGTTATACCTCTATGAACGTTACTGTACCGACGAAGCTACGCCGGAAGAAGCCGCCGAATTCTGGCAGCTATTCCACGAGTCTGCCGAAGATGACCCCGTCATGATCAGCATCTTTAGCCAGTACGATACCCCTCTGCCGGCAGGAACAGCAGCGCCAGTGAATTGGCAAAAAGCCCTGGATCGCATCCTGTCTCAGTCACAGAATGAGTCCTCGGAGGATGAGCCCTCACAGGATACCCCCTCGCAGGACCGCACACCCCGCGTCCGCCCCCTCCGCTGGTGGCCGGCAGCAGCAGCCGTCATCATATTATCGATCGGCATCACCTGGTGGTACCGCCAACATACGGCAACCAATTCGGCGACCATCGCCCATACCCCGGTAACCGATCTGCCCCCGGGACACAACGGCGCCATCCTTACCCTCGCCCAGGGGCAGCAAGTCGTCCTCGACAGCCTCGCCAACGGCGATGTCGCGACCGAGGGCAATACTCATATCATCAAGACCAATGGCCTTTTGGCTTATCAGTCCAGCGCCGGAACAGACGCCGGGACCGGGCCTGGCGTCAAAGGGGGCGCTTCCTCTGTAACCTATAATACTCTCACCGTCCCCCGTGGAAGACAGTTCCAGCTGGTCCTGCCGGACAGCACCAGGGTATGGCTCAACGCCGCCTCCAGCATCCGTTACCCCACTACCTTTAGCGGCAGCTACCGGGATGTCGTGCTTACCGGTGAAGCCTATTTCGAAGTGACCCGCAACTCTGCTCAGCCCTTCCGCGTGTCAATCGACAGCCAACGCATAGAGGTACTCGGGACCAGCTTCAACATCAGCGGATATAAAGAAGACGGCCCGATACACACGACACTCATCCAGGGCAGCGTACAGGTCAATGCCCCCGATCATGTTCCGCAAAAGATACTCCCCGGCGACCAGGCCATAGCCGGAACCGACGGGAAATGGACCGTCAAAAAAGTGAACACTGCCAATGTCATCGCGTGGAAAGAAGGCTGGTTCCGGTTCGAAGGCAATACCGTCCCTGTCATCATGCGGCAGCTGTCCCGCTGGTACGATGTCGACGTCATTTATAAGGGTAGCACACCGACAACGCTGCGCATCGGCGGAGAGATCCCCCGCGACATGCAGCTCTCCAAAGCAATAGACGTCCTTCGCCTCAGCGGCGTCAACTTAAGCCTGGAGAACGGGAGCATCATCGTCCATTAACAAAAGTCCTTAAACGATATTCTTAACCTTAAAGATCACACATATGCAATAACCACCCCAAAAGGCAGGCAAAGAAAAAGCCGGAAGTGACTTGGACCTCACCGCCGGCGGATGTCTGGGCCTCCTATAAAAAGTCATCTGCTTAGGAAAACTCTCATATCAACCCAAACTTCAACAAAAATATGCCTAATTTTTGTGAAAGGGCCCTATGCCCTGCTGCAGCGAGAAAACCAATTCTTTTACCCTTACCCTATAGAAAATTCTATCTGGTTATGAGGTTGACTATCGTATTACTTATCATCGGCTGTCTCCACGTCAATGCCAAAGGCTTCGCCCAGACAGTAACACTACACCGCTATAATACCCCCATCGAATCCATCCTTACTGAGATCCACCGGCAGACCGGTTATTCCTTCGCCTACAATATGGAGCTACTGGAAAAGATACCGCCTGTAAGCCTCTCCGTCGACCACGCTCCTCTGCAGACCACCCTGGACCTCCTGCTCAATGGCCAGCCGCTGACCTATAGCTTCATCGACAAGACCATCGTGCTGCGGGAACAAGCCCGGCCGGCGCCGGAGAAAAAAGACAGCATTACCGGGACAGACCCTGGACAGAACCTCAAGGGCACGGTAAACAACACCCACGGCCAGGCCCTGGCCGGTGCCTCGGTCATGGTCAAACGCACAAGGAAGGGCACTATTTCCGGTGCCAATGGCAGCTTTACCATCCACGACTTCAAAGCGGACGACTATCTCATCGTCAGCTATATCGGCTATAAAACAAAGACCCTGCCCCTGCGTGACATGATCCAGTCAGGAGGCACCATCTACCTCGACGAAGCAGAAGACAAGATGGACCAGGCCGTGATCAAAGCTTATGGCACCACCAGCCAGCGGCTGGCCACCGGCGATATCGTCCGGGTCAGTGGCGAGGACATCGCCCGGCAGCCTGTATCCAATCCCCTGCTCGCCCTGCAGGGGAGGGTCCCCGGTCTCGTCGTATCCATCAACACAGGGTATGCCAGCAGCCCGGTAAAACTGGAGATCAGGGGCCGGAATTCCCTCAGCTCCCAATTCACTTCCGACCCCTTGTACATCATCGACGGGATCCCTCAAACCATCCTGGAAGTAGGAGGCTTTACCACATACCAGTCAGGCTCTACCGGCATCCTGCAGAATGGCATGATCTCACCCGCCGGCGGCCAAAGTCCTTACTTCGGGATGAACCCGAATGACATCGAAAGCATAGAAGTGCTCAAGGACGCAGATGCTACCGCCATCTATGGTTCGAGGGGCGCCAATGGTGTCATTCTCATCACCACGAAAAAAGGACACGCTGTCGGCACCCGGCTCGAAGCCAGCCTGCAGGAAGGCGTCAATTTCGTCACCCGCCACTGGCCGCTGCTGAACAGGGAACAGTATCTCCAGATGCGACGGGAAGCCTTTCAAAATGCGGGCATCGCCCCTACCATTTCCAACGCACCCGACCTGGTGCTGTGGGATACCACCCGCTATACCGACTGGCAAAAAGAGCTGCTCGGACACACCGGTCAGGTGCTGACTGCCAACGTCGGCCTGTCCGGAGGCGATGAAAAAAACCAGTTCCGCATCAACGGCGCATACAACCGGTCGACGGAGATACTCACCCATAGCGGCTCTAACCAGGTGATCTCCGTTCAGTCGAACTTCAGCCATCATTCGGCTGACAATAAACTGACGACCAACCTGGATGCAGGCTACAACTATACTAACATCAACTTAACCTCCACTCCACTTGCCATCTCCTCCCCACCAAATGCCCCGCCTGTCTATAATAACAAAGGAGGTCTCAACTACGCACCATGGGATTCGGCCGGCCTGGGATACCTCTTCCCCTTTGCCCCCATGCTCATGCCCTATGACTCGAAGACCGGCACGTGGAAGACCTCCTTTGTCGTCAGCTATGTGCTGATGCACGGCCTGGTATTTACAATGACATCCGGCTACAATACCACCCATAATGAGGTCACCAGCCTCACTCCCATCGCAGCACAGGACCCCGCATTACAACCGCTGGGCTCAGGCCAGTTTGGCACCAACGACTCGCATACCTGGCAGCTCGAACCCCGCCTGGGCTATGATGGGTATATCAGCCATGGCAAACTGAGCGCGCTAATCGGCGCCTCCAAAAGCTCATCAGTAACCAACGGCATTTCGCAATATGCCGTCGGGTTCTCCAATGACCAGCTGCTGAACAGCGTCACCAATGCTGCTTCGGTGTTCAATTTCCAGAACTACGGCCAGTACAAATACGCCGCCATCTTTGCCAGTATCAACTATAATTGGCTCAACAAGTATATCCTGAACCTGAATGCCCGCAGGGACGGCTCTTCCCGCTTCGGTCCGGGCAGGCAATATGGCAGCTTCGGCTCCGTTGCCGCCGCCTGGATATTGACGGAAGAGAAATGGATAAAGAAAGCTCTGCCTTCGGCCATCAGCTTCGTCAAGCTGCGCAGCAGCTATGGCACCACCGGCGCCGATGACATCGGGGACTACCAGTATCTTTCTCAATGGAGCAACCTTGGCCAGAGCGGCCTGCCTATGTATTCTTATGGCGGCATCAATTCCCTCGTCAGTCAACATGCTGTCGACCAGGACTACCACTGGCCTACGACCAGGAAGCTCAGCACCGCACTGGAGCTTGGATTTCTGAAGGACCGGATCACGTTAATATCGGATTATTACCGCAATAGCAGCAATGACCAGCTGGCCAGCCTCCCGACGCCGGTCTTTTCCGGCTTTCCTACTGTAGTCGCCAACTGGCCCGCCAATGTAGTAAATGACGGTTGGGAATTTACCCTGAAGGCCGGCATCATCAACGGACCAAAATTCAACTGGTCCAGCAGCTTCAACATCTCGTTCAACCGCAACAGGCTTGTCGGGTATCCCAATCTCGACCAGTCGCCCTATATATCGATATATAAGATAGGCCGCTCGATCAATACCATCTACCTCTATCACTACAAAGGCGTAGACCCTGCCACCGGCACCTACCAGTACGAGGACGCCAACCACGACGGGCAAATAGGCAGAAGCTATTCCACCTCTCCGGGCACCGGTACAGACGACCGTGTGACCTCGGTAGACCTCTCCCCCCGATACACAGGCGGATGGAGCCACAACCTCTCCTACAAAGGCTGGGGATTGAACCTGCTCTTCTATTTCAAAAAACAAAAAGCCCAGAATGGATTGGTCAACGGTATTCCAGGAAACATGGTCAACCAAAGCCTCGCCGTCTTCAGGGACCACTGGCAAAAGCCAGGCGATCATGCCGCCTATGCCCGCTTCACTCCCTCCGGGGATCAAAGCGACGGCAACTTTATGCAATCGGACGGCGCCTATACAGACGCCTCTTTCCTCCGGCTTTCTGAGATCGCTGTATCCTATACCCTCCCGGCTACACTGGCTAAGAAAGCAGGCATGCAGAGCTGCAGTATCTTCGTTCACACACGCAACCTGTTCGTGATCACAGGATATAAAGGCATCGACCCTGAAGTTACCAACTTCGGCCTCCCACCTTCGAGAAACATTTCCGGTGGCTTATCACTCACCTTTTAATCGTTTACCACATGCTGACACAACACGCTTTAAATAAAAAGTTTCTCCCGTTCCTCATAGGCATCATTGCCCTCCTCCCGGCTTGTAAAAAGCTGGTAGCCATCGACGAGCCGATCAATTCCCTCACTTCGACCGAGATCTTTGCCACCGACGACCAGGCCAATTCTGCCATGGCAGCTGTGTACTCACAGATGATCAACAACAATTACAGTTGGTTCAGCAGCGGCCTGATGACCGAATACCCTGGCTTTTCCGCTGACGAGTTCAATAGCAGCGAGATCAGCACTTACATCTACAGCCAGAACCGTCTCACCCGCGATAGCAGCAGTTGGATCATCTGGAACACACCCTATACGACCATCTACAATGCCAACGCCGTCATCGAAGGCATCGCCGCATCTACTGCAGCTACCCTCCATGACTCCCTACGGCAGCGGCTGACCGGCGAGGCAAAGTTCGTGCGGGCCCTTGCCTATTTCTACCTGACGAATCTCTACGGCGACGTCCCCATGGTCCTGACCATCGACTTCAACAAGACGACAAAGCTGTCCCGTATGCCCCAGGCCCAGGTCTACCAGCAGATCGTCAGCGATCTGAAAGACGCACAGTCCGCCCTGGCAGCAGATTATTCCGTAGCCGGCGGCGAAAGGATCAGGCCTAATAAAATGGCCGCTACGGCTCTGCTGGCCCGCGTCTATCTCTATACCAAAGACTATCCTGACGCCGCTGCCCAGGCCAGCACGGTCATCGGCAACAGCTCCCATTATACTCTCGTCAACGACCCCAACGGCGTCTTCCTGAAGAACAGCACGGAAGCCATCTGGCAGCTGCAACAGAACATCTCTGTCCCCAACCAGGGCAACGCCACTGGCGAAGGCCTGCTTTTCTTACCCAATCCATTGAATACCGGCGTTGTCAGCACGGCCTCCCTGACCGACCAACTGCTAACCTCCTTCGAACCCGGTGACCTGCGCCGGCAGGACTGGGTCGACAGCACCATCTATGGAGGAATCACTTACTACTTTCCGTATAAATATAAAGTCGGCGCCTATAACCACGTCGATGGCGGTGAGGCCACCGAATACTATATGGTCCTTCGCCTCGCCGAACAATATCTCATCCGCGCCGAAGCCGAAGCCAATGGCGCCCCGGGCGGCGCAGCAGCCGCCATCCAGGACCTGGATATCATTCGCACCCGCGCAGGACTCCCGGCGCTGCCTGCCTCGCTTGCCGCCGATCAGCTGGCCACTGCCATCGCCCACGAAAGACAGATCGAGCTGTTCGCGGAATGGGGGCACCGCTGGCTGGACCTCAAACGCACCGCCAGGCCCACGCGGTACTGTCCGTACTTCCTGGCAAACAGCCCTGGCATGGCGACTACCAGCTGCTCTACCCCATCCCTACGCCCGAGCTTCAGTCCGACCCCAATCTCACCCAAAATCCCGGATACTAACGACATCCTTATTCTTATCAGCTAAAAGAACATCATGAACTCTATTGTCAAAATAGCCGGGCTATCCCATCGCTATAATACCAGCTGGGCCATACAGGATATCAACATCGAAATACAACAGCATGGTATCGTAGGCTTGCTTGGCTCCAATGGGGCCGGCAAGTCGACGACCATGAACATCCTCTGCGGCGTGCTGACTCCGACACAGGGAGAGGTATTCATCAACGACATCAGCCTGAAACAGGAACCCGAGCGCGCCAAACAGGAGATCGGCTTTCTTCCGCAAGTCCTTCCATTGTACATGGACCTCACCGTGGACGAATACCTCCGCTACTGCGCCGGGATCCGGTCTATTGAAAAAAGCCGCATCCCGGCAGCCATGAAAGAGGTCAAACAACGCTGCGGACTCACGGACATAAGCCAGCGCCTCATCCGTAACCTCTCAGGAGGCTACCGTCAACGCGTCGGCATCGCCCAGGCCATCATCCACCAACCCGCCATCGTCGTGCTGGACGAACCCACCAATGGACTCGACCCCAACCAGATCGTCGAGGTGCGAAGTCTCATCAAGGATATCGCCAAAGAAAGGGTCGTCCTCCTTTCCACCCATATCCTGTCGGAGGTTCATTTGCTCTGCCGCGACATCTTTATGATCGAGAGCGGTCGCATCGTCTTCGCCGACACCATGGACGCCTTCGACAACTATCTGGCCGCGCACAGTCTGCTGGCGACGATGGAGACCCCGCCGCCGGCTGAAACCCTGCTTCAAATAGAAGGCGTGGTCCGCGCAGAAGCCATTTCCGACAGACAGCTGCGGATCTATTTCAACGGCGACCGCGCCGTAGCGGAACGCATCGTCCTGGCCAGCGCAGAGCGAGGCTGGCGCCTCAGCGAGATCTCCATGGAGAAACGATCCCTCGACGAAACCTTCGCCCGGATCTCAAAAATGTCAAAATAAACAAACACAAATCCCTATAGTGAAAAAGACTTTACAGGTAGCGCTGCTCGAACTGAGCCTCTTGTTCTACTCGCCCATTGCCTGGCTATTGATGATCGCGCTCTTTATTCAAATGTCCATCGTCTTCGTACCCTCCATGGCAGGTATGGAACAAGGTCACGAATTCCTTCTTCTTTATCCGAGGGGACATCTTCCGGGCCTTACTTCTTATATACTGATGGATACGCGTGGCGGTGTATTCGGAAATATCCTTTCCTTCCTCTATCTCTATATGCCCCTGCTGACCATGGGGCTCATCAGCCGGGAGACCAGCAGCGGTACCATCAACCTGCTCTATTCCTCTCCCCTGACGATCAGGCAGATCATCTTCGGCAAGTTCCTTTCCATGATGCTGTATAACCTTATCATCATCGGGCTGATGCTGATCTTTGCTTTCGGAACAGCCCTTTTCGTCATCCACTTCGACTACCCTCACCTGTTGGTCGGTCTGCTGGGGGTCTATCTGCTCTTATGCACCTACTCCGCCATCGGTCTCTTTATGTCCTGTCTCACCGGCTACCCCGTCGTGGCAGCCATCCTGACCTTTGTCGTGCTCGCCTTCTTCAATTATGTAGGCGGCTTTTTCCAGGGCACCGATTTCGTCCGTGACCTCACCCATAGCCTTTGGATCACCGAGCGTCCCCTTCGTATTCTCCACGGCATGCTGACGACCCGCGAAGTGATGTACTTCCTTGCGATATGCTACATCTTTATCGCGCTTAGCATCAGCCGTCTCCGCATGGCAAGAGATTCGCGGAGGCTTCCTTTCCATATCCTCCGGTATACCCTGATCATCGCCTCCGGCATCACCATCACCTATCTGACCTCCCGGCCCGGCTATATCGGATACTACGACGCTACCCGTACCAAAGAGAATACGCTTAGTAAGAACTCACAGGACATCCTTAAAAAGATGGGCGACGCCCCCATCGAAGTGACCGAATACATCAACTATCTCGGCGATGGCTACCAGAACGCTGCCCCTGATCGACGCATAGAGGACATCGACCGGTGGGAGCCCTATATCCGGTTTAAATCCAATATCCATCTCAACTGGATCTACTACTACGACAGCCTCACCTTCCCATCCCCCTTATACAAGGACAATCCCGGCAAGACGCTGAAACAGATCTTCGATCAGAACATCAAATTCTCCGGTCTTGATCCACGCGAGTTCATGACGCCCGAAGAGATCCGAAAGATCGACCATCTCGGCGACGAAGGCAACCGTGTAGTCATGCGGGTAAGGTATAAAGACAAAACCACCTGGCTCCGCACCTTCGCTGACCCCACGTTCTGGCCGACCGAGACCGAAATATCCGCCGCGCTTAAACGAATGATCACCCCGCTGCCCCGGATCGCATTCGTCAACGACGGCTACGAACGCGACATCGAAAAGATGGGCGACCGTGACTACAAGGTCCTCACCAACTGGAAGATCTACCGCCAGTCGCTGATCAACCAGGGCTTCGATGCCGATACGCTGTCCTTAAGCAAGGAAGAAATTCCGCCGGGCATCGCCGCCCTGGTGATCGCCGACCCAAGAGTCAGCCTCGACACGGCAGCGATAAGCAAGCTTCAACGTTATATCGACGCCGGCGGTAATCTCTTCATCGCTGGCGAACCGGGCAAGCAGTCGGTCGACAATCCGCTGATGCACACACTTGGTGTGCGCCTGGCTGACGGCACCATCGTCCAGCGTAGCAAAGACTTCTCCTTCGGACTGGTCACACCCTGGCTGACACCCGCAGCAGACAGTCTTAGCCGTACGATGCATTATGTACGTCGCGATAGCATACCCGTGACTATGCCCGGCGTCGCCGGTTTGGCCTATGATCACACCGGTCCTTTCGCCATCAAGCCTTTCCTGCTGACCGACCCAACCAATAGCTGGAGCAAAATGGGGGCCTTTGTGCTGGACTCCGCAGCCCCTGTGTATTCCGCTGTCAATGGCGACCAAAAAGGCGTTTTCCCTACCGCACTTTCCCTGACCCGTACCATCAACGGTAAAGAACAGCGGATCCTGCTGACCGGCGATGCCGACTTTATGAGCAATGCCGAACTGAGCCGCAACAACATGACCTCCTCCAATTTCCTGTTCTCCGATGCCATTTTTGGCTGGTTTGCCTATGGAGAATTTCCTGTGCAGACCACCCGCCCCAGGCCCACCGATGACGACATCACCCTTTCTGCCGGCGGAGTAAAGGTTTTGAGGGTCGTCTATTTCGGTCTTATTCCCGGACTCCTTCTACTGGCCGGAACCATCATCCTTATCCGTCGTAAAAGAAAATAAGCTATGCACCTGACTACCGACAAACAGACACTCGACGACCTGTCCATCTTTGGAAAGGCAGGCAGTGAATCCATCTACCAGCTATTCAACAAGACCTATACACAGGGAGGAGCCCTGGTGCTGGAAGAGTTGTTCCGTATGCCCTTGTCCTCCGACATATCGATCAACGAACGCATCGATATCCTCCGCTTCTTTCAGCTGGGCAATATCGACTTCCCCCTGCAGGGGAGCCGGTTTGAAGAAGTCGAACGCTATCTTTCCAATACCGATCCCCGCAGCCGCCTCTCCAACCAGGGATTTACGATGTCTGACTACAAGCTCATCAGCAATGGCGTCACCGCCCTTACCGAGATCCTGCATAGCCTGCTGTCCTTCCTGCAAAACATCCTTGACGCCGTATCGGTCAATCCTTATGCGCATGACGTACAGCGCATGTTATCCCTGCTGAGGGCCAAAGAGCTGGAGCCCGTCTTCAGACAGAAGCCGTCCGCCAGACTATCCTCGGGCGAGGTGGTCGAGCGGGACAATGTTTTCCGTTTTGGCTATAAGAGTGAGATGGAGCAGCTGCTGCGCCTGGTCTATCGTCTCGACGCGCTGACATCCATCGCACAGACGGCCACCAAAAAAGCGCTGGTATTTCCCCGGGCATTAAAACCTAATATCTACCGGCTGAACATTAAGGACGTCTATCACCCCCTCGTACCCGGAGCCATCCCGAACTCCCTGCTAATGACGCCGGACAGCAATATCGTCTTTCTCACAGGCGCCAACATGGCCGGGAAATCCACCTTTATGAAGTCCATAGGGATCGCCATGTACCTGGCCCATCTTGGTTTTCCCGTGCCCGCCAAAGAAATGGAGTTCTCTGTATGCGACGGCATCTATACGACCATCAACCTGCCCGACAACCTTGCCATCGGGGCCAGTCATTTCTATGCGGAAGTGCTGCGGGTAAAGAATATCGCCGGTCAGCTCGGCGCCGGCAGGAACCTGTTCGTCATCTTCGACGAGCTCTTCCGGGGCACGAATGTCAAAGACGCCTATGAAGCCACCATCGCCATTATGGAAGCTTTTGCCAGGAGCCGCCACTCGCTTTTCATCGTCTCGACGCATATCATCGAGGCCGGCAGCGTGCTGAAGGAAAACTGCAATAACATGATCTTTCGTTACCTGCCCACCCGTATGCGGCGCAATACCCCGGAGTATACCTACACGCTCGAAGAAGGCATCACGGAGGACCGGCATGGCATGGTCATCATCAACAATGAGCAGGTAGTAGACCTGATCAAAAGTCCCAAAAAGGCCAGGCAGCCCTCGGGTAAGTTCGAGGCCGACAAGCAGACACTGGATGACCTCAATCTCCTGGGGAAGTTCAGACTCCAGTCCATATACGGCCTGTTCAACCGTGTCCAGACCCGCGGCGGAGAAAAATTGCTGGACGAAATGTTCAACAATCCCCTGACAGATCATGTGGCCATCAATCGGCGAAGCGCGCTCTTCGAATTCTTCCGGGAGCAACGCGTGCAGTTTCCGGTGAGCAGATCGCAGTTCGAGTCTATCCAGAACTATCTGTCAGGGGGTGGAGGGGCTTCCCTGTTTCGCGTCGCCGTCGGCATCGCCGGCAAAAAGATATCCGAAGTTGTGTACCACAATGCGGGGCTGCTGCAGCTGCAGGCCGGACTCGCCATCACCGTGGAAGCGCTGCAAGCCTTTAGTGTCTTCTTCGATGAGCTGGCACGTAAAGACGCGCGGGGAGTATACAGTACCCAGCTGCAAAAAGCCCGGGAGATCTTTCAGCACCCGAAGATCAGGACCATGCTGGATAGCTATCAACCCCAGCTATCCCTTCCCCGCCTGATCCGCATCGACCATCTCATCCGCCATGCCCTGGTAAAAGAGATGAAAGCCCTGCTGGATATCATATATCATCTCGATGTTTGCATCAGCGTGGCAGAAGCCGCCGATCTCTACGGCTTTTCCCATGCCAAAGCCCTGCCTCGGGAAGAGAACAGGCTGGACATCAGCGGACTCCGCCATCCTTCCATTCAGAACGCCGTATCCAATGACCTGCATCTGGCACAGCAGAATAATGTCCTGTTCCTGACGGGCGCCAACATGGCCGGGAAGTCAACATTGATGAAATCGGTTGGTATCGCCATCTATCTCGCTCATATGGGCTTCCCCGTAGCCGCGGGCCAGATGAGCTTCGCTGTCAAGGATGGACTGTTCTCTTCCATCAATGTCGCGGATGACCTCAACAAAGGCTATAGCCATTTCTACGCGGAAGTGCTGCGGGTAAAGGCCGTAGCGCAGGCGATCAATACAGCGCAGGACCTTTATGTCATCTTCGACGAGCTCTTCAAGGGCACCAACGTCAAGGACGCTTATGATGCGACATTCTCCGTTACGGAAGCTTTCTCAGATAATGACAATTGCTTTTTTATCATTTCCACCCATATCATCGAAGTCGGCACAGCATTGCAGGAGCGGCGGTCAAATATCCGCTTCTCCTTCCTCCCCACGGTGATGCAGGGTTCCACACCAAAATATACCTATAAGCTTGAAAAGGGGATCACCAGCGACCGGCACGGCATGATGATCATCCGCAATGAAGGCATCCTGGAGATGTTATAAACGACAAAACATATCAATATGAAATTTTTCAAAAGCTCTTTTTTGATCAGGACCTTCGTATGCCTGATCCTGTCCGCTCACCAGCTGTCCGCGCAGCCTCTGCCCGCGCAGCCTCAATCCGCGCAGCCCCTGCCGCTGGACCCGGCCGTCCGGACCGGTAGGCTGTCCAACGGCCTGACCTATTATATCCGTCGCAACCAGCAGCCAAAGGACAGGGCCCTTCTCTACCTGGTCAACAAGGTCGGGTCCATCCTCGAAGACGAAGACCAGCGGGGCCTCGCCCACTTCCTCGAGCACATGAACTTCAACGGAACCAAACACTACCCAAAAAATACGCTGGAAGATTTTTTACAAAAGGCTGGCGTCCGCTTCGGCGCCGACCTGAATGCCTCTACCAATTACGAAGAGACGGTATATATGCTGCCCATTCCTACTACTGATGCTGGTATGCTTCCAAAAGGACTGGGCATCCTCCGCGACTGGGCGCAGGACGCGCTGCTCGACTCAACCGACATCGCACAGGAGCGCGGCGTGGTGCTGGAAGAAGAAAGAGGGAGACTGGGCGCGGGGGAAAGGCTGCAACGGCAATATTTTCCTGTTCTGGTTAACCATTCCCGTTATGCGGATCGCGCCCCCATCGGTCTGCATGCTACACTGACCACTTTCCGGCCAGGCCAGCTGCGCCGGTTCCACCATGACTGGTATCGCCCCGACCTGCAAGCCGTCATCGTCGTAGGGGACGTGAATGTCGAAGCGACAGAGCTGCTGATACGCCGGCAGTTCGGTGACCTGGCGAACCCTGCGCACGAACGGCCCCGTCCACACTATACTATTCCCCTGACAGGCAGGAACCAGTTCGCCCGGGTCACGGACAAAGAGCTCTCCAATATTTCCCTGCAAGTAGTCACCAAGTTCAGGACTCCGGCTATAAAGACGCTTGCCGAATATCGCGCAGCCCTGGTACGCCAGCTTTTCGGCCAGCTGATCAACGAACGATTTGCTGCCCTTGAGCGAAATCCCACCCCTCCCTTCCTTGAAGGAGGCGCCGGCATCGGCAGCCTGATGGGCGGCGTCGATGTTTTCACTACGACTGTCACCGCCCGTCCCGGAGCACTCGAGTCAGGCTTCAAAGCCGCATGGCGTGAGCTTTTGCGTATCAGGCGTCATGGCTTTACCGACACAGAACTGCAACGCGCCAGGAAAAACTATTTGTCGGGATTCGACGAAGCTTTCCGAGAAAAAGATAAGATGTCATCCGTTGAGCATGTAAAAGAATATGTTCAGCATTTTCTACAGGGCGCCGCCTCTCCGGGCATGGATAGGGAATACCAGTTGGTCGACTCCCTGGTACCCGGTATATCCCTGGCAGAAGTTGACTCCCTGGTCAATGTCGGCCTGCAGGAACATGACCGCGACATTATATTGGAGGCCCCCGAAAAGGACATCGCCCGTCTGCCGGACGAAAAAACGATCCTGTCCTGGATGGCAGCCGTAAGCAAAGAGCCGCTGACCTCCTTCAAAGACGAAACGATTACACTGCCCCTGTTAAAAGTACAGCCGACACCCGGAAGCATCGTCGGTGAGGAGAAGGATACCCTTCTTCAGACAACCACTTTTACCCTGAGCAATGGCATCCGGGTCATCATAAAAAAGACTGACTATCAGAATGACAGGATCTTATTCAACGGCTTCTCCGATGGCGGCACCTCTTTATATAGCGATACGGACTATGAAAGCGCCGCCAATGCCGCGGGTCTTGTCTCCCTGTCAGGCGTTGGCAATTACAACGCCACACAGCTAACCCGACTGCTCACCGGCAAACAGCTGAGCGTCGGCACCTACATCGCCGAACGCAGCCAGGGAGTCTCGGGCAACTCCTCTCCCAAAGACCTGCCCGCTGCCCTGGAGTTGCTATATGCAATGTTTACGGAGCCGGGAATAGATGAAGCCCAATTCAACGGCCAGCTGGCCATGACGCGTTCGGCCCTGGTCCATCGCGGCAATGACCCCAACCGGGACTTTGGGGATACGGTAAAGGCCGTGCTGGGTAATTACAATATCAGGCGTATCAATACTACGCTTGCTATGCTCGATCAGATCGATGTCCATCGGGCATACGAGATCTACAAAGAGCGTTTTGCCGACGCTTCCGGCTTTACCTTTGTCTTTGTAGGAAATATCGAAGAGGAAACCCTCAAGCCCCTGTTAGAGACCTACCTGGCATCACTGCCCGCTCAACACATCCACCAGCAGGCAAGAGACCTCGGCCTCCATATCCCGGAGGGTCAGCTGTCCCGGACTGTATATGGGGGAAAGGAACAAAAAGCAACCGTCTTGCTGGTGCTGTCCGGCGCCTTTCCTTACAGTTATGAGAACACGCTGAGAATGTCCGCCCTGAAAGAGGTGCTCCAAATTAAATTGCTGGAGAAGCTGAGAGAAGAAGAAAGCAGTGTCTATACACCCGGTCTCGATATCAATGTCTCGAAATACCCGACGGAAAGATATGCTATGACGGTCTCTTTCAGCTGTGCTCCGGCCAACGTCGAACGGTTGATAAAGTCTGTCCTTGGCGAGATCGAAAAGTTAAAGACTACTGGTCCTTCCCCGACCGACCTCGACAAATTCAAGGCGGAAAGCAGGGTCAGCTGGCAGACCTCGATAAAGACCAATGGCTTCTGGCTGGGTTATCTGTCCGGGCAGTTGCTGAACAATGAGCCTATGCACCAGGTGTTCGATTACGACAGCATTATCAGCCGGATGACAACTGGCGATGTGAAAGAGCTGGCCACTAAATGTCTCACCGGGCAGAATTTCGTCCGGCTGGTCCTGCTGCCTGAATAGCTCATGTGTAACCTTCCCTATAAAAAAAGTGCGTTCCCCCCGGGAACGCACTTCCTCACAATCTTATCGTAATTTTGTTTTTGTATCGCTTATGGAAAACAAACCTCAAAAATATCACCATATGAACAAAGAAACACTATCCCCCGAACAACGTGAACACCTCCTAAAAACATTAAAAACCCGCTTTGAGAAAAACATCCCCCGTCACAAAGACCTCGAATGGACAAAAGTAGAAGCAAGGCTGAAAGCCAATCCTGAAAAGCTCTGGTCACTCAACGAAATGGAAAACACCGGCGGCGAACCCGATGTCGTCGACTACGATAAAAAAACGGGAGAATACATTTTTTACGATTGCTCAGCGGAAAGCCCCAAAGACCGCAGAAGCCTTTGTTACGACCGGGCAGCCCTCGATGCAAGGAAAGAGGCTAAACCAAAAAACAATGCTGTTGATCTCGCAACGGCCATGGGCATTGAACTCTTGTCTGAAGAACAATACCGGCAATTGCAAAAGTTGGGAAAATTCGATTCCAAAACGTCCAGTTGGCTGACAACCCCTTCCGACATCAGAAAACTCGGCGGCGCCATCTTTGGCGACTATCGCTACGGCACTGTCTTTATATATCACAACGGAGCAGAATCCTACTACGCCGCCAGAGGATTCCGTGGCTCTCTAAGAGTCTAAAACCCCACGACACAGCTGCTGACAGACAGTAATACGATCCAAAAACTTTTCATTCCATTAGGTAGTTTTATACCCATTCGGTGGGTGCCTTGCCAAATTTTTTCTTAAAAGCATGCGAGAAATGAGACAAACTTTCAAATCCTAAGTCAAGGTAGATGGCCGAGGCCTTCTTATTCTTTTTCTCTATGAGATGACGAGCTTCCGAAAGCCGTTTTTCCTGCAGCCATTGCCGCGGTGATGACCCAAATGTTTTTTGGAAGTCCCGCTTGAAGGCCGCCAGGCTTCTCCCCGTGAGCTGTGCAAATCTTTCAACCGGAACATTAAAATGAAAATTGCTGAGCATAAATTTTTCCAGATCGATCTTATAAGGTTCGGAAAAGTCGAATAAAAAGTCCTTGAGGGGAGGCATGGCATGCAGCAATAATTGTACTGCTTCTTTCACTTTTAGCATGCCCAGGGCAGTCGTTACCTTCTCTTCCGGATGATGGACATACGGCATCACGGATTGGAAAAAGCCATTCAGAAAATCGTTTCCAGGAATAAGAACATTGGGTTTGCCGGTGAATTTTTGCCCTATCTCTATTTGCTCTTCAAGGGCAATCGTCCTGAGCAGGTCCTCTTTCAGGAAAATGATAATGGTTTGATAATCCTCCCCGTGCAGAGGCGTCTTGGTAAGCTCCCCCAGTTGATTTTTCCGTATCAGCAACATCTGACCCTTTCCCATCGAAACTTTTTGGCTGGCAGTTTCAAACATAAATTGACCCGAGACTTGCAGTACCAGGGTATTGTGCTCAAAAAAGCACACTTTCTCCTTTCGCAAAGCCGAATAAAAAGAGTAAAAGATAACTCCCGGAATAATTACAGTTGGATCCGTCACCAGGTAAAGGTATAAAAAAGGTGGATCTTATGGACAGGCCTCCTACCGCTGCAAATACGTTCCACCGGCAATCGCGCCCACCTCAAAATTGGTGTTTAACGTATTCATCTCATCGGGAGTAAAGCTGATCCCTAAGGCTTGTATATTCTCCGGCAGCCTTGACCTCCTGCTCATGCTCACCAATGACATGATATCATCGCCTTGTGCATTTACCCAGGCAATTGCCAATTGTGTCGGGCTGTATCCCTTTTCCTTTGCCATTGTCCTTAACACTTCTACCTTCCCCAGGTTCTTTATCAGATTCTCTCCCTGAAAACGTGGGAAATGGTTGCGGTAATCATTGGCAGCAAGCGGCGCCTTCATCTCACCGGTGAGCAGCCCCTCAGCCGTATTGGCAAAGGTTACCACCCCAATACCCAGTTCTTTTGCTGTAGGGAGGAGGTCCCGCTCTATTTGCCTGTCGGCCAACGAATAGCCTATTTCCAATGCTGTTACAGGATGTATGCTATGGGCCTTGCGCAATTGCTCGGCGTTGATCTCAGACACCCCAAGATAACGCACCTTCCCTTCTTTGATCAGGTCGGCGACAGTCCCTATCACATCTTCCACAGGAACGGCATTATCCAGTCTGCACGGCTGATAAAGATCAATGGTCTCCACACCGAGACGCACCAAAGAATAGTTGATAAAATTCTTAATGGCGATGGGACGCAGGTCCAGTCCAAGCCAATGACCGCCATAAAAGATCGCCCCGAACTTCACACTAATAAAGGCCTCGTCCCTCCTGCCCTTGATGGCCTTGCCTACAAGCAGCTCATTGTGGCCGCTTCCGTAAAAGTCCCCGGTGTTCAGGAAATTAATACCGCTGTCCAATGCCATTTGGATGGTGGCAATACTTTCACTTTCGTCATTCACCGGTCCACCCCAGGTGGAAGACATCCGCATACATCCTAATCCGAGCTTAGAAACAAGTGGACCATTGGTACCAAGGGCTATCTTTGTCATTGTGTTCATTTTATATATTCAAAACACAAAGGTCACCCATTGCACTCTATGGCCGATGTCCCTCATGGCTCAATTTACTTGCCTGTACGGCTCACCCGATCATAGTTTGTCCTGTCAGGACTTCGATCTCAGCCGCATCCTGCGGACCCCACGGCTGACGTTCAAAACAGAAATAAGAAGGAGTAAAAGACCGGCGATATAATAGTCGCCGCCATCGCGTACATATATTTCCCGAATGGCCACAACGATAGCCACGATAAATACTGCTGCTGCCTGGTTCCGCATTGCATTTTGATTTTGAGGGGAATAATACCCCGGATCTTTAAGAGGCTATAAGACACAAATCATCAACCCAGGACTGGCAAAGCCTAATCCCGGGCAATCCTGTTAAAGTCCTTAAAATTTGAGAAATAATACAGCTTAACGCAGAAAGGAAGGAACTCCGTAAATGAACAGGTATAATAAAAGGGACCATATTTAACTAAACCTGTCATATTCCAAAGCTAGTCAAGTAACATCTAAGAAAAGGTTAAATTCAATCCGTCCTTACAAGGGAATGGACACAAACCGTCTCAACTTATCCGGCTCATCGATGCGAATGCTTTTCCCCGAAGTAGAGATGACCTTCTCCCGGATCAGCTCCGTAAAAAATTTAAATATCGTCTCATAAGTAGTCCCCGCGTAAGAGGCAATATCCTGCCTGGAAATACTGACAGCTATAAAACCCTCCTTCGTCACACCAAAAAAAAGAGCTATTTCCAATAATGCATCCGCAATCCGACCCTTTACCTCCATATGGACCAGGTTACGCATACGCCGTTCCGCATTCGCCAGCTCTGAAGCATAGAAGTACATTAATTTGTACGTAAAGGATATATTGGTCTTCAGTGTGGTTTCCAGGAACTCATTGTCGATGAAACACACTTCCGTATCCTCCAGGGCTGTAGCCGCAATAGGATAGTTCTCACTCCCTCCCAACCCCCGGTGTCCGACGATATCACCGGCCTTGGCAAAACGGAGGATCAGGTCCTTATCACCGATCCATTGCTTGTGAACTTTGACAGATCCTGAATAAATAAAAAAGATCCCCTTTACCTTTTCACCTTCCGCAAATAGCTGCTTCCCCCGCTTTATATGTAAGGTTGTTTTTTTCAAAGCGATCACCTCCTTCCATTCCGGTATACTATGTCTGCACAAAAAACAATCGGTCAGATTGCACGGGAATTCTTGCATAACGCAATAATAAGGCAAAAACATTGCCTGTACAATCTTTTTTACCAATCACCAACCATTAACACTTGTTTTATATTGCAAAGGCAATATCTTTGCATTTTAAAGCAAAAATGACATTCCATGCGTAAGGCTCTGGTAAACAAACGGATATTCTATTTAAGTCTCCAGGTAATAGCCAACGCAATATTGATCGGTTTCATCGCCAAAGGCTTGGTATATCTCATTGACCTGATCACAAATTTGTCTTTTCACGGAAAGTTTTCTTTTGAACCTTCCTCGCCCGCAGGCAATCACCTCGGCTGGCTCGTAGTGCTGATTCCCATCGGTGGCAGTATCCTGGTAGGACTTATGGCGCGGTTCGGTTCCACAGCTATAAAAGGACATGGCATCCCCGAAGCCATGGAGAAGATCATCCTCGATGACAGCAAGATCCCTCCGGCTATAACCTTCCTGAAACCCTTGTCTGCAGCGATATCTATCGGAACCGGCGGCCCATTTGGCGCCGAAGGCCCGATCATCGCAACCGGGGGCGCTTTTGGTTCTGTGACCGGTCAATGGATTCACATCTCCTCCAGCGAACGAAAGATCGTCCTGGCAGCCGGCGCCTGTTCAGGTATGGCAGCCATCTTCGGAAGCCCGCTTGCGGCAGTCTTACTGGCGGTAGAATTGCTGTTGTTTGAATTTTCTCCCCGGTCAATTATCCCGGTGGCCTTAGGATGTGTCACAGGAGCAGGCATGCACATCCTGTTGTTTGGCAGTCAACCAGTGTTCAATATGGAAGCCGTCACTGCACCTTCAGAGTCCACCCTGGTCATTTATGTACTGTTCGGACTCATCATCGGGGTCATCGCTTCCCTTGTTTCCAGATCAGTCTATGCGGTAGAAGACCTTTTCGAAAAACTTCCGATCCATTGGATGTGGTGGCCTGCCATCGGCGGCGTCGCCGTGGGTGTGATTGGCTACTTCGCCCCACACACCATGGGCGTCGGCTATGACAATATCAGGTATCTTTTGAGCGGCTCCTGGTCACTGACCCTGCTGCTCTCTCTTTGCCTGCTCAAATATCTATCCTGGGTGATCGCACTCGGCAGCGGCACTTCTGGTGGCACCCTCGCTCCCCTGTTTACCATCGGCGGAGCCGTGGGAGCCTTGCTGGGAACGGCAGCCATTCACTTCTTCCCCTCCCTCGGGATCGATCTGGCAATGGCCGCCCTCGTCGGCATGGCCGCCATGTTCGCAGGCGCTTCAAGAGCCTTACTGACCTCCATCGTTTTTGCCCTCGAGACAACAGGACAGTCCAACGGATTGCTACCAGTACTCGGAGCCTGTGTGGCCGCTTATTTTATTTCCTTCTTCCTGATGAAAGGAAGCATCATGACCGAAAAAATTCTCCGTCGCGGCGTCCGGGCCCCCGATTCCTATGAGCCCGACGTATTACAGGGACAGACAGTAAAACAGCTGCTAACACCGGTTATCCCATCCAGTAACGCCGATCAGCCTTTTGTTTATGCTACCGACGACGCCAGCCTCGCCGCCGAATTAATGGGCAGACATCATACAGATACCTTACTCGTACTCGATAATAAAGAGACCGGCAACAGGATCGGAACGATTACATCTGCTTCCATACTCGCCTATTACAGTAAGCAAAAGAGAAAGGAACATACCTATTCCTCGCCCGGCAGGACGCGAAGGATCCTGGTACACGGCAGAAAGTTTCTGCATATAAGCAGAGTACCTACCCGGCCCCTTTAACCAGGACCACCGTACTCATACACCGGATATCACTCACATTGACCGTCTTCAGCGGCTCCAAAAAAGACAACCCATTTCCTTGCATAACATCCGCCAGCAACCCCCTGGTCAACAAAAAACGATTCGACCCATCCGGTATCCTATACACACCACCTGATACAGGCTCCACTCTGTCTTCAATACCTATGTCAGACGTCATTCGGATAAATAACGAACCCGAAGGCTTCAAAACACGCACCATTTCCCCCATCATCCGCCGAAAATGCCCGGTGTCCCTCGCAAAATGCAACACCGCGCTGCTGATAACGTGATCAAAACGATCCTTCTCAAAAGGCATCTTTTCTACCTCCGACCGATAGAACCTTTCCGCCACCGCAGGATACCGGCCCCAAACGTCATGCAGCACATCCATACTCTGATCAACCCCATAAATGGAGATCTTATTGCGAATAAACCAATGCAGATTCCTGCCAGACCCGCAACCCGCATCCAGAATGATGTCGTCCTTCCTGTATCGACCTTTCATGATCTGATCCACAAGATATATATCCGTGGCCCCTATTACTTCTTCTAACGGATTCAAATTGTTCGATTTGTTTGTTTAATGTGTTTTCCCCGTGTCCATTCCCCGATTTATTGTGAAACGGATCGATTTACGATAACTGTTCGGCGTCATCTCCGTCAGCTCTTTAAAAAACCGGTTAAAGAGTGAGACATTATTGAATCCGCACTGGGACGCAATACTCGCCACAGACAGATCGGAATGCAGCAGCAGGGCGCTGGCCTTCTCAATTCTTACTTCCGTCAGCGCTTCCTTAAAGGTCTTGCCCGTGGCATTCCTGAAAAATCGGCAAAATGAACTCTCCGTCATCGACAATTCCAACGCAATCTCCCGCGTGGAAAGTTCATTCTGGTATTGCTTTTGTATGATCTGGTACACCCGCTCGATACGCTTGACATAAGCGGTGTTGACGGAAAGGAATTTCTTTGTCTCCAGGTCCTCAAAGCCGGACAACAGCGACATCTCCCGCAACACGACAAACAATTGGATCAAACGCTGAAAACCACAGAGAGCATACATCCCCTTTATCATCTCCCCGATACGATGCCTGTCCTCCCCGTTGAAGCTGATACCAGACCTGGCCTTTGCCAGCAGCCGTGCGACACGCACAAACTCCGGGAAGATCTCCGCCATTTTTTCGATCTGATCGTACTTGAACTGAATGACATATTCCTCGTATCCGGTGGATTCAAATCCGAAATTAAAGGCGTTGTGAGGAATGTTCGGCCCCAGCAGGATCAGGTCCCCATCTTCGAACCGGCTGACCTTATGGCCGACGTGACGCCTTCCGCACCCATGCGGCACATACACGATCTCGAATTCGGGATGAAAATGCCAGAAATCGGAATGACATAACAACGGCTCCTTATTGTATGCCATAAAGAAGGAAGAGCCCTCTATCGGTTCTATCTTCTCAAGATTTGCCCTTTTCATGTATTTGTTTGTCCTGTATGACCTTCATTTAGGACAATTTAATGCAATTATTGGAAAAACAGGTGAAATAAATACACCCCTCCGGCAAGGACCTTTGTTAAGCAACAAATCGCCAGATGAACAAGCACCGTCAATATAGAATAGCTGTTATCACTTACTTTTTTGTCAACGGCTTCGTATACGCCAACTGTACCGGCCGGCTGCCGGAACTAAAAGATTTCTTCGGGGTCTCCAACAGCGTACTCGGGACCATGCTTTTTATGACAGCCATCGGCGCATTGGTGGCAATGCCGCTCACCGGCTGGCTGACAACCCGGTATAAGAGCGGAAAGCTGACCATCTGTTCGGGTCTTCTGTTTTGTTGTATCATCCCTTTTATCCCTATCTCCTCCAATATCTGGATCGGCCGGATCGGCTTCCTGATGACCGGTTTCTTTTCAGGCGCCATGGACATCACCATGAACGGACAGGCAGTCTTCGTGGAAAGAGCATATAAAAAGACCATCATGTCCTCCTTTCATGCAGCCTGGAGCATCGGCATGGCGCTGGGAGCAGGCTCAGGAGCGCTGTTCGCCAACTACCATTATCCCCTTCGTCCTCAATTGCTGCTGGTAGCTGTCGCAGGGTTCATCGCGCTGACCATCGCGGCGCCCGTCATACTGAGAGCTCAGCCCGCCGCCGCACAACAACAAACAGAAAAAGGTCACCGGAACAAAATTCCTTTCCTGATCTGGCTCATCGCCATCATAGGCTTCTGCGGGATGACCGGCGAAGGTTCCATCATCGACTGGTCCGCCATTTACATGCATACCGTCGTGGGTAAAACAAAAGCCTTCAGCGCATTAACCATCTTCTCCTTCGGCACCGCCATGACGATCGGCCGCCTCTTCGGTGATCAGCTCATCGATGCCATGGGAAAAAAGACCATCTTATTTTCCAGCTGTTTTACCGCAATTACCGGTCTGGCTATTGTCCTGCTCTTTGTCAATGCCACCGCCGTACTGATCGGACTTTTCCTCGTTGGAGCCGGGTTGTCAAATATAGTACCCGTCACCTATTCAACAGCAGGTAATATACAGGGGATCGAACCTGCAGCGGGCATCGCCATCGCCAGCACCATCGGATACAGCGGGTTTTTTGTCGGCCCTCCGGTGATAGGTTACCTGTCAGATAGCTTTAACCTCAGGATAGGTTTATGTTTTACGATGCTCTTGTTCCTGGTCATGCTATCAGTGATCCGGTTCGTCACCCGGCGACGCCCGAATCTCTAAATCTTTTGTATTTTAGCTATAATGAAATTCCAACTACGCTCTAATCTTTTGCTTCTCCTCCTGTTTATCTTTTCAGTCCCCAAGGCTGCCCCCCTTCCAAAGATCAGCAACGATCCCGGCAATAAAAAGATAGCATTTAATAATAAAAAGCTCAGCCTGGTATTCGATTACGATCACAAAGCAACAATTTCCTCCCTGATCATCAACGGTCAGACCGTCATCGACAATCCCGCTGGCATCTACTCAGAGATCAAAGCCAATGGCGCCACTTACTCTACCCTACACCTTTCATCCGACCCTTTGGTAAAAACCAATGCCGATTCGATTACCATCACCGGCATCGTATACGGAAACACGGAGCTTACCATAAGCGAGAGCTGGACCTTCCGCCTCACAGATAGTACCATCAGGTTCGATATAACCCGCAATCTCTCCGCACCTGCTACAATAGAAAAAGCATCCCTCCCTGTCTTTATCTTTCACGATACCAGCACCTGGGACGGAGCCTATCAGGATTATGGCGGTCTGGCCTGGTTCTACCTCTTTAATAAAAGACTGGAAACCTATGGAGTGCATAGCCATTCATCGGAATTCTGGAACAGTACTACCGGCAACGGACTTAGCATTTCCGTAGATGCGCCCGGTCAGCAGGTCGCAATGGACTATAGCCGCACCGCCGACGACAACATCGCATTCTCCGTCAGTACATCCCAAAAAGAACTGCTCCCCCGTTACGACTCCGGCACACAAAGAAGAAGATTTATCCGCGATGCCACCAATGTCTGGGCCCCTTATAAAAAGGAAGCCGGCACAACCACTCAAAGTCTGACACTCTCCTGGTTCGATTTCAACGACCGCTATGGCCGGGGAGATCTGGTCGGCATCAACGGTAGTCAGGTCAGCTCCGTCCTGAATACCATCGCCAGGATAGGCGTTATCGACAAACAACACTTCGGCGGAAACAGCTGGCACACCCCCTATGGCCCCATCTGTTTACACGAACAATATATAGCACAGCTGGGTCTTGCAATAAATGACAGCAGCTATCTCAAAGGGTACCGGGAATGTCTCGACTTTTACCGCGACAACGCCATCAAACCGGATGGAAGAGTGTGGCCGCGATGGGCCTACACCAACGAAGACATGATGCCGGGTGAGGTCAACGAAAAAGGATTTTACGAAGCGCAATGGGGCTATCTCCTGGACGCAAACCCCGATCTTGTCTCCAACGTGGCAGACCTTTTTGATCTTACCGGGGACCTTCCCTGGGTCTCCACGCATAAATTATCCTGCGAAAAAGCCCTGGATTGGATTTTAAAAAGAGATAGCAACAACAACGGGTTGGTAGAAATGATCACCGACAGCCATCTGCAGAAAAGGGGCAGCGACTGGCTGGACATCATCTGGGCCTCATACGAGAACGCATTCGTGAACGCAAAACTCTACCATGCCCTCGTTCTCTGGGCCGCTATTGAAAAGCAATTAGGCGACAGCAAAAAAGCAGCCTCCTATCACCATTACGCAGAACAGCTAAAAACAACTTTTAACAAACCCATCGCCGAAGGTGGCTTCTGGGACCCCGAAAAGAAATGTTATATCCACTGGAGAGACAAAGACGGATCCATCCACGGTAATAATATGGTCACGCCTGTCAACTTCATGGCCATCGCCTATGGCATTTGTGACGACAATACCAGGAAGGCCACGATCCTCGACAATATAGAGATCCAAATGCAAAAAGAGAAGCTGTTCTTCTGGCCGGCTTGTATGTATAGCTATAACCCCGGCGAAGGCAATGACTGGCAATTCCCCTTCCCACAGTACGAGAATGGTGACCTGTTTTTATCCTGGGGCTCCATTGCAGTAAAAGCCTACGCAGAGTACAAACCCGAAATAGCCATAAAATACGTCAACAATGTCCTGGCGCAATATGCAAAAGACGGACTGGCCTTTCAGCGTTACGGCCGATTAAAACAGGATGGGCTGGGCGACGATATCCTGTCCGGTAATAGTCTCTCCGTCGTTGGCCTATACCAGGCCATTTATGGCATCAACCCCTTATATAACAGATTCTATCTGGATCCACACATCACACCGGCTTTATCCGGGACAAAGCTCAACTATAATTTCAGAGGCCAACGACTGTCCATCAGCCTCAACATGGATAAGTACACAGTATCCAACGATCGCTATAAAATTGCTTCAGCCACCAATTTCGGCTTCTATAGCACCAATACAACCCTTTCATACTTTAATGGCAACACCGAAAGAACATCTCTAAAACTTACCATGCCGCCAACTACTCACGTCAGCCTTGATATAAATGCCTGGACCAGGGATAAGATCGACTGGACCCAATCCGCCCAAAACAATATTTCATACCAGGTAAATGACCTAAAGCCCGGCACGGGTTACACCCTTTTCATAAATGGCAAACCGGTTAAAAAACTAAAAACCGATCCCAGCGGCACACTGGTATTTTCATACCACGCTCAACCTCACCAAACTCTCACACTTTCTCCAGCTGTGCCAGCGAGAACCAGCTCCCCGAATCGTCCTTAAATAAAGCTTCAAAGCCATCCTTCCAACTGGCTCATCCCTTTACTTCAGTCTCCTTGTTAATTTTAAATATATAAAATTAACTTAAATCAAAATAAACACCTACCTTAAAGAATAATTCCATATATATAACCTCAATAACCTCACGTGTCTGGCCGCGCAACAACATCGTCTTTCCTGACATGCGTGTTCATTCATTTAAACTAGTCCCTTGAAAAAAACCTCCATAATGATCATTGACGATCACACCCTTATCCGGGAAACCTGGTCTTCTTTGCTGAATACCGTCCCGGACCTCGAAATAGTAGCAGAATGCGGAGATGGGCAACTCGCCATTGAAATGGCAAAAAACACAAGACCCGATATAGTGTTACTGGACATTAATATGGAGCCGGTCAACGGCTTTGAAGTTTTGAAAATGATCCGTAAGCTCTCCCCTATTTCAAAGATCATAGGCTTATCTATGCGTTCCGAACCCGCGTATGCAAAAAAGTTGCTTCGCTTAGGCGCAAAAGGATATGTGACCAAGAATTCCCCCCGCGCCGAAATGCTGGAAGCGATCAGGGAAGTGAACAATGGGAATATCTTTGTTTGTCAGGAAGTAAAAACAGCGCTTTCTGAGCTAACGATTAAGGATGGACCTAAAGATCAGGGCATAAATTCACTTTCGGACAGAGAGTTACAGGTCCTGGGCCTGTTAAGTGCGGGCGGATCAACTAAAGATATTGCCGCCGAATTAGGGATAGCTTTAAAAACTGTGGAGGTCCACCGGCATAATATACTCCGCAAACTGAAGGTAAAAAACACCCTGAACCTGATAAACTATATCAATTCGCACGCAGCCGATCTCTGATCTTTTCAACACCCTTATTAAAAAGTCCCTGTGCTGACGCTAATCCTATTATCATGACTGCAAGGACATCTCCCCCTGACCACATTTTTCAGAAAGCTTTTGAAAATTCGCTACAGCCAAACATCATTTCGATTGTTGAGGACGGCAGGATCATCAGGGCGAATAAGGCTGCCCGTAAATTACTCGGTTATTCTAAAAAGGAATTACTGAACAGGAAAAGAGGGGACATTTTCCAGATCTCCGAAGAGAGCTATAAAACAATGCTGCGCAAAAGAACAGTAGAGGGAAGCGCCAAAGCGGACCTGTCGATAATAAGAAAAGACGGCAAACTATGGCCCTGCGAGATCACATCGGTGGTATTTAAGGATGCCGACGGCATTGACAACTCCATAACAAGTATAGTAGACCGAAGAGAAAGACTCTCGGCACAAAAGAAAATTGACGCAGAAAATAAAAGGTCAGTAGCCAACAATATCGTCATTGCCCGGTCAAAGTCCGACCTTTCCCAGGCTGAAAGTAGTAACTGGATAAAATCGATAGCTCAGACGACATACGACGTAACCTGGGATTGGGACATAGTCACTAACCTGATCTCCTTTGGAAAGAGTTATGAAAAAGTTTTCGGCTATAAATTGCCGAAACCCAAAGTCAGCTATGAGGAATGGATGGATTTCTTTCTGCCGGAAGAGAGAGAGCATATGAAAAAAAAGATAAATAAGGTCTTCGAATCCGAAAAAAAGAGCTGGGATGACAATTTTCAATTTATCTGCCCGGATGGATCATTAGCCCATGTCATAATCCGGTCAAACATCATAAGAAACAACGACGGAAAAGCGATCCGGTTGATCGGCGTGATCCACGATATAAGCAAGATGCAAAAATTAGAGGAAATCCTGGATCGGGAGATCAGAATAAAGAAAAAACAAATAACAGAAGCCATTACGGATGCTAAGGAAACGGAAAGGTCAGATCTGGGAAAAGAACTGCATGATAATGTGAACCAGTTACTCGGAGCCTCCATGTTATATCTCGATATGGCGCGTAAGGATATAAAAAATGGCGAGATTTATTTAATTCACTCCTCCGAATACACATTCTCAGCTATAGAAGAGATCAGGAAACTGACTAAGGGATTGACGGCCGATACCATCAAAGATTTCGGACTTTGCATAGCGCTTGAAGATGTTATTCATGACACCATGGAAGCCCACCCTGTGAAAATACACTCTACCCTGCACTCCTCTTTAGAAAAGACAATGAACGAAAAATTCAAGTTGAATATTTTCAGGATTTTCCAGGAACAGATGAATAATATACTCAAGCACGCGAACGCATCGGATATCTATATTACTATTTCTGAAACGAAGAAAGCATTCTCACTTATCATCGCGGACAACGGAATAGGTTTCAATAACACGCAAAAGCTGAGGAATACGGGTATAGGTATAGGCAATATCATCAGCCGGGCAGAGTTTTATAGAGGAAAGGCCACTTTCATTACAGAGCCAGGTAAAGGTTGTAAATTGATCGTCACTTTTCCGATCACCTGGCTTGAATAGTTATCCGCCGGAATTCACAGACAACCCGCCAATATCCCTATCGCCTCTTCCATCTCCTCTTCCGTCAGCCCGGCAAACCCCATCCGAACCGAATTATACGCCATATCATGCGTGTTGTACATCAACCCATTACTTATATATACCCCTTGTTTCCCCGCCTTTTCCGCGATATTCTTTAACAAATACTTCCTTCCAAAAGAAGCCCATACCGCCATTCCCCCCGATGGTTTGCGGTAATTCACCACATCCCCAAGTTTCCAGTCCAGTAAATGACACAACCGGTCCCTCCTCGATTCATAGATCTTATTTACCTTTTTCAAATGCCGCCCCACATCCCCGTTCCGGATCAGAACCGCCAACGCATCCTCCATATTATTATCCCCCCTCAGTTCGATCAGCCGTCTGAGATATATGGCCTGACCGATAAATTCTTCCGGCCCAACCATAAAGCCTACCCGAATAGAGCTCGACAGCGACTTGGAGAAAGACCCAATGTATATCACCCGGTTCTTATGACTGCTCGCAGCCAATGGCAGATAGGGCGAAGACGAATAATGAAAGTCATAGTCATAGTCGTCTTCCACGATCGCAAAATTAAATTCCTCCGCTATCTCCAGCAGCCGCATCCGCCTTTCCGGACTAAGGGTCACAGTCGTCGGATGATGATGATGCGGAATAAGATAAAGCATTTTAATACCTCGCCCTCCAGCTCCATCACGCCCTCTAAGCTTCCTGCACAACCGCTCCACGCCGTCCACATCGATCCCTTCTTCATCCACCCGCACATGCAAAAGCCTGGCCCCCAGACTCTCCAACACCTGGTTAGCCACATAATAACCCGGCTCCCCAACGATGACCGCATCCCCCGCCCGCACAAGCAGACTCGCAGCAATATAGATACTCATCTGCGCCCCATGCGTGATAAGAATATTGGGGATGGACGCCTGCAATCCTCTCGTTTCCGCCAGATAACTCACCATTACTTCTCTTAATCGCGGGGAGCCAGCCGTAAGGGTAGCGTTGACCTGCTTTCGTAAAGAGCCGATGCCCAGCCTGCTCCGGTATTCCCTTGCCAGCAGATCCATAGGAGCAAGCCGGCTATCGGGATGCCCATCGTCAATGATCAGCCGCGGCGACGGAACACCCAATACAGGAAATTGAAAGCCCGTCTTCGTCAGCGGATAAAAAGGCGCCGCCATCTTCTTTTCAAAGGCATAGGTCTTATTCCATCGCTGCGCCTTGACCTCAGGCAGATTAGAGCTTATATTAAAACCTTTCCTGGGAACAGCTTCGATCCAACCCTGCGCAGAAAGTTCGTCATAAGCAGCAATGACCGTTTTACGATGCAGATTCAAAATACCCGCAAGCTCACGGGTGCCGGGCAACATAGCTCCCGGCTTGAGCACCCCGTTGCGGATATGCTGAACCATCGCCTGGGCTACCTGCTGGTATACCGGCAATGCGAGCGTCTTATCTGTCGGAAGAAGAGTGTCGAAAGGTAACATGCTGGACTACTTAATATATTAAATCTGGATGGCAAAGATAGTCCTATGGAGCCGTATTTTTGAAGACAAATATAAGAACATGAATATTCAATACCGAACAGACCAGGTCCCCACGGCCTCCGAAGTCATTGACCTCTACGACAGCTCCGGTCTGCAACGTCCCACCAATGACGCAGAACGCATCGCCAATATGTACCAGCACTCCAACCTCATCGTCACCGCCTGGGACGGCTCTTTATTGGTTGGGGTCTCACGCGCACTGACAGACTTTCACTACTGCTGTTATCTTTCCGACCTGGCCATCCGAAAAGAATATCAGAAAGAAGGCATCGGCAAAAGGCTGGTCCAGCTGACAAAAGAAACCCTCGGCGACCGCGTTATGCTGCTCCTGCTCGCCGCCCCGACTGCAATGGATTACTATCCAAAGATTGGGATGGATACGGTGAACAATGGTTTTATCATCAAGAGGGTCAGCTAATTAACACTTAATCAATAAATAACCTGAAAAACATCCAGCCGGCTTATCTTCCCTACCTCATTCAGTCTGAACTGAAAACAGACCTGGAAGTCCCCCCATCGATCCGTATGAAAACGACCAGGGACAGAAAGCCCGTTTTCCCCTGTTTTGTCAATATGGGTAAAATACTCCTGTCCAATTGATTTCTCAATAAATTCACCGGCGGTCATCGCATTACCATGGTCGTACAAGACTGCGTTTTTCACAAACAGGGAAAGCCATGCCCTTGCATCTCCATCCTGCAAGGCCGCAATGGCTTTCCTTACCGTCGGGTTCTCTATCACATAACTATCGCTTTTCATAGCTTAATTAGTTGCTCTTACGCCATTGCTCCATTAATACCAATATTCTGTCCGCTGATCCATTTAGCCTCATCTGTAGCCAGAAATACGACTACCGATGCTGTTTCGCTGGGTTCACCTATCCGGTTAAAGGCGGACAAGGCAGACTGACGGGCAATGGTCTCAGGAGTCTTGCCCTTCATATACAGTTCCGTATTGGTTGGCCCGGGAGATACCGAGTTAACCCTGATCCCACGCGCCGCAGCCTCCTTCGAAGCAACCCTTGTGAGCTGTTCGACTGCACCCTTGGTAGCAGAATAGACACCGTAGGTCGGCACCATCAGCCGGTTGACACTCGTCGAGAAATTGATGATACTTCCATTCTCAGCCAGCCGGTTCAGCCCTTCGCGCATCGTCAGGAAGGTCCCCTTCACATTGGCGCTGAATTGTGCGTCAAAAGCTTCTTCCGTCGTATCTTTCAGCAGACTGTTCATCATTATACCAGCTGAATTGACCAGCACATCGATCCTGCCATAATGCGCGATCGCATCATCAAACATCTTTTTCACCGCATCCGCTTTGCTGACATCGGCCTGCAGAACAATAGCTTCACCACCGCCCTGGTTGATCTCATCCGCCAGCTTCTGAGCAGGTTCCTTACGACCGGCATAATGAACGATAACTTTAGCTCCAGCCTTGGCGAACTGACGGGTTACTTCTGCACCAATACCTCCTGAGGCTCCGGTGACCAGTACTACTTTTGAATTTAACGTGCTCATTGTGTTTTATTTTGATAACACAAAGCTACGCCCGCCATACCCCTTCCGAAGTACGAGGATTATAGGAAGAAATGCAAAATTTATAGATCACATCCCTCATACCCTGATCACCCCGCCTCCACTCAGGCCTTTGCCGCCTGTTTCCGGTAATCCGCCGGCGAGGCGTCCGTATGTTTCTTAAAATAATTGCTGAAATGAGTGGACTCCACAAATCCAAGCAAATACGCGATCTCTTTTATCGAAAGAGAGGACTGTTGCAGAAGCGACCGGGCCTCGGCAATCGTTTTCTCTGTGATCCAGGTAGTAATGGACTTCCCGGTCTTGCTTTTTATGACATTATTCAAATAGCTGGGATGCAAACTTTGTAAAGCCGCATAATCATGCGCCCGGTACGGCTTTTCCACTTTCCCGTTCACCAGCTCACGATAGTGCGACTCAAGGTCCTTTTTAAAGGACTTGACGATCTGCGAACTTCTGTTGCCCTCATAGATAGGATTATAATCCTGCCAGAAATATTCCTTTATCTTCAGCAACAAGACCACAAACAAATTGGCAATGATCTTTTTCTTATAGGTCGAATCCTGCCGGTATTCCTTATAGATCTGTAAATACAATTGTTCGAACTCCGCAAAGGCCACCGGCTGCAATACCTTCGGATACACCGTCTCCGCCAGTAAAAAAGGGAATTCCCGGAAAATATCAGGATGTACATTCTCCTTGAGATACTGTTCCGTAAAAGTGATCAGAAATACCTCCTCGATCCGGGTCCATTCAAAGGATTTCTGATGTCCGGGGTTTGTAAAATAGATCGTTCCCGGCTCTGAAACAAAACTCAGATCGTCTGTTGTATACCTCCCGTTCGCATCCTTTACAAAAAGAAAAGAAAAATAATTGGGCCGGTATGTATGAGATTTAAAAGGCAGCTCAGGATGAAGATCTTTTAGACTGTTTATAGTAAAGTCTGTCGATGGATCGATATTCGCAACAGCTAATCCCAGCTTATGATAAGTATCATACAAATTCTTGTAAAATACGACAGGGCCGCCCATATATATAATTATTTTAATAATTACCCGGTACTAAGATACTTCTTTTTGCCTCTTCAATTGTAATTAACAGCTGCAACATGACCACCTTTATAAGATCAACCGATGTGTCCAGCTTTGTATTGCTTAATTCCATAAGCTCTTCAAACAGCCCTTCCATTCTCCGCCGCAACTCCCCCCTTAACTGACAGACCCCACCGCCCCCATTAAAAAATGAAAATCTTTCGAAATAAGCAGGATCATGCAGGAAACCACGGAAAAGATCTTCCGAAAAACAGATGATAAATACATCCCTTTTCCCAAGATACACAAGATGGTAACGACGATCCATTGACATCACGGTTTGAATTACACGACAAAGCTACAGCCCCCGTCAACGGATTCACGGCACACGTCATTTGTTTTATGGTACAGTTTACTTGTTTAATGCCAAAGAAACCATGAATTATACCATCCCCCTATCGACCGGACAGGCTAATTTTACCAATCAATACACAACTCATGGAACAGAAACATCCCCTCCCGCCATTTACCCGCGAAACGGCTATCCAAAAAGTACAAATGGCGGAAGATGCGTGGAACACACAAAACCCCGAAAAAGTATCCCTTGCCTACACCGTCGATACCGAGTGGCGCAACCGTTCCGAATTCCTCAACGGCCGCCAGCAGGTCGTGGAATTTCTCACCCGCAAATGGCAAAAAGAACTCAACTATAAATTAAAAAAGGAACTCTGGGCTTTCACTGACAACCGCATTGCAGTCCGCTTCGAATACGAATACCACGACGCCAGCGGTCAGTGGTTCCGCGCATACGGCAATGAGAACTGGGAATTTGACGACAACGGCCTGATGCAGAAACGCTACGCCAGCATCAACGACCTCCCCATCCGGGAATCCGAACGCCGCCTCTGACCAAACCGGCCTGTGCTACCTCAACAATCAAAAAAATAGGCGTAAATTGTAGCGGCACAAACACTACACACTTGAAAGTCTACTTTATCCCCGGTATCGGCGCCGACTACCGGCTCTTCACACATATCCTGCTACCCGAAGGATACACCCCTTCCCATATCCACTGGATCGACCCACTCGATAAAGAAACCCTCAGCGACTACGCCTTCCGTCTTTCCGGACAGATCGACCAGTCCGAACCCTTCATCCTCATTGGATTATCCCTCGGTGGAATGATGGCCGTCGAAATAGCCAAACGCCTCGACCCCATTTGCACCATCATTGTCAGCAGCATTCCGGTCAAGGCCCATCTTCCTGGTTACTTTAGACTGGCGGGAAGATTAGGCCTGGGAAAGTTAATATCCCCTTCTTTCATGAAAGCCGCAACCAGGGCAAAACATGCCCTCTCAATGCGCTCCGCAGAAAACAGACGCCTCATGTATGACATCATTCGCGCTGGAGACGACCACTTCATACGCTGGGCAATCGATGCCGTATTGAAATGGGAAAATAAGGAACTGCCACAACGCTTCTACCACATCCACGGCACCCGGGATGAGATCTTCCCGATCGGCCTGACGACACCTACCCATATCGTCAAAAAAGGAGACCATAACTTTGTAGTAAGCCGACCCGAAATATTAAACCAGATGCTAAAAGAGATCATCCTGCATCAACCGGCTGCACAACGACATCAATCAACACTTCCATCGCCCTCTCCTTAATAGCCATTGCCTCACTATAAGACAAAAAACCGTTATTCGAAACATAGGCAAACTCCATCTGCCTTCTGAAACTGCTCACCACCACCGTCGTCGGATTCCGCCAGGGAAAAGCAACCGTAGGACTATACACGGCCTCAACCGAAAAGGTCTCATATTCCTCCGGTATATCCAGCCGCCCCATATTCGAAAAAGTAAAGTCATGACTCCCAGCATCAGAACAAAGCCACCGGATCAGCTTCTTCGCCACCGGATGATAATACTCACTATGTAGCAACAGCTCATACGCCTTTATCGTATCTATCTTCTCCGCCAACCCCTTTCTCAACTGCCGGCACTGCTCCCAAAATCCCTCTATCTCCGTATTGCTCAGCTCCACTATCGGCGCAAAGGCAAACATCATATCCTTTCTGATCTCCCTCACATACCGCCGGATATCCACCGGGCAGATCACCTTATTTTTCGAACCATCTTTCTTCACCTCTTTATATGCCCCAAGCAGCGCTACACAAAAAGCCGCATGCACAGTCACATCCTCCGACCTGCACCGCTCGATCAAAGCCCCGCTCATCCCCTCATCCAGCCGCCAGCGAATGACATAGCTCTTCCCTTCCTCCCCCGTCTTCCGGATAGGCCGTAGCGAAAACAATATCCTCAGACCAAGACTACGCAGATAAGCCCTTATCCTGGCCCCCCTGTCGGCAAGCAGGCTGCGCGGAATGATCTCCTTCACCGATCCGAACACAGAATAGCTGCCAATCGGCTCCTCCGGCCGATCCAGCACAAGCAGGATCTCACGCATCAGGGTTACTCCCGTAGCTCCGTCACAGATACAGTGCGGACAGACCAGCACCAGCTCCGAAACCGTTTCTGACCTTACCCACACCACTCTCGCCAAAGGACCCTTCACTACATCAAAAGGCAGACCCCACTCCACTTCGGTCACCTTCTGCCAATCGTCTCCCGCCTTCCGCTCCAACACCCGCACCGGGATCTCTCCCACATCCCCCCCCACAAAATAAGGACGCCCCCGTTTCCAGACTATCCGCGCCTGCAACAACGGATGTTTTGCCTGTACGGTATTCAGCGCATGCCGCAGCTTCTCCTGGGATATCTCCCCCCTCACGCTCACCGTAAACACACAATTGACAGGACCCGCGCCATCCGCATACATAACCCTTTCCCCTAAGATCAGCTTTCTTGTAAATGTGCTCATAAAGTATCGTTTGTCTCATTCTGGTAACATGGCTCCGCCACCTCTTCCAGCAATTCCATCATCTTATCCCTTATCGCCTTTGCCTCTTCCTCCGGTAAAACAGTCCGGTTCGATATAAAGCTAAGATCCAGCCGTCCTCTGTAGGTCGTAGCCACCAGTGTCGTCGGATTCCCAAACGGTCCGACGACTGACGGGCTATAAGCAGTCTCTACTTCAAAAGAAGCATAAGACTCCGGTATCTCCAGCTTCCCCATATTCGAGAACATTAAGTCATCCCCCTGCTTGCCATAGGTCAGCACTTTTATCATATCTCCCAGGGCAGCATGTGAATACTCCATCGTCAGCAGAAATTCTATCGCATTCAGCTTGCCCAGCTTCCCGGTCATTATTCGCTGTGTCTCCTGTAGCAGCCCGGAAAAACTATCGCTACGCTTCTTCTTCAGCGACAACGAAACAGCAAGCCCAAAGGCAAACAACATATCCTTTTTTATTGCCGGATGATAACGACGGATATCGACCGGACAGGTCACCTTCTGACGCGCCTTTTCTCCACGAACAGACCGGAAAGCATGCAACACAGTTACACACAGCAGGGTATTCACCGTCACCCGCATCAACTTGCAATACCGGAGCAGGGCAGCCGATAGCTGCTCATTCATCTTCCAGTGCAGAAGATAGTCTTCACTACGCGGTATCATTGCCTTCCCCTTCGAATTCGTAAGCAGCGCTCCCAACGACAACCCGGCCCTTAAGATCGCCGCTACCCCCTTTGCCTTCCGCTCTACCCGCCCACCGCCAAGACGACTCACCGGAAACAATTCATTCATTGTAGCCCAGGCTTCCGCCACTCCTATATCCGCTCCATCCTCATCCAGTAACAACAGCAAGTCCCGCATCAGGCTCAACGCAGATCCCCCATCACACAAACAATGATGAAAAGCCAGTATGATATCCGAAACCATGTCGCCATTCAACCAGATCACCCGCAGCAAAGGCCCCCGCGCCGTCTCAAAAGCTGTCCCCAGCTCTCTGCGGGATTCTCCTATCCAGTCCTCATCCGTATGACGTACAACCATTCGCAACGGAATAACCGGAACCTCCTCATGCACCACAAACCAGGGCGCACCTGTCTCATCCCTCTCCACCCGGGCCCGGAGCAACGCATGTTTTCTCTGTATGGCGTCCAATGCACCGACAAATCCTTCCGCCTTCAGCACACCTCTTACCTTCACCGCGAACACACCATTAAAGGGCGCACTGCCATCCCCATATAATATGCGTTCCAGGAAAAATAATTTTCGCTTCATATCACGACCTCCTCCAGTGACGTTGCCGCCTTTTCACTCCCCCCGGCCCTCAAAAAACTATCCCGCATCTGCACCGCAGCCTTCCGGTAGGTATCGTTTTTCAACAGTTGATTCACCGTAAGCCAAATATCGCTCGCCCTAAGACGCTTGTACCGGATACTCCGCCCGCAGCCCGCTCTCTCTATCAGCTCCGCCGTGTGAAAATGATCATACGCGATAGGCGTGATCAAAATAGGCAACGCATGCAGGATAGCATCATTCACCGTGTTAAAACCACCATGACAGATCACCGCATCCATTTTCTCCATCACCCGCGACTGCGGAACATAACCCTGTACAATAAAATTATCCGGCCACTCCGGAAGCGTATCCACATCGGTAGCCGCCACCACAGTGATCGGTTCGCCGCCCAACGCCTCTACAACCTTCTGAAAGAAAGCCTTTCGGATATCCACCAGCAATGTCCCCAACGAGACAAAGACCTTTGGACCTTCTGCCCGCTCCAGCCTGTCCCAGTCAAATGGTCCGTCATCCGGCCGCCCCCTCACCGGACCGACAAACTGCATTACATCAGGCGGCTCGGCCATACCCGCAAACTCACGGGATGTAAAGACGATATTCATCCGGTCCGAATGAATGATCGGAAAGTCCACGCTGATCCCCGACTCCCGCTGTAACCCAAGTATCAGCCCCTCCTGCCATTCCCGGATCTTTGGCATATCCATCGCCGACCCCATCACATCCGGCGGAACAGGAGTGGTCGTCACATACGGGATACCCATTTTATAGGCACAGATGGCCCCGGCAAAGCTTATACAGTCGTTGATGATCAGGTCGGGAGCAAAATCTTCGACTATCCCCGGCAACGCCTTCATCATCATCCGGGCGAACGGGATATACGTCTCCTCCAGCGCCAGCTTCAACACCTCCGCACCACCAATCGAAGGACCGTCATCCTGCCGTTTCAGTATCCACTCCAGATCTGCCTCGTACTGCTCCAGTGCGCCGCGCGGTACAATAAATTCCCCACCCGCAGGTACCCGCCCCCTGGGTATATCCCGAAGACCTACCCAAACCACTTTATGCCCCCGGTTCAATAAAGCGGCGCCAACACTCAACGTCGGACTGATATGTCCAAAAAAAGGCGGAACAACAAATAAAAATTTTGCCATAGGTATCTGTTTATCGGATCAAGTTTTCCAACAAATTCGCCGCCCTTCCCACTCCTCCCGCCTCCCGAAAAGAAGCCCCGATCCTTCCCGCCGCATCCCGGTATTTTCCTTCCCGCAATACCTCCCATATCGCATCCCTCAGATCAGCCGGCCTGAAACGTTTAAAATTCAACCGTATCCCACTCTCCGCCGCAACTACCCGGCTCGCAACATGCGACTGGTCATAAGCTATCGGCAATACCACCAAAGGCAAACCATACGTCAATGTCTCACACACCGTATTATGACCCCCATGGCAAACCACCGCATCCAGATGCTGCAGCAACTCCAGCTGTGGTATCCTGCGCTGTACCAGGAAATTCTCCGGCCATTCTTCCAGCAATGTCTCATCAGATACCAATATCACCGACAAAGGCTCTCCTCCAAAAGCAGTCACAACCTTCCGAAGAAAATCCAGCTGCTGGCTGTGATCGAACGTTGTTCCTATAGAGACTAATATCCTTGGCTTGCCCTCCATCCGCCGCAATAGTTCCCAATCAAAGGCCCCACCGGCAACAGGCCGGCGAACCACCGGCCCTACGAACTGATAGGCAGGAGGCAATTCCATTTCTCCAAAAAATTCCCGTGAAGTAAACAACAAAGCCATTTGCTCCGAACAGGCAATACACCTGCCCCCTTCAATACCCAGCTCCTGCTGCAAGGCGACTATTCGCTGTACCTCCCATTCATGTACACCCGGCAGATCCTCCATCATCTTTACCGCAGCAGGGGCAGTCACCGAAGTCGCATAGGGTATTCCCTTTTTCCACGCGGCAACAGCGCCGGCAAACAGCTGATGATCGTTGACGATGACATCCGGACAAAACCAGTCGATCCAGCTCTCGATCCCCGCCGACATATGCCGGTTCAAAGGGATCAGTACATCATCATACAAAAACCGGATGCTTTCCACACCATATACATTCTTCTGTGATATTTTATTCCGATGGTCCTCGCCGCCCTCTTCCCTTACCAGCAAAAGACGCCCTTTTGCAGGCAACAGCTTTTCCAGCGTTTCATCCAGGCTGATCCATACCACCTCATGTCCACGTTGTATCAACTCTGCACCAAGACCCAGCGTAGGATTTACATGACCCGCAAGCGGCGGAACCACAAACGCAAATTTCATAGCCATCGGAAAAATTTATCGTTCAAAAAAATCCAGCAGCGCGGCCGCGACCATGTCCGGCGACTGCACAGGCACATGATGATCTCCATTCACCAGCATCAACCGCACATCCTTCATTCGCCGGCCCAGCAGATACCCCGCCGTCACACAATCCGAATCCTTACCATATATAAGCAGCGTCTTATGCGGAATTGCAGCCACTTCCTCACCCGAAAAGAACTCCTTCTCTTTCTGCACGTCATCCTGCATCGTCGTCCCCTGGAAAATATACTCATATAGCTGGTGATGCCGCTCAAGCTGCCGCCTTCCCATCGCTATCCCCGAAACTTCAAGCCATTCATCAAAGGCCTCTTTTGAATATTCCATCATTATCCGCAACGGCTCCTCATCACTCGGATCAGGCCCCTCGATGATAGCCAGCCCGTCAATCCTCTCCGGGCAACGCACCGCCGCCTTCAGCGCGATCAAAGCGCCAAAACTATATCCGGCAAGATGAACCCGATCCAGCGATAAAGCATCCATCAACCCGAACAAGTCATCCGACATCGAATCCAGGTCATACCCATCTCTTACCTTTTCACTCAGACCATGACTTTTCAGATCATACAGGACGACATGAAATAGTTCCGCCAGCAAAGGCGCGATCCGGAAATAATACACCGCAAGATTGCCCAGCATCCCATGTACAAACACCACCGTCTGCCGGGCTCCTTTGTTCAATTCCTGGTAATGAACCTTCCGGCCTTTTACTTCGATGATTGGCATTCCTGGATAAAAATTATGATGTCATTAATGGTAAGGCCAATAAGCTGATCGATATCCATCCCCGACAGCCAACCCGTGAAATTGATCTGCTGCCCAAAATGTTTTTTTACCTTTTCAGAAAAAGCCACGATCTCGATGCTGTCCATTTCCAGGTCCCTTGTAAAAGAGCTCGCCGGCTTGATCTCCAGCTCATCGGCAAATTCCTGTCCGATAACCTCTCCGATAAATTGCTTTAATACAATAAAAATTTCATGGTTGGCCTGAGAAGGCGTTGACATTACAGCGTCCATCCGATTATATAGTTTTTGTGTTTGATCGTTTTTATGACTACATCCCTGATCCGTAAAATATCCCCCCGAACCTCTTCGATACGATAGGCTTTGGGATTCCCCTGCAAGCCCAGACCCAGGTATTTCCCATAAGCCTCCTTCGCAACCCAACACCTCGTCATCCATTCCGCCCGGTCCATAACCTCTCCCATAACAATTTCTTCAGGATGGAACGCCGCGGCAATAAAGTCCGCATCCCTTTCCTGTATATTCTCTATGTCAATCCCTACCGGTGACCCATAGGCTGCAATAGCTACCGCATCCGTTCCTTTATGGGCTAGCGAAAGACGTACCGATCCCATACCGGCGCCATATGGAAATGGCCGGCCCTTCTCATCTGCCTTTATCTCGAACTCGACCGGGTAAAAAGCTTCCTTCTTATAGCGCAACACCTGAGCCCGGGCCGCATCCTTGGCGGCGATGCGGCTGATGGTCCATTCTTTTTTCCGGGCAGGAGACATAAGAGCAAATGCTTCTCTTTCAGCACTGCTGAAGTATCGCTTGAAGACCAGGTCCCAGGAAACGACCCGGTTATACGCATTGTGAAAATAGAATACCCCCGGAGCGATCTCTTCCGAAAGAAAATTCTGCAAAGGCGACATAGTCATCCGCCAGAACTGCTGATCTATCTCCAGCCGCCTGTTCTGCCATCCCCTTACCACCGCCCACACAACCCCCTCCTTTCTGATCACAAAGTCGGCAGTGGCAAAGCCTTCATTCAAGCTGGTCAGACAACAGGTACAGTCGAAACGCCCCTGCTGATCACGCCGGTCACCATAGAATTCGATCTCCCTTATTTTGACAGGGAAGGCGATCCGGTCCTTCTCGAGAATGAATTGCAGCCATAATCCAAATAATTGCCCCGCATTGTCCAGCAAAGACCCCTTCCCTTTACCACCTTCAATAATACCAGTGATCCCCTTCATTCCCATGCCAACCACCTCTCTGATCCCCTGGTACGCAGGCCCATGGAACATATGCTGCTCATAGATCGTTTCCGCCGTTATTTTAATGGGCAGCAGCTCTCCAATATCTTCGCTCTCCTTTACCTCCGCCCCACTCTTACCCTTCGGCCCCGCCAAAACCATCTCGGCAGAAGCGAACCGGTCCAGGTCCAGCAAAAGCAGATCATCCCCCCTCCATTCTCCCCTCACCGTCTCCCTGAATGGCACAGCAACATTCATCCATTGCAGGATCTTTATATCCCTCATCTTCCACAAAACCCTCCCCTGCGCACTCTCCTCCGTTATCTCCCCAAAAAGTTCGAACAGCATCGTCATAGGGATCACCGGGTCCATATCCTTTACCTCCTGCCATCCCGCCCGCTGTCTTACCAGCGCATGATCGATCAGATAAGGATGAGTATCCAGCGAAATATTCAGCTGATGTACAACGGATTTCCTGGTGGCAACAGCAGGCTCCGCTCTTTCTCTGAACAAGCTGAGCACCTCCTCCTGGCTCTCCGACAACATCGCCATCGTCTCCAGAAAAGTTCGCTCCACAGCCGTCACCCCCACTCTTTGCACACCCCTCTTTTCTACAATCCCCTTTAACGAATCCATCCCACTGACCAGCGGCGATCCCAGTTGCAACTGCATCCCCGCACCAGCCACCCGTTTAACTCCCAAAAAGTTCAGATCGACCGCGGCCCCCTCTATATACAAAGCCGCCAGCACCCGCTGCAGCTGCGTCAGCCCCGTTCTCGCTGAGACATTGGCCGCGACAGAACTATATTCTCTACCCTTCAGCGTATCATCGACAAAACCGATCAAACCGCCCGATCCTACCTGTATGAATACCCGCACACCCTCATCATATAACTTCGCTGTCAGTTCCCTGAATCGTACCGGCTGTAATAAATGCGCTACACATAAGTCGCGGATCTCCTCCGAAGACTCTGGATACAGGTCCAGTGTAGTGGCAGACCATAGCGGTATCTGCATCCGCTGGAAATGGACATTGCGCATATTGTCGACAAGTACATCCATCCTGTCTTTCAGAAAAGGGGAATGAAAACCCGACCGGATAGGCAGCACCTGGTGAAAGATCTGCTGCTCCTGTAAAAGAGACATCCCTTTCGCTATCGCCTCATTCGTCCCGCAAAGGATCACCTGCTGCGGACAGTTGTCATTTGACAGATAAATATCTTTTATCCCCGCCAGCATCGGCCCGACCCGGTCATAGCCACAGCCTACAACCAGGAACCCCACATCCGAAATATCGAATGACTGGTTGTCCAGCTGTTGCAATAATTGGTTGACTGTCTCTTCTGTCGCCCATCCGGCAGACCGTCCCGCCAGCCATTCCCCCGCACTATGCCCCGCATTCAGGTCCGGCCTCACGCCCAATCGCTTCAACGCCGTATCCAACACCCGGCTGCGCTCCGTCAGCCGCAATGCAGAACCGATTACCGTATCCTTCCCACCACACTCCGATCCGGTCTCCAACTCAAAATATTCCGCCACAGTCCCAACCTCTCCCCCTGACAACCCGTCCAGCCCCGGGAACAAAAAAGCAACCTTCCCCCCTCCCGACACCATCGGCTCATTCGTAAACCATATATCCTGCCTGTTCCTCCATGGCTTCCCCCGCTCGATGATCTTAACGGCCCTGGCTATCCGATCTTCCACCGGATCAAACAACACGATCCGAAAATCTCCCTTCCCCGGATCAGTTTCCTTATTTTTCAGTGCCTTTATCAATCCTTCCGCAGTCGCCCTTGCCAACACCACCGGTCTATCCAACCGCGATTCTCCAACAAGTCTTTTTTTAACAGGCGCCCCATATGCCTCCATCACCACATGCCCATTGATCCCTCCGAACCCAAATGCATTCACGCCAGCCCTCATCGGCAACCCCGTCTCCCTCCAGTCAACCATATCCCGCACCGGCTCAAACCGTGAGTCCTTCATCGCCTCCAACGGTTCCTCACAATGCAAAGTAGGCGGCATCTTACCATGATATAATGCCAATGCCGTCTTTATAACCCCCGCAATACCCGCTGCCGGCATCGCATGACCGATATTCGATTTCACTGACCCTATTCCTATCTTCTGCGCCCCGGCGTTGAGACCAAACACCGCCGTCAAAGTCTCCAGTTCAATGCGATCCCCAAGCGGCGTCGCCGTCCCATGCGCTTCTATATATCCCAGCTCCGAAAGCTCCAACCCCGCATTCTCCCATGCCCGCCGGATAGCCTTTGTCTGCCCCTTTGTCGAAGGGCTCATCACGCTGCTCCCTGCGCCATCACTTGCTATACCTACCCCCTTGATAACGGCATAGATGCGATGTTCATCCCGGATAGCATCCTCCAATCGCTTCAGCACAACAAACCCGCATCCTTCCCCGATAAGCAGCCCATCAGCACTACGGTCAAAAGGCCTTATCTGCTGGCTCCTCGACAGGGCGCCCAGCTGCGTAAAGATGCTCCAGAATGGTGCGTTCTGACAGGCATGCACACCCCCTGCGATCATAAGGTCACTGTTGCCTTCATATAATTCCCGTACAGCCTGGTCCAATGCCACCAGTGAGCTGGCACAGGCAGCATCCACCGTATAAGCAGGACCACCAAGGTCCAGCCGGTTGGATACCAGCGATGCCACCAGGTTGGGGATAAGCCCCATCGCAGTGTCCGCGGCAAAACGTCCCTTCTTTGTTTGGAATTCTTTTTTGATCCTGTCCAGCTCCGCTCCACTCAGCGTGGGCGCCAGTTCCTGCAATAGCTGTACCAGCTGCTGGCCCGTCCGGATGATCTCGATGGCCCGCGTTGCTCCCGGCCCCGTATAATTGCCCTTTCCGATGATGATCCCTGTCCTGTCCAGCGCAAGCCTCCGCTCCCACACACCCGCATCCGCCAACGCCTGGTGCGCCAGACGCAGCGTTAGTAAATGCTCCGGTTCCGTGCCTTCCACCGACACCGGTAGTATCCCGAACAAGGCCGGATCAAAAGCAGCAAACTCGTCTATGAACCCGCCCCTCCGACAATAGAACCTGTCCACCTCTCTGACCGTCGCATCAAAATACACTCCATCCATTCGCCCTTCCGGAACAGCCCGGATAGCATCCACCTTGTTTTCAATGTTCGACCAAAAGGTTTCGGCGTCACCAGCCCCTGGAAAGATACAGGACAAGCCGACAATAGCGATGTCTTGGTTCGTTTTCATATCGATAAGGATTAAAAGGTCTGACCAGCCATGATCAGCACCTGGCTCTCGTTACCATATTTTAATTCATTCAGAAAGATCTCCATTCCTGCCGCCAGCGGGATCAGCGATATACCCCTGCGCTCGTATTCTCTTTCCAGCGCCGGTGATACCATCCCCGTCCCTTTCCACGGGCCCCAGTTAATGGCAAGCACCTTTCCGCTGATCTGTTTCTTTAGCTCCCAAGCATACCGGTCCATGACACTGTTGGCAGCTGCATAGTCCGTCTGCCCGCGATTTCCATATACCGATGCTACACTGGAGAACAGAACGACAAATTGGGTATCGGCTCTTAGCTCTGTCGCCAAAGCCCGCAGAGGATTGACCTTTGTGGAGAAGACCCGCTCAAAGGACTCCGGTGTCTTATGCCGGAACAGCTTGTCCTCCAGCAGGCCCGCGCCATGCACCACTCCATCTATCCGGCCATACTGCCGGTAAAGCCCACGAACCAGCTCGCTCAGCTTTTCTTCATCCCGGCAGTCCAGGGAATGATAGTCCACGGTCGCCCCATTCTTTTCCAATGACCGGATGGTATTCATTATCTGCTTCCGCTTGTATAGTTCCTCGACCTTCCTTTCGATTTCCGCCGGGTTCTTCAGCTGCCCACCCCTGATCAACGATTCCCGGATGGCTTCTTTATCACCCATCATCTCATAGGACATGTCGTCAGTCCTCGGGTCAGTCGACCGGCCGACAAGAACAAGACGACAGGGGTATTCTTCTGAGAACCGGATCATCAGTTCCGCAGTTATCCCCTGCGCTCCCCCCAATACCAACACTACGGAAGACTGGTCCAGCCGGATGTCGGCCTGCTGCCCAATGGCCAGCTCCGCCGGAACCAGGCTCATCGTCTTTCTGCTTTCCATATGATAGTCGACTTCAGGCTGGTCATCCAGCGTCAGCAGCTCGTCGATGATCAACGCAACGATCTTTTCAGAAGACAATTCGCTGTCCAGGTTTATCGCCCTGCAGACCGTCTCCTCCCATTCTTTATTCAGACTTTTCAGAAATCCCGGGTAACCCTGAAAATGTCGCAGCATCGAGACTGAATACACCCATTTGACCCGGCTCATATCCAGCTTCTTCACCAGCCCGAACAACTCGTGTATATTAGTCCGGCCTCGCGAGGCAGACAGATCCGAAGGGCTCAACAGATCCAGCAATATCAAGCCATCATAAGCTTCCAGGTTTTCCTTCAGAGAGATCACCGTCGCAGCAGCGCCATACGCTTCCAGCTGTTTCTTCAATGCGACAGAGACCATCCCGGCATCATCGGTAATGGCAAAATATTTTCCCGTCAACAGCTCCGCCTTGCTTCGATTGCCTCCTGAAACATTCGGCTCGAACCGCAGCCGCACCAGCGTCTCCTCTTTCTCATGCACAAACCCTTCTTCGATGATCTTCTTGGCTTCCTCCACCGGCCCGCTCTCCATGCCTCCGATCAGGTTAATAAGTCCTTGTAAGGTTTTCACAGACGCCAGCTGCTCTGTTATGTCTTCCTCATTGTTATGGCTTGTCCCCAGCTGCGTCTTCAGCGCCGCAATTATCTCCATACGTTTGATAGAGTCGATGCTGAGGTCAGCCTCCATATCCGAGTCCAGGTCCAGCATGTCCGACGGATAACCCGTCTTATCACTCACTATTTTTAAAAGCATTGCTTTTATGTCTACTACCACAATGGCATTCTCTACCACTCCACTCGTCTCCATCACTGGTAACGGTTTTACCGGTTGCACTACCGGCACTACCGTGCTCCCCACCGGCAACACAGGCGGCACAGCCTGCCCCAGGTAAGTCATCAGCACATCCCGCTGCGCTTGTATCATCGACTGCATGTTCTTTAAATAGTCGCCCACCATACGCTCCGCGCCATTCATCGCCACAGGCATCCCGACATCTCCCACCGGTGCCACAGGCCTCATCTGCAAGCTCAAAGGTTTTACAATAGGCAATGCCCCATGCGCCGGCAATACACCGGCAGCCGGCACCGCCATCTGCCCGTTGACAACCCACACGGTACTGCTACGCTTGAACTTCTCCGGCTCACTCAGATCCAGCACCTGCACATCGCGGCCTTCAAATAATTTCTCCAGGCGCACGGTTCTGCCAGTAGCCATATAGCCGCCCACGAGTGACAACAGGTGGCCAAGCCCCTCCTGCTCCTCCGTATAAAAGATCAGCTCATCCCTGCTAAGGATATCCCGCGTCAACCCGGATAAAGCCCTGCCGGGCCCCACTTCTACAAAGATCCTCGCCCCCGCTTCATACATATGCTCTATCTGTTCAGAGAACAACACCGGCTTCACCAGGTGATCTGCCAGTCGCTCCCGTATAGCCTCCGTTTCCAACGGATATACTCCTGCCGTGGTATTCGACCACACCGTCAGGAGAGGTTCTTTCAGCTCCGTATCCGCCATCGCCTTCAGAAATAGCTCTCGTGCACCCGCCAGCAATGGACTATGGAAAGCACAGGCAACTTCCAGTTGCTTATGCGAGACCTTCTCTTCTTTAAGCCGCTCGACCAGCAGCTCTATCGCCGCAGTGCCACCCGCCAACACCCACTGCCTTGGAGAATTGTGATTCACAGGGTAAACACCACAGCCTTCAGGCAACAGTTTCTCCAGCCTTTCCCCGCTTACATTTACCGCAACCATTGTCCCCTTGTCCTCCCCGACAGCATCCAGTATGGACCCTGATCTTTTCTCACTCAGGGGCACCAGCGTTTCGGCACTAAAAACACCCGCATAACACAAAGCCGGCAATTCACCATAGCTATGTCCCGCTACCATGTCGGCCTCGATCCCCCATTCCCTCAAAATGCAGGCAATGGCATAGTCCACGATGCCCAACAAAGGCTGCGCCATCCGCGTATCCCGGATACGATCCTTCAGCTCCCTGCGCGCCGCCTCATCAAATACAGCATCAGGGAAAAGTACTTTTTCATAGTGTGGATACTGACGCAATAATTCTCTCATCAAAGGGAAAAGCACAAATAGCCCCCTTGCCATATTGATATGCTGGCTACCCTGACCAGAAAACAGGAAAGCCGTCTTGCCTTCCACCGGCTTCAGCGGGAAAAGCCCCCGCGCACCTGCGCCCGATAAAGCAAGATCCATCTTCAATAACAGATCGTCAGTGCAATCCGCTACGATAGAGAGCTGCACCTTCTTATCGGAATACATCGCAAGCGTATAAGCCAGGTCCCGACATCTTATCGTTTCAGTATTTATCAGCACCGACCGCACCATCTTCAACAGCTCCATCGCCTCGCCGTAGCTATCACCCCTGAAAACGAACAGCTCCGTCGGCCATGCTGAAAGTACAGGTCTGCCGGGATCAGGCTGCCCCTCGTTCTCAATTACCGCGTGAAAGTTTGTCCCTCCAAAACCGAACGCGCTCACACCGGCCACCCTCGAAGTCTCGTTCCACAAACCAGCTTCCGTATGAAAAGCAAATGGACTGGTACGCTGCTGGTAATAGCTATTGGGTGACTTCAGATGCAGTGTCGGAGGTTTCACTCCATGATATACCGACAAAACGGCCTTTATAAGCCCCGCCATACCGGCCGCACACTTCGTATGCCCTATCTGCGTTTTCACCGATCCCAGATGTGTCTGACCCGCCGTCGCACCCGAAAGGGTCAGCATCTCCGTCAGCGCGCTCAATTCCGTTCTGTCTCCAACGACCGTACCGGTGCCATGCGCCTCTATCAGACCAGCCCTTGCGGGCGACAACCCCGCCTGACTATAAGCCCGCTCCAACGCCCGCTCCTGCCCCGCCTTTCGGGGCGCCGTCAGCCCAAGACTCTTTCCATCACTGCTACCACCAATACCTTTTATCACAGCATATATCGTATCTCCATCCCGCAATGCATCCTCCCGCCGTTTCAAAACCAGCATGGCCACACCTTCACCCAACGCAATGCCGTCAGCAGCACTATCAAAGGTCATACATCGGCCGTTCCTTGACAAGGCATGTGTACTGGAAAACAATAAATAGTCGTTGATGCCATTGTGCAGATCCACCGCTCCGGCAAGAACCATATCCGACTTCTCCAGGATCAGCTCCTGGCAAGCCAGGTCAACGGCAGCCATCGAAGAGGCGCAAGCCGCATCCACCGTATAATTTCGGCCACCCAGGTCAAGCCGGTTGGTGATCCGGCCGGCAATGACATTCGCCAGCACCCCGGGAAATGAATCTTCCGTGAGCCGCGGCAAAGCCTCATCGACTTCCGGTGGCATCTCCCCAAAGACCTGAGGAAAGAAACAACGAAAACCATAACTATTGGACAGATCATTTCCCCCCTCCGCCCCGATAATGACGGAGACATTCTCCCGGTCCAGATGTTTGCCACCACTCCCCACACGACCATTCCCACTCCCGTCACCACTCGCCACTTTCCCCTCTCCATACCCCGCATTCTCCAACGCCTGCTTCGCAACCAGCAAGCTCAACAGCTGCGACGGTTCGATAGCCGCCAGCGACTGCGGCGGTATACCAAATTCCATCGGATCAAAATCTATCCTGGGAATAAACCCGCCCCACTTGGAAGGAGACTTATCCCCATTCATCGATGTCGCATCATAATACAATTCCTTATTCCAGCGTTCATCAGGCACTTCAGTGATACAGTCCTTCCCCGATATAATATTCCGCCAGTATTCTTCTATATTTCTCGCACCGGGGTAGATACAGGCCATCCCAATAACGGCAATGTCCAGCGCTTTTTCAGAAGACTGCGGCAGCTGTGGCAATTCTGCGGCCTGTATCAGACCGTAGCTCCCTTCTCCTACAGCTTCGTGTAATTCCTTTATAGATACAACACGATCTCTCAGGGCAACGACCTGACCGACCATATACATTCCCGAAGCCAGCTGCGCTGCCTCAGTTACGTTCACCAGACTTTCGTTCTGCCGGTCAAGACCTTTGGCAGCAATACGCAGACGGCCAACATTCAGCTTTTCAAGTTCCGACCAGACCTCCTGCTTGTCAGAGCCGGCCAACCGCAGCCTTTCCTTCTCCGCATAAAAGAGGTCCGCATAGGAAGAGTTAAGACACCTCGTCTCATGACCCGGGGCCGTCTCCAGTAACAGCGTATCCGAATGTGCTATCGCCTGCTGCTGAAAAGTAGTCACAATAGCTCCCGTGCTCACAGCCTCTTCCGTATAGAGATACGCGGTGCCCATCAACACCCCCACCCTCGCACCACGCGCAACCAACGGCGCTGCCATGACAGCAACCAGCGCAGCAGAGTCCGCATCATGGACCCCACCAGCAAACAGCAGGTCAAATTCCTCCGGATGCTCCTCGGTCAAAAGCCTTGCTATCTGTTTTTCCCAAAGCACCAGGCTGAATAAGGGTCCTACATGGCCGCCACACTCCCGGCCCTCGAAGACGAAACGTCTACCGCCTTCCTTTATAAAGACATCCAGCAACGCCGCCGAAGGAACATGCAAAAAAGTTCGGATACCCGCCTTCTCCAGCGGCCTTGCCTGCGAAGGCCTGCCACCCGCTATCAATACAACCGGGGGTTTCTCCTCCAGGATATAACCAATTTGTTCATCGCGCAGTTCCTGCGGCACAAAACCAAGTATGCCTACCCCCCAGGTCCCGCCATTTATCTGTCTCTTCGTCTCCCTTATCAATTCCCTCGCCTGCTCCCCCTTTAATAAAGACAAGGCCACAAAAGGCAATCCTCCCCCGTCCGCGACACTCCGCGCAAAAGCCGGCACATCGCTCACCCTCGTCATCGGCCCCTGTGCAATAGGATATTTTATATTGAATGTATTAGCCAGCATATTCCCCGGTCCCATCGCCGGCGAAACCTTTGCCTGCTTCAATGATCCATGCGCAGCCTCCCGAAATACAAAGACCAGCCTGTCCAGCTTTTTACACCGCCGCACAAGATCAGCTGATATCGCAATGTCCTGCCCCATCGGCAAAACAGGTGAGTTCGGCCGAACCAGCACCCGGTAGTTGTCGATCACCTTTGTTTCATGACCATTCAGACTTTGACATACCCGCTTCAGCTCCTGCGACGCCCGGCATTCACCAAACAAAACCAGCTGGCTATCCAGTACAACCCCCGCCGCACCAAGAGCCGACAACGCCGCCGCCGAATGGATTCCCACACCCCCCTGCACCAATATCTCCATGTCCGGCATCTCCCTCCGCACCCGTTGAAACAATATAAAAGAAGATTCATCCCCAACCAGGCCCGCACCTTCGTTGCCTTTAATGATCAATGACCTTTCCCCCGCATCTTTCAATGACCTCGCCCCGGCTACCGAACACACCTGGTACAAATGACGAACCTTGCGCCCGCGAAACCCGACATTCATTCCAAAAGGAAGAATGATCAGCTCCACCGCATCCGGAAGATTCAGATCATCCCATAACGGGACCACGAGGCATATGCCAAAATTTCGTTTACATTTATCCGATAGTTCCCTCAACGCTGCTGCCGCAGTCGTCTTATCACGCCCCAGGTGAAGGATAGGAAAAGCATCCGCTTTCTCGAGGGCTAGCGCAAGCGCCACGTCAGGTTGCTCAAAAGGAGTTACTCCAAAGATTTGAATTTTTTTCATTGGGATGAGTTTAACGATTAACAAACACGCACTACCCTACCTGGTTAGGTCCGGACATATCCCGCCCGCTGCAAAAGCTGGACAAAAGAATCCCAGGACAGCAGCTTTTAAAGCTACCGCAAGCCGAAGCCTTGTTTATGACAAGATGAAAAAAGGGTCTGGTAAAATGGTAGGGGTCATTTCACATAGCGTCAACCGTCATATGGCAATGTAATAATAAAAGGAGCTATACATAATCAGAGTGCGCGGTTGGAGGGAGATCCCTCGTTGTAGGGTTGAAAGAAGGGCTAAGAAATGCCGATCTGCTGAAAATAAAATTAGAGCCTTTGAGGGATATTAACAAATGTTTTAACACAATAATTTATCGTTAAGTAAATTTTAAACACAAAGCACTTACACATAACTGTAAGTTTACCAATATTCTACCACAACGCCTCCTCATGAATAGAAACCAACCCTTAAAGCCTTCCTCTTACCAAAAATACTCCACCAGGACCAGCCTTGATCCAATAACTACCCATCAGCAATTCTCATCGACCTCCCCCATACGGGCAATCCCCGGCCCACCAACCTCCCCGCCTCCTCACTCCATCTCCTCCCCCCATCTCCAAGCCTTCCCACCCCCTACACCCCCCTCTCACCGATCCAAAATCGGACACCGACCTTATCAAAACCGAACGGTCCATTTCATCAAAAAAATATAAAACGCTGATTATCAACACAAAACTTTTGTGGCACCCCGCTGGCATCTGGCAGTACGACCCGATGGGACAGCAAAACACCCCAAACGGTTACCAAACAATAAATATATGAAACAGCAAAACCACTCCGCCGCTCATATCCCAGGCCCCACTAACCGGCCAACCGGCGCCGCCGCCGTAACTCATCCCTCGATTTTTACCGTTCAAACCGGTAATATGCCGTCCAATGTACTATGTATTGTATAGTACCTATTAAAAGCTCTATCTTTGTTATGTCAACAAGCAGTAAAAAAACCAAATAAAATTTTAAGTATATGAAACGCTCAATCAACTCACTCAGCCAGACTCTTCTTAACAGTAGTAAGAAATTAGCCATCGCAGTAGCCCTGCTCCTTACCGTCGGTGTAACCAGCAGCTTCGCTACCCCTAATGACAAAACGGACGTCATCAAGGCCTCCTTCAGGAAAGACTTTAAAAAAGCAGAATTGATGGAGATGGAAGCAGGCGACAGCTACAACAAGCTGACCTTTAAAATGAACGACATGGTGCTCTACGCTTTCTATACCGACAATGGCGAACTGCTGGCTGTAACCCGCAACATCAAATCCAGCCAGCTGCCTATCCAGTTGCTGCTCGAACTCAAAAGGGACTATGCCAACTACTGGATCACCGACCTGTTCGAATTCAATGGCGACGGTTCTAACAGCTACTATGTAACACTGGAGAACGCAGACACATCCGTCACACTCCGCGCAACCAGCTCCGACAACTGGCAGCTCTATAGCAGAAAGAACAAATAGTTATAACAACCAATAGGACGGCCCACCGCAAGGTGGGTCGTCCTGTTAATACAGCTTCTTATTCCCCTTCTCCCTCCACAAAGCAAACACCTCCACACTTTCCGCCACTACCCCATGCACAAAGGGTATTCGCCTCTCCCCATCCGGCAAATTGATCTCCGTGTAGATAAAGGCATCATCAAAGCCCGCCTCCGCCGCCTCAAATCTCGAAGCCGCATAAACAACGCGGTCCGGTCTCGCCCAATACAAAGCCCCCAGACACATCGGGCAAGGCTCACAGGATGTATACACATCACAACCTGTCAGCTGATAATCCCCCAAACGCCGGCAAGCATCACGGATCGCCATAACCTCCGCATGCGCCGTCGGATCATTTGTCGACGTCACTCCATTACAACCCTTCCCTATCACCTCCCCGTCTTTTACGATCACACATCCAAACGGGCCACCCTTCCCCTCCTCGACGCCCTTCCTGGCTAGCTCGATTGCCAACCGGAGAAATACGGTATCCTTTTCTGTAATCATTTCTGTAAAAATACTGAATTGAGAATTTACGACCCCTACTGAGGATTATCCTCCACACACCTCCACACAAAAATGAACATTTTCCGCTTAAAACGGTCTGGAATTTAATTTGCAATAGATACTGTGGCTTTTAATAGGATATTGGATTTTAGCAACGGCCTGGATTTCTATCTGGGCTTCTTTTTTTCCAAAAAGTCCCACCCCGGTTAGCAAATTCTGTTTCTTTCTGATATTTTTGGCGCATCATTGCTACGATTATGAGAAATGTCCTGACTGGGATTCTACTCCTTGCCCTGTCCTCTGCCTGGTGCCAAAATAGCCAGGACAAAATCACCATCCTCCTTCATCAGCTGAATCAGGCTATCGAAGCCTCCCCTAAATACAACGCAGCCAAAGGCAAAACCATCGAAGAGTTCCGTAAGACGCTGGCCGGCATAAAAAAGGACGACCTCCCCGCATTATTCGAGGGTACCCACTGCCTGTACGAAGAATATAAGGTCTATAATTATGACTCCGCGTTTAACTATGCCCGCCAACTCCAGGAAACAGCCCTGCAGAACGTAAAGTCCAGGTCAGCGCCATCCTCCCCCTCATCGAAGGAGAAAAGGTCAGCCGCGTAGAAGAACAGAAAAGCATCCTGCTCACCTGGTCCATCATCGCTACCTTCCTCCTGCTCGTGGTCATCGTCCTGGTCATCACCGTCATGCGCCAGGTCCATCGCCTCAAAGCCGCCCAGCTCATCATCACCGAAGCCCACGTCAAGGAACTAGCCATCAACCAGCGCCTCGTAGAAACCAATAACAAACTCTCCGAAGCCAATAAAATCAAAGAAGAATACATCGGCTATTTCTTCAACGCCGATTCCGAGTTCTTTGCCAAGATCGAAAAATTCAAGAAATCACTCGAACAAAAGATTGCCTACCGAAAATGGGAAGACATCATTACCCTGGTCATCACCTCCTGCGTTTCATATCCAATATAGGAGATCTGTAAGACCCCCGCATTGGCAGGAACAGACAGGCTGAACCTGCCCGCTGCATCAGAGTTGACACCATGAGAGCTGCCCTTGACCCTTATCGTTGCTCCCGATAAAGGACCACCCTTATCATCCGACACCGTCCCCGTCACGGTCTTATTCTGAGCCCTGGCAAATGGAAATAAAAAGAGAAGGAAAATGCATAGAAGCATCCCGCGGAGCAATCCGCTCAGCAATCGTTGCTTAGTCATAAACAGTTAATTGTTATGTTAAGGAATAGAAGACTAATTCATCCGTTGATATTCATTTTTCAATGGTCGGATGGAACCTCGCATTAACGAGCTCGGTTTCATATGGTCTTCAAAGAAAAAAACTAGTAGGGCGGAATGCAATTTATATTCGGGTAGTATAAGAAATATACCCTAAACCTATCCAAAACACAAAACCAAAAACCTGATAATCAATTGATTAAAATCACATTAAATAAATTAAAATATAATTGACTTGTAGTCCGTTGGAGGGGATTTCAACTGTGTACAAAGGACATGATAACGGTTACCCGTGTTTGAAGATCTTATCGATCAGGAGGTTGAGAACCTCCAAAAAAACGAGGATGATGATTATCCATTCCAGGAAAGTACTGTTGCGATATTGAAGCAGGTCCTTAAAAAGCTCGAGGTTCTCCTTGACGATCTCCAGACCTTCCCGGATATCCCTGAACCTCTCCTGCAGGTCAAAGGTCCGTTTGAGCCCAAGATCTATCCGGTTGAGATCCTCATCTTCCCAGGTCTCAGGAGGACTATCAAAAATATATAGGTTTTCCGCAATACGGTTTTTCAGGTTTAAGGTCTTGCCAATATACATCTTCAGATCACGGCCCGACATATCCATCCGCCCTTTCTGCTCCAGCCGCATCGTATGATTATTTGTCTCCTCCTGTAACAGGTTGGTCTGCTCCAAAAAATAATCCAATGCAACCGATTGACTGACATTCAGCATGATCAGTCTCAGCACTTCGATATCCGGCTTTACGATCTCTATCTTATTATAGCCAAACTTGTTCTCCCGGGCATTCGTCTCTACCTCAAACTCCTCGCTTAGCTTTAGCTCGAACACATTCCTGCAATATGGAGCTATCCTCTTCAAAAACTCCTCCGTCCGTACCTCGTCGCAATTCAAAAAACAGACTACCCCATATTTAAAGATGTAAACAAAGATCTCCTCCCCCATCTTGTAAAACAATTCGTCGGCATCATAATGATAGATCCCTTCCTTATAGGCCGCTCTGAACGCCTTGACATCGATACTGTCTGCGATCTGGTAAGATACAACGTGGAGCATGCCTCCAATTTACGATGTTTTTCAGCTAAATTCGCTTTACAAATTAGCCTCGCCATGTCCAAAGCCTCCGCTCTCACGCTGCTCCTGCTTCTTAGTCTTTTGACAACCGCACAACAACCCTCGGCAAAACAAGCCATTAGCGACCTTGAAAGAGATATCCCAGCCTTACTACAGCAGGCAGACGTACCCGGCCTCTCCATCGCCCTCATCCACGACGGCAAAATAGCCTGGACCGGCGCCTTTGGCATCGCCAATGCAAAAACAAAAAAACCCGTCACAAAAACCACCGTCTTTGAAGCAGCCTCTCTAAGCAAACCCGTCTTTGCCTACGGCGTTATGAAACTGGTGGATAAAGGCATGCTCAATCTCGACAGCCCCCTGAATAAATACCTCGGCAATAATTATGATGTGGTCGGCGACGACCGCATTAATCTCATCACCGCCAGACACATCCTCAGCCATACATCCGGCTTTCCCAACTGGCGGGAAAATGACGACTCAAAAGACCTCCGCATCCATTTCACTCCCGGTTCAAAATGGAGCTATTCCGGCGAAGGCATGGTCTATCTTTCAAAAGTGGTGGAAAAGATCACGGGCATCGCATTCGAGGATTATATGCAGCAGGAGGTGCTCCGGCCGCTGGGTATGACATCCAGCAGCTATATCTGGCAGGATCGTTACGATACATTAAAAGCTTACCGCCATGATATCCTTGGTGAGCTTACCGGCAGGAATCAACCCCAAAACCTCCACGACACCACCGGCGCAACTTCCCCCCACACTCCCGTCCGCGAGACCGGCAACGCCGCCGCCAGCCTCGTCACGACCGCCGAAGACTATGCCCGATTCATCGTTGCCGTAATGGATGGCAAAGGCCTGAAAAGATCTACCTGGGAACAAATGCTCACCCCCCAGATCAGGGTCACCCCCAAATACCCGCCCATCGCATGGGGCCTCGGCTGGGGATTGGAGACGATGGACGAAGGAAAATATTTCTGGCACTGGGGTGACAATGGAGATTCAAAGGCCTACATCACCGCCTTCCTCCCAAAAAAAGATGCCGTCGTCTACTTTGCAGACGGCTCCAACGGACTTGCTTTTACAAAAGAGATCCTGGCAGATGCCCTCGGCGGCGGCGATCATCCCGCCGTCAAAAACCTGGATTACGAACGATACAATTCCCCATCCCGCTTACTGCTTAAATCCATCCTCGCCAAAGGCGCAACACCCGCTCTCAACGAATACAAACAACGACGTACTCAGGATACCACACAGCGTATCAGCGAAGGCAATATGAATACGCTGGGCTATGCACTTATTAGAAAACAGCACCTTAAAGATGCCATCGAAGTATTCAGACAAAACACCGAAGATTTCCCCGACTCCTGGAATGTATGGGACAGCCTGGCCGAAGCCTATGCCAACGACGGCAAAAAAGACCTCGCTATAAAAAACTATGAGAGATCGATTCAGCTAAACCCCGGCAATAAGAATGGTATCCGACAGCTGGAGAAGCTAAAACAATAAATGATACATAGCAGAATCTGTTCCCTGCACGAAACAATCCAGCCTGCCTGCAGCCCAGCTCGATACGCCGACATCGGAAGAAAGCTGCCCGCTCAGGTCTTCATCACCGCTCCAATGCGCACCATCCCACCACCTGTGGCCCATGCCATAATGCTGATTGGGGAAGAAGACGTCGATCCTATTGGGAGCCCAGCTCACCGCATTAGGCCTCGAAGAAATGACACCGCTAAGATGATAACCCGCCAGCGCACCCGTTACATGATGATAGACCCCTGAACAGGCCTTGTCCTGGTTCAGGTGATGAGAACGATGAATGAGATAATAGTGGAGGTAGTTTAAACGCCAATTTCGGGTGTAAACATGGTATCCGTTAACTTACAGAATGAACCGCCATTAAAGGTAAGCTTTACTTCATCGCTTTAACCTTATCCAGCTCAGCCGGGCTCATCTTCTCCTTTTCCATCAGGTCGATGTCCCTGTTGATCATCACCATATCACCGGCTTCCAGCACCTCCGGTTCATTGTCCGTATCGGAGTGATAAGATTTTTTTACCCTCAACCGACCTTCCAGGAGGTCCACCTGCTCACCCGCATTCTTCCGAAATGCATCCACATGGAACCAGGTACCCAGCACAACTATCTCCAGGTTCCGGGTATGCACAACAAAAGGTTTTGCCGCGCTGCCGACGACGTCGAAAATAGCCTCCCCATCCAGGTCCAGCTCCCTGTTACTTACCCCAAAGCCCTTCGCTACCGTAACCTGCGTACCAGGCCTGAGCACAACATGACTTCCATCCGGCAATTTTACATCGTGCGAATCAGCCGACCCATTCGTATACTGGGTTCCGTCACCCAGGGTTATATTATGCTCTACCCCATGGTGACAGGAGCTGACAGCCAACGCTATCAATAGGCAACATCGAAAAGAAAGAGATGACATAAGGCCCCGAAACTACGAAATTTTCCCGCCCGCAGGATAACAACTATCTTTGCCTCATGATCCGCATCGGGGAATACAACACACTTACCGTAAAAAAAGAATTGAACTTCGGTCTTATCCTGGAGGACGGCCAGGAAGGTATCCTATTGCCAAAGCGATTCGTCCCCCGCGGAGCCCGCCCCGGTGACGCCCTCACCGTGTTCCTCTATCATGACGGAGAAGACAGGCTCATCGCAACAACCCAACACCCAAAAGGGATCCTGGGCGATATCGTAAAGCTCCAGGTCGTCAGCATCACCCCACTGGGCGCCTTTATGGACTGGGGCCTGATGAAAGACCTCTTTGTTCCCAAATCCAAACAGCTCAGCGGCATGCGCCTCGGTGGCGACTACCTGGTAAAGATCTATCTTGACGAAAAAACCGGCCGCCTAGCCGCTACAGAAAAGTTAGAACCCCTGCTCAGCAACGAGAACCTCACCGTAAAAGAAAAAGACCTCGTCAACCTCACCGTCTATCGCCGCACCGACATCGGTTATGTCGTCATTATCAACAACCAGCATACCGGCGTCCTCCATTTCAATGAGATCTTCCGCGACATCAGCGTCGGCGATAAATTCGAAGGATTTATCAAGAACATCGTGCCCGCAGCAGATTCCCCCTCCGGCGAAACACAAATTGACGTGGTCGCAGGCAAACCCGGATACGATCGCACCGAAGACGCAGCCGACAAGGTCCTCCGCCTCCTGAAAGAGAACAAAGGCCACCTGCCCTATCACGATAAGTCCGACCCCGAAGCCATCTACTCCTTCTTCGGTATGAGCAAGAAAACCTTCAAAATGACCACAGGCCGCCTCTATAAAGAAAGAAAAATAAAGATCACCGAAGAAGGCATCGAGCTGGCTTAACTAAACAAATAAGCCACATCATCACTCGTCAGCTGCTTCACAAATCCTCCCTCATCCGACACCAGGTCCGCCGCCAGCGCCCGCTTCCGCTCCTGCAGCTGTAAGATCTTTTCCTCCACCGAATCCTTACAGATCATCCGGTAGGCAAAGACTTTCTTCTCCTGCCCGATACGATGGCTCCTGTCTATCGCCTGCTGCTCCGCCGCCGGGTTCCACCAGGGGTCCACAAGATATACATAATCAGCCGCCGTCAGCGTCAATCCAACCCCACCCGCCTTCAGACTGATCAAAAAGACACGCGTATCCTCCGATTCCTGGAATTGCTTCACACTCTCCTGCCGCGCCGATGCAGCTACCCCGCCATCCAAATACAGATAGGGCACGCCCTTCGCATCCAATGCCTCCCGGATCAGCCCCAGCATCGAAGTGAACTGCGAGAATACCAGCGCCTTGTGATGACCCGTATTCTCTTCTATCTCCCGCACCAGCTCCTCCAGTTTTGCCGAAACATTCGGATAGGCCTCATCCTTCAGCATCGCCGGACTGTCACAGATCTGCCGCAGCTTCGTCAGACCTTCCAATATATAGATGCTGCTCTTACCCACTCCCTCTTCGGCTATCCGGTCCAGTAAGCTTTCCCGGTAATGTTCTTTAAAACTATTATAGATCTTCCGCTGCTCATCCCCCATCTCACACCAGAGGATCATCTCCGTCCTGTCCGGCAGATCACGCGCCACCTGCTCCTTCGTCCGCCTCAGGATAAAGGGATATACCAGCTTCCTCAGCCGCGCCGCAGCCTCCTTATCGCCATTCTTATCTACAGGCGTTGCAAATTCACTCCGGAAAAACTCCTGGCTCCCCAGCATACCCGGATTGAGAAAGTCCATCTGCGCATATAGATCAAAGGTATTATTCTGTACAGGTGTCCCGCTCAAAGCCAGCCGGTTGCGCGCCTGCAGCTGCTGTATTGCCTTGCGAACCTGCGAAGCCGGGTTTTTGATGGCCTGGCTCTCATCGAGAATGACATACCCAAATTTCCACCGCGAGAAATGCTCGATGTCATTACGCACCATCCCATAGCTGGTGATGATAACATGTGCCCGGCCAAACGTCTCCTCGTCCAACCCCCGGTCAGAGCCATAATGGATATGCCAGTCCAGCCCCGGCACAAATTTCTTCAGCTCCCCCTCCCAGTTATACAACAAAGAGGTAGGACAAACCACAAGATGTGTCTCATCAGGGTATCGTTCCACCAGGTGCTGTAAAAAGCTCAGCGTCTGCAAAGTCTTGCCCAAACCCATATCATCCGCCAGACAGCCACCCCAGCCCATCTCGTCCAGCAGACACATCCACTGGAATCCCCCCAGCTGATAGTCCCGCAGCTTCGCCTGTACGGCCAAAGGCACCGGCCAGGTCTTGTCCATGTCCACTTGCAGCAAACGCCGTCTTTTTTCTTCCAGCTCCTGGCGCAGAGCCTCATCTCCCCCACCCGACTCCTGCAAGATGGCCCAATGCACCGTCGGCAGCCTTAATCCACCCTCCCTCATTTGCCCCATCCGCAACAACAACGAATACTTATCCAGCCATTCCTTTGGCAACATCCCAAGACTTCCATCGGATAATAATATGTAATCCTGCCGACCTAAAATTGCCTTTCGAAGCTCATTCAGAGGTACAACCAGGTCGCCATAACTGACCCTTATCGTAAGATCAAACCAGTCGATGCTCCGACCGGTCAAGATCTCGAATTGCGGAACGCTCGTATTGTATTTGAACTTCCGCAGCTTATTCATCCCCAGCACCGGAACATCCATTTCCTGCATCCGATGATAGAACTGCAAAAACCAGCTTTTCTCCAGCGCCTCTTTAAAGTTCAGATAAAAATAACCATTGCTCTGGCCTGCGAACTTCGGATGCAGTTCCTTCAGGACATCCGTCAATTGCTGCTCTATCTCCTTCTTACGCGTGATCACCATCACCCGGTCTTCTTCCTCTACCCGGGTCTCTGCCTCTTCTCCTTCTTCCAGCTCATGTTCAGAGTACAGCCACTTAGGCTTGATCAACAAAAAATTCTCATTTAGCTCGCTCACATATACCCTCCCCACAGGCGATACATCGATGGTCTCTATCCGTATCACGGCATCCATATCGATGGGATAACGCTCAGCCAACGGTTTGACTACCGTCGCCAAATATCGTGGCAAACCCTCTTCCCGGACCTCCAGTAATCCTTGCTCCAATTGATCCAGCACCAGGTTGTCTTCCTTTCGCAAAAGAAAATATTCATTGCCGCTCTTTAGAAAATAAGGCATCCGCTGAAAATCTTCCAGTGGAAATACGCCGTTATTGATCATCACCGAACACCGAAGACGCAGATATCCCAGCTCCCTCACCAGCACGAATTGAAGCGAAGGAGTAGCCACACTGATAGCAGCCGGCTTGATCTTCGAACTCATAAAAGATTCCCCCGGTGGCAGATAGAATAACAGGGGAATGACAGGCGTCAGCGGTTTCAGCTCCTGGAGAGTTTCACCCATCCATTGCCGTAAAAGGCTATAATGCCGCTCATCTAAATTGTCAAATGGTTTGTCCACATCCCTCAACCACCCAAAACCACCCCGTACAAGACATTCGATCAGGGCCTCATCCGACAGCTTCCGGATCACCGTTGCCACCGGAACAGGCAAGCTCGGTAAATAGGTACGGTAAAGACTACCCGTCAAAGGAATGCGCTGATAGCTGCGCCCTTCCTTTTTATCCATGACCAACAACAGCTCTATCGCCAGCCCACCCTTCTTCTCCTGGCTAAAGTTAAATAGCAGCCCTATGCGGACAGGCGGCTCTTTCTTCCGCGCCGCAGCAGTCGATCCGGCGGAACTGATAGAAGACGTCGGAACAATTATCGTTTTCTTAGGTGTGTTCATCTTGTATTCAAAAAGGGCACAAAATAAGCCATCCTGGCCGTAAAAATCAAACCAAAACCACCCATCCATTGTAATATAAAAGAATCATTTCTTCGTCCTATCTTTGTACCCTTACTCCTCGATTGCGATTGCCAGATGAGCGCCCAGCCCCCACGTAAATTATTGATTATGAACACTCTTACAAGCAAGAAGTCCGGCGTCGCAGCCAGGGTCAGAACCATTATCCACGAAAAAATGGGCGTGGATGAAGCCGCCCTCGTGGAAACAGCATCTTTCTCCACCGACCTCGGCCTCGATTCCCTCGATCTGCTCGAAGCATTTATGGAGATGGAAAAAGCATTTGGCATAAAAATAACCGACGAAGAAGCGGAAAAGCTGACTACCGTCGGCTCCGTTATCGATTATATAACCGCACACACCCGATGACCGCAAAAACCATAGGCAATTTCTTTCTGCGTTTCCTCAAAGCCCTTTTCATCCGCAAAAAGGATTGCTGCAAATAATTTCCCCCATCCTCACGCGCATACCATTATACCCATCTACCCCCATAGGGTACCTCCACTTATCTTGATAAAACTCCACTGATCAAGATTTCAATCCAAAGCAGCGTTGCCGTTTATTTTTGTACTATACTTAGTGCATGATAAAAATGAAATTCCACCACTTATTACCGGTGCTGGTAATATCACTGGCCGCTTGTCAACACGAAACCAAAACAGCAGTTCCTGATCTGCTGGCACAAAACCTCGACACTACCGTCAACCCCGCCACCGACTTCTTCGATTACGCCAACGGCGGCTGGATCAAAGGCTCCAGTATCCCACCAGAAGAAAGCTCCTGGGGAATAGGACAGCTGGTAAGAGAAGATATCTATCTGCGCCTGAGAAGCATCAGCGAAAAGGCCGCCGCCGCGGGCGCCCCCTCCGGCAGCGTCTCCCAAAAGATCGGAGACCTCTGGTATTCCGGTATGGATTCCACAGATATCGAAAAACAGGGACTTCGACCCCTGCAGGCAGACCTGGATTCCATCCGCGCCATTCATACCACCGCAGACCTGCTGCGGATAACGGCACAGATCCATGAGAAGAACATCGATGTCGTCTTTGGAGATGGCGTAGATCAGGATGCCAAAAAAAGTGACGTCATGGCCTTCCAGCTCGGACAAGGCGGTCTTGGCCTGCCCAACCGGGACTATTATTTCAACACCGACCCAAAATCCATACAGGTCAGGGACGCCTATAAAAAATACCTGTTGCTCACCTTCCAGCAGTTAGATAGCGGGAGCAACGCTCAAAAAAAGGCCGACGCCGTCTTCACCCTCGAATCCCGCCTGGCAAAAGCATCCCGCAAACTGGCCGACCTCCGCGATCCTGTAAAGAACTACAACAAGCTCAGCAAGGCCCAGCTGCAACATCTGACCCCCGCCATCTCATGGGATAGCTGGTTCAAAAATATCGGTATCAGCAACGTCGATTCCATCATCGTAGGTCAGCCCGAATTCTATACCGCCCTCAACACAGAACTGACCCACACCAATATAGAAGACTGGAAAGACTACCTGCAGTTCCATCTCGTCCAGGCAGCAGCCCCTTTCCTCGATGCAACAACTTTCACCAATTATTTCAATTACCGCCGTACCCTGTCCGGCGCCACCGCCCCACGCCCCCGCTGGAAGCGGGTGCTCGACGCAGAAGAACGAGCGATGGGCGAAGCCCTGGGACAGCTTTTTGTAAAAGAATATTTTCCGCCTGAAGCCAAACAACGTTACAGCGATATGGTCGAAGCCATCCGCACCGCCTACAGGGAAAGGATCCAAAAGCTTACCTGGATGAGCGACAGCACCAAACAAAAGGCGCTGAGCAAGCTCGCCCATATCACCAAAAAAGTAGGTTACCCCGACAAATGGAAAGATTTCAGTGCACTAAAGATTGACCGTGGCCCCTTCGTGCTCAACATGCAACGCGCAGCGATCTGGTGGCACCAGTATGAGTTCAACCGCCTGGGCAAACCCGTCGATCGCACAGAATGGACCATGACTCCCCAAACCTACAACGCCTATTATAATCCCAGCAATAACGAGATCGTACTGCCCGCCGGCATCTTCGCCGTACCAGGCAGAAAAGACAGCGAGCTGGACGACGCCTTCGCCTACGGATACGCGGGAGCCTCCACCATCGGCCATGAAATGACCCATGGCTTCGACGACGAAGGACGCCAGTTCGACGAGAACGGCAACCTCCACGACTGGTGGCAGCCCTCCGACGCAACACAATTCGGCCAAAGGGCCGCCTTTATCATCCGTCAATTCTCCGAATTCAACCCGGTAGATACCCTGCATATCAAAGGTGACGCCACCCAGGGTGAGAACATCGCCGACCTCGGTGGCCTCCTGCTCGGACTCGATGCATTCAAAAAGACCCCGACCTTCGCAAAAGATGAGAAAATAGGCGGCCTGACACCCCTTCAGCGTTATTTCCTGGGTTATGCCTATGGCTGGATGTACCAGGAAAGAAAAGAAGCCCTGGCGTCCCAGCTGATGACAGATGTCCACGCCCCGGCAAAAGAAAGGGTCAACGGCCCGATGGTCAACATCCCCGAATTCTATCAGGCATTCCATGTAAAATACGGTGACAAAATGTTTCGTGCCGACAGCCTTCGCGTAGTCATCTGGTGATATAGAAAAAGGAGGTCCTCGGACCTCCTTTTTCTATATCTCATCATTCCTGTTTACCAATAAATAGTGTACAACGTGATCAGCAGCCCGCAAATGATCAACGCCCCGATCGCAAACGACCTGGAAGTCTTGAACATACTCGCATCCACATCCAGCCCCTTCGTCACTACACCCCGCTTATTCTGAACAAAGTTGATTATCGCCATCCCGACAATACAAAACACGAACACAAAACCCATCCGGTCCAGGAAAGGTATCTCGAACTTCCCGCCATTATCATTATTCGGCTGATAAAAGCCATAAGGCGTCAGCCAGTCCAGGTTCGTCCACATCGGCAGGAATTTCAGCACAATCGACATAGCAAGACCTCCTATCATCGCAAACATCGCAGCACTCGAGGTCGTCCGCTTCCAGAAGAACCCAAGCAGGAACATCGCAAAGATACCCGGTGAGACAAATCCCGTATACTCCTGTATATAATTGAAACCCTGCTTGCCCTCACCCATCAGCTTCTCCCCGATGACCAGCGACATCAGCACCGCCAGCAGCATCGATACGACGACCGTGATCTTGCCGGTAAGAACCAGCTTTTTCTCGTCGGCATTTTTGTTTATCGCCTTCCGGTATATATCCAGCGTGAATATAGTTGCAATACTATTGGCCTTTCCCGCCAGCGAAGCGACTATAGCAGCCGTCAGCGCAGCAAACGCGATGCCCCTGAACCCTTCCGGTAACAAGGTCATCAGGCTGGGATAGGCTTTATTCACATCCACAGCCCCCGAAGAACTCAGCATCTCCGCATGGAACATCCCCTTCTGATACAGTACATAAGCCCCGATACCCGGTAATACCACGATCACCGGCATCAGCAGCTTTAAAAAGGCAGCATAAAGAATACCAGCCCTCGCAGTTTTCAGATCGGCCCCCAACGCACGTTGTGTGATATATTGGTTGCAACCCCAGTAATTCAGGTTCACGATCCACATCCCGCCTATCAGTACAGTAAGCCCGGGAAGACTCACATAATTGGGATTATCTTTTTTGAAGATCATATGAAAGTGATCGTTCGCCGTCGACGTCAATATCTTAAAGCCGTTTATCAATCCCGTCTGGCCCGACTTTTCCGCTACAAGATGCAACGCGATATAAGTGGCGACAAGACCACCCAGTATCAGAAAAAAGACCTGGATCACATCCGTATACCCGATAACCTTCATCCCGCCAAGCGTGATCACAATCGAAAACAAAGCCAGCAAAAAGATACAGGTGTAAATATTGATCCCCGAAATGCTGCTTACAGCCAGCGCCCCCAGGTAAAGAATAGACATCAGGTTCACAACAATATATAAGGCCAGCCAGAATATCGCCATGATCATCGCTACCGTCCCGTTATATCGCTGGCTCAGGAACTGCGGCATCGTATAGATCTTATTCTTCAGATACACCGGTATAAAAAAGACTGCGACGATCACCAGTGTCAATGCCGCCATCCATTCATACGTCGAGATTGCCAGACCCAGCCTGAAACCCGATCCGCTCATACCGATCATCTGTTCCGCAGAAATGTTGGAAGCGATCAGCGAAGCGCCGATGGCCCACCAGGTCAAAGAACCCTCCGCTAAAAAATAATCCTTGGAATTGGTCTGAGCAGCTTTTTTCCGGTTATATATCCACCAGCCGTAGAACGCAACGATCAAAAAATAAATGAAGAAAACGACGTAGTCCAGTTTTTGTAACATTTGCATATGGTAGCGATGAAGTTGTTAAGGGCCTAAAATAATACAAATGGCCGACAAACGTCAGCCATTTATTCATATTCGCAATTATTTATATAAATCGGTTGATAATGTTCTCCAGGTATTCCTGTCGGCCACTGATCACTTTCGGCTCACCGCCCGCAACAGCAAGATCCCTCAGCTCTTCCAGGCTTACACTCCCCTTTTCAAAAGCCAATCCCTTGCCACTATCAAATGAAGCATACCGCTCCGACCTGATCTTCTTGTAATCCGATTTCGAAAGCACCGCATCGGCCACCACCAGCGCCCGGGCAAACGTATCCACGCCACCGATATGCGCATAGAACAGGTCTGTAGCATCAGTAGAATTCCTCCGGATCTTGGCATCGAAGTTTATCCCGCCACCGCCAAAGCCACCTCCCTCGAGGATGATCAGCAGCGACTCCGTCAGCTCGTTGATATTGTTCGGGAACTGATCCGTATCCCAGCCATTCTGATAGTCACCCCTGTTGGCATCCATCGAGCCCAGCATACCGGCATCCACCGCTACCTGCAATTCATGCGTGAACGTATGTCCTGCCAGCGTAGCGTGATTGACCTCCAGGTTCAGCTTGAAATCTTTCAGCAGATCATACTGACGCAAAAACCCAATGACCGTCGCAGCATCATAATCATACTGGTGCTTGGTAGGTTCACAGGGCTTGGGTTCGATAAAGAAAGTACCGGTAAAGCCCTGCTTGCGCGCATAGTCCTTTGCTGTATGTAAGAAGCGGGCCAGATGTTCCTGCTCCCGTTTCATATTCGTATTGAGCAGGCTCATATAGCCTTCCCTGCCACCCCAGAAGACATAGTTCTCTCCCCCCAGGGCTATCGTCGCATCCAAAGCCGCCTTCACCTGCGCACCGGCATGTGCCAGCACCTGGAAATCAGGATTGGTAGCAGCTCCGTTCATATATCTCCTGTTAGAGAACAGGTTGGCCGTACCCCACAACAGCTTGACACCGCTCGCCGCCTGCTTTTCCTTCGCATAGGCAACCAATGCCTGCAGCCTCTTTTCATTGTCAGCTACATCATTCGTATAATCCACCACATCCACGTCATGAAAACAGTAGTAGGGCAGATCCAGCTTTGTAATAAATTCAAAAGCCGCATCCATCTTCTCCTTTGCCCTCGTTACAGCATCGGCATTTTCATTCCAGGGAAATATATGCGTCGGCTCTCCAAAAGGATCAGCCCCATTGCCCACGAAAGAATGCCAATAGGCAACCGCAAAACGTAAATGCTCTTTCATCGTCTTCCCCGCCACAACCTTATTCGCATCATACCAGCGATATGCAAGGGGATTATCAGTTCCGGGTCCTTCATATTTTATCTGTCCTATTCCTTTGAAGAACTCCTTTTGTCCGGTGATAACTGGCATAGCTTATTGTTTATTTTATTTTAAAAATAGTTCTAACTTTTCCTTCCATTTTACAAAAACTTCTCAAGCCGTTCCCGCCATTTCTTATATAGCTCATCATACACCGCCGCAGCCTTTGGCTCAACCAGCTGCACCGGCTTAAGCCCGGCAAACGCCTCCTTCCCATCTTTGAATGCTCCCACACCAATACCCGCACCCAACGAAGCCCCTACACTCCCATCGCTGTTATACAATTCCACCGGCACATTCGTTGCATTCACAAAAGCATCCGTAAACACAGGACTAAGGAACATATTCGCACGCCCCGCCCGAATTACCGACGGGTTCATCCCATTCTCGCGCATGATGTCAAGACCATACCGGAAAGAAAAAGCGATCCCCTCTTGTCCGGCCCTGTATAAATGCGCAGGCCCGTGGATATTCAGATCGACATCCAGCAGCTGCGCCCCAATGATCTTATTGTAAAAAATACGCTCGGCGCCATTCCCAAACGGTAGCACGGTCAAACCGGCGCTGCCCGCCCCGATACGCGCCGCTTCCTCATTCAGCCGCACATAGTCACCATTATTCAGATCCCTTATCCACCTGTTCAGTATCCCCGTGCCGTTGATACACAACAATACACCCACCCGCTTGGCAGCACTCGTATAATTGACATGCGCAAAACTATTCACTCTTGAACCCGGATCATAGGTCAGCTGATCGCTCACCCCATAGATCACACCCGAGGTCCCCGCCGTCGCCGCCACCTCTCCCGGTTCCAGCACATTCAGCGACAAAGCGTTGTTAGGCTGGTCTCCCGCCTTGTACGTAACCGGTATACCCTTCTTCAATCCCAATGCAGCCGCCACATCCGCCTTCACTCCGCCATGAGACGAGAATAATGGCCGGATGGCAGGGATGAGTTTCTTGTCAAACCCAAACACACCAAATACATCTTCCGACAGCTCATCGGCCCTAAAATCCCAAAATATACCCTCCGACAACGCGGAGACATGTGTCGTAGCCTCACCCGTCAATCGCAGGGCGATAAAATCACCCGGCAATAGTATCTTGTCTATCTTCTCATAGATAGCCGGCTCCTGCTCCTTTACCCAGGCCAGCTTGGCCGCGGTGAAATTACCCGGTGAGTTTAGCAAACGCTCCAGGCTCCGCTTTTCACCAATAGCAGCAAAAGCCCTGTCGCCATAAGGCACAGCACGACTGTCACACCAGATGATGCTGTCCCGCAACACCCGCTGATCCTTGTCGACCAAAACCAGACCATGCATTTGATAAGCTATTCCGATAGCCCCGATCTCCGTCGGATCATAAGCCCCACTGGCATGCACCCGCAGGATAGCCTGCTGTACATACTCCCACCAGGTTTCAGGAGACTGTTCCGCCCAACCGGGCTGCCTGGATATAATAACCGCTTCACTGTCCGGATATTGAGCTGTAGCCAGTACTTTATGCGTACCCGCGTCCGTTACAGCTACTTTTACCGAAGAGGTACCCAGATCAATGCCTAATAACAACATGGAGAAAGATTTTTTTCATATGCAAATAAGCCAGGCAGAACAAGCAACCAACCATTCCGGATCAATCCTCCCAGCTACTCATGCATCCTGCCACCATCCGGTCGCGCAGCACCATATCAGGCCACGCCACTGCCATCCGCCAATGCGGGGATAAATATAGTAAGGTTTTCTCATTTTGCAACCGATTGCATTATTTTTTTTAAAATCCTCCTCCAATTGGATATCTTGCTACTCCAATGACAGGAAAAAAAGACATCACTATCTACGACATTGCAAAGATCCTCAGCTTATCCCCCGCGACAGTCAGCAGAGGGCTAAAAGATCATCCTGCCATTAATATCAAGACGCGCAAACGTATCATGGACACCGCGAAGGAGATGGGCTACCGCTCAAATAGTTTCGCAAGCAATCTGCGGATGCAAAAGACCCATACCATCGGCATCATCGTACACGAACTAAAAAGCCAGTTCATCAGCTCTGTACTGGCAGGCATCGAAAAGGTCACCACCGACGCCGGTTACGACCTCATCATCGGCCACTCTTCGGAAACCTATCGCAAAGAGGTCGCCAACGTCCACAACCTGTTTCACAAACGCGTAGACGGACTCATCGCCTCCCTCGCCTTCGATACAACAGACCTCAGCCACTTCGACCCCTTTGTACAAAAAGGTATTCCTATCGTATTTTTCGATCGGGTGGAAGAATTCGCATATGGCACCCGGGTAGTCATCGACAACGTAAAAGCCGGCCACGAAGCCACAGCCCACCTCGCCGCCCAGGGCTGCCGCCGCATCGCCCACATCACCGCCGACCTGCATCGCAATGTCTACGCAGGACGCCTCAAAGGCTACAAACAAGCCCTCGCAGACTATGGCCTGCACTATGACCCCTCGCTGCTCATCGTCAACGACCTCAGCGAAGCAGCCGCCGTCCGCACCGCCCACCAGATCCTCGGGATGAAAACACGCCCCGACGGCGTCTTTATAACAAATGATTTTTTTGCCGCCGTATTCCTGCAGATCATCAGGGAGGCCGGCATCCGCATACCCGAAGACATGGCCATAGTAGGCTTCAACAATGACGCCATCTCACGGATCATCCAACCCAAGCTCACCACCATTAACTACCCCGGTGAAGAAATGGGCGAACAGGCTGCCCGCAGCCTCCTCGAACAACTCAGTAGCTCCTCCACCACCCGAACCACCGATACCATCATCATCCGGAGTGAGCTGATCATCCGCGATTCGTCTATTCACCGTAAAGTGTAGTTTCAATTTCTCCTTACATACAAAAGTCCGACAACAGCTAAAATCCCTAAAAAATGCCCTCTGCATGCCGGAGAAAACCCTTTGTTGGTCCATATTCCAGACCGTTGTCGGGAAGGAAAAATTAAGTATATTTGTTATGTGGGCCTCTCCAAACATGATACCAATCTACTCCGAGAATACTTTTCCGACAAGCCGGTTAGGAGGGTATATTTATTCGGGTCATATGCCCGGAACTCCGCCATTGAAGGTACCAGTGATATCGACATTTTACTGGAATTGGATTATTCCAAACCGATAGGGATGAAATTTTTCAGTTATCAGCGTGAACTGGAAGATATTTTGCATAGCAAAGTCGATGTTGTTACCAGTGACGGCCTTTCCAAGTATGTTCAACCCTATATCGAAAAAGATAAGATCCTGATCTATGAAGCAACCACTTAGCGATGAACTCAGAGTCCGGCATGTGTTGGACGCGATCAGGGAAATAGAATCCTATCTGCAAAATGTGGCTTTAGAGGAATTTCTTTCCAATTCTGAAAAGCGCTTTGCTACGATCAAACAGATTGAGATTATTGGCGAAGCCTGTACTCGAATTTCCAGCACAATAAAAGAAAAGTATCTGGAAGTCGAATGGAAAAATATTGTCGGCTTTCGAAATATTTCTATTCACGAGTACTTTGGTGTTAACTTCCAAATTGTCTGGCAAATTACCCAGAATGACCTTCCCGTGCTAAAAGAGCAATTTTTGAGAATTCTCGACGGGATTACGACGACTTAGGGCATCAGTCTTACAAGCCACTGCAGTTGCCGTCCATAAAAACGCGAATCATTGATGGCGCCGGCAAGTCGCTGCAATTCACAATCCCAAAGTTCATCAAGCCCGCTGCACCGCCCACTTCTCCAAAAGGCGCATCAATTCATCCAGGCGTACCGGCTTACTTATATAATCATCCATCCCCGCCTGCAAACACTCCTCCCTATCCCCCTGCATCGCATTAGCCGTCAACGCCACGATCACCGGCTGCTTCAACAACTCCTTCCGTATCCTTCTCGTAGCCTCCAACCCATCCATCTCCGGCATCTGCACATCCATCAGGATAAGATCATAATCCACATCAGCAGCAGCCTCCACCGCCAGCTGCCCATTCTCAACAGTAGCCGGCTTATAACCCAAATTGCCAAGTATATGCTTTATCAGCTGCTGATTGATCAGGTTGTCTTCCGCTATCAATATCCGCAACGGAAACTCCTCCGCAAAAGCCTTTTTCAGAACTTCCCGCGCCACCGTCTCTTCCCTTATGACCGAAGATATCATCTCTCCCACCCTTGCCCGCATAGTAAAGGTAAATAAGGTTCCCTCCCCAAGCTTACTTTGCACCAAGATCTCCCCACCCATCAGTGCAACCAGCTTCTCACTGATAGCCAGCCCCAGACCAGTCCCACCATACTTACGCGTCGTGGAAGAGTCGACCTGTGAGAAGGACTTGAACAACATCCCGATCTTCTCTTCCGGGATCCCGATCCCCGTATCCTTTACGTCAAAAGCCAATACAAGGTCCCCGGCCGGCTCCGACCGAACCAGTCTGACGCCAACCGTGATCTCTCCCTCATGCGTAAACTTCACCGCATTGCTTACCAGGTTCATCAGGATCTGGCGAAGACGCAACGCATCCCCTACAATATAGGAAGGCACCTTCCAGTCGATATGATATCCAAGCCGCAAACCCGATTTGATCGCCTTTTCATAAAAAAGCCCCAACACCTCTTCAATACACTGACGCAGATCGAAATTTCGTTGCTCGATCTCCATCTTCCCCGAATCTATCTTCGAATAGTCAAGAATGTCATTGATCACGCTCAGCAAGCTTTCCCCACAGTTGATAATGGTAGTATTATATTCCTGCTGCTGCGGTGTCAGGTTCGTCTGAGCCAGTAAGGAAGCCATCCCTATTACCCCATTCATCGGTGTACGGATCTCATGACTCATAGTCGCTAAAAAAACGCTCTTCGCCTTATTCGCCTGCTCCGCTTCCTCCCGCGCCTTTCTCTCCTCCTGGCTAGCCGCCGTGAGCAGCTCGGTCCTTTCTCTTACCTGCCGCTCCAGTTCCCGGTTTAGCTGTTTCATCGTCCTCAGCCTTAGCCGGTAGAACCCAAACACACTCCCCAGGATGATCAGGATCAGCATCGACCTGAACCACCAGGTCATCCAAAAGGCCGGCGTGATCTCCAATTGCAGGTTCAACACCCTCTTCGACCATTCCCCGTCATTGTTAAGCCCCTTCACCTTGAACGTATAATGACCCGGATTCAGGTTGGTATAGGTCGCCGAACGCTTGAAATTGACATAATTCCAGCCCGTGTCAAAGCCCTCCAGCATAAAAGCATAGCGCTTCTTATCCCTGTCCGTAAAATTCAACGAAGAAAAGATAAATGTAATGACCGAGCTCTTATAAGGCAACACCAGCTGCTTTGTCTCCCCGATCGCAACACTCAAAGGCGAAGCATTCTGACCATCCTGGCCGATCGGCACTTCCCGGTTAAATATCTGGAAGCTTGTCATTACCAACGGTGGATCGAAGGGCTCGGAGCGCATATGCTCCGGCGAGATGACATTAAATCCATTGCCGCCGCCAAAATAAAGCAGCCCCGAACGACTTTTGCACCAGGCCTGCTCCTTGAACTCATTCGCCTGTAATCCGTCTGATACACTATAGTTCTTTATCTGCTGCCGGATAGGGTCCCACCGGCACAATCCCTTATTCGTACTGATCCACCTTACTCCCGTCGAGTCCTCCAATATTCCAAAAGTGACATCATCCGGCAACCCATCCCTTGTCGTATAGGAAGTAAATCGTCCCGCTTCCACATCGAACCGCGATAAACCCTGCGTCGTCGTAAGCCAGATCTTACCGGCCTTATCCTCAAAGATCCCATTGATATAGTTACTGCAAATACTGTTGATCGTGTCGGTATGCCGGTAATGCCTGAACTTGCCCGCCTCCGGGTCAAAAAGATCAAGCCCCCCGCCATCCATCCCTACCCAGATCCGCCCCTTGCTATCTACCATCAGCGCATGTATCTTGTCGTTCCCCAGGCTGGTCGTATCATCAGGGTTGTGATAGTAATGAATAAAACCCTTGTGAGCCGGATCATACAGCTCCAACCCTCCCCCATAAGTGCCCACCAGGACCCGATTATTCCTGTCTTCACATAAAGCCCATACATTGTTGTTCCTCAAGCTCCGGTTATTACCCGGCTCGGTCCTAAAATGTGTATAGGTTTTGCGCCCGGGATTGTAGAGGGTCAGCCCATCGGCCCAGGTGCCAATCCAAAGATTATGCTTGTCATCCTCCATTACCCGCAGCACATAGTCCCCGCATATGCTCGAGGGATTCTTCGGGTCATGCCGGAAATGCGTGAACTTCTCCGTCTTCCGGTCAAGCAGATTCAAACCACCACCGTCAGTGCCGATCCATAAATTGTCATGAAAATCCTCATAGATACAAAGCACATGATTGTCGCTGAGACTAAAAGGGGAAGCATTGTGCTTATAATGGACAAACTTGCGTGAATCCCGGTTCACAAAGTCGACACCACCGTTAAAAGACCCCACCCACATATTCTTCTTACAATCCCGGTATATACCATACAAAGAATTGGTTCCGATACTGGAGGCGTCGATATCATCGTGCAGATAATGCCGCCATTCACCGGTCGCAGGATTTAGAATGGCCAGACCGTCATTTTCTGTGCCTATCCAGAGATTACCCTGGGCATCCTCCGCAAGAGAGTTTATCGTGTTATTCGTGATCCCGGTGGTGGAATGATTGTCTTTCCGGTAATGCAGAAACCCACCCGTCTGCCGGTCAAATAACTCGAGCCCGCTGTACGTGCCGATCCAAAGACGCTGCCGGCTGTCCACAAAAAGAGAGGATATAGCATTGTTATTTAATGACGCAGGATTCGTAGCGTCATGCAAATACCTGTGAAAAGTGCCCGTCTGCCGCTCCAGGCGACATAATCCGCCGGTAGTCCCCACCCAGATCTGGTGGTCGGCATCCTCACAAAGGGCTTTTACAAAATTGTCGCCCAGGCTCTGCCCATCCGAAGGCCGGTGGAAATAGTGTATGAATCGCCCTGTTGAATCCATCCTGTTCAATCCCCCGTCTTCCGTCCCTACCCAAAGTTCTCCCCTGGTATCCCTCAAAAGCGACAGGACCAGGTTGCTCGACAAGCTGCCCGGGTCCGCCGGATCATGCCGGTAATGAACGAACTGGTCCGTCCTCCGGTCATAACGATCCAGCCCGCCCCCCCATGTCCCTATCCACAGATACCCCTTCTCATCCTCCACGATAGCGTTTATCATGTTGTTGGCAAGACTCTTATCATCCCCAATCTTATTCTTGTAAACAGTAAAAAGATACCCGTCGTACCTATTCAGCCCCTCCCTCGTTCCAAACCACATAAAACCACGGCTGTCCTGTAAGGTACAGATCACATTGCTCTGTGACAAACCCTGGGCCGTCCCCAGATGCTCAAAGGAGAGGTGCTCTGATTGTGGATAGGCCAGGGTCGAAAAGAACAAGAACAGTAAGACACATAAGTAGCGGTAAGACACCATAGTACGTTCGATCCGGGTTTCATAGGGAGAACGCACGGTAGGAGCAGTTTATTTCACAGCATCAGAATTAACCGCCCTCTCCACCTCCCGCGGGCTTTCCCGCAACCTTCCCTGAGTAAATTTTTCCCCAGCTACCCCCTAATACTGGAACCCTAGCTTTATCAGCACTACCCCTCCATCCGAGCCCTGCCCGTAACTGGCCGACAGCACGAACTTCTTCAACGGACTGATCCAAAAGCCCCCTCCATACCCATCATGCCATTGGTCACTGTTCTCCCCCTTCAGCCATACCCGGCCAACATCATTAAAGAACAAAAGCCCCAGCGACCCGGGAAACAAATAGGTCTCGAATTCCGCCAGCTTGACCCGCAGATCGATATTGTGAAAGAACTCCTCATCCCCCGCAAACCGGAACTTGCGGTATCCCCGCAAATTCTCCAGCCCGCCAAGATATTGAGCCTGGTAGAACTCATAGTTCCCAAAAGTCTTCCCATACCCTACCCTCGTCGACAATACCACATTCGCCCGGGTATTAAAGCTCATAAAGACCGACAGGTCCGAATTCAGCTGAGAATAAGGATGACTGTTGTTATTCAGATTCCCCAGACTGCTGAAGCTGGTCTCCCAATGAATACCCCTTGAGGTTAGGACCTTGTCATTCCGGTTATCTATAACAGCCGTCGCCCGACCGCCAACAAAGGCCTTGGACAAATAGAGCTCGGACGGGTTAAGACCATTGATGGCCGTCTGGTTGACAAATCTGTCCTTGTTGTCCGCACTGTCCAGCGTGAAATACTGGAAGACAGGTCCCAGCGCAAATGAGAACACCGTCCCAAAACGCTTCCGCAATTGCAGGTCTACATCATACCGGTTGAACCGCGCCCGGTAATACCGGATCCCCTCCTTCGTATTCTTGTCATACACACTCTCATTCCCATAACCAAAGAAGTTTGTCGTATTGCTCGGCGCCTCCACAACGGCATGGAACAACAGGTCCATCGATCCCACCGCGTGGGTAGCGTCAAAACTATATTTGAAAGCATAAGCCTTCGTCGACAGCGCATGCACAAGAGAGAAGGTATGCAGCTGCTTATAAGGGTCCTTATGGAACCCCTGCGTAACATAACGGAACCCTATCCCCAAAGAGACTCCGTCATCCGGGTTGTACCCCGCACTTAGCAATGGGGTCAGCACATTGTATTTATACCCAAGCCGGTTGATGGCATTCACACTGGGATCCTTTGACAGGAATTCCCGGTAATTACCATTCCCCTCGAATACATTCTTCTCGGTATTGAGATCATAGATCTTCGTCTTTACCGCCGGAGCCGTCGCCTCATTCTTATACACGTCATTGCCTGTCCCACCGATGATCCGGACCACGATCCCTCCCCCGCCCTGCCCATGCGTCCTGAACTGGTCATCCCCACCCATTCCATACAGCCGGAGCTCCTTCGTTATATCCGCTGAAAAAGTCCGGCTATACATTATTTTACCGGCCTTTCCCTCCTTACTTACCTTGTAGACCGTCACCGTCACCGAATCACCATCCTTCCTGTCTATGTCGAATAGTTCACTCTTGTCACTACCATAGATATTCACCAGTTTCGAGAGAAACCGGTAATAGGTCATCATGTCTTCTACATAATATTTCTTTCTCTCCTTCAGCTTGGCGATGATGGAGTTCATGGAATAGGAATGTATCGCGGTCGGTTGCAGTTTCAGGGAAGCCTCGATCAGCGAGTCCGTCATCGTAGCCACCACCGCCTCTGCATCATCTCTCCACTCTTTCTCCGTCGGCTCATTCAGATAATTACGGTCGAAATTACGCGCATTGAAATTATAGGTGTTGATATTTCTTGCCTTTGCCTGGAAACCCTGTAGCTGCGGAGCCAGGAATGCACAGCCCGCTATCCGTGGCAATACCCCCGAGTTGATAAAGAAAGGCTGATCCCGATCACGCGGCACCGGCGAGAACAGCTTTCCCTTCCCATTGTCATCGGCCTCCCAGCGCCACTGATCCTCATGCCGGTCAAAGTCCATTACAAACATATCCAGCATCCTCGCCTGCAAGGCCCGGTGCTGATTGACACTATTGTCATTGTCCTCGAACAGCTTCTTGTCGATGTCCTCCATATTATAGGTCTTCTTCCCATTACCCGGCTCGCGCTCCTCAAGAAAAGCAAACAGGTTGGAATAGTCGCTGCGGAATTTCCCCAGCCTCGGATCATCGGGTACAAAGACCATCTGCGGACTGGCATGCGGGATATGCAGCGCCTCCGCCATCGGCGGTATCGACATCGCAGCATAAGGGTAAGAAGCAGACACCCCATCCGTCACAAGGTCCTGCACCAGCGCATCCTTGGCCACAGCCACCGGCAAGGCACCCTCTGTAACATATTTCCGCACCCCACGCAGCACATATTGCTTACCTTCTGCATTTACCATGCGGAGCGACCGGGTCTGATTACCACCACCCCTTTGTAAAGGCGTCCAGCCCGTCATGTCAAATACTTTTACCTTGATGGGTATCGACCATTCCTTTCGGTAATTGGTGCCCAGCAACCAGCGTTTGAATCCCCCTGCAATAAATTCAGAGTCACCCGCCACCGTCACCGAATCAGGCCAGGTCTTTGCCAGCTCCTGTACATCAGGCTTTGGCTTTAATGGCGGCAATTCCGCCGTATAAAAGGTCTGTCCCATGTCCGTGGCATCCACCGAATAGAACCGGATCTCAGAACGACCACTCTCCCGGACCTCGATCACAGAAAAGCCCTGCTCTTCTCTCGCCATCAGCGAATATTTCCCCTTCTTTACCCGCGTATTCTTCGAACCTGCACCACTGACGACATAATAGACGCTATCATGCTCCAGCAGCTGCAAAGTATGCTCATGACCGGCCACATGCACCACATTGGGATGACCAGCGATCACGCCCTCAACAGCCTCCCTCATATCCTTGTAACGGGGATTGTTCACATCCTGCACATTCCCGAATACACCCCGGGTTATGGGATAGATAGACCCTATCACCGGTAATGGGATCCATAGACCAGACTTCAGGTCCGTCAGCGGAAAAATATGTTGCTTGATAGTATAATACCCCCCATGCTCTCCATGCGTATACAAGGGATGATGCATCGCCAGCACGATCAGCCTGTCCGGATATGTGCCGATGATATCGTGTAATGCATTGGCTATCGCCTTCTCGTCCTTACAGTCACAGGCAGACTCAACCCCGGGCCGCTGACCCTCATCCTGCAGCCACCACTGACTGTCCATACCCACCAATACTACTTTTTCACCCACCTCGACCGCCACCGGTCCCGGACAACCGCCCTTCGGCAGGTAGTCGACATTGGGCATCCCCAGGGACATTATATAATTTTCTTCGTTCCTTACTTGCTGCCAACCGCCAGGCTTGCCCTGTTTCCAGTCATGATTACCCGGTACAAAAAAAGCCCTGGCCTTCTTCCCGGCCACGACCGATAGCTGATAATCCAGTATTTTTTTGGCTTCATCCAGCCCCGAACTGCCATCAGCCGGCACACCGTGGGGATAAACATTGTCTCCTAAATAGACCAGCACATTGCTGCTGTCATTCCAGTCTACATGCAGTTTCAGCCAGTCACATACCGGATGATGCCCATCCTTTAGCTCCCCGGCATCCCCTACCAGGAACAGCCGCTGTACAACACGGTCATTCTGACCATACACAACATGAGAACTCCCCACTACAATAAATACCAGGCTGATGATTCGTATAATTTTTCTCATAAACAGTAATATTATGCATTATGGCTTATAGCTGAATAACAATACATTCGCATTGCCTCCCGCCCCCTCATTGCTGATATACATATTCCCCTTCTGATCAAATGCCAGCCCCTCCGCCTGCTTGAACAGCCCGGGGTCCAGGGGATAAGTCTTCTTCAGCTTCCATTGATCATCCAGCACCAGCAAGGCCTTGTTGACAGCAGAAAGAATATACCATTCCTTCGTCACCGGATGCCGCGCCATCGCAGAAGGATGGAACCTCACCTTTTTATGCTCGCTCGTCAGCTTTTTAGGGTTCACAGTCACCAGGAAATGATTCGTTACCGCCAGTGTATGTCCCGCATTGTATTTCACTACATAAGCGGATACCTCATCCCGCTGGTCATCGTCCGCGCAATTCTTACACAAAGCGATCAGACTGTCCCCCTCCGCATAAAGACCTTCGTATTCGCCCGCCGGCAGAATATTTTCGTAGACCCTCGTCAGATCCTGCTCACTTTTCTTCGAGCCTTCGCTATCCTTCTCCATCCGCGCCCGGTCTATCGGGAATACAAAAAGACTTCCGTCACTCCGTAACACGACAAATTCCTTATCATCAAGTATCGCAACGTCTTCATAGTCGCCTCGTTTGCCAAACTTCCAGTAAGGATATTTACCATCCCCTAAATGAAAATAAAATAGTTTGCCGTCCTCATCCTCGATGGCATAGGTTGTATCGGAATTTCCCTTCAAAAATACGATCCCCGATATCTCATGGAGAACGTCATTCATCAAAAACTTCTTTGGCGCCGCAAGGTCATACCCCGGCGGAGACACCGCCTGCTGCACCGGCTCCTGGCAACCCATAAAAGAAGTGAACAGCGCTATACAAAAAATACAAAAGACCCGACTTGCGATCCATTTCCGCATATCATAATTTTTTCTCTTCCGACCTCTTCGCCAGCGCCCAGCTTAATTTTTCTCAATCCGCAGCCGCCCTCTCCATCCGGCTCTCCTCCCATTTCACCGCACTGCCCGTTTTGTTCTCCACATTCACCGAGACCCGCAGCGCACGCAGTCCGCTGACACCCTGTAATTCCTCCAGGTCCAGGTTCTCCACCTCTGAATTGAGAACACCTTTTTCCTGCATATAACGGATATATCCCCTGTACTCTTCAGCCTCACGCTCATTCAGATAGATGATGGCGATCTTGCCAGGCTGGGTCAATCGTTCATTTGTCTCCCTTACATGCACCTTATCGATCCTCTTCTTTACCACCTGGTAGCGGATATTATATCCTCCCTCTACATCAAACCGCCTTTCATCCTTGCGGAAGCTGATGTCAATGGAAGAAGAATGCACAAATATCAGCTGAGTGGTCAGCAGCTGCTCCGGCATCTGTGGCAACAGCGCATGTGTCTGCTGCACTATCGTGGCCATGGAGTTCAGCTGCCAGAGCCGCAGATTACGCAGATACAATATGTCGAAAGGACGATCCGGAGCAATAGATTGTCCAATATAGATGTCGTATTCAATGCCATCGGTCCTGAACTTCTCAAAATAAGATGGATAGGACTTCTGGATCTCATCGGTCGCCTGCTCAAGATGTCTGTTGATAGTCTTGTTGATCAATTGAATAGATGTCTCCAGGTCCCGGCGGTGAGAACAGGCCATCCCGGTGTTTTCATCGATAGCCTCCAGGTAGGGAGCTACGAGATGCGCCACTTCCGGCCGGCTCTCCGAAAAATGCTCCAGGAAACTGCCAACCTTGTCTTTCAGGAAAGAGTTCAGACTCAGCTCATCAGCAGTAGTCATCGCCCCGTTCAATGCCTTCTGCCATTTCTTTGCCTGATACGACAATTCTTCTATCAGTTGCAGGTTCACCGATTGTTGCAGCTTATGCAGTGTCGCAGTCAGAATATCAAATTGTACCTGCAGATCCAGACGTAATGCACTGTTCCGCTGGATAGTCGAATTACGGATGTCGATGGCCCCATACAACGGGTAGACATCTTTGAAATATATCGTCTCCAGCACCGGGGGATATTCCCCCAGCTGTCTCAATTGGTCATAATGCCAGGCAGCTTCATTGAATTTCCATTCGACAGCAGGCTGGATCGAAGTAAAATTCTCCTTGACGACAGACTTGATCCGCGCATCGAACTCGTCAATGCTCCGCTGCAGCAACTGGGCCAGCAAAGGGATCACCACATCCAATCTCGCCAGCAGATCATGATCTACGCAATTCTCCGTGTGCGAAGAGACCTCGAGCACACCGGCTAACTTGTTATTATAATACACCGGTACCAGCCCATAGCTCTTTATACCCTCCTTACGCAAAGGAGCCAGGAAAAAATTCTCCTCCTCCTGGCGAGTCGGTAAAGTTTCAAATACCACCAGCTGCGGGTTCAGAAAATACTGCTCCACCATGCGCAGATAGGTCTTCGCCATCTCCTCATCCTCCGCCATCGCCTTCGCCAGCACACTATGGTGACAGACATCATTGGTAAAAACAGGATGACCGTTCACCTTCATAAAAGGCACCAGCCCAAAATCGATATCTGCTTTAGCCGCCAGTACTTTCAGATAGTGAATGACATCCGACTGGTTTGTGGACGAAGCATCGCAATATTCCGGGTTCAGGATGATATTCTTGATACTATCTACCACATAGTCTTCCGTGACATCCGTCAGTGTGATGGCGGAAATGCCCTCGAACCGGACAGACGACAAAGGAATGTGCTCCGTCAGCCAGTCCAGGATCTCGGTCATGGGTTTGTGTGAGCTGAAAAGTTCCGGATCGATCCCGGGCAACGCCCCCTTTGGCACCACCTCCGTAAACCGGGTGTCGATGTTAAGCTGGTAAAAGCTGCTCAGTCCGGTCTCCTCATTCACCCACGACCGGATCACACTGCTCTTTGCAGGAAGCTCGATGTTATACAGCTTCCGCAGAACATTGGAATAGACAAGTTCCAGGTTCAGCTTGGTCCGAACCTTGTTCATCTTCTCCATCATACAGGCCTTCACCTCTTTGCTGGCAGGATCCCGCAGCAGATTGTAAAAGGGATCGGTCCCATAAAAAAAAGTAGGTTTGACCGGTACCGACAGGGCCCACATACTATCCCTTTCATCGGCTACCGCAGGAAAAATGGAGGAATACACCAGCTCCAACAGGTCCCCATACTGATCCATCTCTTCGATCTCGATCAGATCCTTTCCCTGTAGACGCTGCTCAAAGTGATGGATGACAAAGTCAAGGTATTTGACCCGCATGGTCTTTTCTTCCTTCCTCCTTTCCTTCAGGAAATTTATAAACCCCCGGAAGGAGAGGCAGGATTCTACTTGCTCGCCACCTTCCATCTCCTTAATGATATGGACGACGGTCTTTTGCATATAAATCTGTTTAAGCCACCCCGCTTTCCCTACTTGGACGGAAAAGCAAGAGCAGCGATCAGGAAAGCCATTACGGATGCGATCAGCCCGTACATGAACACGTTGTAGGACCATCGCAGCCACCGATATTTTTTGCCCAGGGCAATCCCCTGGTAATATACATCCCGGATCAGGCTGCCATAAAGGAAATCCTTATCATCCATCATGATCAGCATACCCCCGGCATATTCCTCGAGTGTCATCCGGTAAAAATTACCAAAGAACAGCAGGTTCACCTTCTTATCATCCAGGTCGGCCTTACTGAAGGTCCCCGGCGGAATATGCGGCCTGGTCGCGAGTATCGAGAAAATGATCGTGATCAGGTTGACAAAGAGTAATAGGGTGGCGGGTATGGCAAGATTAGTATGGTCCTCGATCTTTCGCAGCAACAGGCTCAGTAATACCGAAATGATAATGGCATTCACCTGGATAAGAATATGCGCCTTGCTGTCGGCCTGAGAGCTCAGCTTCTGATTGTTATTCGACGTGATCCTGAATACGGTGTCTATTCCACGCCCCGGATCTTTCTTTTTATTTTTCTTTTCCTTTACAGATGTCTGCTTTTCCTCCTCATCTGCCTGCGACTCACTAACACCAGCCTTACGTAATAAGCCTTCCAGGGGATTGCCATTTCCACCCGCGACACCTCCCGATTCCAGCAAGCCATGTTGCCGCAGCAACCCATTCAGCACATTTCCTTCTTCCTCCTCAACATCCGGTTCCTTCGCCCTTAGCTTGTCGAGATTCTCCCGCTGTTTTTCGTTCAGCAGCAACCGGCAATAATCCGTATAATAGTGATGGCTTTCCAGGAACCGGATCGTTCCCTTCCGCCACTCCTCCTTGCTTATCTTCTTATGATGCGTCGCTTCCGCTTCCTTCCGCATCAGCTTGTTCCGGTCACCAAAATTATCCGTCCCCAGGTGATAAAGATCCGCGTCACAAACGATCTGCTCCACCAGGGTAATAGCCCGCTGAGGTAACTGTGTCGCCAGGATGCATTTCCGGATAGAATCGATAATTCCCCTGTCTACCCCCGTGCCTTCCAGGAAAGCCTCCGCCATACCCGCCCCCCTCGCCTCATGCCCGGGACCCTCTCCCGTCAGATAACCCATGTCATGAAAGGAGGCCGCAACCTTTACGATAAAGAACTCCTCGTCATTCAGCTGGTAATGCTGCGCGATCTGTACCGCCGCCTCCACCACCTGCTCCGTATGCTTCCGGTTATGATATAAAAGCCTGTCATTGACATGCGTGTCAAAAAAAGATCGGACATAATGCTGTACCTGTTCTAAAATGCTGCTATAATCCATTGGCCGGTGTTTTCCGGGGGTGGTTTCCCCTTCGGCACCAAATTAACAAATTATCTCCCTTTCTGGTTGAATTCTATGGAAAATGACATCAATATAGTAGTAATGTACAAGTTATTCCGTGGCAATAGCTTTCCTGCCCGCCTTTCGGCCGGCCGGAAGCCCGCTCCGGTATTTGGACAAATTGATCAGCAGGACACTGATCAGTATCACAGCCAGCCCCGTCAGCTGCAGCAGGGACATCCTTTCCCCGGCAAAAAAGACACCCAATAATACGGCTACCACCGGGTTTACATAAGCATGCGTGCTCACCTGCGTAGCCGGCCGCACCTGCAGCAGCCACACAAAAGCGCTATACCCCACCAGCGAACCCATTGTCACCAGGTAGACGATCCCCATCCACGATGACGTCGGCACAGCTGATGGATGAAATTTTGACCACTCTCCGCTGAACAGACTCGCCGGGATAAAGGCAACCCCGGCCGCAAACATCTGCCAGCCCGCATTCACTGCATTACTGCTGCCACTCACCGACTTGTATTTGGAATAAAGAGAACCCGACGCCCAGGAGATAGACCCTAAAACCAGCACGACCAGGGCAACCATTTCCATATGCCGCCCGGCTCCGGCAGCCACATCCGCACCGGCACCATTCTCTCCACCAGCCCCGTCGCTCACCACAGCCCTCAGCTGCTCCGCAAATAAAAGCAATACCCCCCCAAACCCAACCACCAATCCAAAAATGGTCGACCGGCTTCGGAAATTCTCCTTCCACTTCCCCTTGTCCAGCACCACAAACCACACCGGACCCGCAGCCAGCAGAATAGCCGCCAGGCTGCTGGGGATATATTGCTCCGACCAGATCAGCGCCCCATTGCCAAAACCCAGCAATAACAGACCGCTTACAATGGCCGGCCGTATAACTTTCCAGCTAAACAGCGTTTCCTTCGTGAACAGACACCACAATAGCATCAACACCCCCGACAACAGGAATCGCAATACCCCAACCATCATCGGCGGGATATGCGCCACCGACATCCGGATAAAAAAATAGGTCGAACCCCAAACGATATATACAATAGCGAAGGCCACCACCACCATCATCGTGGAGGCAGGTCTGTTAGAAGGAGAGGACATAACTGTTATTTTTGCGACTGTTACTTTGGAGGGTCCGGAATATTTACTTTCTGTTCTTCTTTTACGGTTTCAAGAACTATCGTCGTCTTCGTAGAATGAATGGTAGGGATCTTCGCGAACTCATTTCGCATCAGCGCCATCAGCGCCGCCGAATCAGCCGTTCGCACCTTGACGATATAACAATCGTCACCTGCAATATTATGCACTTCCTGTACTTCCGGTATCCTTGCAAGAGCAGGCCCCGTCACAGTCGAACCAAAACCATCATTGGTTTTTATAAAAATGAAAGCCAGCAGCCTCTGACCGACAATAGTCGGGTTGACCTGCGCCGTATAATTCAGGATCACTTTCTTCTGCTCCAGCTTCTTCACCCTCTCCAGCATAGCCGATGGCGCCATCTCCAGCTCCCTCGCCAGCTCCACATTCGAGATACGGGCATTCTCCTGCATCAGCCGAAGTATTCGTAGATCAATGTTATCAAGCGTCACTTCCATATTTTATTATGCAAATATAATAATTTTCAGAATAAAATTCGTTTTAAAGGCATTTTTTCCGATCACGCCTCGGCGGGCACCCGGGCTTTTACATCCCGGTTCACCCTCTTCCGATTACTGAGATAGTGTATCACCCTGTGTTCCAGCCAGTGATGCAGAGGGACCAGTATAGCCGCCAGACCGATCTTGATCACCAGCACCTTCCACGGCTCCTCATGCGTCCACCGCTGAATAGTCTTGTCCGCCAGCAGGATTATGAACTCAAAGAGAAAAATAAAGGACAAAAACCCCAGGGCCCGGATCACTCCGGCTGGCACGGCAAACCATCCCAGCATCACCAGCACAATGAACAATACCACCAATCCCACCGTAAATCCCATATACTGCACATTATGCCGATGCTCCATCCTCGCCTCCTCCTCCCTCGCCAGCCGCTCCCGGCGCTGATTGTCACTCTCAACCTCCAGCTTCAACAGATCCGCCTCACGGCTCATTTCTCTCAGACTATCATCCAGTTCGTGATAACGTATATTGTAAAACCGGGCTAACTGATAATCCCCCAGCAGCCCATAGACCGAATCCAGCATCCTCGCGCTGGTTTGCTGAGAGTTCATATCTTTTATAGTCTGACCTATCCCGAAGGCTTTTTTATAATAGGAGACGGCCCTTACATAATCTTTTCTTAGGACATAATCGTCCCCGACAGCACTGTAGAAATCGAACTGCGCCGAAGGACTACCCCTCTTCTCCATATCCGGTTCCGCCAGCTTGAAATAATGATCCGCACTGTCAAACCTCCTTTGCTCAGAAAAGGCCATCCCAAATATCTGCTCGATAAAAGACCTGTACCCTATTCCTTCCAGGATAGTTATCACCTGCTGGTGGGCCTTGAGATAATCCACCCCCTTTACATATTGTTTGCTGTAGAAATACATATTGAAAATGTGGAAATAAGGATCGATCTTCAGCAGGTTATAATGCACCGAATCCGCCAGCTCAATGGCACTCTCATACATCTTCAGGGCCAGCTCCTGCTGCCCGTTATGAGCAAAAAGATCGCCTACCATATACTTATCAGGAACCATGCTAAAGACATCCCAGGTTTTTCTATCGATCGCATATTCCTTCATCCCATAATCTATCGCCTTCGCATATTCGTGTATACTGGCATAGAACTCTCTCATGTAAGCGTATACACTCCTCAACAAACTTTCATTCCCGCTTTTTTCTGCTATCGATAACGCTTCCAGGAAATTCCGGAAGGAAAGAAGCTTTTCGCCCACTTGCAGATACTCATCTCCCATGCCAAGATAAGCATAGACCTTCACCGAATCATTTTCCGTATTTCCCGCTAATGATATAGCCTGGTTGGCAAGAGAAAGCGCTTTTTGATCGTCACCTTTATTATGCCAGGCCACCGACTGGTACCTGTAGCTCTCCTCAAGGAAAAATTCCAGGTTATTTTCCCGCGCGATCTCTTCGGTCCGGTGCAGATCGGCAAGCGCCTTATCCAGGTTCTCCGATAACGATGTATTGTTGAGATATCGCTTCCCCTTCTGCAGATACATTTTCGCCATAAGCTTTCGGTCCCGGCTTAATTCCGCCACCTCCGTCGCCTGGTCGCTATAAGATGCCGACATGACAGGGTCGACACATAATTGCGACAATGACAACAGGAACTGTACTTTACCGGCAGCCGTCTGCGCGGTTGACAATCCCCGCTTTAAGCTGTCCATAATAACAGTATCCACCCCTCTCAGTTGGGCAGAAACAGAAAATCCATAAAAAAAGGTAATAAATAACCCCAGGTAATAACGTCTGGTCATAGCTATCTTTAGTTATCAGGTTTGGCCCTAAAGATACCCAATTCCACCATCCGGTTCTACCCCGCTATAAACAGGCAATAAACACTTGCAGATCGTGCTGCTCCCCTCCAATAAGACAATTTTCTCAGAAATTTCGGGTCGGGATCAGCAATTCCCGGATGTCCACATCCAACGCTAAAGCAATCTCCCGAAGCAGCTTTAAGGTGGGTTGAAATTCATTGTTACAAATCCGTGTAACACTGTTGGGCGCGATGCCCACTCTGATCGCCAGGTCTTTATGCGATATATCTTTTTCTGCTAAGACAGCCTTGATCCTATTAATTTTAATCTTTTTTTCCATTTTCTCCGGCGGTTTGAGGGGCAAGACAATTTAGTCTATTTCTGGTATAACCAATACGCAAAAGCGAAGATAAGTTTCTAGGAATCAACGCCTTCTAGCTTTACTCGATACGTTATTGATATTTTTTAATCAGTATAATGTATCATAAAATAATTTTTACGTATCTTACCCCTCGACATTAAAAATTTGGTTACGGCTCTGGGATTTAATTTTAAGTAATATATCAGGGGATCCTTCCCTACACTGTTCCCCTGATCTTTTTTCCACTTATTCCGGCTTCCTCAATCCCCCGCTTCCTAATGACAGCCAAAGCCCTCACAAAACGAGTACCGCTCTCCCTGCTAATATTATTTTTAGTATGCCTTCGCCATGAAAAAATCGGGCAAATCTAAAGGGATGGTTTATACATGGACGACGAACCAACGCCCCTGCAAGACAGCCAATACCTCCACAAAACAGCCTCAGACCGCCCATCAAACTCCCTCCTGGATGTACCAAAATATTTTTTAAAAACCCGGAAATTAAATGTTATTTTGACAGGAATTCCATCCGCCAAAAAGGAGGAGTATCCCGCATAAAGCCATATGGGAAAAGATAATTTTGTAATAGGAGTAGACTACGGAACAGATTCCGTACGATCCCTCATCGTCAATGCTGCCAACGGCAGCGAAATAGCATCGGCCATATATTATTACCCCCGTTGGAAAGATGGGTTATACTGCAATCCCGCTGAGAACAGGTTTCGCCAGCATCCTCTCGACTATATCGAAGGACTGGAACATACCATAAAAGCCTGCCTCTTACAGGCTGGCCCCGCAGTGGCAGCATCAGTCAGAGCCATCTCCGTCGATACCACCGGCTCCTCACCCGTAGCCGTCGACGAGACAGGTACCCCCCTGGGCCTGCTCCCTGGCTTCGAACAAAATCCCAACGCGCTGTTCGTACTCTGGAAAGACCACACCGCAGTAAAAGAAGCAGCAGAGATCAACACCCACGCCCAAAACTTTCCCGTCAACTACCTCCAGTTCGTCGGCGGAGTCTATTCCTCCGAATGGTTCTGGGCCAAGCTGCTCCATATTCTTCGTGTTGACCCCGCCGTTAGAAAGGCCTGTCATTCCTGGGTGGAACATTGCGACTGGATACCCTTCCTGCTTACCGGCGGCCGGCACATTGCTGAAATGAAACGCAGCGTCTGCGCAGCAGGTCATAAAGCCCTGTGGGCAACAGAATTCGGACCGGGCGGTTTCCCCCCCGATGCCTTTTTCGCATCCCTCGATCCGCTGCTGAAGGGCTTCACCGCCCGCCTGTTCACAAAAGCATATCCCGCTGATCAGCCGGCCGGCCAGATTTCTCCCGAATGGGCCACACGCCTCGGCCTGCCTGCCAACACCATTATAGGCGTAGGCGCCTTCGACGCACATATGGGAGCCGTCGGCGGCCAGATCGAACCCTACCACCTCAGCAAGGTCATGGGCACCTCCACCTGCGACATGCTCGTCGCCCCCCTGGACGAAGTAAAAGACAAACTGGTAAAAGGCATCTGCGGACAGGTCCCGGGTTCCGTCATCCCCGGTATGATGGGCATGGAAGCCGGTCAGTCCGCTTTCGGCGACGCCTATGCCTGGTTCCGTAACCTCCTGTCCTGGCCACTCCAGCAGTTCGGCCCGGATTTTATCAACCCGGCACAGCTTACTACAATCATCGATAAAATAATTCCCGAACTCAGCCGCCAGGCCGCAGCCCTACCCCCGGATCCGGAAGCCGAACTGGCCCTCGACTGGTTCAACGGTCGCCGTACTCCCGATGCCAACCAGCTCCTGAAAGGAGCCGTCACCGGCCTCGGCCTTGGCAGCGACGCCCCCCGCCTGTTCAGAGCCATCGTAGAATCCACCTGCTTCGGAGCCAAAACCATCGTAAACCGCTTCATCCGCGAAGAAGTTCCCGTACACGGCCTCATCGGCCTGGGCGGAGTAGCAAAGAAATCACCCTTTATAATGCAGATGATGGCCGACGTAATGAACATGCCCATCCGCATCCACAGCTCCGAACAAACCTGCGCCCTCGGCGCAGCTATGTTCGCCGCCACCACAGCCGGCCTCTATCCCAAAGTAGAAGACGCTATGGCCGCCATCGGACAGGGTTTCGATGCTACCTATACCCCCGACCCGGCACGCACAGATCTCTACGCACAACGCTTTAAAGCCTACGAAAAACTGGGCGCCTTTATCGAAGCCGAAACCATCAACAAATGATCCCATGAGCAAATACACCCATATCCGCGAAGCGGCCTACGAAGCCAACCTTCGTCTTCCCAAACTTGGATTAGTACTTTTTACCTTTGGCAATGTCAGCGCCGCAGACCGCGATCTCGGAGTCTTCGCCATCAAACCCAGCGGTGTACCTTATGAAGAGCTGACACCCGACAAAATGGTCATCATCGACTTCGACGGCAAACTCGTAAAAGGCAAGCTCCGCCCATCCTCCGATACCCAGACCCATGCCGTTCTCTACAAACATTGGGAAAAGATCGGTGGCATCGTTCATACCCATTCCACCTATGCCACCGCCTGGGCACAAGCCCAACGGGATATCCCCATCTTCGGCACCACACATGCCGACCACAATACGGTCGACGTCCCCTGCGCACCGCCAATGAATGACGAAATGATCCAGGGAGATTACGAATACCAGACAGGCTTCCAGATCATCAACGCCTTCAAGGAAAAAGGACTTAGCTACGAAGAGGTGGAAATGGTCCTCGTAGGGAACCACGCCCCTTTCACCTGGGGTAAGACACCCGACAAAGCGGTCTACAACAGCGCAGTCCTCGAAAGCATCGCACAGATGGCCTACCTTACCGAACAGATCAGCTCCGTCGCACCCCGGCTAAAAGATTCCCTGATAAAAAAACATTACGAACGCAAACACGGCCCTGACTCATATTACGGACAATAAAATCATACACACTACAATACTATGGATTTGAAAAAACTCGAAGTCTGGTTCGTCACCGGCAGCCAGCACCTCTACGGTGAAGAGACCTTAAAACAAGTAGCCGAACATTCCCAAACCATCGCAAAGTCCCTTAGCCAGGCCAAACAAATTCCTGTCAACGTGGTCTTCCGCCCCACCGTCAAGTCCCCGGAAGAGATCTACGCCACCTGCCAGGAAGCCAATACCACCACCAACTGTATCGGTATCATCGCCTGGATGCATACCTTCTCCCCCGCAAAGATGTGGATCGGCGGCCTGCGTACCCTCCAAAAACCGCTCGTCCACTTTCATACCCAGTTCAACAGGGATATCCCCTGGGATACTATCGATATGGACTTTATGAACCTTAACCAGAGCGCCCACGGCGACCGTGAATTCGGGTTCATGATGACCCGCATGCGCCTCGACCGTAAAGTCATCACAGGCCACTGGCAGGATCCGGAAGCCCTTGCCCAGCTCGGCGCCTGGATCCGCGCCGCCGCAGGCTGGCACGACTGGCAGGGCGCAAAATTCGCCCGCTTTGGCGACAACATGCGCTACGTAGCCGTAACCGAAGGCGACAAAGTAGAAGCAGAGATGAAATTCGGCTACTCCGTCAATACCTATGGCATCGGCGACCTCGTTAAGACCATCGGCAGCATTACCGATAAAGCCATCGACCAGCTCGTAAAAGAATACGACGACACCTATACCCTGGCCGAGTCCCTGCGAAAAGGAAAAGATCAGCACAGCTCCCTGCGCGAAGCTGCCCGTATCGAGCTGGGACTCCGCACCTTCCTCGAAGAAGGCAGCTTCAAAGGTTTTACCGATACCTTCGAAGACCTCCACGGCATGACCCAACTACCTGGCATAGCCGCCCAACGCCTCATGGGCAGCGGTTATGGCTTCGCCGGTGAAGGCGACTGGAAGACAGCAGCCCTCGTTCGCGCCATGAAAACAATGGGCAGCGGACTACCCGGCGGCAATTCCTTTATGGAAGATTATACCTATCACTTTGAACCCGGCAATAACATGGTCCTCGGCGCACATATGCTCGAGATCTGCGAATCCATCGCATCCGGCAAGCCAACCTGCGAGATCCATCCCCTGGGCATCGGCGGAAAAGCCGACCCCGTCCGGCTCGTCTTCAACTCCGCCGCCGGACCAGCCATCAATGCCTCCATCGTGGATATGGGCAACCGCTTCCGCCTCCTCGTCAACGAAGTAGAAGCCATTGCCCCAACCCATCAGCTGCCAAAGCTCCCCGTAGCCCGCGTTCTCTGGAAACCCTACCCCGATATGAAGACCGGATGCTCCGCCTGGATCCAGGCAGGCGGCGCCCATCATACGGGATATAGCCAGAACCTCACGGCCGAACATATGCGCGACTTCTCCGACATGGCCGGCATCGAATTCGCCCTCATCGGAAAAAATACAGACCTCTACCAGTTCCGGAACGAACTTCGCTGGAACGAAGCATATTATAAATAACTGTGGACAAACGATTGCTTGCATATGAATAAAAATCTCGTCTTCGCCGACTACGTTGTCTTCGTCATCTATTTCATACTCGTCGCCTCCTACGGCATCTGGATCTATCGCCGCAAACGAAAGGCCGTCACAGATACAAAAGACTTCTTCCTCGCAGAAGGCTCCCTCACCTGGTGGGCCATCGGCGCCTCCCTCATCGCCTCCAATATCTCCGCCGAACAATTCGTCGGAATGAGCGGCGAAGGCTTCTTCGCCGGCATCGCCGTCGCAGCCTATGAATGGATAGCCGCCCTTGCCCTCATCATCATCGCAGTATGGTTCATTCCGGTCTATCTGAAGAATAAGATCTATACCATGCCGCAGTTCCTCAAGACACGCTACAACGAAACAGTAGCCCTGATCATGGCCATCTTCTGGCTCCTGCTCTATGTATTCGTCAACCTGACCTCCATCCTCTATCTCGGTGCCGTCGCCATCAACGGACTCGTCGGCGGTGACAACCTCCATATTATCATGATCGGCCTGGCCATCTTCTCCCTGCTGATCACCCTCGGCGGCATGAAGGTCATCGGCTTTACCGACGTGATCCAGGTAGGCGTCCTCATCATCGGCGGCCTCGCGACTACCTACCTCGCACTCACCGTCGTTTCAGAAAGCTTCGGCCTGGGAAGCAGCGCCCTCGCAGGTTTCAACGCGCTGATGAAAGACGCCCCGGAACACTTCCGGATGATCTTCCACAAACCAACCGCCTCCACACCCCAGCTGGAGATCGATAAATACCTGGTCCTGCCCGGCATACTCATGTATGCCGCCGGCCAATGGATCGTCAACCTGAACTACTGGGGCTGCAACCAATACATTACCCAACGAGCCCTCGGCGCCAACCTCCAGACAGCCCGCACAGGCATCCTCTTCGCCGGCTTCCTCAAGCTGATGATGCCCATCATCGTTATGCTCCCCGGCATCGCAGCCTTTGTCCTCTATAAACATGGCCACCTCCAGCTCCCCGACGGCAGAAAGGATTATGCTTATTCCGCAGTCCTTGGCTTCCTGCCCTCCGGCCTGAAAGGCTTGTCCATTGCCGCCCTCACCGCAGCCATCGTGTCCTCCCTGGCCGGAAAGGTCAATAGCATCTCTACCATCTTCACCCTCGACATCTATAAAAAATACTTCAACAAAGAAGCAGACGAACAGAAAATGGTCTGGACAGGACGCCTCGCTGTTGTCATCTCTATGTTCGTAGGCATCCTCTTTACATGGAAAGATGTCCTCGGCATCGGCGGCAAAGGCGGGTTTACCTTTATCCAGCAATATACCGGCTTCATCAGCCCCGGCGTATTCGCCATGTTCATCCTCGGCATGTTCTGGAAAAGAACTACCGGCACCGCCGCCATCGCAGGCCTTATCACCGGCTTCGTTCTCTCCGTCTTCTTCAATGAATTCGCTCCGCAGGTGCTGGGACACGAGACCTTCCTCTATACCGCCTATCCCACACAGATCGTCGACAACGGGATAACGCTCACCGTCTGGCAGATCCCCTTCCTCATCTGTATGGGCCTGGCCTTTTTCTTCACCATCGTAGTAATGGTGGGACTCAGCCTGGGCGGCCCTAAGATCAATCCAAAATCCTTCGAGCTCGACAAGGAAATGTTTAAAGTAAAACCGTCTACTTTAGCCCTTATCATCATTACAATAGTAATTTTGATGGCACTCTATGTAAAGTTTTGGTAGTATATTCACAACCATAATATAAACCAACTGGGATTATGAATCGTTATCCGGGAGAATCTCGCATTCTGGTGGCAGTTGACTGCATAATTTTCGGATTCGACGGAAATGACATCAAGTTACTGCTGGTACAAAGAGGCCTGAAACCAGAAAGAGGAAAATGGAGCCTCATGGGCGGTTTCCTGCAGGAACAGGAAAGCCTGGAACAGGCTGCCAATCGTATTCTGAAACAGCTCACCGGACTCTCGGGCGTCTACATGGAACAAATGAAGGCCTTCGGCGAACCCGACCGGGACCCCGTCGAAAGAACCCTTAGCATCGCCTACTTCGCCCTGATCGACATCCATCAATACGAAAAACAGCTCAGCAACGAATACCACGCCGAATGGTTCCACGTCAAAAAAATGCCTGACCTTATCTTCGATCATAAAAAGATGGTCGACATCGCCAAAAGACAGCTCCGCTATAAAGCAGCCCTTCACCCCATCCTGTTCGAGCTGCTCCCGGCTAAATTCACCATCCCTCAGCTCCAGATCCTCTACGAAGGCATCTACGATACCACCTTCGACAATCGCAATTTCAGCCGTAAAGTCCTGTCAACCGAACTCCTCATCAAACAAAAAGAAAAAGACAAAGCCAACTCAAAAAAAGGCGCCTTCTACTATAAGCTCGACAAACGGAAATACAAAGCAAACTTCCAGGCCTTCCTGAATTTCATCCCTAACCCGGATAAGCTTTTACTCTAACCACACGTGGCATCCGTCCAACCACTTCGACTCTCGCAACTTACCGCAAGCATCTCGGAGACGCTGAAAAATGTCTTCGATCACCGTACCTTTTGGATAGTCGCAGACGTTACCAATCACACCTTCCGGCCGGATAAGAATTACCACAATTTCGACCTTGTCGAAAAAGACCCGGCCTCCAATACACTCGTCGCAAAAGTCCAGGCAAAAGCCTGGGGCAAAGGCGCTGTCAGCATCGCTGAATTCCAGACCCTCACCGGACAACGTTTTACCAACAACATCAATGTGCTCGTCAACGTCTCCGTCAACTTCCACCCCGTCTATGGCCTCCAGCTTAATGTCAACGCCATCGACAGCAATTTTACCCTCGGACTGCTGGAAGCACAGCGCCTCGCCACCCTCGCCCGGCTCGTCCGGGAAAATCCCGAATTCATTCGGAAAGTCGGGGACGACCTCATTACAAGAAATAAAGAGCTTGCCCTGAATAGAGTGATCCAAAACATAGCCGTCATTTCCTCGAAGACATCAGCCGGCTGGCAGGACTTCCGCCATACCCTCGAAAACAATCCCTTTCATTACGCCTTTACCGTCGATGACTATTTCACAGTCGTCCAGGGCGAGAACAATGCACAACAATTCCTGACCCGCCTGATCGACGTGTTCAACAGCAACAAAGAATACGATTTGGTCGTCATCATTCGCGGAGGAGGAGCCCAAACCGATTTCCTCATTTTTGACGACTATATGATCGGCAAGGCCATCGCCAAATTCCCTATCCCCATCCTCACAGGCATCGGCCACCAAAAAAATGAGACCATCGCCGACCTCATGGCCCATACCCCGACAAAAACACCGACAAAAGCCGCAGAATTCATCGTCAACCACAACCGCTCTTTCGAAGACACGATAAACAGACTCCGCCAGAACATCATCATCAAAGCCCAGCAGAAATTCTCCGCTGACTTCAAAGCCCTGGGACAAGTCAACAATACTATCGTAAATAAATCCCATAATATCCTCGCAGACCACAAAGAAAAGCTCTATACTATGAGCACATCCATCCTGACAAAACCCAGGGTGATCGTATATAATAAACTCAACGACATCGCCCGGATCCGATCAAATCTAAATACCTTTAGCTCGATCTGTATCAAGAACCAAAAAAGCTACCTTGCTCATTTTGTTTCCATGATCAGGATAGCCTCCCCCGCGAACACCTTGAAACGAGGCTTTGCTATTATTAAAACCAATGGTAAAATAACCAGCGATCCCGACGACCTGGCTATCGGCAACAACATCGAAATAATACTATCGGATAAAGAGATCACAGCTACAGTAACATCGAAAAAAGAGTATGATGGAACCGACTTTAACATATGAGGAAGCATACAAAGAATTAGCAGCTATCGCAAAAGAGATCGAATCAGAATCCGTCTCCATCGACGTGCTGGCCCAAAAGGTCCGCCGCGCATCCGAACTCATTACCTGGTGCCAGACCAAACTCCGCACCACAGAAGCCGAAGTGAACAAGATCATCACCCAAATGGATAAACAACCCTGAATATCCTGCCCTTTTGCAACTTGCCGGGAACGTTTTCGTTCGCTTCCCAACAACTCCTTCCTACGCTATCCCTACGCAAGCTGGTATTTTTTACAATTAAACCCGTAATTAGTACACCGAATCATTTGCTTTATCCGATCAGAATGGTAATTTTGACAATTATCCTCCTGAAATAAATACATTTAAATTTTTCTATATTTTTAGTTTTGAATGGTCACTAAAGTCGTGACGCGAGGGCAATTTCTATTGCCCTCTCTTTTTACACCCACCCCTCTTTTACATCCTTTTCCCCCATTTGAGGATTCTGAATAAAAACTGAAAAAACTGAATGGAAATCCAGAATTATAATATAATTCTTTAATATTACTTCTATACGAATTTAATATTACCAAATCATTACACTACAATTAATTGAATATTACCTAATAACTGATTAACAAACAGCACATACAGGGGCGGTTAGTTTTGCCGGAAATTATTAAAAAATGCTTTTGAGAAAAACGATCCCCCTTACGTTTTTTGGTCTCTCACTGCTTTCTCTTTCATATGCAGGAACGATCAGAGGAAAGATCCACGATTCAAAGACAGGCGAACCAATGACAGGCGCAACCGTAAAGCTGGCGCACACCCATTTTACCACCACAGTGCAATTAGACGGGACCTTTACCTTCCGTCACATCCCTGCAGGCAAATATGAAGTAGAAGCCAGCAGCATCGGATATCAGCCCTCCAAAGAGATGGAAGTGGTGTTAGCTTCCGACAATGACAGTAAAGACATCAGCCTCGACCTCTCTCCAACATCCACGACACTGGAAGAGGTACAGGTCACCACCGCTTCCGGCGGCTCCAATGACAACAAAGCCAGAAGACTCGAACAACGGGCCGACATCGTCCAGAACATCCTGTCCGCAAGGAATATCGAGCTGTCTCCCGACGTCACCGCCGGCAATGCCATGCAGCGTATCAGCGGCGTCAGCGTCCAGCGCGGCTCCAGCGGAGAAGCACGCTATGCCATCATCCGCGGTATGGACCAACGCTACAACAATGTATTGGTCAACGGTATCAAAATAGCCAGCCCGGATGATAAATACCGCTTCGTACCAATGGACCTCTTCCCTTCCGAATTGCTCGAAAGACTTGAAGTGATCAAGACCCTCACCCCAAACATGGAAGCAGATGCCATCGGCGGCACCATGAACCTGGTCATGAAAGATGCCCCATCCAGCTTCCTGCTGACAGCCAACGTTTCCGGCGGCTATTCCACCATCTTCTCCGACCGGCCCTTTGCTGCCTTCAACCGCTCAGGCATCAATCAAAGCTCCCCCGCAGAACGATTCGGAAACAGCTATGCCGCAACACCAGCCGACTTCCCGCTTTCTTCTCTTAAATATCATAAGATCTCGGCCCCGATCAATGAAACCGCCGGCGTCACCTTCGGAGACCGCTTCCTCCAAAAAAAGCTTGGCTTTATCATCTCCGCCGGCTACCAGAACTTCTACCGCGGGTCCAACTCGACATTCATCGTACCCGATGCCCAGCCCAATGCCGTATTGCCCACTTCCCCCAATTTCGCGGCCCATCCGCAGCAGCTCAGCATGTCCGACATCTACGACCGCCAATATTCCACACAGACCAACCGGATAGGCATCAACAATAAGATCGATTACGTCTTCAATAGCCGCAATAAGATCTCTTTGTACAACTTCTATGTCCACCAGAACGAATACCAGACAAGACATACCAATGATACCACCCTTGGGGTCAACTCATCCGGTAGCTCCTCCTTTACCATGAAATATGAGAACAGAAGCACCTGGACCATCCAGGATATTTACAATGCTACCCTCCAGGGCTTTCACCAATTGGGTGACAAAGTAAAGCTGGACTGGACCGGTTCATATTCCGACGCACAAAAAAAGGTGCCCGACCAATCCTGGAATAGCTTTGATGGCAAAGTGACCTACGACAACTCAGGAAAGCTGACCTCATCGGATTCCATCGGCGGGAGCATGACCCGGATCTGGCAGCATAACAAAGACCAGGACTGGTCAGGATATGCCAACCTTACCTATACTCCCCGCATCGCTCAAAGAAATGTTGAATTGGAACTCGGCGGTATGTACAGACACAAGACCAGGAAGGCCTATTACAATGACTATGACCTTGTCACCAACCTACCCTCCAATCAACAGGTTCACTCGCTCGATTCCATTCCCTTTATCTTCAACAAGGTTGGTGGCAATCTCGGTAGTCTGACTGCGGTCAACTATGACACCTATACCGTACATGAAAAGATTGCGGCAGGTTATATCCAGGTTAGGTTCATGCTGACTCAGGCCCTCCAGGTACTCGGTGGAGTAAGGGTTGAGAATACACAACAGGACTATACCACCGATATGCCCGCGAATTCCGATCAGGGATACGGCACTATTCATTATACGGATGTATTGCCCAGCGCTCATTTAAAGTATACCCTGAACCCTCAGCAGGCCCTGCGCCTGTCTTACTTCAAATCGATCAGCCGCCCCGGATTTGGCGAGATCGATCCTTATAGCTACCCCGGTGAGTTTTACACAGAGATCGGCAACCCCGATCTGAAACATACCCGCGCCGACAATCTCGACCTCCGGTACGAATGGTTCCCCGGCCTTGCCGACCAGGTCCTGCTCGGCGCCTTTTATAAGAAGCTGGAAAACCCCATCGAATATTTCGTTCGCACAAAAGGAGGCCCCAGCGCCCTGTTCATCCAACCCCAAAATGTTAGCTCAGCTACCAACTATGGCCTGGAAGCAGTCGTGACCAAATATTTTGGCAATTTTGGCATATCCGCCAACTATACCTACACCCATTCCAAAGTCACTACACCCAAGCTGTTCTACCACTATGTAGGCAATAGCATCCATCAGGATACCGTCTCCCAAAGCCGGCCCCTGCAGGGACAAGCCGACCATATCGGCAATATCTCAGCCCTCTATAAGAACCAAAGGATCGGCCTGGACCTCCAGCTTGCCCTGTCTTACACCGGGAACAGGATTGCACAGGTACAACCTTATTTCGAAGAGGATATCTGGCAGAAAGCATATGCCGAGCTGGACTTTTCAGGGGAAAAAAGGCTCTCAAAACGTTTTTACTTCTTCGCAAAGGTCAATAACCTGACCAATACACCCCACCAGCTGTATATCAAATTCCCGCACGCGCAGGTGGCAGAACAGCCATTACCCGTGCAGAACGGCAACAGCAATATCACCATTGTTCAAAAAGATTATTACAAGATCAGTTTCCTCGGCGGATTCAGGTTCAAATTCTAACCCACAAACAGCCTAATAAAATCATATAAAATGAAGAAGCTTAGTATACCAGCACTCATCATCCTTCTCACCGTCTCCCTGGCAGGTTGTAAAAAATGGGCCACAGATAAATCAAATATTTACCAGGCCCCGGTGGTCCCCGGCAAAACAGTAAGCGATTCCATCCCCCTCGCAGGTTCCGTTAAAGGCACCATGCTCGCCGGAAAAACCTATACGATCGATTCTGACATCGTTATCAATCCTTCCGATAGCCTGATCATCCAGGAAGGCGTCACCCTGAATTTCCGGCATGGATCAGGCATGGTAGTGCTGGGTTCCCTTTTTAGTATAGGCACAAAGGCAGCCCCCATCTACATGACCGTATTGGGCGTAAGCAAAAACAATAATCCCGGCTTATCCCTGACCCAGGATTCCGCCCACATCGGCTTATGGCGCGGCATCATCGGTGGCACCACCTGCCCTGTTATGGTTATCAAATGGACGCACATCGACTTTGCCGGCAACACAGAAGGTAATACGATATCTGCGCTGAAACAGGTCAATCAGGGCCCCACCACATCCTTCAATATCCTTTTCCAGAATTACAACGGGTATTTCATCCTCGAAGACTCCTGGGTCTATGGCGGCACAGATGACTGCATCCGCATCTCCAGCGGCAAAGTGCATGTCTTCAGAAACACCTTCGAAAAATGCGGCGGCGCCGGCGGAGACTGCGTAAATATGAAGGGAGGAACAACAGGTACAGTCGCATACAACTTCTTCATTGGCACCGCATACAATGGTCAGAAAGTTTCCAATAAAGGACAGGGCGCAGGCGCGCCACAGGCGAACGTGGTCATGTACAACAGCACCTTCGTCAACTGCGGAGCCCAGGTCACACCCGGCCAGCGCGGATCTACCATCGATTACGAACAGGGTGCTGCAGGCGCATTTTTCAATAATGTCGCCGTCAATTGTGCAGTCGGTTACAGAGTAGTGAACAACCCCGCCGCAGATACCACACACCTGACTTACGGGTATAACTATCAATACGCAGATTCCCTCGACGTAGCCGAACAGTTCTTTACCTGGGGCCCCGTTTGTACCATCCCGCAGTCTACCGATCTGCCATTGCCGTCTTCTTATCTTCCCGCTAATTTTAATTATGAAAGCCCGCAGCCTGCCTTTGATCATGCCAATGCAGCTTACGACGGAACCCCGGCCATACAAAAGATCAGCCCCCTCTTCGTCAATTTCCCACTGCCTGCCAATGACCATGGTTATTTCCCCTGGCAGAACAATACCATCGGAAGCTTTGACTTTCATTTACAACCCAACTCCCCCCTCATCGGGAAAGGGACTACCACCGCCGTTCAACCCATGACGGTAGTCCCCCTCGACCCGATCTACGGCGCTACAGAAGTTACACTTCCCGGAGCCGACCTCGGCTGTTACCAATCCAATGGGAAAGGCAATCAGCATTAAAATAGAGGACCAACATTAAATAGACGAGCCCCTGCCAGTTGGCGGGGGCTCTTTTTTATCGTACTTCCCATCTTCATTTTATCCCTTACTGTTTCAGCACCCGGATCGTCTGGTTCGTCTGCGCCCCCTGCACATGCAGCAAGTATACTCCCGCTGCCATCCCCCCGGGATACAGATTGACAAAATTATTTCCCTTCTGCGTGGTATAATTCTGACGCAAACATACCTTACCCGTCTGATCAAAAAGGGACAATACCAGCTTTTCCGATGCCATAGCCGGTATCACAACCCCCAGCTGATCGTGAAAAGGATTACTATATACTTTTATCGCCGCCCCTGCGGCTCCACTCGTCACCTGTATTATCTTACTAAAAGCAGAGCTCCCATCAAGATCTACCATCTTCAAGCGATAAAACCCCCTCCCGCTCAACGGAGACTTATCCGTAAAAGTATAATCCCTCGGTAGCACACCATTCCCCGCTGCCGCCACCCGCCCTATCGCCAGGAATGTCTTCCCGTCCGCACTTCGCTGCACTTCCGTATACTTACTGTTCTGCTCCTGCGCCGTCTCCCATTGCAGCGCCACAGTTTGATCCGGCTGCTGCAAAGCATGGAAATCCACCAGTGTCACCGGAAGATTGATCGAATTTCCCACCAGGCTGAGATTATCAAAATAAGCCTGTATCGAACTACTGGAATTTTCGTGCTGCGCAGTCAATGTGATCCGCACATAAGTCACAAGATCCGTGGCCGCCACATCCTGAAAATTATTAACATGTATCCAGCCCGTAGGACCTGAGCCCGTCGGCGTAAGTGAATAGTTGAAAATATACAGATCATCATCTGTCACATTCCTGTATTCTATCATTATCGCCACAGTATCATATTGCGTCGCAAAAATTCCACCCCCAGCTATATCACCGTCGAACGTATACCTGATATCCTGCCCGGTAAAACCAGACACCGGAATATCCTGCGTTAATGTTCGGGTATCCCCAAGTGCAGAATTGACTCCTGCATTAAAGAACTGATTCCCATTTGAAGCACGCATCGGAGGTCCAAAAGGCTGCGGATAAGTGCCGGTATTGGTCAGAAACCATACCCCGCCATCCGTACCACTGGCATCTCCAAAGGTTGTTGCTCCGCCTCCCCCATCGATCCACTTTTTCCCCGCTCCCACAACAGCCGCATCTTCCGCATCCCCATTCACAATAATATTCGTCCCCAGCGTCTGCGCACATAGTCCCTGCCCCAGCAAACATCCCATCATCATAAGGACAAAAGCCTTCCCACTCTTACTAATCCAATAGTAAAGATTGACCATAAACTAAAACTTGAAAATTAAGAAAGGTGGGCAGGACTATCAGTTGCACAGGGTCACCGGCCCGGCGCCAGTACCATAATGTTAAGAAACATATAGGAAAAAACCCCTAATTAGATATACACAGGCCGTGTATAAATCTCAAGGCCTTATATGATATGCCTTCGGCTGCACAAAAGCCCGTATCCCCTGGTAAGATAAGGTCATCCCCAGCCCGGAGTGCTTCCTCCCCGACCAGGGCAGACCCGCACTCACCCGATCACAGCAATTCCAATATACCGTCCCCGTATCCAGCTGCCTCATCACCCCCTCCGCACGCTCATAGCTCTTTGAATAGACTGCCGCCGTCAAACCATATTCCGTATCCCCCATCAGCTCCACCGCCTCCGCATCGTCCTTCACCCGCTGAATACCTACCACCGGCCCAAAAGACTCCTCCTTCATCAGCTTCATCCCATGATTGACATCCACCAGCACCGCCGGCTCCATAAAATACCCCTTCTCCCCAACCCGGCGGCCGCCATATAATAATTTCGCCCCCTTTCCCACCGCATCCGCTATCTGTTCCTGCAAAAAATCCAGCTGACCGGGCCGGCTCAACGGCCCTATCTCTGTCGCCGCATCGGTAGGATCCCCAACCGTCATCTTACCCGCCTGCTCCGTATACGCCTTTACAAACCGGTCATAGACCTTTTCCTGTACATAGATCCTTTCCACCGCACAACAGCTCTGACCGTTATTATACACTACCCCCTCCAGGGCAGCAGCTGCCACCTGGTCAATGTCCTCGATATCATCCATCACATACAACGGGTCCTTCCCCCCTAATTCAAGCTGACAAGGCACCAGCTTCGAAGCGACCTTCTCGGCGATCAGCCGCCCCGTCCGGTAGCTGCCCGTAAAAAAGTATCCATCCAGCGGCAGCTGTAACAGCCATTCCCCCGCCTTTCCTGTCCCCGCCACCAGCTGAAATACATTCTCAGGTACCCCAGCCCGGTATAACAGACGCTGTATATGCACACCCGTCAGCGTCGAATATTCAGATGGTTTATAAAAAACCCCGTTTCCCCCTATCAGCGCCGGAATAAATACATTGACGCCAACAAGATAGGGGTAGTTCCAGGCCGAAATATTCGCAATGATGCCCAGCGGTTCATAGCTTATCTTTTCACGCGTAGCTCCTTCCGTTATCACCCACTCCTCCTCCAGCCAGCGCTTCGAATGATCCAGGAACCACCGGATCCTGGCCCTTGCCCCGTTCAGTTCATTATAAGATTGCTGCAAAGGTTTCCCCGTCTCAGCCGTCAGCGTCTCAGCCAACACCTTCTTTTCCGCTTCCAATGACTCACAGAACCGCTCTATCGCCGCCAGCCTCTCCTCCACAGGTCTCGCAGCCCAAACCCGCCACCCTGCCTTGAGCAAATCAAACTTCTGCTTTACCGAATTTTCCGTATCCTCTGTTATTTCATCTATGATTTCTTCCGTAGCCGGATTAACGATCTGCATATTATTTTTTTATAGCATTAATAAATTCATCCCGGATCGCCCGGTACAAAAAACCATCCGCAAACCCATTGACATACATCCGCTCCGGATGCCATTGCACCGCCAGCAAAAAAGGCCTGCCATCCGGTTCCGCCCATTCAATACCCTCTATCGTCCCATCCTCTGCCCGACAGTTAATTTTCAGCCCCTCACCCAATTGACCGATCGCCTGATGATGCGCACTGTTGACCATACCCCCATCCTTACCCGCTATCCCCCGTAACAGGCTCCCCGGTAGCACCGACACCTCATGCACCTTATCCACTCCTCCCACACCCTCATGCACTTCATCGCCCTTTACTCCAAGATCCTGTATCAACGTACCATTCAGACTTACATTGATCAATTGCAACCCCCGGCATACCCCCAGCACCGGCAACCCCATCTCCCAGGCAAGCTGCAACGTCGCCTGTTCGAACAGGTCCCGCTCCGTTTGCCATCCATCCGCCGGAGCCTTCACATACTCCATCGCTCCATCATACAGCTCCGGATCGATATCCACACCACCCGACAATACCAGCCCATCACATTCCTGCATTTCATGCAGATTAGCCAGCTCCGCATCCAGTCGGATAACCTCGATGTCTTCATCTGCCTTTATCCACTTCACATAATTCTCATGCTTCCATTCAGTCCCGGTGTATGTCAACCCTATCCTCATAACCCCTCCCGATATAATTTTAAGAAATCCTCCCTGCTCACCGGCTTCGGATTGTTCGGATGCGCAAAATCCGCAAACGCCAGATCAGCCAGCGTCTCCAAATGCTCCTCCCGAACACCCACATCCCTCAACCGCACAGGCAGATTCAATTCCTTATTCAACGCAAACAATCGCTCTACCACAGCCTCCCCATTTTCCTCCTTCAACTCCATCGTCCTGGCGATCTTCCTGAACTTCCCCTCAAAACCAGCAATATTGAATCGCATCCCATAAGGAAGATTCACCGCATTGGCCAACCCATGATGCGTGTCCAGCAAAGAGCTCATCGGATGCGCCAGCGAATGCACCACCCCCAGTCCCTTCTGAAAGGCTACCGCCCCCATCAGGGAGGCAATCATCATCTTACTCCTCGACTCAAGATCAGGCTTCTGCACCGCCTGCACAATAGACTGCGTTATAAGATCGATCCCTTCCAACGCTATACCTTCACACATTGGATGCACCATCTTCGCAATATAAGCCTCCATGTTATGCGTCAGCGCATCCATCCCCGTAGCCGCCGTCACAAAGGCAGGCAGATCCATCGTCAGTAATGGATCGGCATATACGATCTTCGCCAACAGCTTCGGCGAGAATAATATCCGCTTCCGGTGCGTATCGTCCTCTGAAATAATAGCGCTCCGCCCCACCTCGCTGCCCGTACCACTCGTAGTAGGAACCGTAATAAAATATGGCACCTCTTCCGTTACATATACATCACCGCCAATAAGATCATCATAGTCAAAAAGATCCCGATGATGATGGATCCGTAGAACAACAGCCCGCGCCACATCCATAGCCGCCCCACCCCCAATGCCGATAATACTGTCCCGTCCGCCGGCAACAAAGGCGTCTCCACCCTTCTCCACATCCGACTTCACCGGGTTCTTATGAATATCGGAAAAGACCTCTGCCGAAATGCCACGGGCCTCGAGACTTTTTTTGATCTCGTGGAAAAAGCCCAGCTGCGCCACCACCGGGTCCGTTACCAACAAAGGCCGGCTCAGCCCTGCAGCAGCCAAATGATCCGGCAGCTCCCGGATAACCCCTGCACCAAATCGTATTGTTGTCGGAAAATTGTACTGTCTTATTACATTGAAGTCTGTCATATGATTTCGAAATATCTTTTTAATTCCCAATCTGTTACCACCTGCGCAAATTGTCGCCACTCCCATTCCCGGGTCCTCGCAAAATGATCCACAAAAGCCTCCCCAAACAATTCGTTAGCCAACGCAGAGCCCTTCATCGCCTGTGTCGCCTCCCACAGGTTACGCGGCAACACACCGGCAGCCTTGTCGGCATAGCCGCTGCCGGAAGTGGCCGGTGTTGTCAGCTTTAGCCCTTTTCTCACCCCATAAAGCCCCGTAGCCAGACAAGCCGCCATCGCTAAGTAAGGATTGGAATCAGATCCCACTACCCGCGTCTCCAGCCGCGTCGAGCTGGCCCCACCCGGCAATGCCCGCAATGCCGTGGTCCGGTTGTCGACAGCCCAGGTCAGCGTCGTCGGAGCCCAGGCCCCTTCCACAAGCCTCTTGTAGCTGTTTACCGTTGGCGCATACATCGGCAGCACATAAGGCAGACAATGCAGCTGCCCGGCAATATAACTTTCCATCAACGGACTAATGCCCGTAGAGTTTTCCCCGTCATAAAATAAATTGCGGCTGCCATCAGCCGCCCACAAGCTCTGGTGCACATGCCCGCTGCAACCCGGCAAGGTCTCGCTCACCTTTGCCATAAAGGTCGGGAGAATGCCATGACGGGAGGCTATTTCCTTTACCGCAGTTTTAAACAGCACAGCCCGATCCGCCGCCTCCAGCACATCCGAATATAATATAGCCGCCTCATAAACACCCGGCCCCGTTTCCGTATGTAATCCCTCCAATGGCACCCCGAATTGTTTCAGGTTGTCAAACAAGGCATGAAAATAATCACTGCCCTGCGAAGCCCGCAGGATCGAATAACCGAACATCCCCTGGGATATAGGCTTCAGCTCCTTGAAAGATCGCACGCTTTCTCCTTCTGTCAAAGCCTTGAAATTGAACCACTCGAATTCCTGTGAGAAAAAAGCTGAATATCCCAGCTCCGTCGCCTGCCCGGTCACCTTCTTTAATAAGCTCCTCGGACAGACCGGCCCCCCCGCAAGATCCGCCAGGAAGAACGGCAACCCTCCCTCCCAGGGTACCCGCCTCATCGTTCCCGTATCCACCACCGCTATCACATCCGGATAGCCCGTGTGCCAACCGGTAAAAGTCCCATTGTCATAAGCCTGATCCTCCGTATCCCACCCGAACACCACATCGCAAAAGCCAAACCCCTTTTCAGCAATGGCCCTGAACTTATCAAAGCTCATCACCTTGCCACGCAACACGCCATCGATATCCGTTATAGCCAGCTTGACCTTTTCAGTTTTCGCAGCCGCAAGTTTGTCCAGCAGCTCAGGTAGCGATTGATTGTTCTGCATCAATGGTAGGTTTTACAAAAAAATGAAACCAAACCTACATCAAAATGCCCATTAGACAAACAATGCCGGTTGGCCACGCAAAAAGCTTAATATTGAACCGATGTCGTGCTAGGTTCTGTTTCGCCTTTGAAAAGACGTTAATTTAAACAAAATATAGCTCAGCGCAAGAAGCAAAAAATATATCCCGGATAATTTAATATTCAATGTGATCATGGCCACAAGACACATCGCCCCAAGCACCAGCGCCACTATCGGGAAGACAGGATAAAAAGGTACCCGGAAAGGCCGTTCCAGCTCCGGCTCCTTCCTGCGCAACACAAGCACCGTGATCATCGACAGCACATACAAGGTCAGCGCTCCAAAACAGGATATCGTAATGATCTCTCCCGTCCTGCCCGACAACAGGGCGATAATGCCAACCACCATATTTACCAGCAACGCATTCACCGGCGTCTGTCTGCGGACATTCACCCGACCCAGCGCGGCCGGCAGATATCGCACCCGGCCAAACTCCAGCGTCGCCCGGCTCGCCGCCAGGATGATCCCGTGAAAAGAAGCTACCAGCCCCATCAACCCTATCGTGATCAGCAAATGATAGATCAAACCTTCCGTACCCGTGATCTTCGACAAAGCCATCGGCAACGGCGAATCCGAAGCGGCAGCCCCCGGCGATGGATACACGACGGCTTCCCAGCCCGCCACTCCCACAGAGGAAAGGAATACCAGCACACAGAGCACTATCAATGTAGCCAAAGCAGATCCAAAGCCCAATAATATGTTGCGCTGCGGTCGCACCGTCTCCTCCGCCACATTCGCCACGCCTTCAAGACCCAGAAAAAACCATATCGCAAAAGGCACCGCCGCCCAGACCCCCTTCCACCCAAAGGGAAAAGCATGCAACGCTACATTCTTCCACTCGAAATGCGGAAAACAAACACCGGAGAATAACAGCAGCTCAAAGACCGCCAGCACCGTCACGACCAGCTCAAATCCGGCAGCTGCCTTTACCCCATAGACATTTAAAGCCGTAAAGACCAGGTAAGCCACTATGGCAATCGTCGTCACCGGCACCTGCGGTAAAAAGATATGAAAATAGGCTCCGATAGCAGCAGCAATAGCCGGCGGCGCAAAAAGGAACTCTATCAGCTGCGCCGCCCCCGCAATAAAACCCAGATCACGGCCAAGCCCCCGGGTCGCATAGTCAAAGACACCCCCCGCCCGGGGAATAGCACAGGCCAGCTCCGTATAAGAAAAAGTGAATGTAATGTATAGCACGATCACCGCAGCCGTGGCTATCGCCAATCCCGCCGTCCCCCCTTCCGCTAATCCCAGATTCCAGCCAAAATACATTCCCGAAATGACATAACCCACCCCCAAACCCCACAACATCCATGGCCCCAGCGTACGCGATAAACCAGAAGAAGCAGTTGACATATTTTTTATCGGTTTCCTCTCAAGATAAAGAATATTCAGTCGCATTCCCCCACCCTTTAGAATTGAAAATTCCCGCTTGGGTCACAAACAAACCTTGCCTTGCATGAATTCACTTGATTTTTTTGTCTCATATGATACCATTCAATAGTCTTTCACTGTCGCCATAACCAGCACACAAGGGCCGGCTTCGCGTAATGCGAGCCGGCCTGCTTTTTTTTTGCAACTACCCACAAACATTCATGCAAAAAAAAAGCAGGTGGTAGAAACCACCTGCGAGTCACATGAGAAAACTTTCTAAGGACAACTCTTTTGAAGTCCGGGGAAGTTGCCCGTTAGAGTAATGCATTAACCCCGGAATAAGTTAATATGTAACGGAAAGGTAAAAACAATATTTCGCAGCGGATAGATAAACTGACTCAAACGGGAAATTTCAAGGCTCAATGGTTCATATGGCAGTATGAACGCCACCCCCGCCACCCCTCTTCCACCCTCGATCTCCCTACCAAATAACAAGACTATGAAGCCGGCAACCATTTATATTTTCCATTTACAATAAATTAACTTTTCTATCACAGGGCAAATGAACAACTTGCCGTTATTCCAATCTACTACACCAACGACTGAACATTTTCCCAAACGCTAAAAATGAATCAGCGCAGGCGCCCATGGCCTGGCCCTACACTGCTATGACTAGTCAACAAGCCTTGAACGACAGAATGGTTAAATTGATCGGCATCCCTGCCCTGGGGCTGTTGATCCCGAATCTATCCGGACTCATCAGCAATCGCCTTTACTCATTATCTGAATTAGTCGCCTGCTATCTCTTCTTTATTACAGTCGCATTTTTGGCCTGGGAAGGCAACGTCCGCCTCATGTATTTTATCCGTGCCCGTTATCCCTGGACAAAAAAATCCTATTACAAGATCATTATCTCGCTGTTTTTTGCCAACATCGTCTACTCCGGGCTCGTTTCCTCCGTCCTGCTCAAGCTCTGGTTTTACTGCTCGCACGAAACCAGGTCAGGCAACGAAGCCATCGTCAGTACCGTGCTCATCATTATCATCGCGGCCTGCTTCATCACCAATATCTACGAGATCCTTTTCCTCAACCGGGAAAAAGAAGTCACCGAGTCCAGGGTCGAACAGCTCAATGTCGCCAAGGCACAAGCCGAACTGGAAGCATTGAAGAACCAGATCGACCCTCACTTTATCTTCAATTCCCTCAATACCCTCTCCTTCCTTATAACCCGCGACCCAAAAAATGCCCGCTTGTACAACGATACCCTGGCACAGGTCTACCGGTATATCCTCAGCAATAAAGAGAGAGACCTGGTCCTGCTTCGCGAGGAAACAGAGTTCATCAGCAATTATTTCTACCTCCTGAAAATACGCTTTGCCGACGCCATCAGCATGACCATCGAGATTACCGATCTCTCCGCCGAAAACTACCTCATCCCGCCGATCTCCCTGCAAGCCCTGGTAGAAAATGCGATTAAGCACAATGAATTCAGCGAGAAAAAACCACTCGCCATCAACGTATCTATTCATTCTGATTATGTCATCGTAAAGAATGTGCTCAACCGTAGGAACGGTACAGCCCCCGGTTCCAGAATAGGGCTAAGCAACCTCGACAACCGGTATAAATTATTGACAAAAAGGAACATCGTAGTAGAAAATAATTTCGAATCGTTCACCGTAAGACTACCGATAATAAGATTTTAAACACCGATAGCAAGATACGGGTTCATAGATTTTAAAAAATATGCAACATTTGCCGTCCATTTCCCGTCATATAGTAAAACTGTATAAGCGGTAATAAAAAACTGGTAATGATAACTAATTTTGAACTACAAAACATAGCCACATGAAAGTCCTCATCGTAGAAGATGAACGCCCTGCTTCCGAAAATCTTGTGGAAGAATTACAGGCCATCGACGACAACATCAGCGTAGTGGCGGGCTGCAACAGCGTTGACGAAACAGTCCGCTGGCTCAGCAGAAACCCCCAGCCGGATCTCATACTAATGGATATCCAATTATCAGATGGACTCTCCTTCAATATCTTTAAAGCATGTGAGATCACCTGCCCCGTGATCTTTACAACTGCCTATGATAAATATCTTTCCCAGGCATTCGAATACAGTAGCATAGATTACCTGCTAAAACCTATTAGCCAGGACAAGCTCAGACATGCCATTCGGAAATATAAAAACCTCAAAAGCCACTTCACCAGCAACGGGAACAATCACAACTCCCTGCTCCCCGACTATCTCAGCAACCACGATCGCAAACGCTCGCGCATCCTCGTCCGCAAAGGCGTAGAGTTCCAGACGGTCCGCATCGAAGACGCCGGTTATTTCTTTACCGAACACAAACTCATTTTTTTGGTAGACAAAGAGAACAGAAAGTATATGGCGGAAAAAAGCAATCTCAGCGAACTCGAAGAAGAACTGGACAAAAACATCTTTTACCGCGCCAACCGCAAATACATCATCAACGCTAATTATATCAAACGCTTCAAACCACTGGAAAGAAGTAAGATCAGTGTCGAGCTCACCCTGCCCGTAAACGAAGAGATCATCATCAGCCAGGAAAATTCGGCCTCCTTTAAAAAGTGGATCGGCGAGTCCTAACAAACCCACAACCAACCCACAACAACCCACATCGCAGGCGTCATCGCTTGCGCACTACCCACTTACCACCACAAACCCGCCCCAACACGGCGCATCACAACTCTTATCACCTCGCCCCAATAACCCGCCCCCACCGCGGCCTGAGACGCCGGCATACCTCGCAAGGCGCCTTGCATGGTTAACTCCACCATCTCACCCCAAAACAATGATAATGCACAGCGCCGGCGAGGATTATGCCGCGCGGCTAATAGCCTCTAAAGATTCCCCCGTAAGTCTCTGGTAAAATAAAGTCTGGTCGCCCCGTACCGATGGCTGCGCCATCTAACAGGGCCTATAGAACTTCGGCGGAGCGTCGTTCCTCGCTCCTTCTCGTTCGTAACCTTCGTTTCACTCGGTTATGCCCGAAGGCCGGCAAGTCCCAAAAAGGACCAATCCGTAGCGGGCCTCCGGGCGTGTCAAAGGGGTCGGGGGGCGATCCCGCTAAAAATGTAGTAAGAACGAGCTGCCGACCCCTTCGACAGACTGCACCTGTATATTCCCCCTATGCAACAACATGATCTGCTTACACAGCGAAAGCCCAATCCCACTCCCCGTCTTCTTCGTACTAAAAAAAGGAATAAATATATTATCCATCACTTCCGGCGACATCCCCATCCCATTATCCCCCACTTTTATAACAACACGATTATTACTTCCCGTATACGCCGCCAGCGTGATCAACGGCTCCACACTACTCTTCACCGCATCAATAGCATTCACCACCAGGTTGATCAACACCTGCTCGATCAAATTGGTATCCACATCCAACATCATATCCGTGTCAGTAAGCAAAATATCCATCTCGATATTCTTCTGCTCCAGCGTCGGCTCCATCAGCACATGCAGCGTCTCAAACAAATCCCGCGCATACACCCGCTTCAGATTCAACGTAGTGATCTTGTTCAAATTCCGATATGTCTCCGCAAACTTCAACAACCCCTCACTCCGCCGCCGTATCGTACTAATACCAAGCTCAAGGTCTTCCAGCGCCCCAGGCTGCCCATCCAGCAAACGAGCCGACTCCTGCAACCGATGCAACATCGTCTCCGCCAAAGAAGAAATAGGAGCCACCGAGTTCATGATCTCATGCGTCATCACGCTCAGCAGCTTCTGCCAGGCCTTAGCCTCCGTCTCATCCAACGCCTCATTCACATCCTGGAAAGCGATCAGCTTATAAACCCGCCCATCCGTCTGGAAAGCCGTAGCCGCCATCAGCGTCTTGAACACATTCTTATCCTTTGTCAAAGAAATGATCTTGCTCTCCCCCGGCCGCAGATTTAAGATCTCCTGGTACAGGGCCGCATCCCGCCTCTCCAGTGACGCTATCGTCTTCAGATAAGGCACCCCCAGCATGTTCTTAAAAGACTCATTCATCCACCCGATATCCCCACTCTTATGCTCATAGCTGAGAATACCCGTGTTCACCAGTTCCAGTATCTTCTGCACATACTGGAACTGCGTCTCCTTCTCCCGGCTGATCAGCTTGAAGGTCGAATTGATCTCGTTGAAGCCCTGACGCAAGGATTGCAGCTCCAGCGGAGCCTCCTTTACATCAAAGTAACGGGAGAAATCCCTGTAATGGATCGACTCCACGAACTGCTCCACCTCCTGTTGCGCCTTCCGATGAAAATTGTAAAAGTCCACCAGCTGGAAAATGATCAGCAGGATCAGGGCTATAAATTCTATTCCATAACGCCCCTTCACCAATAAAAAAGAGGCGCAGGACAACGTCAGGAACATGAATAATACCCTTATCAGGATTCTCTCCTGGTAGCGTTTGAATACCATAATTAAATGTCGTATTTGCTCAGTCTCCGGTAAAGAGCCGTCCGGGTCAATCCCAATTCCTTCGCAGCTTTAGATATATTGCCGTTATGCTTCTCGATGACCTTCAGAATAGCATTTTTCTCGATTGTGCTGAGCTTCAGCTCCTGCGGCTCGTCCGCCTGCGGAGCTACCGTCTCTATCGGGGAAAAGATCAGATCCTTCGCCTGAAGCACATCCCCCTCCGCCATGATGACGGCCCTTTCTATCGTGTACTGCAGCTCCCGGACATTCCCCGGATAATGATAGGATTTGAGCTTCTCTATAGACTTGGCATCAAAGTCATGCTGCGGCTTCATATACTTGTTCGTATAGATCCGGTCAAAATGCCGCGCCAGCAGGATAATATCATCCTCCCGTTTGCGCAGCGGCGGTACCATGATCTCCACCGTATTGATCCGGTAGATCAGATCCTTCCGGAACTTGCTCTCATTGGCCAGCTCCGTCAACGGCACATTCGTCGCACAGATAAGCCGGATATCGATAGGCATCGACTGATTCGATCCCAATCGCGTTACCTGCCGGTTCTGCAGCACCGACAACAGCTTCGCCTGTTGATGTAAGGAGATGTTCCCGATCTCATCCAGGAACAACGTTCCCCCATTGCCAGACTCAAACCGGCCAACCCGATCCTCACGGGCATCGGTAAAGGCCCCCTTCTTATGACCAAACAGCTCGCTTTCGAATAAGGTCTCCGTCAAAGCACCCACATCCACCTTTATATAAGGCTTCTCAGCCCTTAATGAATGCTGATGTATCGCCTTGGCGATCAGGTCCTTTCCGGTACCATTCTCCCCCAGGATCAGAATATTCGCATCCGTGGGAGCGATCTTCTCGACCTTGAAAAATATGTCCCGCATGATCTCCGACTCCCCCAGCAATTCGGATCCTATCACCGAATCCGATGCATCATCCTTGCCACTCCCACTGCGCTTCGGATCATTTTTCTTCAATGAATCCTTTATCGTCGCGATCAGCCGCTCATTATGCCAGGGCTTGACAACAAAGTCAGCAGCCCCCTCCTTCAACGACCGCACCGCCAGGTCGATATCCCCATAAGCAGTGATCATAATGACCGCCGCAGTCGACCCGAACTCCTTTATCTTCCGAAGCCAGAACAACCCCTCATTCCCCGTATTGATACTGCTGTTGAAGTTCATATCCAGCAGGATAAGGTCAAAGGTCCGCTTGGAAAGGATCGAACGCAGATTCTCAGGGTTCTTTTCCGTTACAACATCCGCAGCTTCGGTCTTTAATAACAACCGAACAGCAGTCAGAACATCCGGGTCATCATCTACCGCCAGTATAGAGGCATTTTTCAAATTCATAAATAAAATTAGTTAACAGATTATGGAGCCAAAAATTTTTCGCATCATTCGTGCAACATAACCTTACTACAAGTATACCTTAATTGTAAATGTATGGCAATTAATTTTTTATATAATTCCGGCCCGAAAGCCGACTGTATCAAAAACGGACAGTTCTTGTATCAAAAATGAACTATGAACAGGCTAGACCGCCGCTAACGAATTGTAAATCATTGGTGTTGTATTCTGGCATGTGTTTGATAGATTACCGATTGGAATTTTCTCATGTGTATACCTCCTGGTATTTTTATACTGGGTGGTTTTTTTAAAATTGCGGCAAAAAATAATCTGAAATGTAATTTTTAGCCGCAATATATCAAATGACGGTACACTCGGCCTTTGGGCCTCGTGTACTAACTGGACTCCGTCCAGTTTTTAATCGGTAAATCAAAATATAATTCTCTTTATGGTTGACATTGTACGAAAGAAAAAAACGTGGACAACAAAACGCATCCTGACCATTATCGGCATACTGGCCCTGGCTTCCCTTATTACCGGAGCTGTTTTATTTACCTCTGGCAAATCGAAATTAAATGTTGACCTTGAACGCATTACAGTAAGTGAGGTCACAAAAGCCCCCTTTCAGGAATCCATCCCCCAGAACGGAACCGTAATGCCCCTGACAACTATTTACCTGGTCACCCAGGATGGTGGACGGGTCGAACAAAAATACGTAGAGGACGGCGCCATCCTCAAAGCCGGAGACCCCATCCTCAAAATGGGCAATACCGAGCTTGAAATGACCCTGGCCAACAATACCACCTCGGTCTCGACCATGCTTGCCAATATGCAGCTTTCCAAGGTCACTGCCCAGCAGAACACCGTCAACAAGCTCAATAACATGGCGGACGTCGAAAGTTTGTTCAATGAGGCGGAACGCGTCTACAACCTCGACAAAAAGCTCTATGCCCAGAAAGTCATAGGCTCCCAGGAATGGACGACAGCACAGAACAATTATAATTACCTGCTCCGGAAAAAGGCGCTGACCGCAGAGATCCTCAAACAGGATACCCTCTCCCGCGAACAGCAGGAGACACAGGATAGACAATCCCTCGCAGGCGCCCAGCAGACCCTCGCCATCCTGAAAAGCAGGGTCAACGACCTGGTCCTTCGGGCACCGAGAGACGGCCAGCTGACCTCCCTCGACGCTGAGATCGGCCAGTCCAAGACACCCGGCGCATCCCTGGGACAACTGGACGTACTCGATGGCTTTAAGGTCCGCCTCTCCGACGTGGACGAACATTATATCAACCGCGTCTTTACCGGTCAGACCGGCACCTTTGCCTTTAACGATACCACTTATAAGCTGAAGATCATAAAAGTCTATACCCAGGTGACCAACGGCCGGTTTATGGTAGACATGAACTTCGTTGGAAAAGTACCCAAAGGCATCCGCAAAGGCCAGACCCTGCAGATCACCCTGGCCCTCAGCGACGAGACCACCGCCATCCTGCTGCCTAAAGGCGGATTTTACCAGCAGACCGGTGGCAACTGGATCTTCAAGGTCAGCGAAGACGGAAAGACTGCCTATCGGGTTGATATCCAGCTGAACCGTCAAAGTACGGACTATTACGAAGTAATTTCCGGTTTAAAACCCGGAGATAAGGTCATAACTTCCAGTTACGAGACTTATGGTAATATCCAGGAATTGGTTTTGAAAAAGTAACCCTTATTTGTAACATCCGGCTGCCAGCCGTCGTCCATAACAAAAACAAATCGTATGCGACTGAAATTACTGTACACCCTGAGCCTCTTACTTTGCCTGAGCACCTTCGCGTCATCCAACGAGCGCGCCGGGCACTGTAGCCCCATTTGCACAGGAATAAAGGCGGATACCGGCAAGGCGACAGCGGAAGCAAGTAAAAAGATCTTTCCGGTCACACCACTTGCAACATCTTTACCAATTCTTAGACTTTTATCTATATAAACACACACTCTATATACACACATCACCTAAACAGCTTATATTATGATCAAGATCAGTGAACTCCAAAAAACTTACCGCACGGAAGAAGTGGAAACTATCGCACTGAACAGGCTCAGCTTTGAGGTAAAAGAAGGCGAATTTGTCTCCGTCATGGGACCCTCTGGCTGCGGCAAATCCACCCTCCTGAATATCCTCGGTCTGCTGGATGATCCCGATGGCGGAAGCTTTCTGTTCAATGGTACCGAAGTGGCTCACTTTAACGAACGCAAACGCGCCGACCTCCGTAAAAGAAATATCGGTTTCGTATTCCAGAGCTTCAACCTGATCGATGAGCTGACCGTATTCGAAAACGTAGAGCTTCCCCTCATCTACCTCGGTGTAAAAGGACCGGAAAGAAAACAACGCGTGGAAGTCGTATTGGATAAAATGCAGATCATGCACCGCCGTAACCACTACCCACAGCAACTCTCGGGTGGTCAGCAACAGCGTGTCGCAGTTGCCCGCGCCGTCGTCAATAACCCCAAGCTCATCCTCGCCGATGAACCTACCGGTAACCTCGACTCCTCCAACGGTAACGAAGTAATGCAGCTCCTGACAGACCTCAACGAACAGGGCACCACCATCATAATGGTTACCCACTCCGAACATGACTCCCGCTATAGCCATCGCATCATCCGCATGCTGGACGGTCAGACCGTAACGGAGAATATTCTGGTCTAAGGAACCACAGGTTACGGATGGAGATCTTAAATTCTATAACTGGCCAGCAATGACCGAATAAATTTGCTATGCTTAAAAATTACCTCAAGATCGCTTTCCGTAACCTGACCAAATACAAATTCATCTCGTTCATCAACCTATTCGGGCTTACCGTCGGACTCACCTGCTGCCTGCTCATTCTTACCTATATCCTCAATGAGACCAGCTACGATAGATACAACAGCAAGGCCGAGCGCATCTGGCGCGTAACCCGCAGCTTCAACAATAAGGAGGGCATTGTTTCCCTTCACCTGGGATCAGTCGCTCCACCCTTTGGACCACTGCTCCGGAACGACTTCCCGGACATCGAAAAGATCACCCGCATCCTGGGCATCGGCAACCTGCCCATGCGCTATGAAGAGAAGATCTTCACCGAGAAAAATGTTTGCTACGCCGACAATAACCTGTTCAGCGTCTTTGACGTTCCTCTCCTGGAAGGAGATCGTCACAATGCCCTGGCCGATCCCTATTCTGTCATCATCACGCCAGAGATCGCCCACAAATATTTTGGCAATACCGACCCGATCAACAAAGTCATCCGACTCGACAACCAGTACAACTTTAAGGTCACCGGTATCTTCCAGCCCCTGCCTTCCAACGCCCATTTCCACACGCAGATCATGCTTTCCTTCAATACGCTGAAAGATTCTGCCATCTATGGGGAAAAAAATCTCATGACCAATTGGGGTAACAATGCCTTTTTTACCTATTTGCTCCTGCCAAAAAATTACCCGGCCCATAACCTGGAAGCCCAATTCCCGGCCTTTATCGACAGGCATATGCCCGGCAATAAAAAAGACCCGGCTAACGCGCCTTCCAAATACACCCGGCTTTACCTGCAACGACTCACCGACATTCACCTCCACTCCCATCTGGACGACGAGTTGGAAGAGAACGGGGATATCACCCGCGTCTATATCTTTGGAGCCATCGCACTCTTCATCCTGCTCATCGCCTGCATCAACTACATGAACCTCTCGACCGCCCGCTCCGCACTCCGTGCAAAAGAGATAGGCATCCGCAAAGTCGCAGGCGCACAAAGACAGGAGATCATCTTCCAGTTCCTCAGCGAATCCATCCTCATCTCCTATATAGCCATCATCATTGCAGCAGCCCTCACCTGGCTCTGTCTGCCCTGGATCAACACCATCACCGGTCTGCAGCTCTCCATCCAAAACCTGCTGATCCCCTCCGTGCTGATCCCGGTATTCCTGACGCCTTTCCTGATCGGTCTCCTTTCCGGCGTCTACCCCGCCCTGTTCATGTCCTCCTTCCAGCCATCAAAAGTGCTGAAAGGCCTGTTCAAGGCCGGCAGCGGTAGCATTTCCTTCAGAAAAGCGCTTGTCGTCATACAATTTGCCGTATCCATCGTCCTGCTCATCAGCACGGCCATCGTCTTCCAGCAGCTGCACTATATGCAGAATGCATCTCTTGGATTCAGCAAAGACCAGGTCATCACCCTGGACTACCCCACCGGGATGGGGAACAAATATGAATCCTTCCGCAACCGTCTTCTGCAGGATTCCCGTTTCCTTCAGCTCACCCGCTCTACCCGCATTCCGGGTGGCCGTCTCCTCGATGAAATGGGCGCCGCCACAGAAAGCGGAGACTCCCTCCGCCCCGTCAACGCCGATATCAAATTTGTGGCAGTAGACCACGACTTCGTCAAAACCTACAGTATTCCCATCGTCGCTGGCAGGGACTTCTCCCGTGACTATGCGACCGATACAACGGCCTATGTGCTGAATGTAGCCGCGACAAAAGTTCTCGGAGCGGCAAAACCAGCCGATCTGGTCGGCAGGAACTTTGCCTATGCAGGCATAAAAGGCAGAGTCATCGGCATCATGGGAGATTTCAATTTCGAATCGATGCACCAGCAGATCGTTCCCCTGGTACTCATTATGCCTTCGCCCAATGACAAGAACACACCTGGCTATGGCAACCTGTCCATCAAAATCACCGGCAGGGATATCAACGGAGCGATAGCCTCCCTTGAAAAAACATGGAAGTCCTACCTCCCCGAAGTCCCTTTCGAATATACCTTCCTCAACGACAAATTTGATCAGCTCTATAAATCCGAACAAAAGCAAGGCAGCCTTTTCACCTGCTTTGCCGGCATAGCTATTTTCATCGCCTGCCTGGGGCTGCTCGGCCTTTCTGCCTTCTCGATCTCCCAACGGATCAAAGAGATTGGCGTACGAAAGGTACTGGGCGCCAGCACAGGCAGCATTGTGGGCCTGCTTTCCCGCGACTTCCTCAAGCTGGTAGCCATCGCCGCCCTCATTGCCTTCCCCATCGCCTGGTATTCGATGCACAACTGGCTCCGTGACTTTGCTTATCGTATTTCCATACAATGGTGGATCTTTTTAGTGGCAGGTATTCTGGCAGCAGCTGTGGCCCTCGTGACCATCGGTTTCCAGGCTATCCGGGCCGCGCTGACTAACCCGGTAAAAAACCTGCGCTCAGAATAGATTATCCACGCACCCAACAGTAACCTGCTATGATAAAGAATTATTTCAAGATCGCCTGGCGCACCATACGACGCAATCGTGCCTATACAGCTATCAACGTTGTAGGCCTTACCCTGGGGATCTCCGCGGCTATCCTGATCTTTACCATCCTTTCCTATCAGCTTAGCTTCGATACCTTTCACCCCGGCAAGGATAGGATCTATCGCATCGTCACAGAATTCCACGACCAGCGCACGGACTATTTTCCCTGCGTACCCCAGCCCCTGGGCAAAGCCTTTCGCAACGATTATACCTTTGCAGACCTGACGGCAAGGGTCGTCACCTATCGTAATACGCTTGTCTCCCTGCCAGAAGAAAAAGGAGTAAAAAAGTTCGTTGAGGACAAAGGCGTCGCCTTTGCCGAACCGGCCTACTTCGACATTTTCGATTTCCCGCTGGCAGAAGGCGATAAACGAACCGCCCTGCTTCACCCCAATTCAGCACTGATCACCCGGTCTGTCGCACAAAAATATTTTGGCAATACCTCCGCCATAGGGAAGAGGATCCGTCTCGACAACCGGATAGACTTTACCATCACCGGCATCCTGAAAGACATCCCCGCCAATACCGATCGCAAACAGGAGATCTACCTTTCCTACGACAACCTGAAAAACCAGAATAGCTGGTTCGCCAGCGACAGCAGCTGGGGCAATGTCTACACCGGCAGCATGTGTTTTGTCCGTCTCAAACCTTCTGTAACAGCCGCACAGGTCGACAAAGCCTTCCCCGGCTTCGTAGCAAAATATTTCAAAGGCGATGACCTTAAGGTATGGCAGTTCCGACTCCAGCCACTGGTCGAAATGCACTTCGACACCCGCTATGATGGTTATTTCGACAAGAAATATAGCACGGCCCTTTTCTTCATCGGCATCTTCCTGATCGTCATCGCCTGTGTCAACTTTATAAATATGGCGACAGCCCAGGCCCTCAACCGCGCCCGGGAAGTAGGCGTCCGCAAAGTGCTGGGCAGCCTGCGCAACCAGCTCTTCTGGCAATTCATCGCCGAGACCGCCCTTATCACCCTGCTGGCCGGCGCTCTTGCATTTGCACTAGCCCTGTTGGCCCTGCCGGCTTTGAATCAGCTGACAATGTCGCAGATGAGCATCCGCCTTTTCTCCGGCTGGCAGCTCCCGACATTCCTGACCCTGATCCTCGCCGTCATCATCTTCCTTTCCGGCTCTTATCCCGGCCTGGTCCTCGCCCGCTTCCAACCCGTGCTGGCCCTGAAAAGCAAATTATCCCAGGCGCACGTCGGCGGCTTTTCCCTGCGCCGGATCCTCGTCACCTCCCAGTTCGCCATCGCACAGCTGCTCGTCATCGGCATGATCATCATCGGTTACCAGATGCATTATTCCATGACCGCAGATATGGGCTTCGACAAGGAATCCATAGTCACCCTACCCCTGCCAGTCAATGATCTTACTAAAATGCATTCCCTCCGCAATCGCCTGACCGGCATCTCCGGCGTGGAAAAGACATCCCTGAACATGCAGCCGCCCGCCTCCCGCCGTAACCAGACTACTGGCGTGAATTATGAGAACCGCACAGAATCCGAACGATGGAGCGTCAACGTGAAACCCGCGGACGACCAGTATATCTCTACCTTCGGCTTAAAGCTGGTGGCCGGCAGAAATCTCTATCCCGCCGATACCATTCGGGAATACCTTGTCAATGAGACCTTCGCCAGGAAGATCGGTATCAGCCCGCAGGACATCATCGGCAAAATGATCACCATCAACGACACAAAAGCCCCCATCGTAGGCGTGGTCAATGATTTTCACAACTACTCCCTGCACGGCGATATTGAAGCCGTTGCTATCATGCCCGACTACTATCGCTACCAAAGCTGCAGCATACGTATCGATCCCCGCCATATCCGGGAAGTGCTCGCCTCCGCCGAAAAGATCTGGAACAGCACCTATCCCGATTATCTGTATTCATATACCTTCCTCGACGAACGTATCGCTGACTTCTATTTTCTCGACAACATCCTCCTGAAGCTGATCGAAGTCTTTGCCGGCATCGCTATCTTTATCAGCTGTCTCGGCCTCTATGGCCTCGTTTCCTTCATGGCCGTACGTAAAACAAAAGAGATTGGCGTCAGAAAAGTATTGGGAGCCGGGATCAACCAGATCCTTTGGTTGTTTGGAAAAGAATTCACCCGCCTTATCATCATCGCCTTTATAATTGCAGCTCCCATCGGCTGGTGGGTTACGCACTCCTACCTGCAGAGCTTCCAATACCGTGTGCATGTCGGCCCGGCGATCTTCCTCGCTGCGATCGGCTTCACCTTTGTCGTCGCCGCACTGACGGTAGGCTACCGCTCCCTGCGGGCAGCCCTCGCTAACCCTGTAAAAAGCCTGCGCACCGAATAACATCGTATATATGATAAAGAACTTTTTCCGCGTCGCCTGGCGCCGCCTCCGACAAAATAAGTCCGCCCACTTTCTCAGCATCACCGGTCTGTCCGTCGGCATGAGTGCAGCCCTGCTCATTTTCCTGTGGGTGCAGAACGAGCTTTCCTACGACAGCTATCATCCAAAAGCAGACCGTATCTATCGTGTTACCAGCTATCTCACCGATGTCAACTGGGTCTGGACCAGCTCCCCTATGCCGCTGTCAATTGATATCCGCCGGCAATTACCTGAAGTTGAAAAAGCAACCTGTATCCGTAACGCAAGAAATATGGCCGTCCATATAGGAGACCAGTTCTTTACCGAAAAGAATGGCGCCTATGTAGACAGTTCCTGGTTTGACATCTTTCAATATGATCTTATCGAAGGGAGTACAAAAGCTTTCCTGGAAGACCCCTACAGCATCCTGCTCACAAGCTCCACGGCAAAAAAATACTTTGGCAACAAACCAGCCATCGGACAGATCATTCGCATCGATACCCTCAACTATCGGGTAGCTGCCATCGTCAAAGACAACCCTTCCAATTCAAGTTTCCAGTATGATGTGATGATGCCCCTTACAGGCTTCCTGGCCAATCCCAGGAATATGAAAGACGATATGTCCTATCATAATTTCAACTATCGCACCTTTTTAAGATTAAGATCGGACGCCGATTCAGGAAAACTGGCTGCCGCTATCACCCATATCATAGTACAAAACAAAAAAGCGAACGATGTCCGCGTAGCCCTGGAACCACTCGCAAAAATGCATTTCGAGACGGGTATAACAAATCAAAAAGATCAAAGACCCGCCGAATACAAGACTGTCTATATCTTTAGTGTATTGGGAGGCTTCCTGCTGATCATCGCCTGTATCAATTATGTCAATCTCACAACGGCCAGAGCCAGCCGCCGCGCAAAAGAGGTCAGCATCCGAAAGATCATTGGCGCCCCCAGAAGAGCCTTGTTCGTACAATTCATCCTGGAATCGATCCTTATCAGCTTCATTTCCCTGCTGATCACCATCCTCCTCATTCGCCTTTCCCTGCCATACTACCGGCTGCTGACAGGTAAGAACTTCGCCGATCCCCTGACCATGCCCATCACCTGGAAACTGATGGGAATTACCCTGCTGATAGCCTCCCTCCTCAATGGCATTTATCCGGCGCTGATGCTTTCCTCCTTTCAGCCGCTGAATGTCTTTAAAGGCCTTAGCATCCTGAAAGTAAAGGACGCCTGGCTTCGCAAAGGGCTGGTCGTACTACAATTTACCTTTTCAGTAGTCCTTATCATCAGCACGCTGATCATCCAGCGGCAAATGAATTATATCCAGAACATGGACCCCGGTTACAACCGGTCACAGCTGTTTTCCTTCAACCTGCCTTATACCCTCTTCCGGGATCAATCCGAAGAAGAAAAAGAAGCTTTCTTATCTTCCGTCCGGCACCAGCTGCTTTCCAATACCTCCATCAAAGGCACAGCAATAGGCAGCGAGTCTCTTGTCAACCTCACAAGCTCCAATGCCGGTTCCGCCAATTGGGAAGGTCACGATACCTCCTTCACCCCTACAGTATTTCAGCTTTCCGCCGATGAGGACTTTAATAAGATCATGCAGCTCCAACTGCAGCAGGGCCGCTGGTTCCAGGCCGGCAATACCATCGATAAACATAATTTTATCCTCAACGAAACAGCCGTAAAGGATTTCAACCTGCATACCCCCGTTCTGGGTCAGCGTTTCATCTTCCAGCGAGACACCGGCCAGATCATCGGCATCGTCAAAGATTTCCATTTTTCCAGCCTGCACAACCGCATCGGCGACATGGTCATCATGAACAGCATCGCTCGCCGTAGCACCTTCTTTGTACGGACGGAAGCCGGTAAGACAACCCAGGCCCTTGCCGTCGCAAAGACTATCTGGCAACGATATGTTCCCGAAAAACCGTTTGAATACGTCTTTCAGGACGAACAGTTCGACCAGCTCTATAAAGACGATCGCCGGCTATCCACCATGATCTGGGTCTTCTCCGCTATCGCCATCCTCATCTCTTCCCTCGGCCTGTTCGGACTCGCCGCCTTTGCCGCCGAACAACGTACAAAAGAGATCGGCATCCGGAAAGTGCTGGGCGCCACCGTCGAAAGCCTGGTAGCCCTCCTCTCGGGAGATTTCCTCCGCCTGGTCCTTTTGTCCATCCTGATTGCCAGCCCCATAGCAGGCTGGGTCATGTACCACTGGCTGCAGGATTTCGCCTATCATGTCCCGCTTAGCAGCTGGATTTTCCTGCTGGCCGGCTCACTGGCCCTCCTCATCGCCGCAGCGACCATTAGCTTCCAGGCCATAAAGACAGCCCGCAGCAACCCCGTTAAAAATTTACGAACAGAATAGAATAACTTAGCCCTACCCAAACAATAATTCATGAACCAGGAAATCAAATTGGCCCTGCGCAGCTTCCGCAAGTATCCGGTCTTTTCCCTGATCAACCTCGGAGGCCTTTCCATCGGCATCGCAGCATCTTTTATCCTGCTCATCTATTCTCAACGCGAGCTCAGCTGTGACCGCCATTTTAAAGACGTAGATCGAATCGGCCGCATCGGAACCGACTTCTATCACATGGGGCCTTTCGCTGTCGGTCAACCCCAGCTGCCCGCCCTCGCCGTCGCCTCCTGTAAGGATATTGCCTATATGACTTCCATCGATAAATCCGACGAAACACCCGTCCGCACCAGTACACAGGAACGGGCATTTACAGGCATCAGCCCTTATTATATCGATTCGTCTTTCTTTAAAGTCTTCTCCTATACTACGACTGCCGGTTTCCTTCCCCAAAAAGGACTCGAACCAGGGGAAGCCGTCCTTTCGGCAACCAATGCCCGTAGATTCTTTGGCAACCAGGACCCCATCGGTAAAACCCTGCTGATAGGAAAAGAGATGACCCCTTACAAAGTCGTAGCTGTCTTGAAAGAAGGGTTTGAAAAATCCCACCTCGATCCACAGCTCCTGTTGTCCCGGTTAACAGACCCTAATTCCATTGCTGCCAACTGGATGTACGCCTCAGTATACAATTATGTAAAGCTAAAACCACAGGGCTCCTTCAAAGGACTCGAAACCTGGCTCCAGACCCTCCGTCAGAAGGTCATTTATCCCTCCAGCGGAGCTGCCATCTCCTATAAAGAATGGGCAGCAGGTAACACCGCCATTAGTTTTATCGTCCAGCCCCTTACCGAAATTTATTTTAATTCCGGGATGAAGTTCGACCTTACGCCCAGCGGAAATATTACCCAGGTCAAGCTGCTCAGCACCATCAGCATCCTGCTCATCGCACTGGCCATTATCAACTATATAAACCTGGTCACAGCCCGCGCCTCCGTCCGCGCCAAAGAGATAGGACTAAAAAAGACCTTCGGCGCCTCCCGAAGCACCCTCATGATCCAGATCCTTAAAGAGTCCATCCTGTTCAGCCTGCTCGCCATGATCATTTCCTGCGGTCTTATCCAGGTCATCCTCTTCATCTACCAATATTCCACCGGCACAGCACTCACAGGCCCCATACCCTTCCTCTCGGCCAATTACATTTGGCTGATCCTCTTCTCCCTGGCAGTAGGCACACTAGCCGGCCTCTATCCGGCAATTTATCTTACCGGCTTCCTGCCCCGCCTGATCATCCGTTCCACCACCACCACTGGCTCCGGCAATGGCAACGCCGGCATTCGCAACGGCCTGGTCATAGTACAGTTCATAATTGCCACGGGCCTCGTATTCCTGTCGTTTGTCGTATATAGCCAGCTGTTATATATGAAGAAGAAGGACAAAGGTTTCCGGACCGAAGGCGTCGTAATGGTGGAAAACATCGACAACACATCAGGCCGCGCCGTCGCCTTCCAGCACCTGGTCGACCAGCAGTCACAGGTCGCAAACACCAGCTTCTGTATGCGCGTTCCCGCCGGCCATACCCTCGCCATGGGTACCTATCGGACCGCATCCATGCAAAAAGATCTGACCATCCAGGATTTCCCCGGTGACGATCGCTATATTTCAACCCTGGGCATCCGCCTTACCGAAGGCCGGGATTTTAACAAACAGCTGCTCTCGGATACCAACGCCCTCATCCTCAACGAATCCGCCGTAGCCGCCCTCGGCCTCTTTAAACCGGTCGGCACCATCATCAATGGCAGCCAAAGGGTCATCGGCGTCGTAAAAGATTTTAACTATACATCCCTGCACGAAAAAATAGGCCCCGCCATCCTCCGCTACCGGCCCCAGGGCGGCATCCTCGCCATCCGGCTCCACGGCGGCCACACAGCTGACTTCCTCGACTGGCTCCGACGCACCGGCAAAGAATTCCAACCCGGAGCCCCCCTGAATATCAGCTTCCTTGACGATAATTTCGCCCACCTGGCAGAAAAAGAAAGACTCCTGGGCCAGGCCATCACCTTCTTTACCGTCTTAGCCATCCTGCTCGCGACACTGGGCCTCATCGGTCTGACCATCTTTACCATCGAAAGACGTATTAAAGAGATAGGCATCCGACAAGTACTCGGCGCAGGCAAAGGAAGCATCCTCAAGCTGGTATCCGGCCAGTTTATCCGGCTCGCCATCATAGCATCCGGTTTCGCCCTTCCCCTCAGCTGGTGGCTGGCCGATCACTGGCTCAATAATTTTGCCTACCGCATCTCAGTCAGCGCCGGAACTTTCTTCCTGACAGAGCTGCTTATTTTGGCCATCGCCTTTGCCGTTATAGGCCTCCTGACCTTCAAGGCCCTCGCCGGCAACCCGATAAAAAATCTTAGAACAGAGTGATCAGCTCGGGTACGGCCACCCTCGCTGTGCTCGGGTGTATCATTATCGTACACTCCTTGTATCGAAACCGGACTAAAATCTATGTAATTGATAGCTAGCGCCTTGCGTATCACTGCTTTGCAAACTGGCATGTGTTTGACAATAAGAGGTAAACCGTCCGGAATAAATTATTAAACTATAATCACAATGATCGAACTAAAGCGAATTTCTAAATGGGTCAACGTCGGCGGAAAACCGAATTTTATTTTGAAGGACATCAACCTGGAAATAAAAGAAGGGGAATTCGTATCCATCATGGGGCCTTCCGGCTCCGGCAAATCCAGCCTCCTGAACATCATCGGCATGCTGGACGACTCCTCGGAAGGCGAATACTTCTTCCTGGGCCAGGGCGTCCATACCCTCAAGGAAAAACAACGCTCACAGCTATACAAACAATATATCGGATTCGTTTTCCAGGCCTACCACCTCATCGATGAGCTCACCGTTTACGAGAATATCGAGACACCGCTCATCTATCAGAATATAAAATCTTCCGAACGCCAGGCAATGGTAGCCGACATCCTCGATCGCTTTCAGATCGTAGGCAAAAAAGATCTGTTCCCAACCCAACTGTCCGGCGGACAACAACAGCTGGTAGGCATCGCCCGCGCCCTCATAGGCAAACCCAAACTGCTGCTTGCCGATGAACCCACCGGCAATCTCAACTCACGGCAGGGTGAAGAGATCATGGAACTGTTCAAACAATTAAATAACGAAGGAGTGACGATCATACAGGTAACTCACTCCGAAAAAAATGCCGCTTACGGCACACATATTATCAACCTGCTCGACGGCAGAATAGATACTTCTATTTAATACGTACCCGGAACACCATAATTAAGTCAATATGCGATATTCGAATTTCTTTTTTTTGTTCATCATCCTATCTCTATCAGTCGCAACAGTCGATGCACAGGACGCAAGAGGCGCTGCTGACCCTTCCGGCACCACGACCATTGGCACTACGCTTTCTGTACAACAGGCGGTCGCCATCGCCATAAAGAACAACCTGCTCGTCAATCAGGCCGATATACAGTCCCAGACCAACAAGGTCCAGTACGACCAGGCATGGGGCAACATGCTGCCACAGATCAGCGGTCAGGCTCAACAACAGATAGGCTTTGGCCGTACCCTCAACTCCTACGATTATACCTACGTTAACCAGGTGCAAACCGGCAACTATGGCCTTCAGGGCAATCTTACCCTGTTTCAGGGCCTGACCTTGCAGAACAACCTTAAAGGCAACAGATATGCATACAATGCCAGTAAGCTCGACCTCCAGCAACAGAAAGACAATATTACTCTCCTGGTCCTGCTGGCCTACTTACAGGTGCTGAGCAGCCAGGACCAGCTGACCGTAGCCAACGAACAGGCCGACATCGATAAGAAACAGGTCGATCGCCTCGTTGCCGTAAATCAGGAAGGCGCCCTGCTCCTCCTTTCCAATCTCTCCGATCTTCAGGGACAATATGCCGGCGACCAGGTCAACATCGCCACGGCAATCAATACCCTGGAAACAGCAAAGGTCAATTTATTTCAGCTCCTCAACGTTCCCTACAAAAGAGACGTAGAGTATGAAAGGAGCATCGCCAACCTGAGCATTGCCGACTACCAGCAGCCATCTGACAGCATCTATCGCACGGCCATGGGGATCATACCCTCCGTTAAATCAGCTGACCTGAAGACCCAGGCCTATCAAAGATTTCTCGCCGCCAGCAAGGGAGCCTACTATCCATCCCTCTCCTTTTATGGTGGCATCCAAACAAATTATTATAACCTGGCAAGCAATGTGTTCAACACAACGGTGACACCCGGTTTGCCAACCGGTGATTATATTGTAGGACCAACCGGACAGGTACCCGTCCTCTATGATAAGCAGAACACGCGTAGCGAGAAGATCTCCTGGGGCAATCAGTTCACCGATAATAAATCTTCCTATGTCGGTCTTCAGCTCAACGTGCCTATTCTCAACTACCTGCGTGCAAGAAACAATGTCAAGCAGGCAAGGGTCAACCTGAAGAACGCCGAGATCAATTCCAACAACGCCAGGCTCGCCTTACAGCAAAGCGTCGAGCTCGCCTTCCAGAATATGATCGCCTCCTACAAACAATATAAATATTACATCGACCAGGTAGCAGCCTACAAAGAATCGTTTCGGACAACAGAGATCCGCTTTAATGAAGGAGTAGTGAATTCAGACGTATACGTCCTCGCAAAGAATAATATGGACAGAGCAACCACCAACCTGGCCGCCGCAAAATATACTTATATCTTCCGGACAAAAGTGCTGGATTACTATCAGGGTAAGCTCAGCTGGTAAAATACATTCAACTCACCCGCGAAAAGCTCTTACAGCCAGTCACGTATGTGGCTGGCTATTTTTCCTCCCTCCACCATAAATCCATCATGCCCATATACCGAGTCTATCTCCACAAGCGTGACGTTTGGCAGATGATCCGCCATATGCTGCTGTTCCTCGAATGGGCAAAGTATATCGCTCGTGATCCCGATAAGTAAGGTCCTCTGGCTGATGCCCTTCAGTACATCCTCCAGCTTACCACCCCTTCCCCTCGCCAGCTGATGACTATCCATAGCCCTGGTCAGCTGCCAGTAGGAAAAGGCGTTGAAACGGCCTGTCAGCTTATCCCCCTGGTAATTGATATAGGAGGAAGCCTGAAACCCATCCAGCTTTTCAGTGTCCGGATCCGTCTGCTTTTGCACCATAATGCCATAATTGCGATAGGTCAGGATCCCAATGGCCCGCGCAGCCTTCAGCCCCTTTGCTCCCGCCTCCGGCGACTCGTCCCGCCAGCTCCCGTCCGCTTCGATTGCCAGCCGCTGAGCCGTATGTACAGCAATCCCCCAGGCACTTTCCGCCGGAGAGGTCGCGATAAGGAATAATTGCCGGATGACCTCCTTTTCCATAACAGACCATTCCAGGGCCTGGTACCCTCCCATACTTCCCCCCATCAGGAGGTGGATCTTTTCAATACCCAGGTGCTGACGTAGTAAGATATGCGCCCTGACCATATCCCGGATCGTCAACGCCGGGAAATGACTGTAATAGGGTTGCCCCGTCCGGCCATCGGTGCTCAACGGCCCCGTAGTCCCATAACAGGAACCCAGGATATTCGCGCAGACAATAAAATACTTATCCGGGCTTATCGCCCCCTTCTCACCTATCACACCCGGCCACCAGTGAGCGGCATCGGAGTTGGCAGTCAGCGCATGACAAACCCATACCACATTGCTATGGTCCTCATTCAGCTGGCCATACGTATGATAAGCCACCGTAATTCCAGGTAAGGATCCCCCCCCTTCCAGCTCGAAGGGCGGGTCATATGTAAAATAATGCATGGAGCAATTCTCTATTTCGATGCAAAATAAGCGCATAGGTACCGTAAATTTGCAAAAACATTTAATTATATGGTACAGATTCAGATCGACAGGGTCAGCGGAGATTTCGGATTTGAAGCAAAAGACAGTTTTGGACATGTAGTACGTATGGATAGCAGCACTGAATCCGGTGGAGAGGACTTCGGCGTCCGCCCCATGCAAATGTTATTGATGGCCCTGGGCGGCTGCAGCGGCATCGACGTTATATCTATCCTCAAAAAACAAAGACAGCCCGTAGAAGGCTACAAAATGGCTATAGAAGGTCATCGGGAACACGGAAAAGAACCCGCCCTCTGGATCAATGTACACGTTATCTTTGAGCTGACGGGACAGATCGATCCCGACAAGGCAAAAAAAGCCTGCGAACTTTCCATGGATAAATATTGCTCCGTGGCAGCTACCCTCCGCGAAGCTCACTGCAACATCACCTGGGCAGTCACTCTCAACGGCCAACCATCTTATTCAACAAAGTAATTATCATGTCACGTCACCGCATCACGCAAGCCATCCGCATCCGCACCGACCGTACACAGGACCGGGAACACTCCTCCCCCCTTTTTCTAACCAGCAGTTTCGCCTTCGATGACGCCGAACAAATGCGCGCCACCTTCGCGGACGAGAATGATGATTATATCTACAGCCGCTTCAGCAACCCCAGCGTACAGGAGTTCACCGACCGCCTCTGTGCCCTCGAAGGCGCAGAAGACGGCTTCGCCACAGCCTCGGGGATGAGCGCTGTCGTAGCCTCCTTTCTCACCTTCCTGAAAAAAGGCGACCACCTGCTCTCCTGCAACGCCATCTTCGGCAGCACCCATACCATTATCACAAAATACCTGGGCAAATACGGCATCGAATACACCTATGTGGACGCAGCCAACCCCGCCTCCTGGGAAGCCGCCATCCAGCCCAATACAAAGATGTTCTATATGGAGACGCCCACCAATCCGGGCCTCGACATCATCGACCTCGAAGCCGCCGGCAAACTGGCAAAAAAACATAACCTTATCTTTAATGTCGACAACTGTTTTGCCACCCCCATCGGCCAGACACCCATCGACTTTGGCGCTGACCTGGTCGTTCACTCCGCCACAAAATGGATCGATGGACAGGGCCGCGTACTCGGCGGCGCCATCGTCGGAAAAAAAGAATTGATAAAAGAGATCTATCTTTTCTGTCGCAGCACCGGCCCGGCCCTGTCCCCCTTCAACGCCTGGGTACTAAGCCGAAGCCTGGAAACCCTTGACGTACGCATGGAAAGACACTCCTCCAATGCCCTGCACATCGCGCAGGCCCTCGAAGGTCACCCCGCCATCACCTGGCTGAAATACCCCTTCCTGCCAAGCCATCCACAATATGCCATTGCCAAAAAGCAGATGAAGAATGGCGGCGGTATCTTTTGCTTCGAATTAAAAGGCGGACTGGCAGCAGGCCGCGCCTTCCTCGATAAATTAAAAATGCTGTCCCTCACCGCTAATCTCGGTGACACAAAAAGCATCGCCTCACATCCGGCCAGCACGACACACGCTAAGCTGACAGAGGAAGAAAGAGCCTCGGTCAACATCACCCCCGGCCTCATCCGCATCTCAGTGGGCCTCGAACATCGCGACGACATCCTTCAGGATATATTACAAGCTCTCAAATAAAAAAATCCCCGCATCAGCGGGGATTTTTTTTATCTTCTACGCGCCGCAAGCGCGGGTCTTCTAATCTCCCCATATCTCCCCCTTTCCATCCAGCCACTCCTTCACCAGCTCCGTCGTCACAGACTTCGGTCTTTCAAGCGGGAAGCCCAGTGCCCGGTCCCAGCACAAGCTGGCCAACACACCCAACGCACGGCTCACCCCAAACAGAACAGTGTAGAACTCATATTCCACCAATCCGTAGTGTACCAGCAACGCCCCGCTATGCGCATCCACATTGGGCCAGGGATTCTTGATCTTTCCAAGAGATTGCAATATCGGCGGCACCGTATCATAAATATTCCATACCGTCTGAACCAGGGGATCATCCGGCATATGTTTTTTACCGAACTCCATCTGCGCTGTAAACCGGGGATCGGTCTTACGCAGCACCGCATGCCCATATCCCGGCACCACCTTCCCCTCGCTCAGCGTCTTCTTTACATAAGCCTCTATCTGCTCCTTGCTGGGCAATTCGACAGCCAGCTCTTCCCGCATTTCCAGTATCCATTTTATCACTTCCTGGTTGGCCAGCCCGTGTAACGGTCCCGCCAGACCATTCATCCCCGCCGCAAAGCTCAGATAAGGATCAGCCAGCGCCGAACCTACCAGGTGAGTCGTGTGAGCGCTCACATTTCCACCCTCATGATCGGCATGAATAGTCATATAAAGACGCATCAGCTCCCTGAAGGTCTCATCCTCATACCCCAACATATGAGCGAAATTCCCCGCCCAATCCAAAAGGCCATCAGGATGGATATGATCTTCGTTCTTGTATTTTCTCCGGTAAATATAGGCTGCTACCCGGGGCAAACGGGCAATAAGATCCATCGAATCATCAAACACTGCCTCCCAATAGTCCTTCTTCGCCATCCCCTTCGCATACCGCTCGGAGAATTTGCTTTCCGTCTGCAGAGCCATAATAGCTATGACGAACTGTGTCATAGGATGCGAATCCAATGGCAAAGCCTCTATCGCCGCAAAGACATGGTTGGGTACATGACTCCGACGCTGCCAGTTGGCCGTGATATCATGAACATCCTCATCGGTAGGCAGCTCACCCAGCAACATCAGGTGAAAAAGCCCCTCCGGCAAGGGTTCTGTCCCCCCCTGCGCCTTCGGTAATTTTTGTTGTAATTCCGGAATGGAAAAACCACGGAACCGGATGCCTTCCTGCGCGTCCAGCAGCGAAGTCTCCGTTACCAGCCCCGTAATGCCCCTCATCCCCTGGTATATTTGGGATAACGTGACCTCGCCAATCTTTTTATTCCCATGCTCTTTTACTAACTCTTTTATCTCGCTGGCCACCGTATCGGTCTTGGACTTGAACCTTTCTTTTGTTAATAATGCCATATCACTCCAGTTTTATTTTTCGCCCGACTTGCTCCTGGCTCGTCTTGCGGGCTAAAGTTAGTTCACAGATCGTTGAAGAGCAAATGATTTGCCATTAAAATAGCGTTAACGCCCCCTATTTTGGGGTCTTCACATATAATATACCCATCACCCCGGTAAAAATAATATTGGGAAGCCAGGCAGCCAGCATAGGCGGCAAATTCCCTTTTGTGGAAAAAGTCACCGCAAACTTATCCATGACAACAAAAATTGCCGCCAGCACAATACCCACAGCCAGATGCACACCACTCCCTCCCCTGATCTTCCGGCTGGAGATTATCGCTCCGATCAGCGCCATGATGATCACCGAAAAAGGAGTGGCATCCCGGTGATACAGCTCCACTTTAAAGGTATTAAGCCCCTCCGAACCCCTCACCTCCTCCATATGGATGAATTGATGCAGTTCCGGTGTCGTCAGCTTGTCTTTAAGATAGTCATCCCGCCTCAGCTCCCTCGGCTGCACATTCAAATTCACATGCATGCTGTCCTGCTTCTTTAGCGTCTCCTTTATGCCATCTATCGTTCGCACCATCACGCCAGTTAGCTTCCAGTCTTTCTTATTCGGGTCCCATCGCACCGTCTCCGCACGCACATTGTAATTGACCTTATTGCCCTTTATCTTTTGCAGGAAAAAATTGCTCGCCGACTTGTTCACCGTGTCATAGTAACGGAAACCGACAAATGTGTTCGCATCCACACGCAGATAATAGTTATTGGTCCGGTAAGGGTCCCCGTTGTACGAGCTGTTCCGGTCTACATACACCGCCTGGAAGTCTGTCCGGATCTCATTGGCCCTCGGCACCCAGTACTGGCTCGCCAGCCAGAAGATCAGCGCCAGAAAAACCGCACCGATCAGATAAGGCCGGAGAAATCGGTTATAACGGACCCCGCCCGCCAGGATAGCTATGATCTCCGACTTCCCCGCCATTTTACTATTGAAATAAATGACGGCGATAAAGACCATCAGAGGATAGATCATGGACATGATAAAAGGAATGAACCCGATATAATAAACCATGATCAGCTGCCCCGCACTTAGCCCCGACCGGACAAAATCGTCCGCCTTCTCGCTGGTATCGATGACCACCGCAATAACGGTAATAACCAGCATCGTAAACACAAAGGTCCCTAAGAACTTCTTTAATATATAATTGTCCAGTAACTTAAGCATGCGCCGCAAAAATAAAGGAAAACAGCCGTCGCCATTCACCTCTTTAAGTCGCGGCTTTCCCTACCCGCCGCCCCGGGCCCCGTCTAAACCAAACCGGCAAATATAAAACAATCAATATCAATGCACTATACAAGATATATAGCGCAATTCCCCTTAAACCAGCATCTGTTAATCCTTTTCGAAAAATAGATTTCAGCAGCGAACCCAAAGCAATAGCGCCGGAATACCACCGCCAGCATATGCAGCCCTCGCCGTACCCTCCACACCAATGCTCGTCGCAATCCCACAGAACACAATACCGGTAACACCCAGTCGCTTTAACTCTTCATCCAGCGGCGTATCATAAAAGGCATTCCAGGTCTTCTTGGTGATTTGGATATCCTCAGCTTTCGCACCTTTTTTCCTCCAGCCGGTTCAACACCTGTGACATCGACTGCTTCCTGATCTTGTTCAGCTCCGCCAGCTCCGAGGGGAACAGACTTCCATGCTCTGCTTCCGCAGCCGTTTGTGCAGATCGGAAACCACACCCCTAAGGACCGATGCCAGTTCAAAATGATCCATAGTTAGCACTTAGACAGTAAAACTGATAAGTTTAACTGACAAATTCATACCAAATAAAAATGCAGGTCAAACGACCTGCACTAAAATATCCTTAATCTTCTTACAATCGTTGTTTCAAAATCTCCACCTGCTCCCTTTTCCACCCCATAAAATCCCCCGCCAGGATATGCTTCCGCGCCTCCTTCACAAGGTGCAGGTAAAAAGCCAGATTATGAACGCTCGCTATTGTCAACCCCAATATTTCCTTGGACTTGATCAGATGCCGCAAATAGGCCTTGCTGTAAAAATTGCTGACCTCGCTGTCTATCCCATCGTCGATAGGAGAAAAGTCTTTCTCCCATTTCTTATTATCGATATTGATCACCCCCCTGGACGTAAACAACATGGCATTCCGCCCATTCCGGGTCGGCATCACACAATCAAACATATCTATACCCAAAGCTATACACTCCAGTATATTCCACGGCGTCCCTACCCCCATCAGGTAACGCGGTCTTGCCGCCGGCAGATTTTCACAGCAGGCCTGGCAGATCTCATACATCTGCTGCTCCGGCTCCCCGACACTAAGCCCCCCAATCGCATTTCCAAACGCCCCCTTTCCGGCAATATGCTCACACGATGCCTTACGCAGATCGCTATATACACTTCCCTGGACAATTGGGAAAAGGTTCTGCGTATACCCATACTTATCGGGGGTCTGATGAAAATGCTCCCAGCACCGGTCAAGCCAGCGATGCGTCAGATGCATCGACTTTTCAGCATATACATAGTCACAGGGATAAGGCGGGCATTCGTCAAAGGCCATGATGATATCCCCACCGATCGTCCGCTGGATATCCATCACCTTCTCCGGGCTGAACATATGACGCGATCCATCAATATGAGATTGAAAAACTACCCCTTCCTCCTGTATCTTCCGCGTACCGGCTAAGGAAAAGACCTGGTATCCTCCACTGTCGGTCAGTATCGGCCGGTCCCAGCCGTTAAACCGGTGCAAACCACCGGCCGCCTCCAGAACCTCCAACCCCGGCCGCAAATAAAGATGATACGTATTTCCCAGTATTATCTGTGCCTGAACATCGGCCGCCAGCTGCTGCTGCGACACCGCCTTTACGCTGCCCACCGTCCCCACAGGCATAAAGATGGGTGTCAGGATCTCCCCATGATCAGTAGTGATCTTCCCTGCCCGGGCAGCCGACTGGGGACAGCCCCCCTCCAATTCAAATTGTAATGTTGCCATATCGGCCGCAATTTACGCTGCTTCTCCGGAAATTCGTACTTTCGCACTTCGGCGGCAGGAGCAGGCAGCCAACCGCCCCGGAACACTTATGACTAAACTGTATTGGAGTTTCCCCTGGCTCGAACTGTTTTTTATTGTTTTTTGTGTGATCACCCTGGTACAATTGTTCTACTATGGCTGGTTCTTCAGAAGGCTGGCCTTTTATTCACTCACGGATAAAGAACAGTCCCAGCAACACCCCGTTAGCGTTATCATCTGCGCTCGCGATGAAGCCGCCCGTCTCGTCACCCATCTGCCCGGCGCTCTTGTACAAACCTATCCCAGCACCCACGAAGTCATCGTCGTCAACCACAATAGCCAGGACGATACCCGCTTCCTGCTCGATGAATTCAAAAAGACCTTCAAAGGTTTACACATCGTCAACCTCGAACACGAAGCCATCGGCATCCCCGGCAAGAAATATCCGCTTAGCATGGGCATCAAAGAAGCCCGCTACGAGATCGTCCTTCTGACCGACGCAGACTGCGTACCGGCCAGCGAATTTTGGATCCATAAGATGCAGGACGGTTATCACAACGGGATAGAAGTAGTCCTCGGATACAGCCCCTACAAAAAAAATCCGGGCTTCCTCAATAAGATCATTCGTTTTGATACTTTTCATACCGCACTTCAATATCTTTCGTATGCCCTCGCGGGTATACCCTATATGGGCGTAGGCAGAAACCTCTCTTATAAAAAGGATGTATTCCTTCGCAATAAAGGCTTTTCAGCGATCAACCATGTCCCCGGCGGTGATGATGACCTCTTTATCAATAAGGTGGCTACAAAAGAAAATACGGCCATCGTGATCGATCCGGATACCTTCACCTTATCCGAACCAAAGAAAACATTTTCCGAATGGTTCCGCCAAAAGACCCGTCATTACAATACCGCCAAATATTATAAGCCGCTTCATAAGTTCCTGCTGGGCCTCTACTCGTTCAGCCATATGCTTTTTTATCCCCTGATGATCGTCAGTCTCTTTTATGACTGGCGCGTAACCCTTTCCCTTTTCGGCGTCCGTCTCGTCATTCAGGGTTATATCTTTCAAAAAGCCATGCACAAGCTGGGAGAAGAAGACCTCTTCCCCTGGTGGTGGCTCCTCGATATCTGGATGTTCCTGTATTACCTCATCTTCTCCACCGCATTATGGAAAAAGCCCCGGAAAGCCTGGAAGTAGTCCTGCAATTTTTCGCAGACTTCTCTCCCACACAATTACAGCAGCTGATCAGGCTCGAACAGCTCTACAGGGAATGGAATACACAGATCAATGTCATCTCCCGTAAAGACATCGATAGCCTGTATGAAAAACATGTGCTGCATTCCCTTGCCATCGCCGCAGCCTTTAGCTTCACTCCCGGCTCAGAGATCATCGACATCGGTACAGGCGGCGGCTTCCCGGGTATCCCCCTGGCCATCTTCTTCCCCGAAACCAAATTCCACCTGGTCGACAGCATTGGCAAAAAGATCAAGGTCGTAGAAGCCGTAAAAGAAGGCATCGGGCTTACAAACATTACCACCCAGCACGGCCGCGCCGAAGAAATAAAAAACAAAAAATTCGATGTGGCCGTCTCAAGAGCCGTAGCCCCCCTCAAAGACCTCTGGACCTGGGCACGCCCCCTGTTGCGCAAACCTTCACACCCTGCCCACCATGTTGCGCCCAACGGTCTGCCATTCCCAAATGGCCTCATCTGCCTCAAAGGCGGCGATCTAGCCGCTGAAATATCCGACAGCGGCACCCGACCCAGGACCATGGAAATTTATGACCTCTTCCCGTTGGACTATTTTAAGGAAAAATATTTGCTGCAAGTACCGTTTGGGTGAGAACGACTGCAATTACAGCTCTCACTATCACCCGATTGCCCTTATATGATCAATAGCGCTCCATTTGGCTATTCCTCCTCATTCACAGTTACCTCGTTATTAATGATCCGGCTGTCCGGTACCGGCGCCAGTGGCACCTAACAGGGCCTATGACTGGCCTTCGGTCCCGCCACAAAAAAATACCAGAAAGTGGTATTTTTTTATGGCTAAAGCACCAGACCTTTGACCCATGACTATATCTGTTTGCATTGTAGATGACAACAAGGACATCCGCTCTGCTCTCGAACAGATCATCCTGATGGCAGAAGGGTACTCGCTAACCGGTTCCTTTTCAGACGCTGAAGAAGCTTTGCAAAAGATCCCCATGGTGAAACCGCATGTTGTCCTGATGGATGTTAATCTCGGAGAAGGAGAGAGTGGTATAGATTGCGTAAGACAGCTCAAACCGCTGTACCCGGAAATACTCTTCATGATGTGTACCATCTATGAAGAAGATGAGAAAATATTCGAAGCCCTCAAAGCCGGCGCCAACGGGTATATCCTGAAAAAGACAGCCCCGGGAAAACTCCTCGACTCCCTCCGTGAGCTATACGAAGGCGGAGCACCCATGAGCAGCCAGATAGCCCGCAAGGTCGTCAACGCCTTCCAGGCACTGGCAACCACTGCCGACGTAGGCCCATCCAACGCTCCAACCAAAGCCATGAGCATTCTCTCCAACAGAGAGAACGAAATTCTGGAACTCCTCGCCCAGGGCATGCTCTATAAAGAAATAGCCGCCAGACTCTTTATCAGCCAGGAAACTGTTCGCAAACATGTTTATCATATATATGAAAAGCTACATGTGAACAATAGGGTCGAGGCAATAAATAAATTCTATGGCCGCTAAACACGCCCCCTAACAATCACCCAAACCGGGTAATTAAAACTACCACAAAGTGGTATTGTTTTACCCTCTGTGGTCATCTACCTTTGTCGCAGGGCTGTTTGCATCAAGTACGATTAGTCATTTCACCTTATCCAACGCGCGCATCAGGAATGTAATTGAATTTGCTAAAAAAAAGGCCGTCTTTAAGACAGCCCTTTTTTTTTCAATATATTTTACCACTTCAATTCCAATCTATTATTCTTCCTATCGACATCGGCCATCCGCTCACTCGGATCAATGTCCAAAACCTTCACATCCGTAAGCCGATGATTTAACTCGAACGTATAGGTCGGACTCGTCCACTTCCAACCCTGATATGTCGTCCTGGGAATACTGACATCCTCTACCGGCTTTTCGCCAAACTGCTGATACTGCGGGATATACGCCATCTCCTTGCTGCCATCCTTATACTGGATCACCACATCCAGCGGCATCGGCATCTTCCCAACCATCTTCAGCCGGACCTTGGCCTTCCCATTCTCCTCCCACAAACTATCAATACCATAATCTATCGTCTTTGTCGTATTCACCCAATACTCTTTATACCAATCCAGCTTCAGCCCACTTACCTTCTCCGCTACCCGCACAAAATCACTGGCATTGGGATGCTTGAACCTCCACAGCCGGTAATACTCCAGCAGGATCTTATCCCTGACATCCGCACCGACAATATATCCCAGCTGCTCCAGGAACATCTCCCCCTTGGAATAAGCCGCTATACTATACCCAAAATTTGTATTGAAATGATCCGCATGCGTCGTCAAAGGCTCTTCCAACCCACTCCTTACCAGCGCGAAATAAGAATTATACGCCCCCGAATGATACAAAGGCAGGTCCTGCTGCTCCTTCTCCACTACTTGTTGCAGTCCCGCATTATTCGGATACATCTTAAGCCGCTCATGATAATAATAGCTGTTCACCCGCGCTGCCGCATAGCTGGTAAAACCTTCATCCATCCATGCATACATCGATTCATTCGTCCCCATCATCCCCTGGTACCAGCTGTGCATCCATTCGTGAAAGGCCGTTCCGATCCCCGGACCATTGATCAGCGTGCTCATCGGGTATTCCATACCGCCATCTCCGCCATGTACAAACGAATATTGTTTGTACGGATATTTACCAAAGGTCTTTTCAATAAAAGGCAGCACCAGCACAGCCGCATCCGCCAGCGTATTCCAGGCCGTATCCAGACGCAGATCGCCGGTAGCATTCTTATAAATAACATTGATGACCGGCCCATTGGGGACCCGACGTACCAGGTGCTTGAACTCAGGATCAGCCGCCCACATAAAGTCATGTACGTTAGGCGCCAGGAAATGCCAGCTCAACTTTTCACCCGCAGGCTGTACGGCCTTCGTCCCCGGAGCTTCATAACCAAACCCTATCTGCTGAGGATTCTGAAGATAACCCGTACCACCGATCAGGTAATGCTTATCGATATTGATCGTCACGTCATAATCTCCCCAAACCCCATAGAACTCCCTCGCCACATAAGGCGTAGGATGCCAGCCCTCATAGTCATACTCACACAATTTGGGATACCACTGACTCATGGAATAACGGACACCCGTCTGCGGATTGTCCCTGCCGCTCCGACGGACCTGCAAAGGGACCTGTGCCTCGAACTTCATCTGGAAAACCACCGAACTATGCGGCAGAATAGGCTTGCTCAGCTTTACTTCCAGGATCGTTTCGTCCACGGTATAAGTCTGCGGTACTCCATTCATGCTCAATGACAGCACCTTCTGATAACCGATCTCCTCAGGACTGAGATGCAGGATGCGATCCTTTACTCTCCCATCCCAATCCGGTTCCTCACGGCCTCTCCGCCCGCCGATCAGTACCTTACCCAGCTCGCGGCTACGGTTATCCATCATGCTCCCCGGCTGAAAAGCATTCCAGTACAAATGATAAAAAACCTTGTCCAGCGTGTCCGGTGAATTATTGGTATAGGTCAGCGTCTGGCTGCCCGTAAACCGGTTGGTCACGACATCCATCCGAACATCCATCGCGTACTTCACCCGCTGCTGCCAACGGTCGGGTTGAGCAAATAGAGATAAGTGATGTAGCAAGAGGAAGATGCCCCCTGTCAGAATGATTTTTTTTCTCATGGTGCTGTCTTACTATAAATATATTATAACGTGTTGCCGTCCTTCATCAGCTGACCCTCGCTGCTGAATAACAGGCTCCTTTTTTGAATATCATTCTTCGCAACGAGAATAATATACTGCGTGATGCTCCCCGGAAGGTAACGCACCGTAACAGATCGTACTTCCCAATCGGTAGGATTAGCATATTTGCTCTTTGCCAGACCATCCTTGATAGGCGCAGGCATCGCATCTTTGGAGATCTCCTTTGTCGTATTCTGCCATTCCCCCTTCTTGTTGAACTTTGCAATGTGCTTCTCATTCTGAAGCGTGAACGTCGCCTGGTAAACTCCTCCAATTTTGCTCGACCAGTTCACTGTCGTCGCACTCGGATATTTAACCTTAAAAGAATCTGTCACAACTCCAGGAATAGATCCAAACTGTGCTTTTGCGCCGGCTGCGGTAAAAAGAGCCCCGAAAATAAGTGTTAGATAAAGTAGCTTCTTCATAAAAACATATATTTAAGTTATAGTTCACAAATTCGTCTTCCCACACCTCATTCATCCTCCCCGTCTTCCTCTTCCTCCATCTCCCTCTTATTCCTTTTCCCCCCAGGCAGCCCTTCCACTACGATCACAATCTCCCCCTTTACCCCCTTCTCCCGGAAAACATCGCACACCTGCCTCAACGTTCCCCGCTGGTTCTCCTCATAAATTTTTGTCAGCTCCCGGCTTACACAACACATCCTCTCCGCTCCAAAATACAAGACCAGCTCCTCCAATGTCTTCACCAGCCGCATCGGCGATTCATAGAACACCAGGGTCCTCTCCTCTGTTGCGAGTTGCTTCAACAAAGTTTGCCGCCCTTTTTTAGGCGGCAGAAATCCTTCAAAAGAAAACCGGTTCATCGGCAGACCGCTGTTCACAAGGGCAGGCACAAAAGCCGTCGCCCCGGGCAGACACTCCACCCTTACCCCCGCCTTGATACATTCCCTGACCAGCAGGAAAGCAGGATCGGAAACCCCGGGCGTACCAGCATCCGTCAGTAATGCGATCTTCTTGCCCTGCAACAGCTGGTCCACCAGGTGATGTAATACCTTATGTTCATTATGCTGGTGATAGGGCGAAAGTGCCTTGATGATCTGGTAATGGTTCAGTAACCGTGAAGAATTCCGCGTATCCTCCGCCAGGACAAGATCGACGTTTTTCAGCACGTCCAAAGCCCTGAGCGTAATATCCTGCAGATTACCGATGGGAGAAGGAACAATATAAAGCAAAACAACAATTAATTTACAGCTATCTCGAAGTATTCCATAACAGGATTGGCCAACAGCTTACGCCCAGCTTCCTCAGCAATGGTCCTCGCTTCCTCGGCAGTAGCAGCCTCAACCTGCAGGGAAATACTCTTCCCGACCCGGACATCGCTCACACTCTTTATCCCAAGATTCTGTAACCCACCCATCACTGCCTTGCCCTGTGGATCTAATAATTCCTTTAACGGCATAACTTTTACCTGAACAGAAAAGGTCATGTTGTTTTTTTTATTTAAGCAGCAAAACTACGCATTTTTTTTGGCTGTCACTAAAGATACAATAATGTAAAGGATGAATATCACCGGAACAGCCAGCCAGCGGAGAAAGATCGCCGACAACAGCGCCAGCGCTATCAGCACCAGCTTGGGCAGATTGCCCTTTACAGAATAGTCCTTGAACTTCAACGCCATCAACGGCAGCTTGCTGACCATCAGCCATCCGACCAGGGCGATCAGACCATATAATACCCATTTATTCGCCAGAGCCGCCACAACCGCAGGACTATTCGTATACCAGGAGATCAATGGCAGCGAAGCGATCAATAATCCCGCCGCCGGAGCAGGCACTCCCTTGAACCCGTACTGCTGCGAAGTATCCAGGTTGAACCGCGCCAGCCTGTATGCCGCAGCACAGGGAAAAAGCAGCGAAGGTAACAACCACACTATAGATATGTCAAGCCCATTCTCCTGTCCCGCAAAGCTCATCCGCAACAATTGGTAAAGGATCATCCCCGGCGCAACTCCAAAACTCACCAGGTCTGCCAGCGAATCCAGCTGCTTCCCCATAGGCGAGGTCGCTTTGAAAATTCTTGCAACCAGCCCATCCAAAAAATCTACCAGCGCAGCCAACCCGATAAAAAGAGACGCAACCCCCACCTTTTCCGGCATGCTTACAAATTGCTCACCATCCGGACCAGACAGGATAGCGACCCCATTTTGTAAGATCAGGATCACCGCAATACAGCCAAAGAACAAATTAAGCAGCGTGAACAGGTTAGGTATATTTTTCATTTGCGAAAATTAGGATTTTATTTTCATTACCGCCTCTATCTCCTCTACAGTGATCGGTATCTTTTCCATCAGATCAATATTGCCATCAGCCGTGATCCAAACATCATTTTCAATACGGATCCCCAGCTGCTCCTCCGCGATATAAATGCCAGGCTCCACTGTAAGCACCATCCCTTCCCGAATAGGCTCATTACGCGGCCCCAGATCATGTACATCGATCCCCAGATGATGCGATACCCCATGATACATATACTTGAAATAAGCCGGACTTTCCGGTGCCTGATTTTTTATATCCGACTCCGTCAATAACCCTATTCGTACGAACGCTTTTCCAGCCTCTTCCCCCATCTGTTTGTGATAATCAGCCAGCGTAATGCCCGGTTTTAACAAGCGCTTAGCAAAACGATGCAGATCAAGACAGGCATTGTATACCTCTTTCTGCCTTTTGGAAAATTTCCCATTCACCGGTACCGTCCTCGTAAGATCGGCACAATACCCCCCATACTCCGCACCAAAATCCATCAGCACCAGCTCGCCGTCAAGACACTCCTGGTTATTGCTGATATAATGAAGCGTCCTGGCCCGGTCCCCACTGGCAATAATACTGTTGTACGCAGGCCCCGGACTCCGCCGCGATAAGAAGCCACGATAGATCTCCGCCTCTATCTCATATTCCATTACCCCCGGCCTTATCAACTTCAGGATATCCCCAAAAGTCGCCCCCGTAATATCCGCCGCCTCCTGCATCTGCGATACCTCCAGCGCCGTCTTCACCGCCCTCAGATCCCGCAGGACCCTCGCACTCCTCCGATAGTTGTGCAACGGATATTTCTCCTTCATCTCCCGGATGAAACGATAGTCTCTCGTGATCTGCAAACCACCATTCTTCCGGTCATTCTCATTGGAGTCAAGATAGATAGTATCCGCCAGATGAACCCACGGCTGCAACAAGCTCTCCAGGTTATCCAGCCAGACTATCGTGCCGATCCCCGATATCTTCTTAGCCTCCTCGGCCCGCAGCCTCCGGCCATCCCATTTCTCCTTCTGCTCATTCGGCCGCACCAGTACCAGCACTTCCCGGTAACGAGGATCAGGATGCTCCGGAAAGAGTATTACCATGCTGTCCTCCTGCGCTATCCCCGACAGCCAGAACAGATCGCTGTTCTGCCTGAAAGTATAATGTGCGTCTCCATTGGAAGGCATTTCATCATTACTGACAAAAATAGCGATCGATCCAGGCTCCATGGCAGCGATGAAACGCGACCGGTTTGCAGTAAAAAGCTCGGGTAATACCGGGAAATATGTCATCCGCAAATTTATGGATTGATCACTAATTAGATCATTTCCACCGATTGTATAAAAACTAACACTCGTTAGTTTAGTAACATTTTAACCAACTAGCCTTGTAATTTGATAATTTCTAATTTACCAGCCATTTATGGCCATGCTATAATATAATTTAATTTTAGCTTTGTTTCAAACAAACGATTGCCTTCTATGTCAGTACCTGTTATTGCAGCCCCGGCAAACCGCCTGGCGAAGCTCGGCATTTATATCGCCGACAAACTACACTATCAGCTTCCCCCATCCGAACTGGTCAGACAAAGCCTCCGCAGAAGGGAGGGCGAGCTCAATGACACCGGAGCCCTGGTCATCACCACCGGCGCCTTTACCGGCCGTAGCCCAAAGGATCGCTACATCGTAAAAGACGAGATCACCGCAGGCTCGGTTCATTGGAATGATTTTAACCAACCGCTGGACGATCACCATTTCGATGTCATCTTCTCCTCTATACGTTCCTGGCTGAATCAGCTCCCCGAAGTCTGGGTCCGCGATTGCTACGTCTGCGCCGACCCCCGCTTCAGACTCAATATCCGCGTAGTGAATGAGACACCCTCGACAAACCTTTTTGCTTATAACATGTTCCTCCGTCCAACAGAGGATGAGCTGGACAATTTCCAGCCCGACTGGCAGATCCTCTCCGCCCCCGGTCTGCAGCTCGACGCAGCCCGCTGCGGAACCCGCAGCCCCAACGCCGTAGCCATTTCTTTCCGGCACAAGCTGATCCTGCTGGCTGGCACCGGCTATACAGGTGAAATAAAGAAAAGCATCTTCACGATCCTCAACTTCCTGCTCCCCCGCGAAAAAAGGGTCCTCAGCATGCACTGCTCCGCCAACAAAGGCCCCGATGGAGACACAGCCATCTTCTTTGGACTCAGCGGCACAGGCAAGACAACCCTCAGCGCAGACCCGGCAAGAAAACTCATCGGCGATGACGAACATGGCTGGACCGCCGACAACATTTTCAATTTTGAAGGCGGCTGCTATGCCAAATGTATCAATCTGAAAGAGGAAAAAGAACCCGAGATCTATCATGCCATACGGCCCGGCGCCCTGGTGGAAAACATAAAATTCTTCCCCGGCACCAACCACATAAATTTCGAAGACGGCTCCATTACCGAGAACACCCGCGTCTCCTATCCGCTCTCCTATATCAGCAATTCCCTTGAACCCTCCAACGGACCAACACCAAAAAATATTTTCTTCCTGACCTGTGATGCATACGGCGTGTTACCTCCCATATCCAGGCTCACACCCAGCCAGGCCATGTACCAGTTCATCTCCGGCTATACGGCAAAAGTAGCTGGCACCGAAACAGGTATTACCGAACCAAAACCCACCTTCAGCGCCTGTTTCGGAGCCCCCTTCCTACCCCTCCACCCCGGTCGGTATGCCGACCTGCTTGGAGATAAGATCAAACACCACGGCGTCACCGTGTGGATGATCAATACCGGCTGGTCCGCTGGCCCCTTTGGCAAAGGCAACAGGATCAACCTGACCTATACCCGGGCCATGATCACCGCAGCCCTTGGAGGCGCCCTCGATAAGGCCGAATACCAAACCCATCCCATCTTTGGTATGGCCATGCCCCTCAACTGCCCCGGTGTTCCCTCAGATCTCTTAAACCCACGCCAGACCTGGCCCGACACCGCCGCCTACGACGAAATGGCCGCCAGGGTCGCCGGTTGGTTCATCAATAATTTCGAAAAATACGCGTCCGGAGTAAGTGCAGAGATCTTACAAGCGGCCCCGAGCCTGGGCCCCATACATTAAAATTTTAAAAAAAGAGGAAATATTTTTTTAAATTAAAAAGAAATTCCAGAACTTGGCGCATCAAATTAACAATCTTGTCTTCGATTGTTTGCCAAAACTAACTCCATCAACCATGATGGGGTTTTTTCTTTTACGGACCTTCTTCTTAAAACAAACCATACAATTGCGAGTCTATCCGGGTAATGATCTCCCCCAGATGCTCCTCGTTTTCAGGGAATTTATTCTTATCGATATCGATGATAAGTAATGGACCTTCCTTGTATCCTTCGATCCATTTATTGTAGAAGTCATTGAGGCGTTTCAGATAATCCAGGCGGATATTCTCTTCATATTCCCGGCCGCGCTTCTGGATCTGCGCAACCAGCGTAGGTACGGAAGCCTGCAGGTAGATCAGCAGGTCCGGCGGCTGCACCATCCGTTTCAGTGTCTGGAAGAATTGGAAATAGTTGTTGTAATCCCTTTTGCTCATCAACCCCATCTCATGCAGGTTGGGCGCGAAAATATGCGCATCCTCATAGATTGTACGGTCCTGTATCACCGTTTCCGTGCCGGTATGGATTTCGAGCAGCTGATTGAGCCTGCTGTTCAAAAAGAAGATCTGCAGGTTGAAGCTCCACCGGGGCATGTCTTCATAAAAATCATTCAGATAGGGATTATGATCGACGTCCTCGAACTGTGGTATCCACCGATAATGCTTGCTCAGCATCTCCGTCAGCGTCGTCTTGCCGGCGCCGATATTGCCGGCTACTGCGATATGTTTTGGTTTCTTATTTTTTACCATAGGTCTGTTAGTTCTGCTAGTATTAGTAATAGTTAAGCCCGATAGCCTGCTTAGCCAGTTGGATCGTAACCTTCGCACTCTCCCTCGCTTTTTCCGCCCCCTGCTCCATCACTCTGCGCAGATACACCTCGTCATTGCGGATCGCTTCCGCCTTTTCCCGGATCGGCGAAATAAAGGTTACCATATCCTCCGCTAATTTCTTTTTCATATCGCCATAACGAATGGTGCCGGCATTATAGTGCCCCATAAAGATCTCAGCATCCTCCTCCTTTCCAACAAGACGCATCAGCTGGAACAGGTTCTTTACCGAATCCGGCATTTGCTCCACAGACCCACCCCCGCTTTCCGTCTTTGCCTTGCTGATCTTTTTCCGTATCGTCTCATCGTCATCCGAAAGATACAAGGTAGCCAATTGATTTTCACTTTTACTCATTTTCCCCGCACCATCCAGGCTGGGCACCTTTACCAGTTCCTCCCCGAAATTAAAAGCATAAGGCTCAGGGAATACTTCACCATAACGCTGGTTGAACCGGTTAACATAATTCCGCGCCATCTCCAGGTGCTGCTCCTGGTCCTTTCCCACCGGTACCAGGGCCGCCCGGTGCAGCATGATGTCCGCAGCCTGCAGTACCGGGTAGGTCAGCAGACCCGCATTCACATTCTGCGGTTGCAACCGGACCTTATCCTTAAAGGTCGGCGTCTTTTCCAGTTCCCCGACATAAGCCAGCATATTCAGAAAAAGATATAATTCAGCCGTTTCCGGCACATGACTCTGACAATAAAGAGCAACCTTATCCGGGTCCAGACCAGCGGCAATATTTTCAGCCAATACCCGGCGGACATGCCCCTTCAATTCCGGGGTTTCTTTCAACGTGGTCAGCGCGTGCAGATCGGCTACCATAAAGTAGCAGTTATAGGCTTCCTGCATCCGGACATAATTCCGCAAGGCACCAAAATAGTTGCCTAAATGCAGGAATCCCGTCGGCCGGATACCACTCATGACGATTTCTCGATTTTTTTCCATAAGAAGCGCGAAGATAGCTATTTTTGTCCCAAAGCACCTGCATGGAAGTCAATGACTCGTTGATAGATAACCTTTCCAATCTGGCACGCCTGGAATTTAATCCAACAGAAAAGGAAGAGATCAAAAAGGACCTTCAGCGGATGATCCATTTCGTCGAAAAACTGGGCGAACTGGATACTACCGGTGTAGAACCTTTACTCCACATGAGCCCCGGGATCAATGTCCTTCGGGAAGACCTCCCCCATGGCTCCGTCAGCCGGGCAGAAGCCCTGTCCGCAGCACCGGCAACGGATGGCATCTATTTTAAAGTACCGAAAGTCATCCGTAAATAATCAACCTTTTCCTATGAACCCAGCTATCCCTCCTATCATCTACCTCGATAAGATCGAAAAAAGCTATTACATGGGTAAACAGGCCCTCCCCATTTTAAAAGGAGTGTCCCTGGAGATCTTCAAGAATGAATACGTAGCCCTTATGGGACCTTCCGGTTCCGGGAAAAGTACCCTGATGAATATTTTGGGCTGCCTGGATACACCTACCGCAGGACGTTATATCCTGAACGGACAGGATGTCAGCAAAATGCCCGACGATAGCCTGGCCGATGTACGCAATATTGAAATAGGCTTCGTCTTCCAGCAGTTTAACCTGCTTCCCCGGCTGACAGCAGCAGAAAATGTCGCCCTCCCCCTCGTATATGCTGGAGTGCCCCGGAAGGAAAGACACGAGAGAGCCCTGGCCGTCCTCGAAAAAGTTAGCCTGGCAGACCGCAGCCACCACAAGCCAAACGAGCTTTCAGGTGGTCAGAGCCAACGTGTCGCCATCGCCCGGGCATTGATCAATAACCCAACCCTGATCCTGGCAGATGAACCTACCGGAAACCTAGACTCAAAAACCTCGATCGAGATCATGGACATCTTTACCAGTATCCAGGCCGGAGGCAACACGGTCGTGCTCGTCACACATGAAGAGGACATCGCCGGTTATGCCCACCGGGTAGTGCGGCTGCGCGACGGGGTCATTGAAAGCGATCGCAGACGCATCGTCGAAGCCGTCGCCCCCTAACACAAACATTTTATCTATGGCTATGCGGATCTATACCAAAACAGGCGACAAAGGTTCCACCTCCCTCATCGGAGGCACAAAAGTCCCTAAAAGCCACCTTCGTATCGAGTCCTACGGCACAGTCGATGAACTCAACTCTTTCATAGGCCTCCTCAACGACCAGCTAGCCCTTTCCTCCCCCCTCTTCTCCGATATCCACCCCTTCCTGCGCGAGACCCAGGATCGCCTGTTTACGATCGGCTCCTCACTCGCCTGTGACCCCGAAAAAGAACCAAAGTTGAAAATTCCGGATCTAAAGGAAGAAGATCTCACCACCCTGGAAAAAGCCATCGACAGAATGGACGCCACCCTGCCCCCAATGAAGTCTTTCCTGCTCCCGGGTGGCCATATAGCCGTCTCTACCGCTCACGTTGCACGCTGCGTCTGCCGCCGCGCTGAAAGGTCCTGCGTCCGCCTCCAGGAAGAGGCATTATATGTCGAACCCATCGTTATCCGCTATCTGAATCGCCTCAGCGACTATCTTTTCATGTTATCCCGCTACACAGGCCATCTCCTCAACGCCCCCGAGATCCCCTGGAAACCCCGTATCTAACCCGATATGATCAGCCCATCCTTCATATGCAACACCCGATCACTCATCGTGGCCAGCTCCTCATTATGCGTCACGATCAGAAAAGTCTGCTGGAACTGCCCCCTCAGGTCAAAGAACAGCTGATGCAGCTCCTTCGCATTCGCCGTATCCAGATTCCCCGTCGGCTCATCGGCAAACACGATATCCGGGTTATTGATCAGCGCCCTCGCCACCGCCACCCGCTGCTGCTCCCCGCCGGATAAAGCCCCGGGCTTGTTCTCCACCCGATGCCCAACCCCCAGCAGGTTCAACAGCTCCAATCCCCGCTCCTCGACATCCTTCTTCCGCCTCCCCGCGATCCACCCCGGGATACAGACGTTCTCCAAAGCACTGAACTCCGGCAACAAATGGTGAAACTGGAAGACAAACCCGATATGACGATTACGGAAGTCAGCCAAAGGCCGCCCCTTTAATTCATGTATTTTTTTATTTTGTAAAAATATTTCCCCTTTCGCCGGCTCATCCAAAGTGCCCAGAATATGCAGTAAAGTACTTTTCCCCGAACCCGAAGGACCCACAATACTGACGATCTCCCCTTTTGCAATGCTCACATCCACCCCTTTCAAAACCTGAAGATCCCCGTAATATTTCTGTATTCCCTTGGCTGTTAACATACTAAGTAAATTAAACACTTCTTTACAAAACTACCGGCAAACCTACAGGTTAGGAGCCAATAAGCCGAATCCAAAAGGAGAATTCTGGAAAAAATAGTACAAGATAACCCTGGGAAAAAGGTTAAATTTCAACTGGTATTTGGTGGTTTGAGATTTAAAATTACTTTTGCGGAAAATTAAGAACGATGTTTTGGACACTTGAATTAGCCAGCTACCTCGAAGATGCCCCCTGGCCGGCTACTAAAGATGAACTGATCGACTACGCTATTCGTTCCGGTGCCCCCATCGAAGTGGTAGAGAATTTGCAGGAGCTGGAAGACGAAGGGGAGATCTACGAAGGCATCGACGACATTTGGCCGGACTATCCAAGCCAGGAGGATTTCTTTTTTAACGAGGATGAGTATTAAGTACTTACACAAATAAAAGAGCGCTCATATGAGCGCTCTTTCAATATCGTCTATCCGTCACCGTGTTATTTCTCCATCTGCTCTATCACCGCTTCCGTCACCCCGGTAGTAGAATATCCACCATCATGGAATAAATTCTGCATCGTCACCATCTTCGTCAGATCGCTGAACAGGGTCACGCAATAATCAGCACACTCATCACCCGTCGCATTCCCCAACGGACTCATCTTCTCCGCAAAATTGATAAACCCGTCAAATCCTTTTACCCCGCTCCCCGCCGTCGTCCGGGTCGGAGACTGCGAAACAGAATTGATCCGCACCTTTTTCCTCCTGCCATAATGATAGCCAAAGCTCCGTACCACACTTTCCAACAACGCCTTCGCATCCGCCATTTCATTATAATCAGGGAATACCCGCTGTGCAGCAATATAGGTCAGCGCGATCACACTGGCACCTTCCGTCAACGCATCCATATCCCAGGCCGTCCTCAGCACCCGGTGCAAGGACATAGAAGATATATCCAGCGTTTTCTTATTCCATTCATAATCCATCTCCGTATAATGCTTGCCCTTCCGCACATTCAGCCCCATCCCGATAGAGTGCAGAATAAAATCAATACCCCCGCCAAAATGTTTCATAGACTCCTCAAACAATTTCTTCAGGTCATCCATATTGGTCACATCAGCACCGATGACCGGCGCCCCCGTTGCCTCAGCCAGCTTGTTGATCTCTCCCATCCTAAGTGCAACCGGTGCATTCGACAGCACCAGCTGAGCACCCTCTTCATGACAACGTAATGCCGTCCTCCATGCAATGGACTTCTCATCCAACGCACCAAAAATGATCCCTTTTTTCCCTTTTAACAGGTTGTATGCCATAGATTGAATTTTTAGTTTGACTCAATTTGACCGGATTTTACCCGGTTTCGGGGCCAAATATAGCGGAATAACAAATTATCGCCCAAACAACCTCACCACCAACCCCACGATCGTCAGCGTATACACCACCACCAATAAAAAATTTGCAAATATAAAAAGGAAGAACCGATCCGCCGCCTCCCGCGGCCTTATCACCCGCTGCAACCACCGGTTGATATAATAAAAAGGCACCAACGCAATAACAATAACCAACAATATAAGTACCGACCTCAGTCTCATGATGTAACCATTTCCCTCGCATTCTCCAATGCCGCAGCCGTAGGCTTCTCTCCACTCAACATCTGGGCAATAGCCGTGATCCGCTCTTCCTGGTTCAACAGCCGTATATTGGTTTTGATAGCCTCACCCTTCACCTGCTTGTAAACAAAATAATGCGCATCCGCCTTACCCGCTATCTGCGGCTGATGCGTGATACAAATTACCTGTCGCTTCCTCGCCAGGTTCTTTAAGATGATCCCTACCTGCTTGGCCGCCTCACCGGAGATCCCCGTATCTATCTCATCAAAGATCAGCGTGGCCAGGTCGATCGACTCGGCCACCAGCGATTTGATACACAACATCAGCCTGCTTAGCTCACCACCCGACGCTACCTTGCGGATAGGCTCGAAACGATTGCTCTTATTGGCATCAAAAAGGAATTCAATGGCGTCCATCCCAAAAGCATTCAGCTCTACAGCCTGTATCTGTACCTTCAGCCGGGCATTGGGCATCCCCACCTGCTTCAATAATTTGTTGACCTGCTGCTCCAGCTGCTCCACCTCACCCTGGCGACCTTTTGATAAGATCGTAGCCTTCTTCTTCACCTCCTGTAAGATCCTGTTCACCTCCTTCTCACCCGCAGCAATGCTTTCATCCACCTGCAACGAATCCTTCAGCTTGACCTCCAGCTGCCGGAGTATGGTCAATAGCTCAGCCGTCGTATGAACACTGTGCTTTTTCAGTAATTTATACCCGCTGGAAAGACGTTCGTTTATCTCTTCGATCCGGCGCGGATCATATCCTACCCCATCATTGATACGCTCCACATCCCCGGCAATATCCTGTAATTCTATCTGTACCGAAGACATCCGCTCCGAAAGACCTTTCAGCTCCGGATGATACCCGGCATACGTCTGCAGGGAATGCTGCAGCGACTTCAGCTGCTGCACCATCGGCAGCTCGCCCTCATTCAGCTCATAATAAACCTTCGACAAAGCCGTCTTGATGCCCTCCGAATTGCTCAGCAGCTTCAGCTCCTGATCCAGCTCTTCCAGCTCGTTCTCCCGCAAGGTCGCCTCATTCAGCTCGTCAAAAAGAAATTTATTATAATCCAGCTCCTTGTTGAACTGTGCCTTCTGTTCCTGTAAAGTAGCCAGCTCCCTCACCGCCGACTGCCAGCTCCGGTAAGCAGCACGATATTCCTCCAGCACCGCCGCCTGTCCCGCAAGCGCATCCAGCACCTCCCGCTGAAAATCGGATTCACCCAGCTCCAGCGTATCGAACTGACGATGCAGATCGACAAGCAACGAGCTCAGCTTCCGCAGCTGCTCCAGATTCACCGGGGTATCATTTACAAAGGCTCTTGACTTTCCCGAAGGCGCAATCTCCCGCCGGATCACTACTTCTTCATCCACATCCAGCTCATTGGCAGTAAAAAAGGCCAGCACCGCCTTTTTCCCTTTCATAACAAAAGTTCCTTCAACCACACACTTCTTGTCCCGCTGAAGCAGCACAGCCGTATCAGCCCGGTCTCCCAGGATGAGCGACAAGGCTCCCATCAGGATAGACTTACCCGCCCCCGTTTCCCCCGTGATCACATTCATCCGGTGAGAGAATTCAATGGTCAGCTCATCGATGATGGCATAGTTCTGAATATGGATCCTTTGTATCATAAGATTCAGCGCAAAGCGCGACGGCAAATTAAGTAATTCGATCATTCCCCTTCGCACAAAATTCCCACACCCCCAACATCCCCCTCACCCGGCGCCAACGATGCCCACCCTATTCTCCCTTACATCTCGCGATCCCGGCCTTAGCCCGCTGATCCAAAGAGTTTTTATAATCATGATCCTTCAGGGACAGGCACTTCTGAAAAAAGGCCAGCGCCCTGGCCTTGTCCCCGCGCTGTTCATAGATATAACCCGTTTGCAGCGCAGCCCTCGCCGCATAATACGCCGTCAGATGTTCCCCTGTCTTTATCGTCGTAAGATACGCACCGACAGCCTCGTCACCACGCCCCAGCCCATCATAGATCCGGCCCAGCCTGTAAGCTAGTTCACATTTCTCTTCCGGCAACGCAAAATCCGAGCTGCCCATTCCCTGTATCGACTGCAAGGCTTCGGTATAATAACCCCCATCACTCAACAGCCTCGCCTGCAACAGCTTTTTGGCCGGCCACTTCCCCCCACGCGCATTCTTCAGAGCCTGCCGGTCCGCATCCGACTCTGCCGTCCCCTTCCGGAGTATCAGCAGCCGGCAGGAGTCGGCCCTCCGCAGGTCCCCACTCAAATAATAAGACCAGCTCAGCTTTTCCAAAGCATCCTTTACATAGAAGCGACCCTTGAACCGCTGCAGGAAACGCTCCAGGTTTCCGGCAGCCGCAGGATCCAAATGATTGAGCCTGGCATATCCCATTTCCAGGTCCCAGACAGGCATGTCCATATAGACCGGCGCCTCGTTCATCTGGGAAATGATCTGCTCCGCAAGGGCTGCCCGATGATCGTTGAGACTCAGATTGGCATATAAATAGGTGAACAGGTGATTGTTCTTCACATCCAGCTTATGCTGCCGGATGAACCCAAAGACCTCATCATGTTTGTTCCGGATGTAAAATTGAAGATAGAGATAGTAAAAGATAGCCTCGTCCCGGTACAGCTCTGCCCAGCTATCATCGACCCTTAAAAAAGATTCGAGTTGCACCATCCCACCTTCCACATTACCCCGGATACCCAACAGGTTGCTCAGCCATTTATACCCGTCCGGGATAGTCCCCGCCACTACCTGCATCGCCCCGCTCAACATCCGCGCAGGCCCAAAAGCCGGAAACTTCTTCTCGCATTCCTTACTCTGCAAAAAAGATCGCCTGAACTCCCAACCCGCATCCCAGTTACTACCAAACTTGATCCTGATAGCCGCCCACTGAAAATGAATGATACTCCGCGTAAATAAGTTGAAAGGAGATGATTCCGGACCTTCGCTCATCAGCCCGATCCGCTGATCAAGCCGGTTCTTCGCAGCCTGGTACAGGACAGGGTCCTCATTAAAGAACAGCTGAAAAAAATCGATGTAATTGTCCAGGAAATACGGGATCAGATTCGTCGGGTCCCTTTTCTTCTCCGCCTCAAGCAGCTTCCCCCCCTCCTCCAGCCGCAGCTGGATTATCGACTGGTAAGCCTGCCTGCAATTGGCATTAAAATCAAAATGCTTTTGCCCGAAACTCAGCAAAGGAAGAAGCAATCCTGATAAGAAGATGATTCGGGCTTTCACGATCGGGTATTTTGAAAAATGGCCGCAAAAATTAAAAGGCGTCCAGCAATGCTGACGCCTTTTAAAAAATTGTCTATTCGAAACTATTTGACTTCAATAGCATCATTCAGTTCATTATCTACAAGAATACGACCGCAGTTCTCACATACAATGATCTTCTTCCGCTGGCGGATCTCACTCTGCCGCTGAGGAGGAATAGCATTGAAACAGCCGCCACAGGCATCACGTAAGACCGGTACAACAGCCAGCCCATTACGATAGTTACCACGGATCCGGTCATAAGAATGCAATAACCGGGGCTCCACTTTCTCTCTCGCATCCGTAGACAGCTTGGTAAAATGCTTTTCTTCTTTCTCAGTAGTAGCAATGATCTTGTCCAGCTCATCCTTCTTATTCTTCAGCACAGATTCCTTGGTACCGATATTCTTCTTTGCCTTTTCAAGCAGCTGTACTTTTTCAGCTATCTCTTCATTGGCATCCTTGATATGTTTTTCAGCCAGCTTCACTTCCAGCTGCTGCATCTCGATCTCTTTATTGATGGCCTCAAACTCACGGCTGTTCTTTACATTCTGACTCTGCTTGTCATATTTCTTGATCAGCACATCAGCTTCCTTGATCGCTTCCTTCTTCTGATTGATGAATTCCTGGATCCCATTGATCTCCTCTTCCACCCTCGTCTGACGCGAATGCAAACCCGTGATCTCATCCTCCAGGTCGCTGACTTCCATCGGCAATTCGCCTTTCAGGATTTTATACTCGTCTAACTTAGATTCAATTTTTTGGAGGGTCACTAATGATGTGAGCTTTTCCTCAACAGAGAATTCTTTTACGTTTGACATATTTAATTTTTAGTCTGGCCCGGTCTTTTTATTAAATTTAGCCCGGGCGACTAAAATTAATTTTATGATTGGCCTTCGGCCGATGCCCTTTCGGTCATCCTTTCAATGATTGGCCTTCGGCCGATCCGCCTCCGGCGTATCAAGTATAGTAAATCGGATTGGTTTTGATCCCCGATTTAAGGATCGCAAAATTACGAAATTTTTCCCGCAAAACCTCAAAAAGCAGGTCAATCGTGAATTGCTCGCTTTCGAAGTGCCCGATATCAGCTATAACCAGCCGGTCATTTGCATCAAAAAACTCATGATATTTAACATCCGAAGTGATATAAAAGTTGGCTCCCGCACCTAAAGCATTGGAAATAAGGAAACTACCCGCACCTCCACAGACCGCCACCCGTTTCACCGGCCTGCCGGTCAACCGGGTATGCCGGACCACCGTCAGCCCAAAAACGCCCTTCAGCAACCTCAAAAACTCCCCCTCCTCCATCGCCGCCTCCAATTCCCCTATCAAACCCGACCCAACCCCGGAATAGGTATTGGCCAGCGGCACCAGGTCATAGGCCACCTCCTCATAAGGATGAGCCGTTATCATGGCCTCTACTACCCCCCGGCTAAGATAAGCTGGCAGGATCACCTCCAGCCGGACCTCTTTCTCCGTATGCCGGATACCCGGCTGCCCAACAAAGGGCTGCGTGCCATCCCCGCCGGTAAAGGTTCCCAGCCCCTCCGCGCCAAAGCTACACTCACTATATCCCCCGATCGTCCCCGCCCCCGCAGCAAATACAGCCGCCCGGACAGTTTCCAGGTGATCCACCGGCACAAAACAATACAGCTTCTGCAAGGTACCCGCCCGCGGCAATAAAGGCTTTCCCCCCATGATACCCAGCTTTTGAGCTATGCGCCCATTCACTCCCTCTCCAACGACGTTATCCAAATTCGTATGGATAGCATAGATAGCGATGTCCTGCTTGATAGCCGCTATCACCGTCCTCTCCACATAATTACGACCGGTTATCTTCTTCAGCCCACCAAAAACGATAGGATGATGCGCCACGATCAAATTACACTTCCGCTCCACAGCCTCGGCTACCACAGCTTCCGTAACATCCAGCGTCGTGAGGATGCCCGTACACTCCCAGGCCGCACTGCCCGTCAGCAAACCCGCATTGTCATACGATTCCTGGTACGACAATGGAGCAAGGGCTTCCAGATGATCGATGAATGTGGATATCTGCATGGCTAATTAAAGTCGTTTACCAAATTCGTCTATTGAATAATTCGCTCGATATGCGTCAGCTTGCCTTCCTCATTAAATCCTTCCAGCACCAGCCTTAGCTTTTTCGTGATATCGTTGTTGAAGAAGTCGACATTCAGATGTTTGTTGTCCTTATCCGTCAGCACGAAGGGCTTCCAGTATAAGGTCGTCCGCAGATCCTCCCCTTCATTTTCCGCAGAATTTTCCAGGTAGTTCGGAACATAGAATTCCTTCGGCATCGAATAACCTATCAGGATCGCCCGCGCCAGCCCCTTAAAGTTGGGATCGGTCCGCTTCTCATCCCCGCCTTTCTTAGTATAGACGGCGATCGTACCCCCCGAGCCTCCGCCAAAACCAACCCCCGATCCGGGACGAAATACCTTAACGAAGGCGATATCCGTTACCGGAGTATTTTGCAGCTGAGAGGCGTCTACCTGCATTTCATTCAGATACAACGATGGTTTACCACCACGCCAGCTCAGCGAAGGCGTACCACCCGGCCCATTCCCCGTAGTGATCTGCAAACCCGCCACCTTCCCCTGTAAATAGGTGAAGATATCCATCATCGCAGCCGCCAGCGGATCATTGACCAGGTCAAATTGATACGCATCACCTCCGCTGAACATCCCCGAAGCATATTTTTCATCCATCTTCTCGACCTCCGTTTTCTGTCGCCCCCTCACCGTCACCGATGCAAGCGTTTTTACCTTCTGGTCATCAATTGGTTGTACCCGGGCTATCTCAGCGGCAATATACCGGTTCCGCCTCAGGTAAGCAGAGTCCTCGGCCGTCCAGCCATCAAAAGCCGTAGTCAGAGACTTAGACACACGTCCTCCTCTCACAAGCCCTGTATTAAATACTATCGCTGCCTGGTCGGACAAGGTATGGTTGACATTGAACTGGTAATAGGCTTTTACCGTATCAAAAAAAACAAGTCCCGTTACCCCGAATTTGTTTGCCGCAAGGTGCGGAAGAGACATCATTTGCGTGCTGGAATCCTTCCTGCTCATTATGACATTCATTGACTCATCCTTGCTGATCTTATTTGCATCTACCCCCAGCACCTCCACCTTCATCGAAAGATATTCCTGCTCAGGATTCTTTATCACCGGCACTACCCCGCGCGCCAGGGCATCCCATTTAAACCTGCGCCAGCCATGCGTCATCATAACAAGGTCAAGATGTGAGGTCAGACTGTCCGCCGTTCCGGAGAAATAATAGGCAGGATTATGTATGTATCCCCTCAGCTCCCCCGTCAGCAACAGCCGGGAAACGATATTGTCATCCCCGGGGAATTCACCGTCAGCCGTCGCATCCGTCACAGCAAGCGAAAGGTTTGACTTCAGCGTGTCCGGCACATTGATGGACAAGGTATTCTTACCTCTTCTGTTCACACCCTTCAACGTCACCGCCAGTTCAGGCGCAAAAAGGAATTCGTGATTATTGACAAAGACCACACGCTCTGCTACCGGCACCATATCTGCGGTAAAGACCGTCAGCTGCAACACCCCGGATGGCAGTTGCCCCGTAGGAATAGTGCCCCCGCTCATAAAGTTCTCTTCCAGGTTGATCTTCGCCTTATAGACCAGATGCTGATGCATATGCGCGATTATCGTAAGATGCTTGAACTCCGGTCCCCCATCCGCTGCACGCGCTACAGAAAAAAGGACTTTCTGATTGCCGGGTATCGCCCTGATCTCGGCCCCGATGTCTTTCACCGACGGCAGCCCCGTCTTATGCTCAACCTGCATATCATCCTTCCACACCGCCGTCAGGGAATCCCCCTTATCCACCGTCAGCAGGAACTTACCCATCCCGTCATGTTCGGAATTAAAGGTCAGCACCTCCTTACCATTCTTATCCACAACAGATCCCTTTACAGGAAAAGGATATCCAAACTGATCATTTGCCTTGAAGGCAACCATCCCCTCGACACCCGCTACCATATCCCCCCCTTCCGGGAAGAATTGAAGCTTGATCTGGCGGGGAACCAGCGTCACCGTCACACCGGCAGAGTCTATCTTTTTATCGTAGATCCGGATATCCTTTTCGTAAAAAAAGGCCGTATCGAAATTTGTCATCCAGGTCGTATAAGCCCTGAAATGGAGATGCGCAGCCTTTAGATTCTTGGGCAGATCGAAATTCCCCGCCGTACTCGACTCCGAGATCGGATACACCTTGCGCTGCACTATCGCACCGGACGCATCAGACAGTTCTGCATAAAAGTTCTTGCTAAAAACGGAAGGGTCTGCCCCCGAAAAAATATAAGCCTTGAACCAGATCGTCTCACCCGGACTGTATAGCTTTTTGTCAAAATGTACGTGGATCTTTTCCTGGGGATAGTTGTTGGCGTAGATATTCATCATGGAGTCCAGCTTCTGCGCGCTCAGGAACATCGGGAATACGAAAGAAAGCAGTATAGGCAAAAAACAACGAGACTTGTTCATACGGTGAAATTATTCAACTCATTCAGAAAAAGATGCTTAAAATGCAATTAATTTCGGAAATTCTTACCGGGAAAAAATGTTAAAATGGTTTTAACAACATCGACAGCAGACCTTTACACGGAATATACCGATCGCATGCAAAAGATAGCCGACGTGAAATACGCGGCAGCCGTCTTACAATGGGACCAGGAGACCTACCTCCCCCCAAAAGGCGCCGAATTCCGGGGCCGTCAGCTTGCCACCCTCTCGGAAATAGCCCACGAATGGTTCATCGATCCATCCCTGGGACAGCTCCTGCAGGACCTGCATGCAAGAGGCGACCTGGCGGATGACCAGCGCCGTAATGTGGACCTGAGCCTTGAAGACTTTGAAAAACAAAAAAAGTTCACCCCCGCCTTTATCCGCAAGCTAAGCGAAGCCAGCTCCCGTAGCTTTCATAGCTGGCTGCAGGCCCGCAACGCCAATTCTTTCAGCCTCTTCCAGGCTGACCTCGGGCAGATGGTCCAGCTAAAGAAAGAAGAGGCCGACCTCGCCGGTTACCAGCAACACCCATACAACGCCCTGCTCGACCAGTTTGAAAAAGGCGCCACCGTCTCCTTACTGGACAAGGTCTTTACAGCCGTCCGTTCACCCCTGAAGACCTTGCTGCAGCAGATCAGCAGCCGCCCTCAGGTCGACGACAGCTTCCTCCGTGGTAACTATCCCAAACAACAACAATGGGATTTTGGCATGCAGCTCATCCGGCGACTGGGCTTCGACTTTGAAGCAGGACGGCAGGACCTCTCCGAACACCCCTTCACCACCAATTTCAATAGCCGTGACGTACGCATCACCACCCGCGTCGACGAGAACGACTTCAACCACATGACCTGGAGCTGTATCCATGAAACCGGGCATGCCCTCTACGAACAGGGCCTGCCACCGGAATACTATGGTCTGCCCCTCGGTGAATACACCTCCCTCAGCATCCATGAATCCCAATCCCGCCTTTGGGAGAACAATATCGGAAGAAGCCTCAGCTGGTGGTCTGCGATCTATCCCGACCTTCAGAACATCTTCCCCCAACAGCTAAAAGCTACCTCCGTAGAACAGTTCTACAAAGGCATCAATAAGGCCCAACCCTCCCTTATCCGTACCGAGGCCGACGAAGTCTCCTATCACTTCCATGTCATGATCCGCTACGAGCTGGAGAAAAGCCTGATCGAATGCTCCCTGGCCGTTTCCGATATCCCCGCCTGGTGGAAAGAGAACTACAAAACCTGGCTGGGTGTCGATGTCCCGGACGATAAAAGAGGCTGCCTCCAGGACGTACACTGGAGCCACGGCAGTTTTGGCTATTTCCCGACCTATAGCCTGGGAAGTTTCTACGCCGCCCAGCTTTTTGCGGCAGCTAGTTCACAAGTCGCTGATTTACAAAACAATATCTCTACAGGAAACACGACTTCCCTCCTGGAATGGCTCCGTCAGCATGTCCACCAGTACGGACGCCGCTATACCAGCGAGGAATTATGTCTCAAAGCCACAGGAAAAACATTGGATATCAGCTATTTTTTAAGCTATTTGCTTGATAAATACAGGAATATTTACAACTTTTGAGGTAAATCCGGACTATGAAGCGATTTTACCCTTTGGCCATAGTAGCCTTTTCTCTATCTTTTTGCTCCTGCAAAAAGTTCATCCAAAAACAGGAAGAGAATGCTGTACTTTCAATTATGACCAACGGGTTCTGGCATGTCAGTGGTTATAAACAAAACGATTCTGATATAACAGCTGCATTCTCCGGTTATCTCTTTAAATTTGACGCGAATAACACGGTGACAGGGACGAAGGCTAATACCTCCGTCCAGGGTCAGTGGTCGGTGAACATCGCCAACCGGACCATCGTCTCCAATTTTCCGGGTGCAGGCGATCCCCTGGTTTTACTAAACAAAACCTGGACGATAAAAGATAGCTACACCGACAGTGTGTCCGCCTGGTCGATAGATACAGTCCATTATACTACCAATATCCTGCAGCTGAAAAAGTAAGATCCGTTTCCCTCCCGAAAGCCCAAGGCTCTCCTATCTCCTAATTCAAGCCTTCAGTCATAAACTGGCTGAAATACAATTTGAATTATTCGATTACCTAAATAACCCTTTTCGTTGATACGAAAACTACTTATTCTTGCTGGCTGCTTTTGTATTCTTGGATTCAGTACCCGTGCTCAGGCGCCCGTCCCTGACTTCTCTGCTTCCGTGACCTCCGGCTGCGGACCCCTGTCCGTAAAGTTCTCAGATCTTTCCGCCAACTCGCCGCTTTACTGGCAATGGGATTTTGGCAACGGCCAAACGGGTAACGTACAAAATCCATCCGTCGTCTATACTACCCCGGGTACATATACTGTCACGCTCATCGCCCGGAACAGAAGCGGCGCCAACGCCATACGAAAAACGGATTATATCACTGTCTATCCATACCCGACCGCTGCATTTACATCCAATCTCGCGATCGCCTGCGCCCCCGCTAACATACAATTCAGCGACCAGTCAACTGCCGGGCAAGGCTCCATCACCTCCTGGTCATGGGACCTCGGCGACGGCTCTTCTTCCAATCAGCCAAGCCCGTCCCATTCCTATTCCCAAACCGGCTACTACAACATCTCGTTGAAAGTTACCAATTCCGGCGGCTGCTCAAATACAGCTACCCGGGCCCGCTATCTGCGCGTAGTAGACGGCGTACAACCCAACTTCACCTGGAACCAGACCTCAGCCGCCTGCACCGCTCCCTTCGTGTTAAATTTTATCAACCAGACGGCCGCTCCCGGTAACCTCAGCTACAGCTGGAACCTCGGCAATGGCGCAAACCCGGCTGCCTCTTCCGATACAAGCCCCAGCAACATCACTTACCCCGCAACTGGTAATTATGATGTAACGCTACAGGTATCCAGCAGCCTGGGTTGCAGCGGATCGCTTAAACAAACCGTTTCCCTGAATAACAATGCAGCCGTCATCACCGGGCCGGACCAGGCCTGTGCCAATGTCCCGCTTACATTTACCGATGGTTCGGCGGCCCCGCCGCTATCCGCCGCCTGGGATTTTGGAGATGGCTCCAATTCCACCGACCTCAATCCCTCAAAAACCTACACCACCAATGGAACCTACACCGTTACCCTGACCAATACATACGGCGCCTGTACCAGCACAGCAACAAAAACCGTCCAGGTCTCCAATCCCCCTGCTCCGGTATTCATAGCAGACAAGACCTACACCTGCCAGGCCCCGCTGACCGTCCAGTTCAAAGATCAAAGTCCAACCGGGGCCACCCAATGGCTCTGGGACTTCGGCGACGGCCAGACATCCACCGCCCAAAACCCCTCCCATACTTATACCAATACCGGGTATTTCGCGGTGAAACTAACCACTACCACAGCCGCCGGCTGCTCCTCTACCACTTCAAAAAATAATTATATAAGTATCGTTAACCCCTCCATAAAGTTCGACCCCAACTCTTTACACGGCTGTGTCAGCCCCGCTACCATTTCCCCCATCGCCTTGACCAACACGGTAGACGGCGTCAGCGCCTGGTCCTGGACAGTCAGCGGGGCAACCCCATCTTCCTCCACTTCGTCCAGGCCCAACTTCAGTTTCCCGGGCCAGGGCAACTACTCAGGTACGCTCACCATCACGACTAACGGCGGCTGCACCGCATCGCAAAATTTCAATATCCAGGTAGGCACGCCCACCCCGGCGACCATTCAAGTGTCACCCCCTCCTTACTGTGGTCGCGATCTGGTCACATTTACCGGCCCGGTACCCCCCGGCACCGAAAACGAACATCAATGGCTCTGGACCTTCGGCGATGGCGCAAGCTCGACAGACGGCCCCTCCGCCTCTCACTCCTTTTTTGACATTGCTACCAAAAATGTAACGTTAACCCTTACCCACAACGGCTGCCCGACAACCGATACAAAAACGATCAGTATTAGTCCGCCAATTGTCTGGTTTGCCTATCAGCCGGAGTGTAAGATCGATAAATACACCGTCGATTTTACAGACACATCCAAACTGTATAACAACCTGACCCCATTCACTTCCACCTGGGATTTTGGCGACGGCAGCCCAACGGCAAATACTACGCCAGGCAATCCCATTTCGCATAGGTATCCCGCTATAACGGCCCCAACCCCATATACTGTCACATTGACCACAACAGATGGCGTATGTACCCAACATCTTACACAAACAGTTGTAGTCGGCCCCATCCCATTTACTTTCACGTCCCCTTCACAACAATGCTCGGGCTCTCCGCTACATCTGACAGCCACCAGCCCGAATGCCAGCCTCATCACCGGTTATTACTGGCATTGGGATACTGACCCCGATATACCCTATGTTTTTTCGACATCCCCTTCCGCCGATATGATCAACACCACCCGCGGGAACCGTACCTTAACACTCGTCATTCAACTGGCCAACGGCTGCGTCGATTCCCTGTCTCGCAATGTCCTCATTACCTATCCCGACGCCCTCTTCACTTTCCCTGCAGGCGCCTGCAGGAACGGCACCGTTCAGTTTACCGATCAGTCCTCCCCCGATCCGGCAACCGGTAGCCCATTGAAAGTATGGTCCTGGAACTTCGGCGACGGCTCACCCGTGTCAAACAACCAAAATCCGGCTTACCAATATACCGACACCGGCCTCTTCACTCCGCAGCTTTTCATCCAGGACGCCAATTACTGCTCCCGCACCTACATATCCCCTACCCCTATTCACATCACATCCCCTATCGCCAACTTTGCCGGCCCCGACAGTTTCTATTGCCCGAAAACACCGTTTATTTTCAAAGATTCCTCTATCGGGTTTAATTTAACCAGCAACTGGCATTACGATGATGGCACCCCTGATGACGCGACCGGCATACACACCTTCGCCAATAACCAAACTTACAAAGTCACCCTCACCGTAACCGACCCCTTCACCTGCACCAATTCCATAACCAAACCAGTCCGCATCCAATCCCCCATCGCCGCCTTCGACATCTCCGATACCACCGCTGTCTGTATCCCGCTGCAAACAAAATTTGTCGCCCACGGCCAGTATTATGATTCCCTCTACTGGGACTTTGGCGACGGCTCAACCTCTACCTTACCAATTACATCACACTTCTATAATACGACCGGCACCTTCAATGCCAAACTTTTCCTCCAGGGCCCCGGAGGCTGTCTCGACTCAGCGACTCGCCAGGTATTTTTGCTGGACCCGGTCGCCGCATCGAAATTCACCTATGGACCCCTTCGCATGTGCGACTCCGTACCCGTTCAGTTTGACCTTGCACCACCTGGTTTCACCAGCTTCACGCTTGTTTTCGGAGACGGAACAGCAGATTCTTCACAAAATCCCAGGCCCTTCCATATCTATCGTAACCCCGGCGGTTATACCCCAACGCTGGTGCTTGTCGATCCCACAGGCTGTGTCGTCAACGTTGGCACCGCCATCGGTCCCATCATCGTTCTCGGCTCCGTTCCTTTTGTCAGCCTGGATCCGCACGCCTTCTGTGACAGCGGTATCGTTACCTTTACGGACTACACAATCACCAACGACGGCATCGTCAGCGAAACCCTCAATTTTGGCGACGGTACAGCGCCTGAAACCCATAACACAGGTGTAGCCGATTTCAACACCGATCATTTCTACAACAGGCCCGGAACCTTCCTCGCCACCCTGCATGTGGTCACCAACAGCAACTGCGCAGAAAGCTATACCGATACCGTACGCATCCACCAGACGCCACATCCCCTCATCTCCGTCGCCAGCGCACTGTGTACCGGCCTCATCCAGTTCAACGGCAACACCACCGTCGCACCGCTGGAACCCGTTAGCTGGGCCTGGAATTTCGGCAACGGAGAGACGTCAAAAGACCAGAACCCATCCTCCGATTTCAAGCCAGGCAACTATACCGTTAAGCTGCAAACAGCCATACCCTTCGGCTGTACAGATACCATTTCCCAGCCCCTCACCGTCAACCCGCTGCCTGAAATAAAAGGCCCCCGTGAGATCAGTACCCCCGTCGGCTTACCTATTACCATCCCCTTTACCTATAGTGACAATGTCACCACCTGGGTCTGGACACCAACGGAAAACCTCGATTGTAACAACTGCGCCAACCCAGTGGCTACCCTCACTTTCAAAAAGGAATACTACGTTACAGTCACCGACGCCAACAATTGCTCCGCCACTGATTCGATCCTGATCATAACAATTTGTAACGATAAGAATTACTTTATCCCAAACACCTTCTCCCCAAATGGCGATGGTGTCAACGACTACTTCTATCCGCGGGGAAGCAATTTGTACAATATCCAGTCGCTGCGGGTTTTCAACCGCTGGGGACAAGTAGTATTCGAAAGAAAGAACTTCCCGGCCAACGATGCGACAATGGGATGGGATGGTAAGATCAACGGACGCCCGGCACCGGTAGATGCCTATGTTTATATTGCAGAAGTTATCTGCAACAACGCGCAGGTCGTTGCCCTCCACGGCGACGTCACCCTAATCCGGTAAACCCTGCATAAAACGAATAATGAAATTGAGAAAATATTTATACTATACGATCTTTACCCTGCTGCTTGCCGGCCCGGCCGCAAACGCGCAGGATATTCACTTCTCTCAGTTCTTCGAGACACCCCTCCTCCGCAATCCAGCCCTCGCTGGCATTTTCACCGGCGACTTTCGCATCCAGACCGTCTTCCGCGATCAATGGACTAGCTTCAACAATGCCTATCGAACCGGCTCCCTCAGCGGAGAATACAAATGGCCCGTGGGAAAAGGCAGCGATTATTTTACTACCGCGATGGAGATACTTTACGATAAAGCAGGCACCGCAGCCCTTACCACTACCGAACTGTTACCCGCTCTCAATTATCACAAGTCGCTCAGCAACGATAAAGCAATGTACCTCTCCGTTGGATTCATGGGCGGACTGGTATCAAAAGCCCTCGACCTTTCTAAAGTGACGACAAACAGCCAGTACAATGGTACAGCCTATGACCCCGCCTTACCAAACGGCGAGACCATCCTTTCCCCAAACGTCCATTATCTCGACGGCAGCCTCGGAATCAGCTTCAACACCACCTTCGGAGCCGATAACAAGAACACATTCTTCACAGGATTCGCCTATCACCACCTCAATCGCCCAAAAAATTCTTTTTATAAAAATCCCACGATCGAGCTGGATCCCAAATACGTTTTTTCAGCTGGTATAAAGACGGTCATCAATGAGGCCTCTTATTTTACGATCCAGGCCGATCACTCCCGCCAGGGTCCCGCACAGGAGACCATCGCCGGCGTACTTTATTCCTACAAGCTCGGGGATGATCCCGAAAACTCCAATTATACCCTGCACCTCGGCGGATTCCTGAGATGGAAAGACGCCTTTATCCCCGTGCTGAAACTCGACATGAATTCCCTCGCCGTCGCGCTTAGCTATGATGCCAACGTCTCAGAGCTCAAAACAGCCAGCCAGGGCAGAGGCGGTTTTGAATTGTCGATCTCCTACAGCGGCTTTCTGGATCGGGAAAATGCTAAGTACCGTATCCTCTGCCCCAAATTTTAAGTTACCCAAACCGGACTTTGTCCGGTTCGCCCGCCTCGCGGACAATCATTAGCGCTGTTGTGGCAAAAAATATTTTTTTTCCCAATTTTTTGCCACAACCTTTACGTCCTAAATTGAAAAAATGAGCACAAATACCATTCAAGTCGGACAAAAAGCGCCCGAATTCAGCTTATACGATTCCGAAAAACAAAAAGTAAACCTCAGCGACTACAAAGGAAAGAATGTCCTTTTGCTTTTCTTCCCCCAGGCATTTACCGGCACCTGTACCGCAGAGTTATGCAGCACCCGCGACAACATTGCCCTTTACAACCAGGCCAACGCCCAGGTCTTTGCCATCAGCGTAGACTCCGTCTTCACCCTCGGAAAATACAAGGAAGATCAACATCTGAACTTCCCCCTCCTCAGCGATTTTAATAAGGAAGTGTCTTCCGCCTACGGCTCCCTCTACGATACTTTTGCCTTCGATATGAAAGGGGTCTCCAAACGCAGCGCCTTCGTCATAGATAAGGAAGGCATCGTCCGCTATGCAGAAGTCCTCGAAAAAGCCTCCGACCTGCCGGACTTCACAGCCATCCAAAAAACATTATCAAATCTCAACTAATTGATAATCAATCTATTAAAATAAGGCCGGCTCAAGTCCGGCCTTATAAATACCCATTTAAATTCGGTGCTAAATTTGTATCTTTGAATGAAAACCTATATTTTGGAATCACTTGTAAAATGTACCCACGAATGAGGATTTTTTACATTCTGTTATCCATTATTCTGTTGAACTCCGTCCAGGCTAAAAGTCAGGCCCGCGGTCCATTGCCTGATATAGAACACAAAGTTTCAAAATTCTACCCCAACCCAGCAGTCTCCTATATCACCTTCGAGCTCATAAAAGAACCTAATAGAACCTATACCCTTCAGATCTTTAGCTTCCTGGGTAAAATGGTAAAAGACGAGAAAGATATCACCGACAAAAGAACAGTCAACCTGAGCGATCTTAACCGCGGCCTCTATACCTTCCAGCTAAGAGATGAGAACGGACGCATCACCGACTCCGGCATCTTCCAGCTCAACAAATAACACCATCGCAACCGTCCTACAATACCTGTACAATTAAGAATTTAAGATAGTTCGTATTCTCCCATCCCTGGATAATAGGATGGTCACTCGCCTGCGCCTGAAAAGTCACCTGACGCAGTCGCCGCCTCGCATCCTTCGCAGCCAGCTGAATAGTCTCCAGGAATACCTCCGGCTGTACCAGGTTCGTACACGATGACGTCACCAGGAACCCACCCTTCTTCACCAGCTTCATCCCCCGTAAATTGATCTCCTTATATCCCGTAATAGCCTTTTGTATGGTCTCCCTGCTCTTCGTAAATGCCGGCGGATCCAGCATCACTACATCATACTGCCTCCCTTCCTTACTCCAGGTCTTCAGCGCATCAAAGGCATTCGTCGCCTCATACCGGCAAACATCCGAAAGCCCGTTCAGCTCCGCATTACGACGAGCCTGCGCCACGGCATTCTCCGAAATGTCCAGCCCCAACACAGACTTCGCACCGTAAAAACCGGCATGCGTCTCAAAACTGCCCGTATACGTAAAGGCCCCCAGCACATCCGCACCCTTTACGATATGCTGAATAGCCCTGCGGTTATCATGCTGATCCAAAAAATAGCCAGTCTTCTGACCATTCTCAATATCCACATGCAGCCGCAACCCGTTTTCATTGATAATGATCTGCGTGTCAAAAGGCGCCGACAAAAAGCCCTTCTGCTGCGGCAACCCTTCCAGCTCACGCACCGGCACATCATTCCTTTCGTATATCCCTTTAGGTTGGAATATCCTCTCCAGCGCACTGACAATAGCCGGCTTCCAGCGATCCATCCCCAACGCCAGCGTCTGCAACACAAAATAGTCGTTGAATTTGTCGATGATCAGCGCCGGCATGTAATCAGCCTCACCGAACACCAGCCGGCAATTCTCCGTATAGCCCAGCTTCTGCCGATAATTCCAGGCGACTGAAAGCCGGTTGTAAAAGAACTCGTCATTGATCGGCTCATTCCTGTCCCGGGTCAGCAGACGCACCGCGATCTGCGACTGCATATTGAGATAACCCCGGCCCACAAATTTTTTATCAAACGTAAATACATCCACAACGCTCCCCCCGGTCGCATCCCCTTCCACCTTCTCGATCTCATTGCCAAAGATCCACGGGTGACCATTTTCAACACGCCGGCTGATCTTTCTTTTCAGATAAACATTCGTCATGGGCGCAAATATAAAACATTCAGAATTAAACATATAAACAGCTAGTAATCAATCTCCTGCCTCTAGCTGTCAGCTGGTCGCCTTTTTTTAAGACATTTTGTCTTTATTTGCCGCTTGGCAGGAATATTGACTAGCTTACCTTTGTGGCCGAAAATTCAATTTAACGACTATGATCAATATCAATATAGACGACCAGGAGCTTGATTCTCCGGATGATATGAATACCGATGAAAACATTGCGGGTACCGCCAATCTGGGCGATATCGACGCACGGGAAGAAGAGCTGGAAAAGCTCAGGGAAGAAGTCCAGGAACAAAAGGACAAATACCTGCGTCTGTTCGCGGAATTCGACAATTTCAGGAAACGGAGCGCCCGCGAAAGCCTCGAGCTCCGGCAGACAGCCGGAAAAGAGGTCATCATCTCCCTGCTGGACGTGATGGACGACTGCGATCGCGCTGAGAAACAGCTGCAGGCAACTGACAATATCGACCAGGTAAAAGAAGGCGTCCAGTTAGTATTTTCCAAACTGCGTTCGGTCCTCCAATCAAAAGGACTCAAGGCAATGCAAAGCATCAATACCGATTTTGATGTGGAAAAACACGAGGCAATTACCGAGATCCCTGTCCAGGACCCCAAACAGAAAGGAAAGGTCATCGACGAAGTACAAAAAGGATATTATCTCAACGATAAGATCATTCGCCATGCAAAAGTGGTTGTAGGTAAATAAGTTATCTATTTCCGCTTAGCATATTTTACGTTAGTATCTGTTAAAAGCAATCAGGGGCCATTGGTTCAACCAAAGGCCCGTACCTTTTTCTTAAGATTATGTCAAAACGAGATTATTACGAAGTACTGGGAGTGACAAAGACGGCCTCCGCTGAAGAGATCAAGAAATCCTACCGGAAAGTCGCTATGCAGTTCCATCCCGATCGCAACCCCGGAGATAAAGCAGCGGAAGACAAGTTCAAAGAGGCCGCAGAAGCCTATGAAGTGCTCAGCGACGCAGACAAAAGAGCCCAGTATGACCGCTATGGACATGCCGGTCTCTCCGGCAATGGCCGGGGTGGCTTCAGCGGTGGCAACATGAACATGGATGACATCTTCAGCCAGTTCGGAGATATCTTCGGAGACGACATTTTCGGCAGCTTCTTCGGCGGTGGCCGGCGTGGCGGCGGCGGCAATGGCCGGTCCAGAGGCGTCAGAGGCTCTAACCTCCGCGTAAAGATCAAGCTCAACTACGAAGAAATAGCCAAAGGCGTTACCAAAAATATAAAGGTAAAGAAACACGTATCCTGCACCACCTGCAGCGGCAGTGGCGCAAAAGACAAAAACAGCGTACAGACCTGCGGCACCTGTGGCGGCAGCGGACAGGTACGCCGTGTCAGCAATACCTTCCTCGGTCAGATGCAGACGGTCACTACCTGCCCGACCTGCAATGGTGAAGGCTCCATCGTAACAGCAAAATGTACAGTTTGTAAAGGCGAAGGCCGGGTCTACGGTGAAGAAACCGTTACCATCGATATCCCCGCCGGCGTACAGGAAGGAATGCAGCTCAGCGTCGGTGGCAGAGGTAATGCCGGCGAAAGAGGCGGAGCCCCCGGCGACCTTATCATTCTCATCGAAGAAGAACAACATCCCGAACTCCACCGCGACGGCCTCAATGTCGCCTACGAATTACATATCTCCTTTACGGATGCCGTCTTCGGCCTACAGGCAGAAGTACCAACCATCGACGGTAAAGCCAAGATCAAAATACCACCGGGCACCCAAAGCGGAAAGATCTTCAGGCTGAAAGGCAAAGGCTTTCCTGGCGTCAACTCCTATGAAAGAGGCGACCAGCTGATCCATGTCAACGTCTGGACACCTCAGCACGTCACCCCGGAAGAAAAAGTAATTCTTGAGAAGCTCAACGAATCGCCAAACTTCCAGCCCAAGCCGGATAAGAACGAGCGCAGCTTCTTCGATAAAGTAAGGGAAATGTTTAGCTAGGATCTTCGACGGATGTCTAGTCCTCTTCTTCCTTATGCTTATGCCGGGTCTTCCCGTAGATCTTACGCGCCTTCTCTATCAGGGCGATAAATTCCTGCTGCATCCCATCCGCAGGATCACTGGATCGCTCTGCCATTTCGATGGCATCCTTCCAGTCCGCCTGCCGCATAAAACGGGATTTCTTCAAAAGTCCGCCAAATAAGGCGATCGATGAGGCAAAACGATAACAAGGTTGCAGCTGCTGAAAAGGTGTCAGCCCATTGCCACAGGCATAAATGCTGGTCCGCGCCATCGGATCATTCGGAAGCCGGTAATTCAGCACCACCCGCGCCAGTTGATTCGGACTCATCGCCCCACTCCCACCAATGCCAGAGCCTCCTCCACCACCCACACTATCCGCATCCGCCGGCACGACCTCGAACAAAGCCAGCAAAGAATGCCCCGACCCGACCTCCCCACCCTGAATCTCACTCAGGCTGTCCGATAAAACCTTTACTTTATTGTCAAAGCCGATCAACCGGTAATCCTTTACCAGCGTAGGATTAAAGTCTATATTCAGATAGGCGTCATCCGCCACCGCATACACAGTCTGCGTGAACTCCCTTACCAGCACCTTCTCCGCCTCACGCGCATCATCCAGGTAGGCAAAATTCCCATTCCCCTTTTTTGCCAGTACCTCCAGCTTGGAATCCTTATAGTTACCCATCCCTACCCCCAGACAGGTCAGATAGACCCCCCAGTCCTTGTATTGCGAAACCAGCTTCTCCAGCTCCTCTTCCGATGTTTCCCCCTCATTGAAATCCCCGTCGGTCGCCAGTATCACCCGGTTGTTGCCCCCCTTGATCAGCTGGCTCTTCGCCACCCGGTAGGCAGCCCTGATCCCAGCCTCTCCCGGTGTAGCCCCGCCAGGAGTCAGATCTTCGATGGCCTGTAAGATCTTTTTGCGGTCCTGCCCCGAAGTCGGCTGTAAGGACACCGCCACCGCGCTGCCATAGGTTACGATCGAAACCGTATCTATCGGCCGCAGATTATTGACCAGTAATTTAAATGCTGACTTGAGCAGGGGCAGCTTATTAGGCAGGTCCATCGACCCCGAAACATCCACGAGGAAAACAAGATTAGCCGGCGGTATCCGCGCAGGATCTAATTTACGCGCACATACTTGCAGGAACAACAGCCGGTTATTGGGATTCCAGGGGCATTCCGATAAATTGGAATGCAGCTGAAAGCAGCTGTCCGCAGGCGGATCGATATACCCGAAATTAAAATAGTTTAACAGCTCCTCAATCCGTACCGCATCCGGCGGGATGGTGCTGCCCATGTTGAGAAAACGGCGGACATTGCTGTAAGACGCCTTATCGATCGTTACGGCAAACCCCGTCTCCGGAAAACGGGTGGCCGGAATAAAATCATTTTCCACCAGCGAGCTATACGTCTCCGCCCCTACCGTCCAACCCTTCTTGTCCATATTACGCCAGTCCTTGGTCAGCGATAACAGCCTTTTCTTAGGCGTCACCGGCAAAGGATGAAAGGACGACCGGAGCTGGATGTTCTGGTACTGACTGGCATCTACCCGTATAATAACTGTTTGATATCCTTCGGCGGAAAGCGTCAACGTATCCGAACCTTGAGGTATAGGTATCCCAAAAGCCCCTGAACTGCCCGAATGATAAAGATAGCCGCTCGAATGAAGCAGTATTTTCACATCTGGCAAGAGGCTGTTGTTCTCATCTTTTATTTCCCCGCGCAAATAATACTGAGCTTGCGAAGAAAAAATCAGCAGAACAGCCAACAGCAGCAGTAATGCTCTTTTCAATGGGATATTTTGATTCAAATTAATACGTTCTTTCCTCTTTGTCAAGCCTCACTCTGTTAAAATCGGGCAGGCTCTTACTCTACTAACTTATAAATGGACGGGATATTGCGTCCCAGGCCATCATAATCAAGCCCATAGCCCAGCAAAAATTTATTTGGGACCGAAAAGCCGAGATAATCCACCTTTATCGGATAGACCGTCGCCTCCGGCTTGTGCAGCAACGCCGCAATCTTCAGGGATGCCGGCTGCTGATGCTCCAGCTGAGGCAAAAACTCGCTCAGGGTCTTGCCCGTATCCACAATATCCTCCAGGATGATAACATGCCGCCCATGCATGTCAGTGTCCAGACCAATGGCCGTGATCACCTGCCCCGTCGACTTCGTTCCCTTATAGGAAGCCAGCTTGATAAAACAGATCTCCGCCTCGATAGTTATCGCCTTGAACAGATCCGAAGCAAACATAAAAGACCCGTTCAGGATCGCAACAAACAAAGGCTTTTTTCCTGCATAATCGGTATCCACCTTACTCGCTATTCCTCTTATCTTCTCCGTGATCTCTTCTGCTGGTAAATATGGCTCAAAATCTTTGTCGTGTACCCGTATTATGGACATACCTGTTAAATTATTTTTGCAAATATATCTTATTGCCCGTCGATGGTTGGGAATTTGGATTCAATTGATTCATTTCCAGCATGTCCTGGAGACGAATACCCTCTGATTGGCTGATATCATAGAGCGTCTCCCCCTCCCGCACAACATGAAATCCGATAGAACCCGTCTTCCGCTTCCGCTGTAAAAAGATCAGCTGCCCCTTCACCAGCACATCCTCCTCCTTCATATCGTTGAACTCCAAAAGCCTGGGTAAAGAGACGTCATACTGCGTCGCTATCGCCAGCAGCGATACACCCGCCTGCGCATATATCACCTTCGTCTTATTGATCTCGAACTGCCCCTCGGGATAAGCAACTTCCTGCGCCGTACCAACCCCGCCGGAACCAGAACCACCACCCACCGAACCAGCCCCAACCCGATTCCCGCCCGAGCCCGCTCCACCATTCGCACCAACCGACCCGGAACCAGTCGTCCCATCCAATCCACCCGACCCCGGCGTCCCATCCGCCGCCAATGCGGTCACCGGGAACTTCGTCCGAGCTTCGTCCCTCGCTCGTCCTCGTTCGGAACCTTCGCTCCGCTCGGTTCTCCCGGGCATCGTCAGCACGACCTCATCCGCAGGCTTCATTTTCCCCATCGCTATCAGTGAATATTGCTGAAGATTATAGTCCTTGATCAGCTTGATCAATATCTGTGAATACCGGATATTCGTAGCATAGCCCGCCTTCCTCAACCCATAAGCCCATCCTTCATAATCCGCCGGATCCATGTCAAAAAGAAAAGCATACCGGTTGCTGCGTCTCAGGAATTCCGAATGATCCCTGTAAGAATCCGCCGCCGAAGCATAGCTCCGGAAACATTCCTGCCGGCTGTCATCGTCATGGTACACAGCCTGCCCTTTCCAGTCATCCTTACACTTGATCCCAAAATGATTATTCGATTGTTTCACCAGCTCACTGGTGCCGGCCTCCGACTCATGAAGCCCCTGCGCAAGGGTAATAGCAGCGGGTATACCAGACCGCTGCATCTCCGCCATAGCTATGACCTTATAAGTATTGACATAGATGACCCCATTTGCGCTCATCTGCGCCCGCAGGTTCAATGTCCCCGCTACCAGTAATAGCCATACGATAACCAACCCTTTGTAATTCATCAGGCAACAGAATTTATTTTTTCCGGATCAAAAACAAGCCGTCCCGGAGAGTGAGCATCACCTTTTCCACCGTTTCATCCGCATCGATCAGGTCATTAAATGCCTGGATCCCCCTGGCACTCTTGCCGTGCACCCGCTCTGCATCTACCTTTCCATCCAACCCGATGGCCTCCAGCACCTGACCGTGGAAGAGCACATTGTCCGCTATGATCAATCCCCCCGATCGGAGCCGGGGTAACACTAATTTATAATATTCCGCGTAATTGACCTTATCCGCATCGATGAACACCAGGTCCCAAACCTCATCCAGAACAGGAATGATCGCTAACGCATTTCCCCTATGCAATATTATCCTGTCCTGCCGGTTTGCCCGGCGGAAATAATCCGCAGCCCGGTCCGCATCCTCCTCCCGCAGCTCTATCGTATGAAGCCGCCCATCGGTCGTCAGCCCCTCCGACAAACAGAGAGCACTATACCCCATAAAGGTCCCGATCTCAAGGACCCGTCGCGGTCGCAGAAGCAGACTCATCACCTCCAGGAACTTACCCTGCAAAGGCCCGCTCAACATATGAGCCTCAGGATGATGCGTCCCCGTATAATCAGCTATTTCCTGCAACAATGGGCTTAGCTTCGAAGAATAATGCTCCGCATAAGCCTGTGCCAAAGGCTCGATCATGTCCATCGGTAAAAGATTTGCGCCAAAGATAGGCTAAATGCCAGTAGCCGGAGCGACACCCCCATCCGCGCCGGGCGCAAAAACTCCGTCATTACCCACGTGCTTCCCCATCTCCTGGCTTCGAAAGAGCCCAAAGCCCCCCAAACGTTAAAATTCCATTGATTAAAAGAAGCTCGATGCCAATCTGGAACCCGCTCAGCCACGCCGCCGAATACCGGCTGATGATATAGCAACAGGCCGGCGCCAGCAGACACAACGCAGTGATCTTCCAGCTATTCTCCAGCGCCCGCTTCGTAAAGATGCCAAAGGCAAACAACCCCAGCAAAGGCCCATAGGTATACCCCGCCAGGTCTAAAATGATATTGACGATAGATTTATTATCAACCCACTTGAATATCAATATGCAAAATAAGAACAGCACGGCAAAACTGATATGCACAGTCATCCTCGTCCGCTTCTTCTGCTGCTCGCTCAGCCCCGGCTTGTTCTTAATATCCAGCAGGTCGATACAAAAAGAAGAGGTCAGCGCCGTCAACGCCCCATCCGCACTCGGGAAAAGAGCCGATATCAGCCCGATGATAAAAATAATGGAAACAGCCTGCGGCAGATAATGCAAGGCCAGCGTCGGGAACAGATCGTCTCCAATAACCCCATGCCCATTCAGCATCAGCTGATGCCCCTGATACACCGCTCCCTCGCTCAGGGAATACAGGTAGAGCAATCCCCCCAGTAACAGGAACAGAAAGCTCACCAGCACCATGATAAAGCTAAAGGTCAGCACATTCTTCTTCGAGTCTCCCACGTTCTTAACGCTGATATTCTTTTGCATCATCTCCTGGTCAAGCCCCGTCATAGCGATCGCTATGAACATCCCCCCCAGCAGCTGCTTGGGAAAGAATCCCTTGCTCCTGACATCCCAGTTGAAGATATGCGTAAAACCTTTTGCATCCAGCGCCTGCATCGCACCACCCAAAGAGAGATGAAGATGCTGTAAGATATAAACCGTACAGACCACCAGCCCCAGCAACATAAATGTCGTCTGTAATGTGTCGGTATATACGATCGTCTTGACCCCCCCCTCGAACGTATAGAGCAGGATCATCAAAAGAATGACCAACGAGGTCAGCCCGAACGGAACACCCAGGTCTTTCAGGATAAAAATATGCAGTACATTGATGACCAGGTAAAGCCTCGCCGTAGCCCCTACCGTACGGGAAATAATAAAGAACAAAGCCCCCGTCCGATAAGCCACCGAGCCAAACCGGGAATGCAGATAGTTGTAGATCGAAGTCAGCTGCAGCCGGTAATACAGTGGCAACAGCACAAAGGCAATGACCAGGTAGCCAAACCAATACCCGATGATCACCTGGAAGTAAGCAAAGGCCTTATAGGACGCCCCCGCAAAGTCCCCCACCGTTCCGGGTACCGAGACAAAAGTAACCCCGCTGAGCGAGGTCCCGATCATCCCAAACGCCACCAGCATCCAGTTGGAATTCCGGTTGCCGATAAAAAAAGAATCATTGTTGGAATGACGCGAAGTACGCCAGGCCACTATCAGTAAAAGGAGAAAATAACCAATGACAAAAGAAAATAAAAGAAAAGAAGGCATGTTCTAAATTAGGAAATACACGGATAATATTTGAAATTTAATTTTGATACCAATATGCAAATAAAGTCCGTCGCAGTCTTCTGCGGCTCAAAAAACGGAAAAAACCCCCTCATCGCTGCCCACACAGCGGAGCTGGGCAAATACTTTGGTCTGTTAAAGTTACAACTCATCTACGGCGGCGGCAACACCGGCCTCATGGGAATCATCGCCAACAGCGCCCTCGCAGAAGGATGCACCGTCATCGGCATCATCCCCGAACTATTAAAGGAATGGGAACACCACCACAAAGGAATCTCCGAACTGCACATCGTCACCGACATGCACATTCGGAAAAAAATGATGTACGAAAGAAGCGATGCCGCCATCATCCTGCCCGGCGGCTTCGGCACCCTCGACGAATTATTTGAAATGCTGACCTGGAACCAGCTGAAGATCCACAACAAAAAGATCTATGTCCTCAATACTGATGGCTTTTATGACCACCTGCGCAGTCACCTTCAACACCTCGAAAAAGAAGGCTTCCTCTACGACTCCGTCGACGAACGCATAACTTTTTGTGACACACCGGTAGAGATCCTCAACCGACTGGAAGGAGGTTGGCGGAGCGAAGCGGAGCAGACATGAGCCCCGTTTAGGCTGCCGCAGGCGGCCGTAGCGGAGCAGCGGCTTATCTGGAGTGGTGTACAAAAATATCGAAACCAGCGCGAATCACCGGCAACGGATGCCCGTTAATATCATTATACGGCGAATTCTTATTGCTCACCGCATCAAACATGATCGCAATATAAAAATTGCTCTGCCCCACCACACGCTGCCCATACCCTATACCCAATAACACACTCGGCGCATTGGCACTAAAATTTGCCGTCGCCCCATCATCCATGCTCTTTTGATTCACACTAAGCCAGTTGAACTCCGGCTGCGCTGTCAAAAACAAAAAAGGTAATACATAAACCCGCGCAAACAGACCACCCCCATAGCTGAACTGACGCGTCCGGATATTGTAATTATAATTAGGATCGGCCCGAATAGAGGTGTAATTAAAGTTGCCGACGATCCCCGCATCCAGCCAGCTCGTCAACGAATATCCAACCTCCGGATTGATCCCGACATTAAAATCATAAGAACCAAACCCCAATCCCAAACCCCCGCCCACAAAAAGGTTCTCCTTCCGGAAACCCGTTCCGGTACCTTCATCAGAATAAGTATTCACCCGGTTGGGCATATGCTGAGCCTGAGCACCCAGCCCTATCATTCCAAAACAGATCGCGATTAGAACCTTTCTTATCATGTTTTAATTGTTTGATCGATCAGACAATCCCTTCCCATAATTGCCATAATCCGCACAAAAATTGGATGTGCAAAAATCGGTAAAATTCACATTCCACAATCATTACTGCTTGAAAGTCGGACACAAAGACTGCCGTCTGTCCCCATTATACTGGCTGTAAAACCCCTGGTTTATCAGGGCAAACTCGTACGCCCCATATCCATTATCGTAGTGCTTAATGGGAGAGGTGGTGATATCATATGTAAAGGTTAGCCTGATATTCTTATAGATAAACCCGATCATAGGGATAACGGCATCCCCAGCCCGGTAATACAGCCCCCCTATCACCTGCTGATCCCCATCATCCTGCAGATTGTACTGCGCATTCAAACCCAGCACTGCCTCCGTAGACTGAGCCATCTGCGTAAAATAACCCATCGGATTGATGATGACCTGGTCATTGACCTTCAAAGTGGCGGCCAGAAAAGCAATATATCTTGGCGAGATCCGACTGTCAAAACCCGTCGGGTCAGTGTTAAAAAAGGATTCCCTCGGCCGGTTGATATGCTGCACCGAAAAACCCGCATTCAGATACATATTCTTTGTCGGAAAATAAGCATAGTTCATCCCCACCTGCATATCGAAATAATTGTCCGAAGGATGATCTATCACTACATTGGTAGGCAGCTGATTGTCGAAGAAATGACCGTCAAATTGATCCGGGAATTTTAAATTTTGCGTATTGATGCTCTTGTTGATCCAGCCCACATTAAAACCCAGCGAGATCAGACTCGCATAACCCACCATCTGGTGATATGCAGCCGAACCATACACCTCCGTAGAGCTCAACGCGCTCGACCCTGCATCATCCCGCAGGATCATACCCCCCAAACCCATCCAGCCATTCTCGATCCGGTCCCGAAAGACCTGCGCATCCCCCCATACACTGAACGTACGGTATGGCATAGCCATCACCGCCGACCACTGGTTGCGGTAATTCGCACCCAGCCGATAGTCCGCATCCGGAATAAAGCCCGTATTGGCCGGATTCGTCGACAACGGTGAATTGAACCATTGGGAAAAATGAAGGTCCTGACCAGATGCACCACAGACACCCAGCATAACACAGCAGCCCAATAAGAATATGTTTTTCACTCCCCTCAATTTAGTATAATTAACGATTGTTCCGGACCTTTGGTTGTCTTTTTCACCCCTTCTTAACGAAATACCTACCGCACCAAAGTTATGTCCCCTTTCTTACTTACATGCTTTCCATTCGAAAAGTCGGCCTCCAGCGTAAAGGCATATACATCCATCGGCTGTATAACACCCTGATAATACCCATCCCACCCCACATCCGGGTTATCCGACTGGAATACCAGCTTCCCCCAGCGATTATAGATCCTGAAATTCATCTTCATGATCCCAAAACCATAGACCTTCAGGATGCCATTCTGTCCAAACCGGCCGGGAGTAAAGGCATTCGGCACATCCAGCAACGGATTCACCAGCGCCGCCACCGTGTGACAGGTCGTATCCGAACAGCCAAACTGATTCGTCGCCACCAGGCAGACCTGGAAAGTATCCGTCTCCTGGTACTGATGTATCACCGTATCCGGAGTATCTTTGAAAGTAGAATCCCCATCCCCGAAAGACCAGGCATACCGCACCGCACCGAATGACGCATTCGTAAAGACCGTCGGCGTATTTGGCGTAGGCGGCGAAGGAGCAAAGGTAAAGTCAGCCGTCGGATTGACATTGACCGTAATAGTCATCGACGTGTCGGAAAACTTGTTACAGGTGTTCGGATCCTCTTCATGCAGTTTCACCGTATAAGTCCCCGTTTGCGTATAAAGATGCGTCGGATTCACATCCGTGGAAGTAGGAGAACCATCCCCGAAATCCCAGATAAAGGTCTCTCCCCCCAACGAAGTATTGTTGAAAACAGCATTGTACGGCACACAACCACTCGCCGGCGTCTCGAACTGCGCCTTCGCCAAAGGAGAGACCCGCAATGGCTTGACCAGCGAATCCGGATAATTGCAATATGCCGTATCATTCAGCACCAGCGTGACATTATACGTACCCGCACTCCCATAGCTGTGAACCAGCGGACCATTGCCCGTAACGATCCGTGGGGTGTTGTCCCCAAAGTCCCAGGTAAAGGTCGTAGGCCCAAAAGGTTTCGCCGCAGGACTTTGTGAAGTATTGGTGAAATCATAGGTCAATAGATCACAGGCTACATTCGGGTCCTTCACAAAGTCGAAGTCCAGTATCGCCCTGTCTGTCCTCGCTATCACATGCCGGTATGTCGTATCGGCCACATTACAGCTGTTCGAATCTATGGCCACCATCATGACCGTATACGTGCCCGGATTCGGATAGGTATGATTCACCACATAGCTCGTAGTAGCCGTATCCGGGCTACCATCTCCAAAATTCCAGATATAGGACTTGGCGCTCCGGACCGTATCCTCCAGCCGCGTATCCATAGGAATACAACCCGCCGTATCATAAAGACGCCCGTTGACAGATGCCCTCAGCCCGGCACCCACACCCGCAAAACCAAAAGTGATCTTCACCGCCGCCAGGTTACAGCCATTGGTGCCCGCCCCATTATTGGGTGACCAGACACCCGGCGTAGTGGGAAATCGCCCCGTTTGCCCGCCATTACAATTGGCACATATCGCCTGGTAGATAGCCCCATTCTGATCATAACGACTCGTTCCGCCATCCACATGCTCGCTGATACTCTTCGAATTGTCATTCTGCCCAAAAAAAGTCCCATACAACAGAGCCGAAGCATTCTTCTGTATCACGATAAAATAAAAATCCCGGTTGTCACTCAGCTTTTTTTGTGCATCAGCCGTCGTCGGCATACCGATCGTCCCTACCAGCCCATACGGATCGGTCTCCCCGCCAATGATCCAGCCACCCCAGCCCGAAACATAGACATTCTCACAGCGGTCCACCAGGAAAGCCACCGGAGATATATTCGGCAGGCCATGCGCCGGCCCACTCGTGCCAAAAACAGTTGAATATATAAAGGCCGACAGGTCCGGCTGCAGCTTCGCTATGAACTGCCTGGACCCCGCAATAGAATAAGCCGCATTGATCACCGGCCAGCTGCCATTCGTCGTACCCATCACATACGGAAATCCTTTCTTGTCAAAGTCAAGCCCATAAATGGCATCCGCCACATCCGTTCCCAGATAGGTCGATCGCTTCAGCGTACTGCCGTCAGCAGATATTTGCGCCACAAAACCATCGCAGACACCACCCCGGTACCCCGGCTGTACCACACCCGATTGATTACCCGGGAAATTTGAGCTCGCAGTAGCCCCTCCGACATAGATATCACCCGTCAGCGGATTGGCCTTTATCACAAAAGCAGCATCACTGCTTGCCCCTCCGAGAAAACTGCTCCAGATAAGATGATCACAGGTCGGATCGATCTTCAGTACCACCCCATCCTGACGCCCACCACCAAAAGTCGGCTGAAAAACAGTCCCGACGATCGGGAAACCATCCGGCCCCTGCGGTGACTGACTGGACGCCGCCACCAGGATATTCCCGCTTCCGTCGATCACTACCTCGCTCCGGGAATCATCCCCATAGTTACGGATCAACGAATCCGCCTTCTCATAACGCGTCCTCACCTGGTCCTCCATATTCACACAGTCATTCCCCGTCCCCCCGATCCGCATACAGCCGATCAGCGCGCTCCCATCCGTATTTATCTTCGCTACGAACATATCGGCAGCCCCACCAGGACCAGCCGTCGTCTTAAAAGGGAAATTAGAAGAATAAGTCCGCCCTAAGACCACCAGGTTGCCCTGGGGATCAGAAAAAAGAGAATGAGGAGTCTCCGAATCCGACCCGCCAAGATAAGTAGCATATACCTTGCTCGCGCCATTGCTGCTGAACTTTATGATGCCTACATCGAACTGACCATTCCCATACACCGGCTGCAACGCACCCGTAGTCCACGGAAAAGCGCTGCCAAATACGATCCCGCCCGCAAAAAAAGTACCGCCCGGACCCGGTGTCGCAGTAAAACCCCAGTTACTGACCCTGCTACCCGTAAACGTACAGAACACTATCGAAGGATCGATGATCAGCGTAGCATTTGGATCGGTCTCCCCAACCTTGAAGCTAACCGTATTCCCATCCGTGATCACATACCGGCAGCTCACATCCGTCCGGCCCTTCAGAGGATCGAAGCTATAGGAATAAGGCGCCGGTTGCGTCACATCCCCTACCGAAGTCGCCGTTATAAGCTGATTCTTCCTGATGGAAAGCTTATTCGCCCCGTCATACTTCATCCGTACCTGGCTCAGATCCCCGCCGGGATGCACGATAATATCATATTTTAGCTGGCCATTATTGGTATAATAACGGACATCTATATTCGGATAGATATTGTGATAAGTTACCCCCTGGAAGACCTTACAGTTGGTTTTCCATTTGGACGGATCATTCCCGATAAAATAATTGTTGTAACCAGGCAGAGCCTTGTCCGCGGCTATAACAGTCTGCTCATTGCCACCCACAAAGGTCACCCGGTAAGCATGCGAACGCAACGCGTCCTGGGGATCGATCCCTCCCGTCGCCCCTCCCGGCGCCCCTATCGTCGGAGACGGTGCTACATAATTGCCCGCCTTCGTATATCCCCCCTGCTTTACCCCATGATGGTTATTCGTTATCCGGTTGAGATCATCCACATTGTACAGCAGGGCCGAAAAGCCATTGTTCTCCAGGTAAACAGCCCCAACCCCGATCTCCCCTTTGAACTTTACCCGGCTGTCCCACTGACCCTTGTTCTCGACAAATTCAATATTGGACGTACCATCCTGGGCAAACCCTTTCAGTACGGCGGCCATTAGCCAGATTATAATATGAGCCCTGCGCTTCAAATCGTGCATTTTACAATTTACAAAAAATGTTTTTCATTAGCGTATCAACGTAATATCCCCCTTCTTCGTCGCATGAGTCCCATCGGAAAACTCCGCTTCCAGGGTATACGCATATACATCCATCGGTTGCAATAGACCATGATTCGTGCCATCCCACCCATAATTCGGATCATTGCTCTCAAAAACCTTCTGCCCCCAACGATTATAGATCCTCCAGGTCATATGTGTTATGCCAAAACCCACCACCTTTATAATAGCATTCTGACCAAACCTTCCGGGAGTAAAGGCATTCGGCACATCCAGCAACGGATCTATCACCGCAGCCACCAGATGACAGACCGTATCCGTACACCCCGATTCATTGGTCACAACCAGGCAGACCTGGAAAGTATCTGTCTTATTATATTGATGGACCACCGTATCCGGCTCCGTCTTTGTCTCCGAACTGCCATCGCCAAAGAACCACTGGTACTTTACAGCCGGCGTCGAGGCATCCGTAAATACAGTCGGTGTGTTCGGCGGCTGTGGCGACATCGGCGTATACGTAAAAGCTGCCGTTGGCTTACCCTGCACATTGATCGTAAAGGTATAGGTATCCGTAATATTACAGGTCGTGGAATCCACAGCCGTCAGCGTGATCGTATAGGTTCCCACGGTGGTATATAAATGACTGGGAGATATATCGACGCTGTCTATCCCGCTTCCATCCCCAAAATTCCAGTAATACTTCTGCCCTGCAACAGAGGTATTGCTAAAGACAGCCGTATACGGCGCACAGCCAAAAGCAGGCGTGGTGAACTGGGCCTTTACATTCTGCGCCACATACAGGAGCTTCACCGTATCGGCCGGATAATTACAATAATTGGTGTCCACCAGCGTCAGGGTAACATTATACGGCCCCGGCGAACTATAGGCATGAGTAGGTTGCTGCGTAAGCCCATCCCGGACAGGCGCCGAACCATCCCCAAAGGTCCAGGTAAAAGAAGTATCCGTAAAAGCAGGCGCACCAGGCGCATGCGTGGACAAATTGGTGAAGATATAGTTGAACTGGTCACAGGGACCATTTTTGTCATAACGAAAATCCAGGAAAGCAGGATTGTTCCGGACCTCTATCGTCCTGTACGACGTGTCCGCCACATTACAGCTGTTACTGTCGATAGCGATCAGCATCACCACATAATTCCCTACTGCATTATAAGAATGATCCAGGGCCGCATCTGTCGTATTCACGATCGTCCCATCCCCGAAATTCCAGATATAGCTTTTTGCATTCCGTATTGTATCGGAGAAAGATACGTCCAGCGGCACACAACCCACACTATCCCCCCGCCCATGTGTCACAGACTTTAACCCGGCAGCAACCCCGGCAAAATGAAAGGCTATCTTCACCGCAGCCTCATTACAACCCGACGTTCCCGTTCCATTTGAACCTGCCCAGACTCCCGGTGTGGTAGGGAATGCCGCTCCCCCATAACAGTTGGCACAAACAGCCTGATATATCACCCCCTGTTTGTCAAACCTGCTCGTCCCTCCATCCACATGATCGCCAAAACCACCCTTGACCTGCCCAAAAAAGCTGCCATACAGCTGGCTCGCAGCATTCTTTTGAAGAACAAAGAAATAAAAATCCTCCCCGTCCGTAGTCGACTTCTGCGCATCAGACGTCGGAACAAGACCGGTAGTGCCGCTGTTCAGATATTTGTCATTGATATCCGCCCCGCCACCCCAGCCGGAAACATATACATTCTCACAACGATCAACAAGAAAAGCCGTCGGTGAGATATTGGGAGATCCGCTACTGGCCGGCCCGAAGTTGGCCGAATATACCACCCCCGACAGATCCGGTTTCAGCTTGCTGATGAACTGTTTGCCGCTTGCCTGGTTGCCGCCCGCATTGAACGGTGAGTTGACCACAGGTATCACACCCGTCGTAGTCCCCATAATATATGGAAATCCGTTTTTGTCAAATTCCAATCCATAGATCATATCGGTCCCCGTAGTCCCGTAATAAGATGCTTTTAACAACGCCCCCCCGGCGCTGCTGACCTGCGCCACAAAACCATCCACACCACCCGCCAGCGTCGGCTGCATCGCGCCCCCCGTACCGGTCAGGTTGTCACTCATCGTCCCACCCGCTACCCACAACGTATTGTCCAACGGGCTTAAAGCCAGCACAAAGGCCGCATCGCTGTTATTCCCCCCGATATACGAGCTGAAGAGGATAGTGCTGAGATCCGCACTCGCCTTTATGACCACCCCATCCTGTCCACCACCCGAACTACCCTGGAATGGATTCACAACAGGGAAGTTAGTGGATTGTGTACACGAAGCTACATAGATATTGCCCGCATCATCGGTGATCACCTCGCTCCTGCCATCGTCACCATAATTGAGCCGCAGCTGCTGCGCTCCCTGGTCAGCCGTAGAAGTAATTACATACTTGGGCTTAAAGTTGACCCCGTCAGGCCCGCTGCCGCCAATCCTCCGCGACCCGATCAGCCCGGTACCATCCGCATTTAGCTTGGTGATAAAAATATCAAAGTCCCCACCTGTCCCAAAGACCGTTGACGACGTATTCAAAGGAAAATTCGGCGAGCTGGTCCTGCCAGTGACGATCAGGTTACCAGCGTTGTCGACGATCATACTATGCGGCTGCTCATCCCCGCTACCACCCAGGTAAGTGGCATAAAGCCGGCTCGCCCCGCTGGAGCTTAGCTTGATAATACCTACATCATAGTCATACCCCGGTGATGGACCACCCTCACTTCCATCCCCACCCTGGAAAGTGCTCTGAAAAGCCCCCGGACTAACCAGGAATCCACCCCCGTTCGTACCCCCGCCAGGCAACCTCGACTCATCCAGCACAATCCCCCCGGCATAAAAGTTTCCGGAGCCATCATAGGTGGCCGTGTATCCCCAGTTATCCGATTTGCTTCCGGTAAACGAACAGAATACCTCCGTAGGATCGATGACCAGCGTCGAACCCGGAACATAATCCTTCAGCTTGAACTGAACTCTGTTCCCTGACAGCAATGCATAGCTGCAGGCAACATCCGTCCTGCCCTGCGCCGTCAGCTGATAGGAATGTGGCTCCAGCTCCTGCACCGTGCCCACAGATGTCTGAATATATATCTTATTCTTTTTAATGCTCAGCTTCGTCTGCCCGTCATATTTCAATACGATCTTATTCGGGTCAGCCCCCGGATGAACGATGATATCATACTTTACGAACCCCCTGTCCGTATAATAGTGGACATCGATCCCATCATACATATTTCTGTAAAGGATCCCCTGATAGGTCTTACACTGGGAAGCCCAGTTCTTTTTATCCCCGATAAAGTAATTGGAATAGCCTGGCAATGGCTTATCTGCTACAATCTCAACCTGGTCGCTGGCATTCTCAAAGCTCACCTGGTATGTATGAGAATGTAACAGGTAAGGATCAGCGCCGTTCGTGGGTGAGCCGCCCCCACCATCGCTCCCATCGCTCTTGCCCGCAGAACTCGATGTTACCGTCTTCGTACTCGTAACCGCCCTCGCCCCTGTCGCCACAGCCCCACCACCCGTCGCCTTCCCACCGCCATTCCCGCCCGTCGCCACCAGATCCCCATGCAACAGCCGCCTGATCCGGCTAAGATCATTCGTATCATGCATCAACACCGTAAAACCTTTCTGCTGCATAAAAAGAGCCCCCGCGGTCAGCTCTGCACGGAATTTCACCAATGGGTCCCATTGTCCTTTGTTCTCGACAAATTCAAGATTGGAATAACCTCCTGATTGTGCTGAGAGCTGAAAGAAGGAGAACATTAGCCAGGCAACAATAAGGCATATTCTTCCCAAGTTATTGAGTTTCAGGTTATTACTAAAAAATAGGTCCGTAGTGGTCTTTACGCTCCGCCCCTTAGTGATTTACGATATTTTACTCCAGGCCGTTTTTCCCTGTTGCGATTGCAGAAAAGCCTTCAAAATCCCGTTCTCTTCAGCCATCAGGTCCGGGTCCTCATCCAGCAAGCTTGTTGCCTTATCCCTTGCAAGCTCCAGCCATACCCTGTCCTGAACAATATTTGCAAGCTTAAAGTTCAGTAGACCACTTTGACGCGTCCCCTCTATATCCCCGGGCCCTCTCAATTCCAGGTCCTTTTCTGCAATTTTGAAGCCATTATTGGTCTCAGTAAGGATGCTCATCCGCTCCCGTGCCTCCTTTCCCAATCGTGGACTTGTTAATAATATGCAAAAGCTCTTTTCAGCCCCTCTTCCAACCCTCCCGCGCAGCTGATGCAGCTGCGACAACCCAAACTTTTCCGCACTTTCGATCACCATCACCGTCGCATTCGGCACATTTACCCCAACTTCTATCACCGTAGTAGCCACCATGATCTGAGTGTCTTTGGACAGAAAACGTTGCATGTTAGTATCCCTTATCTCATTTGTCTGTCGCCCATGCACCATGCTGACCCAATATTTCGGCTCGGGAAACCACGCCTTTATATTCTCATACCCCTTCATCAGATCCTCATAGTCCAGCTTCTCGGATTCTTCGATCAAAGGAAAAATGATATATGCCTGCCGCCCCTTCCCAACCTCATGCCGGATAAAATCCATCACCTGCGGCCTCCTATCTTCGTAACGATGAACAGTAGAGATTGGTTGCCTTCCTGGAGGCAATTCGTCCATTACACTATAATCCAGATCGCCGTATGCCGTCATGGCCAGCGTTCGCGGAATAGGAGTCGCAGTCATCACCAGCACATGCGGGGGAATAGTCGCCTTGCTCCAGAGCTTCGCCCGCTGTGCCACCCCAAAACGATGCTGCTCGTCCACTATCGCCAGCCCAAGACGCTGGAACTGCACCGCTTCCTCCAGTACAGCATGCGTCCCTATCAGAATATGCAGCCGCCCCTCCCGCGCCATTTCCAGCACCTCCTTTCGCGACCTGGATTTCGAAGAGCCCGTCAGCAACCGCACCTCCAGGGGCAGCTCCTTTAATAAATCCGAAATGCCCTCATAATGCTGCCGCGACAATATCTCCGTCGGAGCCATCAGACAGGCCTGGTATCCATTGTCAATAGCCAGCAGCATCGCCAGCAATGCCACAATAGTTTTCCCGCTGCCCACATCCCCCTGTAAAAGACGGTTCATCTGGCGGCCACTACCCGTATCCCGCCGTATTTCTTTCAATACCCTCTTTTGTGCACCCGTTAGCTCAAATGGCAGATGATGAGTGTAAAACCCATTGAATAGCTCCCCCACCTGCCCAAATACCACTCCCTTCGAGCTGCGATGCCGTCTCGACTTGATCAGCCCAAGCCTCAGCTGCGCCAGGAATAGCTCTTCAAATTTCAACCGCTTCACCGCCTCCTGGTACAAGGCCGGCTGCGTGGGAAAATGGATCTGCCGGTATGCTTCATACCTGGGAAGCCATCGTTTTACCACCCCCGTCTCCGGGTCCGTATAGTTCATCACCGACTCCGGCAGATTCTCAGGCAGATCCCTTTCTTTTAGCATATTTAGCAGTCCGAGGGTCAGCTTACCCAGCTGACGACCGCCTAATCCCCTGACCTTCAGCTTCTCTGTCGCAGGATACACCGGTTCCAGGTATTCCGGCCGGTCCGCCGCCTGCCCCTGTAAGACCTCCATCTCAGGATGGGTGATCTGGGGACTCCCCTGAAAAAAACTCACCCGCCCATATACCAGGAATTCTCCTCCCACCTGTATCAGCTTCTGAACTCCATTGATACCCTGGAACCACACCAGCTCCAGCACCCCCGAAGGATCCCTGATCTCGGCCACCAGCCTCCGCGCCCGCTTATCGCCCAAACTGTTTACACTGGTTATCCGGCCCACCACCTGGATATACTCCGTCCCCGGCCCTATCTCCCGGATAAGATTGATCTTTGTCCGGTCCAGATGCCGGTATGGGAATAGCTCCAGCAGGTCCTGGAATACAAATATGCCGAGCTCTTTTTGTAAAAGCTCCGCCCGCAAGGGTCCTACCCCTTTAAGATATTCTATCGGATTCCTTAATATGGATGAAGTGCTCGAAATGATCCGGTAAAATTAACGAGATTCCGCAGGCCGCACAAATACCTCGATGACCCCCTGTGTCTCCGGCCCGCGACGCGGCGCCATAAAAGAGTCCACCTGCGAATAATGCAGCTTCAGCGAATCCCTTATCCGGAAAGGATAAAAATTATTCAGCGTAGGAATATATTCAAACAATACCAGGTCGTAATAATGTTTCTGTATCCTGATCCCGAATGTATCCGCCTGCCGGTTGAACATCCCCACCCCGAGATGATACCACAATGGCAACGCCCCATTCCTTTCCAGCTTAAAAGGTATCTCCGCAGCCAGCGGCGTCAGCTCCGACATATTCAACACCCGCAGATCACCGACAGCCTCACCCGCCTTCCCCGACTCCCGGTATTTCCGGATCAGATCCATCTCCATCAGCCTGTGGATCCCATCCGCAGTAGGCGCAGGCATGGTTATCTTATGAAATGCAGGTAGCCCGCATTCTACCCATTGGTCCGTAGGAATATCCCTCACCGTATCCCTGGGGATCATATAAGTGTCCTTATTGATCACATTCTCTCCCGTAGGCGATATTCTTGCGTTTTGCGATCCAAAGGACCCCGTCAGCCGCTGCGTATATTTCCACCACACACCACTCCACCATAATAGCACTCCCGCCGTCAGCAGCACCGTCAGCAATGGCCTGCCCACACGGTCAGGCACGTACGCCCCCAATTGACTGAATATACAGGCAAAAGCAAAACTGTGGAAAAAGATATTGTTGTCCGGGGGAGTATAGCTTGTTACCTGCAATATAGCCGCCTCTGACAGTATCCCCAACGTCAGTAATACCAGGAAGACTCCCGCAGGATCGGCCTTCAGCGAAGTCCATTCCCGCCAACGGACGATCGCAAGGACTACCACCACAAAAAAATAAAACTTTATCCATTGCGAAGCGCCAAAGAATTCCGCCGCTATATCAAATAAGGATACCCTCGCCGTATGTGGAGGCTGCCCATGATTAAACCAGTACCCAAACCCATGTGCAAGATAAGGAGAGACTATCAGCAGGAATAACACAAAGAACCATCCGGCAAATAGAACAACCCCGACCCACTTCCCCGCCATCCATCCATACACGGCCAGCAGGACCAGCTCCAGCAGCAAGGCCACTCCACCCCCATCCTGTTTGGTCAGAAAAGAACAAACTGTAAAAAAAGCCGCACCAGCCATCCATAACCAGCTATAACGGCCTGCCTTCACCGTAACCCCGGAACCCATCCTCCAATCTCCGCCACCCCGCATCCACCGCAGTAAAAAAGCCAGCGATATCAGCTCATAGACTATCACCGAGTGATTATACCAGGGCCAGAAGTTAAAAAAGGAATAGGATAGACAAAATAACAGCACAGCCGCCGGACGCCCCCACCTGGCCACAGAAAGACTGACCAGTATCGATCTGAAGGCCAAACCGGAAAATATATTGATAAAAACCTGCGCCACGACCAGCGTATATAGCTTTGCCCCAAAAAACTTGAAAAACAAAGCCGGTATCATCCAATACATTCCTCCCAGCGGAGTACCGAAATCACGAAAAGGAAGCTGCCCTTCGCTGATCCGGTACGCCCCCTCCCATGATAAAAAAATATTGACCCTATAAGGCAAATGGATAAGTAATGGAACGATGGCTAAAACAATAATGATCGCTATTTCGATCCTGGGGATAAATTTTCGGGGCATAGGCGGCTGTTAACTAATTATTTATTTGTTTGACAATATTATAATTTTTGTCCTTTTGTTTGTACTTTGACGCGCAAATAATTGCTGTGGCGTATCTTAAACTGTTAAGACCCAAAGATTGGGCAAAAAATTTGTTCTTATTCCTACCCGTGTTTTTTCACCGTGATATCTTTAACATGGATATCATGCTCAACGTACTCGCCGGGTTCGTCGCTTTTTCTTTTATTGCGAGTAGCATATATATTATCAATGACTATCGGGACAGAGAAGACGATCGAAAACATCCGGTCAAATGCAACCGCCCCCTCGCCTCAGGCGCCGTCAGCCCCAATGCGGCACTCGCTATTTGCGCCCTGCTCATCATCGCCGGATTCGGACTCGCCTGGTTTATCAGGGATAAATTCCTCTTCGTACTGGCCATTTATTTTCTTATAAATCTCGCCTACTCCATGGGCCTGAAAGCCATTGCCATCCTCGATATCATGATCCTGGCTGCCGGATTTGTCCTGCGGATCAAAGCCGGCTCCGTCATCTCACTGGTACCTCTGTCCGAATGGATCGTCATCATGGTTTTCCTGCTCGCCATTTTCATGGCCATTGGCAAACGCCGCGATGATGTATTGCTAAAGATCAGCTCCGGCATGGACATGCGCAAGTCAGTCAAAGGTTATAATCTCGACCTGCTCAACGTCCTCCTCGCCCTCGTCTGCGCCGTCATCATCGTAGCCTACCTGATGTATACCATGTCGCCCGTTACAGTCTCCTATATGGGAACTGCCCGACTTTATTATACCTGCGTTTTCGTTTTAGCAGGAATTATGCGATATTTGCAGCTCATTTACATTTCTACCGATTCCGGCTCGCCAACTAAGATCCTTTATAAAGACCGCTTTATCCAGATCACTTTACTCCTTTGGGTCGCCAGCTATATTTTGATATTATACACCAAAAATGTAACAATATTCAAATAATTCATTGGGTATGACAAAGTCCTGCCCATTAATCACAATTTCTTAATTATGCCCACTGTCCTGTTACTCGGAGCCGGTTCGGATATCGCCGTCTCACTCGCACGGAAATTTGCATCCGCCGGCTACGCCGTCCAGCTGGCAGCCCGTAATGTACAACGAATTCAACCACTCCAGTCGGATCTTTCCATTCGCTACGGTGCCGTCTGTACGCTTCATGAGTTCGATGCAGCCAACCCCGATAGTCATCCCGCCTTCCTCGCCGCTCTCCCCAGCCTCCCCGATATTTCGATCAGCATATTCGGATACCTGGGTGATCAGACAAAAGCAGAATCCGACTGGTCCGAATGCTCCCGGATTCTCCAGGTCAACTACATCGGCGCCGTCTCCATTCTCAATAACATAGCCAATCAATATATAACGCGCGGAAATGGTACCATCGTCGGCATCAGCTCCGTCGCAGGCGAAAGAGGCCGGCAAAGCAATTACTTCTATGGAAGCGCAAAAGCTGGCTTTACCGCCTACCTCTCGGGTCTGCGAAATCGCCTCTTTCACAAAAACATTCACGTCCTTACCGTACAGCCGGGCTTCGTCTATACCAAAATGACGGAAAATATGCCCCTGCCGAAACTCCTGACCGCAACACCCGATATAGTCTCCGACGCTATCTATAAAGGCATCCACAAAAAAAAGAACGTCCTCTATGTAAAATGGTTCTGGCGCTGGATCATGCTTATCATTAAGTCTATCCCCGAACCGATTTTTAAAAAATTGAAATTATGAGCCGGCCCATCGCCTTTTTTGATTTCGACGGAACTATAACCACAAAAGACACCCTGCTGGAATTTATCAAATTCAGCAAAGGAACCATTCCTTTTTATATCGGCTTCGCCCTCAATAGCCCCTGGCTGATAGCCTATCGGCTAAAATTGATCTCCAACCAGAAAGCAAAAGAAAGGATCCTGGCCTGGTTTTTTCACAACATGCCCCTGGAAGCTTTTCAACGATCCTGCGACGAATTCGCCCAAACGAGCATTCCGGCACTGATCCGGCCAAAAGCCCTCCACGAGATCCGGCAACTACAGGAAAAAGGATTTGCCGTCGTCATCGTCAGCGCTTCTCCCGAAAACTGGTTGCAGCAATGGACCAGCGGTTTAGAAGTCGACCTCATCGCTACTAGACTGGAAACCAAACAATTAAAAGACAGTATCCGGCTTAGCGGAAAAATTCAGGGGATCAATTGCCACGGCCAGGAAAAGGTCCGTCGCATAAAAGAAGCATATGACCTTTCGGATTTCGACAATATACACGCCTATGGAGATACCTCCGGCGACAAACCAATGCTGGCCCTCGCCGCACACTCCTTTTTTAAACCCTTTCGCTAAAAGGCCCCGGCCATCCTATCCTACCCAATCACCATAGGCAGCAGTGCCATTTCCTGACGGAAAATTGACAAAGATTAATCGAAAAAGCTTTTAAAGTCCTGCGTTTATTTATACTTTAGTGGCCTCAAATATCCTGTTGACTCCATACAGATTGCTTTTTTAACCCTTTTAGCCTAATCTTTTTATTTTTAATACTTTAATTATGGAATTCATCAGTAAATCCGTAGAAGACCTGAAGGCATTCGCCAAATCAAAGAATGAAGAATACGTTCACGCTGACCCCTTCCCCAATATTTACTTTGATAACTTTTTCATACCCGAAAAGCTGAAAGAAGTCCTGGAAGAATTTCCTGACCTCACAAAAAATGCCGACTTCAAATTTAATGACCCTAACCAGGTGAAACTCGCCTCAAAAGGAGAATATCGCTTCGGCCCAAAAACCCTGAGCTTCATGCATTTTTTGAACTCTCAGCCTTTTCTTGAATTTCTCTCCGAACTCACCGGGATCGAAAATCTTATCCCCGATCCCTTCTTCGACGGAGGCGGCTGCCACCAGATCCAACCCGGCGGCATGCTCAAGATCCATGCAGACTTCAACAAACATCCTACTACCAAACTCGACAGACGCCTCAACGTTCTCGTATATATGAATGAGGACTGGCACGAAGAATACGGCGGCCACTTCGAACTCTGGGATACCGAAATGAAAGGCGTCAGGAAAAAGATCCTCCCCCTGTTCAACCGCATGGCCATGTTCTCCACCACCAGCAATTCCTATCACGGCCATCCCAATCCGTTGACATGCCCGCCAGACAGAACCCGTAAATCCCTCGCCCTCTATTACTATACCAACGGGCGACCCGATTCGGAGATCGTAAAAGGCATCGAAGAGCATAATACCATCTTCCGCCATCGCCCGGAAGACAAAAGATCACGGATGCTCTCCACCTTCAAAAACGTGGTTAAACAAATAGTCCCCCCAATTCTTATTGGCGGATTAAAAAAGTAAAGAACTGATCCACTAACAAGAATATGCAACTTAATTCGGACAACTCCGACAGTCCTGTAACCGGGAAAGACATCGTTATTGTCGGTCTGCAACCCTGGTATTACGAGATCGGCAGCAACTGTAAAACTATCGCAACATACCTCGCCAGACACAACAGGGTCCTGTATGTGAACCTGCCTGTGAACCGGAAGACCTTTCTTTCCCGGACAAAAACCCCGGGCATCCGTCAACATTGCGAGATCATAAAAGGCAACGGAGAAAAGCTCCGGCCCATCGGCGATAACATGTGGGAGTTCTACCCAACCACTCTCGTTGAGTCCATCAACGGCCTGCCTTCCAATAAAGCCTTTAATTTTATAAATTATTTCAACAACCGCCGCTTTGCCCGCGATATCCAAAAAGCCATCCGGCTCCTGGACTTCAGGGACATCATCCTGTTCAATGACAACGATATTTACAACGGATTTTATCTGAAAGAGTTCCTCCGGCCCAAACTCTATATCTATTATTGCAGGGACTTCCTCCAGGGTTATGATTACTGGAAAAAACATGTTTCCATCCTCGAACCCAAACTGATCCGCAAAGCAGACATCGCCGTCGCCAACTCACTTTTTTACGCAGAGTATTGCTCCTCCCATAACCCTCAGTCCCATTATATCGGCCAAGGCTGCAACTTCGATCTGTTCAATACCGATAGCACCCATTCCCGGCCACCGGAACTGGAAGGCCTCTCTTATCCGGTCATCGGCTACGTCGGAGCCATAGACTCCGCCCGGCTCGACCCGAAGATCATAGAGACCATCGCTACCAGCCACCCCGATTGGAACATCGTATTGGTAGGCCCGGAAGATGCCATTTTTCAATCCAGCACCCTTCATCAATTGCCCAATGTCCATTTTACCGGGCGAAAACCCCTGGCGAGCCTGCCGGACTTCGTCGCATATTTCGACGTCTGTATAAATCCCCAGCTGGTAAATATCATCACAAAAGGAAATTATCCCCTCAAGATCGATGAGTATCTTGCCATGGGGAAACCCGTCGTAGCCACCCGTACCGACACCATGAAGCTATTCGGGGATTATACCTGGCTGGCAGATACTCCCGAAGATTATCCCGCACTGATCGAAAAAGCCCTTGCTCACAATAGTGCGGAAGAACAAAACCGGCGCATCACCTTCGCCAGAAGCCATACCTGGGAAAACTGTATAAAAGAATTATATAAGGTTATTTCAAAACAGCTATCGTAAACCTATGCTCAAAAAGGAATACTTTGACTCCACATCGCCATCCAATAGGACGATGCAACGTTACCTGCCGTATATATTGACCATAGGTTTCCTTCTCCGCATCTATATTTGCTTTTTGTCCGGCCTTCCAAATATGCATAAGGATTCCTATGAGTATTACGGCCAGGCCGATACCTTGCTGGCAGGCGGGTACGTTGATTATTTCCCAAACGGTTATCCGCTCATCATAGCCGCTGTAAAAACCCTTATTCCCCGTCACACCAACGGCATGCTGCTTTGGTTGCACATATTCATGTCTGTCTCGACCATTTACTTTGTATACGATATCGGTAGAAGACTTTCCGGCCTGACTATCCTCGGCCTCATCGCCGCCGGCCTTCTCGCCTGCTTCCCCTCCCAGATCAATTATGTACGCTGGCTAACCACGGAGACTCCCACCGCCTTTTTCCTCCTGGGTGGCTTCTTCTTTTATTACAGACAGCAATATACCTGGTCTGGTCTCTTCCTTGGACTGGCAACCCTCGTCCGTAGCAACGTCTCTCCCATCTTCATCCTGCTCTTCCTGCTTCATATTCTGTTCAGCAAAAACCGGCCCTTCCTCCAAAGAGTTCCCTTCAAGCTGATAATATTTGCAGTATTGCCCCTCCTCCTTATAGGTTCTTATTGCTATTGGAAAACAGGTAAATTCTCCACAGCAGGCAATAACCAGATAAACATCGTGTATTCCGTCACTGCCTCCGGCCCCTACATCGATTTCGACCTCTCCAACAAGCTCCCCGAAGTCAATACCACCGGTAAAGCAATCCAACTCTATATCCGGCACATGAAGCAGGATCCCCTGGGTTTCATTCGTCAAAAGCTGGCCAATTACTGGGAGCTCTGGGGTTTTTATGCTTCTTCCGCCAACGGAGGCAGAAGTACAGGCTCACGACTCCTGCTCGGCCTTGGCAACCTTGTGCTCCTCGGCCTGGGTCTGACCGGCTGGTGGCAACAAAGAAAGAACTTCCCGGTTTCAATCCTTATCCTGCCCTTCCTGGTTGTAACTATCCTTCACACCATGCTCTTCGCTATGCCCCGTTATACTTACCCCGTAGAACCATTTCTCCTCCTGCTCGGCGCATGGACCATCACCGGGTTCCTAAAAAATAAAGCCACCCCGTAGGATGGCTTTATTGATATTACTTGTTTGATATATTATTGCTTGACGACTACATAAGTCTTCGGTCTTCCAGGCTGCCCGTTAAAGTATACTGTCAACAGATAGATACCCCTGCCAAGAGTTGCTGGCACCTGTATCGTTTCTTTAAATTGGGTCACCGACTTGTTAAACTCAAGCTGCAGCACCTTGCTTCCGCTGACAGAGTAAAGCCATACCCCAACCTTGCCCATATAGCTGTTGGCGCCATCCAACGTGATCGTCGTACCCAGGAAAGGATTCGGATAGATATTCAGATAGGAATCCTTGTCCGTACGAACCGTATACGCCACCGTTACCTTTACCGTGCTGGTGCTGGTATTACCCTGATCGTCTCCAACAGTCAGCTCAAACTCATATACCCCTACTTCCAGGTTCAATACTCCCGACACCACAGAATCAGGCGTTACGATCTGCGCAGTCGCCGGCCCCGATAGCTGCTTCCAGCTATAGGTCGTGATATTCGTATTGACAGCCGATGACTGAGTACCATTCAATATTGCCAGCGTTGCAGGATATTGTATCGACGTATCGACACCCGCATTCGCAATTACCGTTTTCGTCTGCGTCTGTGTCATGGTCACCTGCACCTGGTCGGTAGCAGTAGCACCCGAGTTATCCGTAACCGTCAGCTGGAACACATAGCTGCCAGCGCTTAAGCCATATACCGAAGGACTCACAGCACCCGTGTTCGTGATCGTGACACCACCCCGTCCGGATACCTGTATCCATTGGTATTTTACAATGCTGCCATCCGGATCATAAGAAGCCGAACCATCCAGCGAAACAGAGCTGACAGAAGCATCGACAGTCTGATCAGGACCCGCATTGGCAACCGGAGCCTGATTGGCCGGTGGCGGCGGTGGCGTCGCAGCATTTACCGTGACCTGCACCTGGTCCGAAGCCGTTAGCCCCGAATTATCTTTTACCCTGACCAGGAATACATAGACTCCCTGCACAAGACCGTCGACCTGGGTGACGGCCTGCGTTGCATCGGTAATGACAGCCGTAGAAGGACCGCTTACCTGCGTCCACGTATACGAGACTATCGTTCCATTGGTCTCCGATCCACTTCCCGTCAGCGTCACGCTGTTCGCCGGAAGCGTTATCGTCTGGTCGGCACCGGCATTCGCAGAAGGCGTCCCCGGTACAACCGGCGCCGCATTCACCGTTACTTTTACAACGTCTGTACCCGTTATTCCTGAATTATCTTTTACTGTCAGCTGGAATACATATACCCCCTGCGCCAATCCACTCACCCCGGTCGAAGCCTGACCAGCGGCGCTCAATGTCGCCGTCGAAGGCCCGCTGATCTGTGACCACCCGTACGATACGATCGTCCCATTCGTCTCCGATCCGCTACCCGTCAGCGTAACGCTGCTCACAGGCAATGTGATCACCATATCCGAACCAGCATTCGCCGTTGGCAGACCCGGTACCACAGGCGCCGGATTCACCGTCACCTTCACAACGTCCGTACCCGTTATTCCTGAATTATCTTTTACCGTCAGCTGGAATACATATACTCCCTGCGCCAGACCACTTACCCCTGTCGAAGCCTGTCCGGCCGCACTCAATGTCGCCGTCGAAGGTCCGCTGATCTGCGACCACCCGTACGATACGATCGTCCCGTTCGTCTCAGATCCGCTACCCGTCAGCGTGACACTGCTCACAGGCAAAGTGATCACCTGGTCAGAACCCGCATTCGCCGTTGGCAGACCCGGTACCACAGGCGCCGCATTCACCGTCACCTTTACCTGGTCCGTAGCCGTCACACCCGAATTATCTTTTACCGTAACAAGGAAGCTATATACACCCTGTACCATACCACCCACCGTCGTCGTTGCCTGACCAGCAGTACCAATGGTCGCCGTCGAAGGCCCGCTGATCTGTGTCCATGCATACGATACGATCGTTCCGTTCGTCTCTGACGCAGTAGCCGTCAAAGAGGCGCTATTAGCAGGAAGAGTGATCGTCTGATTCGCTCCCGCATCCACTACCGGTAACCCGGGGACTGGCGCCGCAGCATTCACGGTAACTTTTACAACATCCGTTCCTGTTACACCAGAATTATCTTTTACAGCCAGCTGGAAGACATATACCCCCTGAGCCAGACCACTCACCCCGGTAGAAGCCTGACCGGCCGCACTCAATGTCGCCGTCGAAGGTCCGCTGACCTGCGACCACGCGTACGATACGATCGTCCCATTCGTCTCCGATCCGCTACCCGTCAGCGTGACACTGCTCGTCGGCAGCGTGATTGTCTGGTCCGAACCCGCATTCGCCGTTGGCAGACCCGGCACCACAGGCGCTGGATTCACCGTCACCTTTACCTGGTTCGTAGCCGTCACACCCGAATTATCTTTTACCGTAATAAGGAAGCTATACACACCCTGTACCATACCACCCACCGTCGTCGAAGCCTGACCCGCTGTACCAATGGTAGCCGTCGAAGGCCCGCTGATCTGCGACCACGCATACGATACGATCGTCCCATTCGTCTCAGAGGCAGTAGCCGTCAAAGAGGCGCTATTGGTAGGAAGAGTGATCGTTTGATTCGCTCCGGCATCCACCACAGGCGGCCCGGGCACCACAGGCGCCGCATTCACCGTCACCTTTACCTGGTCCGTAGCCGTCACACCCGAATTATCTTTTACCGTAACAAGGAAGCTATATACACCCTGTACCATACCACCCACCGTCGTCGAAGCCTGACCCGCAGTACCAATGGCCGCCGTCGAAGGCCCGCTGATCTGTGTCCAGGCATACGATACGATCGTCCCGTTCGTCTCCGAAGCAGTAGCCGTCAAAGAGGCGCTATTGGTAGGAAGAGTGATCGTTTGATTCGCTCCGGCATCCACTACAGGCGGTCCGGGTACCACAGGCGCCGCATTCACCGTCACCTTCACCTGGTCCGTAGCCGTAACCCCTGAATTATCTTTTACCGTAAGCTGTAAAGTATATACCCCCTGTACCAATCCGCTCAGCGTAGTGGAAGCCTGCCCGGCCGCGCCAAAGACAGCCGTAGAAGGTCCGCTCACCTCCGTCCACGCATACGATACGATCGTCCCGTTCGTCTCAGATCCGCTACCCGTCAGCGTAACACTGCTCGTCGGCAGCGTGATCGTCTGATCGGCGCCCGCATTCGCAGAAGGCGGCCCCGCCGGCGCCGGATTCACCGTCACCTGCACCGTGGCCGTTGCTGTGATACCTAAGATGTCCTTTATAGTCAGCTGAAATTTATAAACACCCTGTACCAGGCCACTCACCGTAGTCGTAGCCAACGCACCTGACCCAATAGTCGCTGTCGAAGGACCACTGACCTGCGACCACGCAAAAGATGCAATGGTCCCGCCAACCTCCGTCCCGCTTCCCACAAGACTCACGCTATTGGTCGGCAACGTAATGATCTTGTCAGAGCCCGCGCTGGCCACAGGTGGCTGCGATCCCGTACTGTTCACAGTAATGGTCACAACCGAACTGTCGCTCATCCAGCCATTGTCAGTCACCTTCAGCTTAAACTTATATACACCATTGACCAGCCCCATCAGTTTTGCCTTGGGACCGGAAGGAATACTTATAATAGCAGTATTAGGACCCGAAACCTGGCTCCATAAATAATAGACTATGGCTACATTATCGCTGGATCCTGATCCATCCACCGTGGCCGTAGAACCGGTCACAGTCTGGTCAGCACCAGGAACAGCCTTTGGAGGCGTGTTCGCAGGAATAGCATATATACTACATCCGTTAGCCGTAGGATTACCGATACAATAGGGAGAAGTAGATTGAATGGTCTTATTCGCTGAAAAAGGATTTATCGCCGTAATATATGGCACATCCCAGGAATTCGGATAGATCGATCCGATCGTTCCATTCACATAGTTGGCATCCATGACGCCATTGGCAAGAACACCATATTTGTTCCTGCCCCAGGAATACAGCTGTCCATTCGCATCCACAGCAAACTCATAAAATACAGCCTGAACACCTTCCGATAGCTCGACAAAATTATTGATGCCCGGAGCAATATTGACCGGCTTATGCTGCTGGCACTGAGCCGTACTCATATCCCAGTTCCACGCATAGGGCGTCAAAGTCCCGCCATAAGGCGCCGGATTCACCGTATACTTGGAATAATCAATGTGCGTCCCGTTACCCGCCTGACCACACTCACTACCACCCCAGGCCCAAAGACTCCCATCCGTAAGGATAGCATAGGTAGTAGTTTGATTGGCCGATATCTTCGCGATCGGATTAGGTAAATTAAGACTCGGATTCAGCAATATCGGGCTGGCTGTCATCGTATATCCCGAAGCCGCAACAGCACCAACCCCCATATAACCCTGATAAAGCCCCCATCCATACAGGGATCCGTCATTCAGCAAGGCATAGGAAAAAAGACCGCCACCCGCAATATCCTTTGCAGCACCCGGCAGCGTAAGAATATTTGGATGCGCATAATCTGTACGGCTCAGAAGCCCCAGCAACACATTCTTTCCTCCATTTCCACCCCAGGTCCATACCTTACCCGTGTTATCCAGCGCTATTGCAATATTCTGAACCATTACCTTCGTAATGACCGTTCCGGCAGGAAAAGGCACCTGGACAGGTCGCGTATTCACCTGACCATAAGTCCCGTCACCACGATACCCGCCCTGCGTATTCCCCCAGACCCACAAGGTACCATCCGCCTTTATTGCATATATAATGGCGCCATATCCGACACCACCCGTAAAAATAGCCGAGGCCATTCTTAAATAGACAACATTATTAAAAGGATTGCCAAGACTGTCCGTAGTTACCTGGACAAAAGATTTCGGATAACCCGTAGTCGTGCCATTTCCCATCGTCCCATCTTCATTAGGACCGGTGAAATATACATTACCCGACATATCGATACATGCCGCTGTATGCAATCCCGATGCAACAAACTTTATTTTTGTATTCGCCGTAGGGAACTGACACGGTATCGGCAAACCCATCACACCGGTATTGGTGCCTTCACCATTCCCACCAGTACCTAACCCATATAAAGTATGAGTAGTATTATCTAAAATGAAATTTTGATATTCCCCGCTGCCAATTGAATACCTGGCGGAGGATTGAGAGTAAGTTGAACACGTGACGCCACATAGCAAAACTAGTGATAGTACAATTGCTTTCATAGCTGGATTTTTAGGATATTGAATTATGCCACTCAAAAAAGAACATCAGACCTTTAGTTTGGTTTTCAAGAAATTTGGCAACAAACATTACAATTCAAATCGATATCGGATTAATAAAAAAACTCATCAAAGAATAACAAAATCCGTACCAATTAAGGATTTAAGGGTACAGTATTTGTAGGCAAGAAACGAAAAAAACATAAGTACCTGATAATATGTATATAGGTAATTTTCTTTAATGAGTTAACTACTTACTCCTAGAGAGTATTTTCCCTATGTTGTAGACAATTGTCAATTATTTCCGGCCGCTCCGGTCTTATCCCTTACCTTATATTGATCACAGGGATGACCATCCGGATGAAGAAGACAATAAGGAGATGTGACGATCTTATTCGTCGTGAGAGCAAAGGGGTCGATAGCAGTGACCCGGCTCACGTCCCAGGAGTTGGGATAGGTTGCAAGAATATCTGAACTGGCTCCGACAATACCATTCCCAAGTACAGAGCCTTTATTACGTCCCCAGGAATACAGCTGCCCATTCGCAGTTTCCGCATAGCTGTAAAATACTGCGCTGCTGCCTCCAAATACACGCACAAAATTTTTCACCCCGGGGGCCAGCCGCACCGGCTTCTCCACCAGCTTCTGCCCCGGACTCCAATCCCATGCATAAGGTGGCTGATGTTTTGCATAATCAAGCTCCTCACCATTGCCAACACATCCACACGCATTATCACCCCAGCCCCACAGACTTCCATCAGTAAGGATCACATGCGTGGCAACACTGTTCGTCACAACAGATGACACAGGATGCGGAAGATTCAGATCATTCGTAAGATCCTTCGGAATCACCGGCGGAGGCGCCTGGTGTGCCCACCCCCCCTTGCCAATACACATATAGGCCGTGAAATAGCCCCAGCCATACAGCTTGCCATTCAGACCAAGAGCATATGAAAAAAAGCCTCCACCGGCTATATCCTTTGCCTTTTGCGGCAAAGGCACCTGGTGTGGATGTTTATAATCCGTAGAATTTGTACCCAACAGCTCTTTACGATTATTCCCACCCCAGGTCCATACCGTGCCATCCGTCGCAAGAGCTATGACAACAGAGCCCGCCACTATTTTCCTGATCTTCCTCCCCTTGGGCATCTCCACCTGCACAGGCCTCGTATTCAGCTGACCCGTCTGCCCATTACCCCTCATCCCCTCCGTAGTAAGACCCCATATCCATACAGTACCGTCCGACTTCAGGGCTATATTGCCGCCAGATCCCCCGCTCGACCAGCAAACTACCTTCACTACATCCGTAAAAGGATTCCCCAGGCTATCCACGGCTATCTTCACGGGGGCAAACCCGATATCGTTAGTACTGCCAGTACCCGATTCACCATTGCCATTGGCCCCCCAGGTCCAGACATTGCCGGCACTGTCCGCAGCCAGGCTGTTGTGCAAACCCGAAGCGACATCCACAAAACCTACATCCCCCGGAATACCCACCCGGATCGGCAGACCCGGGATACCCGAATCCCAGGGGACCCCCGCTGTCACAAGACTACTGCTGATACCATAAAGCCGGCCCGTTTCCGTGTTTATGATAAAACATTGATACTCACCAGGCCCTACCAAATAGCGGGGTGATTTCACAGACATAGGGTCCTGCGCCGCAACACCAGCCACAATAAAGAATAGCACAAAAAGACCAGCAATACGGTTCATAGAGCTATTTTCTGTTTACCATTAATATACAGCAAAGTAATACAAAAGCAAATTATCTTTAAGCCCTATTCACCGAGCTATGCGCTATTTAAAAAGCCCCCTCATCCCCGTCGCCATCATCAGCTTTCTGTTCATCCTTTTCCAATGGCGAACCATCGCCCGCATGCCCGGACCAGGAACCGATTTTTCCATCTACTATCATGCAGCCGGTTCCTTTAACAGCCCCGGCTCCCAGCTCTATTCCACAAAAACAACCTCCTTCGATCAATACCTCTACCCCCCTCCCTGTATCCTGCTGTTTCGCTTCTTCCATCTTTTCCCCGAGACAGCAGCCTACATCCTCTTTACAGGGACCATGTACATTTGCCTTATAGCGGCCCTGCTCCTCGTCATCACCCTCTCAAAAATAGATCCGGCCAAAACCCTGCCCCTCCTGCTTTTTGCCCTGGCATCCGCCCCGGTTTATCACCAGGCAAGCCTCGGACAGATCAACAGCCTGGTTCTGCTCCTTAGTCTGCTTTACCTTCGTTTGGTACAAAAAAGCCCCGCCTGGTCCGGAGCCCTGCTGGCCCTCGCGATCTGGATCAAGCTCTACCCCATCCTCCTCGTCATCCCAGCCCTCCTTTCCCTCCAGGGAAGAAAGTCCATCCTTTATTGCGCACTCGCCGGCCTGATCCTCCCCGTTTTATGCCTGCCCTGGATCCCGCTCCACCATTACCGGGACTTTGCCAATATCCTGTCCGCCCTTTCCCAATACACCTCCATACATATTATAAATCAATCTTTTACCGCCTTTTTTATGAGGGCTCACCTACCGTTTGAACAATCGTTCCAATGGCCCAACGTGTATTGGGTGCCAGCCTGGGTCCGGGTCGTCAATTACCTCCTGCTGGGTCTTGTCATCCTCTTGGCGGTAATCCAATCCTATAAATACCGGGCTTTCTATCTTGCTGGCTTTCTCCTGCTCGCTGCCAGCGCACTTTTCTCCCCGCTCGGCTGGGGACATACCTTCGTGCTCTGCCTCCCCCTCTGGATCTTCTGCCTCGAAAAGCTGGATACTTCCGGCCGTAGCAGCCTTCCCGCTTACAGCCTGTTCATAGCTACCGCCCTCCTGCTGCTCATCCCCGTATACAATCACCCGGCCTTCTCCGACCACTGGCCCGCACCACTCAAAGCCCTTTACTATTCCCGGTTTTTCTTTATTACGGTATTTTGGATATTATTCTCCGGTTATCCTTTCGCAAAAGGCAATCTTACAAGGGATTAGCCGTTCATAAACGAAATTTTTATCGTATGTTTACCATCCGCTTATTCGCATTTCTTTTTAAACTCTAGCCGTTGAACAAGCTCTTCTCGTCATACTGGATCCGTTCAGCTTTTTATTCCATCCTGCAACGATTTTCCATCACTTTTTTTGGCTTCATCAACCTCATAGTGCTGATCAGAAACCTTCAAAAGCCTGAGATGGGCGCCTGGGCTCTTTTTCTTGCCGTAACATCTACCTTTGAGAATGCTAAAGTCGGACTTTTAAAGAACGCCCATATCCGTTACGTTAGCAGCAGCGACGACCGCAACGAAAAGACTGTCATCGCCTCCGCCTCCCTGCTCATCAACGCGACCATCACTATCCTGTTCATCGTGCTTATACTGATCTTCTCAGACTGGCTTAGCGCACTGCTCCACACCGGCACCGAACTGGCCTCCATGCTCAAGTGGTTCATACCCGGACTTCTTATCATGGTCGTCTTCTCCCATATGGAAGCAGTACAACAGTCCCACCTGGATTTTAAAGGCGTATTTGCAGGTTACTTTGTCCGGCAGATCGTTTTCTTTATCCTCATCTGCGGCAATCTTGTCCTGCATATCCAGTATACTCTTCGGGATGTCGTGCTCTATCAGTCCATCGGCTTTCTCATAGGTACCATCGTTATCTGGTACCACAGCCGCGCCTACCTCAATTATCGTTTCATACCAACAAAAAAAGCCATCTACCAGATCTTAGGTTACGGCAAATATATTTTTGCATCGGGAATGATCTCCAATCTCTTTACCAACCTCGATCAGCTGATGACAGGCAAATACCGTGACAGTTCCACAGTCGCGCACTACAACGCCGCCCTTCGGATCAATAGCCTGCTGGATGTCCCCTCCTATGCCGCCGCAGATATCCTTTTCCCAAAAAGCGCCCGCGCCTCGGCAGAAGAAGGCGCAGAAAAAGTCAGATACCTTTTCGAACGCATGGTAGGCATACTCCTATCCTTCAGCGCTCCAATCGCCATCTTTATAATAATATTTGCCAAACAAGTGATCTTCCTGATCGCCGGCAACCAATATATAGCAGCCGCACCAATCCTCCAGCTTTACATGATAACCGGTCTGATCCGCCCCATGCAAAACCAATCCGCCAATCTGCTAAACTCAATTGGAAAACAAGCCGTTTGTTTCTGGATGAATACCGCAGCGCTCGCCCTCAACCTGCTCATCAATTACGCCTGCTTGAAATATATCGGATTCTATGGTGCAGCCGTCGGCAGCACCGTATCCTATTCGATAGCCCTCGTCGCCTGGTATTTCCTCATGCGCCGGCTCATCGGCTTCCAGGCCGCCAACATCGGCAGATATATGCTCGAAACCTATGTTTCCATTTATACTTTCGCCGCCCGCTTCCTGAAACGCAGCCCACAAGACCCGCCCGCTTCCTAACCCCCAATCACACGCTCCAGCTCATCCAGGACAGCAGCATCCATTTCCATATCAAACTTACGCGCAAAGATCTTGTCAGAAGCCAGCAGAGCAGGCAAATCCCCCATCGTTAACAACTTCGGATTGGCAACCCGCTCAGACCAGTCGATATATACAAGATTTTCCTCCACCTTATCCCGGTAAGCAGGATTATTATAGATCACAGTAGAGAAGATCAGCTCATCAGCCCCCCATACATACCGGAAGAACCTTACCACCTCCCCATGTTCCTTCAAATAAGATAACATATACCGGGCACTCCCCGAAGTGATCGTAAACCAGTTGGAATGCCCTACTACCTCATGCCCCCGCACAGGATACTTCCGCCGCGGAAGCACCCGGTTGGCAAGCGCCTCCAGACGGTATTTTCCCGGTATCGACCAGTTGTGAAAATTATATCTCCAGGTATGCAGCGCCGCATCCTTCCACCACTCATGCCCATCCGATTCCCGGAGACAGGTGATAAATTCCTGCCCCTTTCGCTCGCAAAGAAATTGATAAAAATAAGTAGGTGATTTGATCGGAAAATCCTGCGCAGACATCACATGAATATAGTCATACTGCCCCCTGTCCAATACCTCCGCGATCCCATCCAAAGTCGCCTGGACAAGACTGTACTTTCCCCAATAGACCTTAACCCTGTTCCTGATCAGAAATACCCTTTCATACTCTTCCAGGTAGACAAACGATTCCGGGGAAATCTTTCCATCCACATGCACGTAAATATCAAAAGCCGGATGATCCATCGCCCGGATCAGCTTTTCGACCTGCAACGGATTTTTATGCGCCAGGATCAGACAGCCAATTCGCATACACTTTTAATTGTTAGATTGAATTATGTTTTCCCGCGCCCCTTGAATAAGGTATTGCTCACCTCTGTTTTAGTATGTACCGTATGAATAAAAGTCTGGTTGGATTTCCGTATCTGGAATAAGGCCCCCACCATCACCGCTATCGCTTTCGGCAGCCGGATGACAGCCATTAAAAGATCCCTGTTATACATCGCAGCAGGTATGCCCATCAATAAGGTCAGCAGGTAAAGAAATCCCAACCCCGCCGCCGCCAGCCCCCAGCCCACACCAATAAAAAAACCGCCGACTACCAGCAGAGGCAACAGCACAAAAAGAAAGGCTCGCGGCAATACCAGGTTGTTCGCCACCGCCAGGTTGAAATAGCTAAAATTCCCCTTCAAAAGCTGCCGGCACGCCGGCCCGAAAAACCGCTTCAAATAAATGAACTGACTCGATACCCACCGCTTCCGCTGGTTTTCGAACGCCTCCGACGAATCAACCTTCTCATCGAATATTATGGCATCCTCCAGGTAATGGATCCGGATCCCAGCCTCCACTACCCGCAGCTGTAATATTTTGTCAAAGCCCCCTACAGCACTTATCTCCCCCAGCACCCTTTTGATAAAGTCATATTCAAAGCTCATCCCCGAGCCGATCACCGACGAACTTAACCCAAGCGAATAAGCCCCTTTCCGGAATATGTGATTATTCACCGCCTCACTACAGGCATCCAGAACAGCAAACGACGTATCCATATTCTTTGCCACCCGCTGCCCCTGTACCGCCCTCGCCCCACCTTCAAAAGCCGCATTGACCCTGGTTAAAAAATCTCCCGCCAGCATATTGTCGGCATCACAGATCAAGGCAACATCATACCCATCCCCGATTCGCGCAAAAGCCGCATTCAAAGCCTTTGTTTTAGTACTCTTTTCAAAAGATACTTCCAGCACCGTCAATGGCAATAGCCTGAGCTCCTCCACCGTCTCCGGCAAAAAAGAGTCCGCAATAATATATACATGATACCTGTCCGCAGGATAATCCTGCTCCAACAGGTTCCTCGCCGTAGACCCGATGATCCCATCCTCCCGGTAAGCCGGCACCAGAACAGCTATTTTACGCTTCTGACCACCCGGCTTTATCTCATGCCCCCTTTTCCGGAAGAACAGACGACCCGAGAAAGAAAGAATGAATAAGTAGGCTACGGATCCCGCGCAATAGAGAAAACAAACTAAAAAAAATAAGAATATTATTTTATTGAATAACATATTGCTTTAACAGTTTGGAACGCCTATTATTGTGCCCGGTTCTACCCCTGCGTCTAAATTAAGGATTAAGTCCTTTAATTTTATTTTTAAGCTTATAATTTACATCCATGAACTTCTGGCTATACCTTTTTATGATAAGTTATTGCCTCATTTTTTACAACTATGCCGGCTATGCAATCATAATATTGATCCTCAACAGATTAAAAGCGAAAACAGCCCCCTTTCGCACCCCGGATGACAGCCTCCTTCCCCCTGTCTCCTTCATCGTAGCCGCATACAACGAAGAAGACTGCATCACCCAAAAAATCACCAATTCCCTTGACCTGGATTATCCCCGCGAAAAAATTGAATTCCTGTTTATCAGCGACGGTTCTACAGACAAGACAGAATCGATCATTCGCCAATACCCGCTCGTCCGCTCCCTGTACCAACCCCAAAGAAATGGCAAATCCGCCGCTTTGAATCGCGCCGTGCTCGAAGCCCACAACCCCATTCTCATTTTTTGTGATGCCAATACCCTGCTAAACAAGGCCTCCATCCGTAACATCGTCCGGCATTATGACGATCCGACCATCGGAGGCGTCGCCGGTGAAAAAAAAGTCCTCCCCGCTGCAACAGGACAAGACCAGGTCGGAGAAGGAGAAGGACTCTACTGGAAATATGAGTCCTTTCTGAAAAAAGAGGACGCAGCCTTTTATTCCGTCGTAGGAGCAGCAGGCGAATTGTTCTCCTTCCGCTCCTCCCTCTATGAACCACTCCCTCACAATATTATCCTCGATGATTTTGTCAGCTCCCTGAAAGTGACGCAAAGAGGATATCGCATCGCATATGAACCCGATGCCTACGCAATGGAGCTGCCATCCTTCTCCCTCCACGACGAAAAAAAGAGAAAGATCCGCATCGCCGCCGGTGGCTTCCAGGCCATCTTCCTGCTCACACCCCTCCTCGCCTTCTGGAAATATCCCCGCCTCACCTTCCTTTATGTTTCCCACCGCCTGATGCGCTGGGCAGTCAGCCCCTTTTGCATGATCCTCGCCTTTATAGCCAACGGTATGCTCCTGCTCACAAATCCCGGCTTTATCTATACCTCCCTTTTCATCCTCCAATGCTGCTTTTATGGAACAGCCACCCTGGCTGCCATCTTCCCCTCCATCCAGCAACGGTCAAAGCTGATCAAACTGGCCTATTATTTCGTGTTCATGAACGCCTGCACCATCCTCGGCTTTTTCAGATTCCTCAAAGGCAGCCAGTCTGCCGTCTGGGAAAAAGCAAAAAGAGCACAGACAGCCTAAAAAATAGAGGCCGTTCCCTACATCCTGGAAACGGCCTCCAATTATTTATCAGATGATCCCGGTCTATAACTTCACGACCTGTACCACCCGGGTAATATCATTGATCCTGATCTTAACCGCATAGGTCCCCGCAGGAACACCACTCAACGGGATACGGATCCTGCTCGTTCCGGCACTGAGAGCCGCCATCTGAACAGAGATTCTGGCTCCCGCAAGAGACCACAATTCCAGAGACGCATTCCCCGCTTTCAAAGCAGATACCTCAAGCTCAGCATCCAGGCTGCTACCCACAACAGGGTTATTCAGCAGACGGATAGAGAAATCTCCACCACCTACATTCGCAGACACGATCTTACTATAGATGGATTTGCCATCCACATCGGTTTCCAGTATCCGGTAATAATGGATACCCTCACCAGCCTGGCTATGCACAAAGCTATAAGACTGTACCGAAGACAGATTGGCAACCTGGCCGATGCTCTTAAAGGTCACACCATCCGTAGAATGCTGTACATCATACGTTTTTGCCGATTCGTTGGCACTGACGGTCCAGTCGAGATCAACATCTCCACCAACTGGCTTAGCAGTGAAATTCACCCAGTTGACAGGAAGTGGCGTCCCTGGACCAGCACTCGAAAGGATAGATATCACCACCTTCGGCGACTGCGACAGGTCTACATTCGTAAATTGCGCAACATTCCCGCTAAAGCTCGTTGGCGTATAGATCCCCTGCCCGCCGGTAGTGAAATCTCCATCCCCGTCCTGGTCCACCAGCAACCGGAAATCTGTTGTCGTACCGATCGTGCCGGTAGTCGTAATGCCCGTAAAATCAAAGCTCAGATCTACATTTCCGACCGTACCGGTATGCTGTACAAGCCACTGATTAGTCAGTCGCTGAGAACCGGGAGCCGCCAGCGGAGACAGATTCGTAGTCGTTTCCGCAAACCCGGTATTATTACTGCCCACAATCATAAAACCCTGGTCGGCAAGAGCCGTCGGATTGGATAATACGATATTCCCTTTCCCCGACTGACCAGTACCATTGCCGCTACCCGTCGCCAGGCTATTGGACTGAGTTACCGAAAGACCCGCAGCATTGTCCTTTCCAATACCAAACACAAAATTGTTATAGGCGCTGTTGGCCGTCGCATCCCAGGTGGTCACCGCTCCGGATGAAACAAGACTCGCATTCGTAGCGACGCCATACTTCATGGCCAGGTACGAAAAAACCTGGTTACGGGCAGTACCGCTTACAGGCCCTGTATAAATGATCAGCTCCGCAAGATTACCGATAAAAGGCTCGTCAAGAAAGGTACTGCGCGCCCCAAGAATATTAAAGGCATCCGTCAGATTCCTGTTCGTCAGCGCCGCATTCGCCGGATCTGTACTCGTTATCCCCGGACCAACGGCCAGATTGCTCTGGTCCACCAGCTCCAGGTCATTGGTATTCTGGGCCAGAAAATTCATCTGGCTTATGTACACCGTATTCGGCGCATAAGGCAGGATATAGGACGAATATGCCGGAGCAGTCGCCACACCAGTCACAAAAGGACTGATCTCAGGCTGGTCACCATATGCCGGACCACTCGGGAAAACCCAAAGAGAAGCCCCGTCAAAATTATTGTCACCGGCATTGGAATTAGGCCGCTGAGACCATATCCGCTCATTCGCACCAAAAGCAGGCGTGGTAGACTGCCAAACGGCAAATACCGAATAAGCCTTGCTCCCGGCAGGGATAGGCGCCCCCCCGGCTCCCGGACCATTTGGCCCTACCATATACTGAGTTCCGTCAAAAGCAATGGAAGGCAAAAAATTAATGGAAGCAGGCGCCACCGTCGGCTGACTGCCCACCGTAGCCGTGAATGCATTACCATTGTTGAAATAAGACCAGCTGGTCAGACTTCCGGAACTTGGAGTCAACGTAGAAGTAGCATCAGCCTTTAACCATAGGGAAAGATTCGTGCTGACTCCGCCCGGACCCTGCGCAAACGATCCTCCCATGCAAAATACAGAGAGAAGCAATAAGTAAAATTTATTCATTATTGTGGGATTTATTAAGCAGTTGAATCTAATAGGACTGGAAGTTGCTGCTAAAGGAGATTGGAGGTCCGAAATGACATGAGGAGTTTCAAAGGAGTGGAGATGGGGTGTAAAGATAGCCATTCCTCCTATACTTCAAATTATTTCCCTGGAAATTTGTCCACCTTACTTTCCCCTCTCCCGCTCCCCATCACCCGAAAAAAGACACTATTCGGGTTATTCCAAGGTTAACTTGCAACAAAGTAGATATGGTATTATATTTACATCGCTGAATAGCAGGGTTCCACCTTGACCCCAATCATCCAAAAACCTGAAAGTCAACATTTTATTCAAATAATCAAAGCAGGGTTGATCGAGATTCCAGCTCCCTTTTAAATAATAACATAATGGATTTCCTGTATTTGTTGAGGATACTGCTGAAAAGAAAATGGTTGATAATAGGAGTAGCATTTTTTGCCGCTGTTATTGCCTACGTCCTCACCATGAACCAGCCGAAAAAGTACCGGTCATTTGCCCAGTTCTCTACCGGCTTCACCGTTAATGATGAAGTAAAGCTTACCAATGAGAATGTCGACATCTTCGCGGCTGACGTAAAATTTAATAACGTCGTCGTCACCTTCACTTCACCTTCGGTCTTAAGCCTCCTTTCCTATAACCTGATCATCCATGACCTCGAAAGTCAATCCCCTTTCCGCCGGCTGACCGTCAAACAACTCCAGTCGCCCCTGTACAAAAAAATAGACCGGGAGACAGCCCTGCACCTCTTTAAGAATAAGCTCGAAGCAATGAGCATGCTCACCTCCTATAAACCGGAGGAAAAAGACCTGCTGGAATACCTTACCCTTTACGGTTACGATTATAAATCACTGAACAATATTCTTGCAGTCTATAGGGTACAACGCACGGATTATATCCAGATCGATTGCGCATCGGAAAACCCCGATCTCTCCGCCTTCATAGTCAACACCGTCTTTCCGCAATTCCTTCGCTACTATAAAAATGTACGCAGCAGCAAATCCGCCGAATCCATAGATACCCTCCAAAGCCTGATGGAAAAGAAAAAACAGGAGCTGGATGCCAAGAATGCCCAGCTGCGCAACGAAGGGATCATTGACGTAGGGGAAGAGAATAGCAGCAAGCTCGAAACCATCATGAACCTCACCACAGCGCTGACCTCCGAACAAAGCAACCAGACCCAGCGCACCTACGATCTGCAAAAGATCAACCAGCGGCTCAACAACCTGCCCGGCAGCCCCACCACACCCGCTAAAGATAACAGCGCCAACGACGAGCTCATTATCCTTCGCCGTTCCATGTCCGAAGCATACCAGGCCTATGTCAACAGCGGCTCCTCCGACCCGGCCCTGCAAAAAAAATACGAGAACCTGAAAGCAGAATATCAGACAAAGCTCGCCGCCACCCAACCCAATCTCGGCTCCGGTACAACAGTCAACAATACCGAAGAGACCAGGGCCTCCCTGCTGGAAAAAAGAAATGACCTCCAGGTCGATATCAAAGCAGGAAGTGACAATATCGCGGCCATACAAGGCAAGATCAACGACCTCAAAGGCAACCTCGTCAAAGATGCCTCCAAAGGAGCCGTCATTGAAACCCTCCTGAAAGACGCCGAGCTGGCCAATAAAGAATATCTGTCCGCCAAACAGAAATACAACGACGCCATAGATATCACCACGTCCTCTGTCAACAATTTCCGGCAGATCATCGGTGGACAACCCGCTATCGAACCCGAACCCAGCAAAAGAGCGATGATTGTCGGCATGGCCGGCGCCTCAGCGCTCGTGATCACCATCCTCTTCCTGGTCCTGCTCACCTACCTGGATTCTTCCATAAAGACACCCGTCATCTTCGCCAAGACCGTGAACCTGAAGCTCATCAGCATGATCAACTTCATGAACCTGAAACAAAAAGACCTCAGGGAAATTATCACGACCCGCGATACCATACCCGACGCATACGACAACAAAAGACATAACCAGTTCAGGGAAGCGCTTCGCAAGCTCCGCTTCGAACTGGAACACAGCGGCAAAAAAACCTTCCTCTTCGCCAGCACCAAAAAAGGCGAAGGAAAAACAACCCTCATCCAGGCCGTCAGCCACAGCATGAGCATGAGCAAAAAGAAGATCCTGATCATCGACACCAATTTCTGTAACAACGATCTCACCCTCCAGCTAAAAGCTGACCCCATACTCGAAAAGATCCATCCCGACAGGAATAGCAGCCGGACCCTTATCGAACAGGTAAAAAATGCCTCGACCCAGGTCGGCGATAGCATCTTCGTCATCGGATCCGAAGGAGGAGACTATACCCCATCGGAAATTTTGCCACGGGAAAACCTCCTCCAGCACCTCAGCTCCCTCACCATGGAATATGATTACATCTTCCTGGAAGGACCCCCACTTAATGACTTCTCTGATAGCAAGGAACTGGTACAATATGTTGACGGCGTCGTCGCTGTCTTCTCTGCCACCCACATCATCAAACAGATCGATCGCGAATCCATGAACTTCTTCAACCAGCTCAATGGAAAATTTTGCGGCGCTGTCCTGAATATGGTTGACCTTGAAGACGTCAACGCCACCTAAACACTACCCAAACCGCCCCCTAACCAAATGAGAAATATTAAATCAAAAAAGTTTATCCCGATGCATGCTTTCTCCCGAATCGCCGGACCCTTGACCCTGTCGCTACTTATTCTCTTTTCCGGTAATTCTGCAGCAGCCCAGCACGTCCCCGGCGGCCGAAAGAAAACTGATAGCGTACCCGTATTCCGGCATACCCCGCCCAGCGACTCGATGATCGAGACCAGGCTCGTAACCCTCGCCCTCCAGGGACCCCGCTACGAGGCATCAGGACACCAGGTGAACGTGACCCAAAGCAACCTCTCAAAAGCAAAACGCTCCTGGCTTAACCTGCTGTCCATATCCGCCAACTATAATGACCAGACCTTCGCAAAACAATCCGCAGCCACCGGCGCCTATGTCTATCCCAAATATTTCTTTGGCCTTACCATCCCTATCGGCCTGTTCTTCTCCATGGGCCCCGATATAAGAGGAGCCCGCGAGAATGTCGAGATCAGCAAAAACAACAGGGAACAGCTCGCCAGAACCATACGCACCGAAGTCCTGGGCAAATACAAACAATACAAGAACTTCGGCGACCTCATCCTCCTGCAAAATACCATCGTGGTCGATCAACAGGCGGCCTTTACCCAGATAGAAAAAAAATTCAGGGACGGCACTACCACTATCGACCAGTACAACCTCGCCAATAAAAGCTACAGCGACGAACGGGTAAAAATGCTCAATCTTCAATTGTCTCAGGACCTGATCCGCCTCGATATCGAACAGATGATCGGCGTCAACCTCGACGCCGTAACAAGATAAAAATGAAAGATACCCCGACAGGCAAACCCAGTCTCTTATCGAAGGCATTTAACCTTCCCCTTTTGACCATCCAAAGGCTGGCCTGGGTGGACTACCTCAAAGGCATCGCTATCGTCCTCGTCGTATACCGCCACGTCCTCATCGGCATCCAACGCAGCGTTGCCAACGCCCAGGCACACGGCTCGGATATAGCCGACGTGCCCGCATATCTCGAAAGAGCCAATATGATCTTCTTCAGCTTTCGTATGCCCCTGTTCTTTATCCTGTCAGGGATCTTTATCAGCGGCAGCCTGGCCAAAAGAAGCCTCAGACAGGTCCTCGGCATAAAGTTCGAAAACCTGATGTACCCTTATTTTATCTGGGTCTTCCTGCAAGTGACCCTACAGATCGTCCTCGGCGCAAACACCAACTCCAACAGATCTCTTATCGATTATACATATATTTTTTACCAGCCCAGGGCACTCGACCAGTTCTGGTACCTCCCGGCCCTGTTCAACACGACCGCCATCTACCTGCTCGTAAAGACCTATCTGAAGCCTCCGGCATGGGGCCAGCTGCTCATCGGCGCCGCCCTCTATTTTCTCTCGCCGCTTGTCCATAATATCAGCATGATCGCAGACTGGATGGAATTCTATATCTTCTTCGCCCTGGGAGACGCCATTTCAACGTTCTTCTTTAGCGATAAAGCCCAACGCTTCCTGTCCAACCCCTATAGCCTGCTGCTGATCACCCCGATATTCTTCCTGACCCAGGTCTGGTACCTGGCTCACCCGACAGAACCAGGCAAAGCAGACTTCCTGGCCATCGCCCTCATCGGCTGCCTCAGCATGTTCATCCTCTCCTTTCGCATGCAAAGCTGGAATATCCTTTCCTTTTTACGCATCATCGGGTATCATTCCCTATACATATACGTAACCCACGTTTTCATAGCCGGCCTCTCCCGGCTAGCCTTCACAAAATTCCTGCATATCCATAATCCCTTTGTATTACTCTTATCCGGTATCTTTTTCGGCATCACCATCCCGATCATTTTTTATAACCTGCTGGTCGTCGACGGCCCATTGTGGTTCCTGTTCTCTTATCATAAACACAAACGGCAACCTCGCACCACCACCGGAAAAGTCAGCTTTCAATCATGAACAGAAGAAAAGCCATCGGCAGCATCATACTGGCAGGACTCGGAGGTGGCATCATCTTCTCGGGCTATAAATGGCATGACTGGCATAGATCCCCGGACATCAGCTGGCTCCGGCAACAAAAAAGACTTCTCTCCGCCCTCACCGAAACAATCCTGCCAACTACCGACACACCCGGCGCAGCCCAGGCCGGAGTAGACGACTACATCATCACCATGATCACAGATTGCACCGACCGCGTGTCCGCCAACCGATTCATAGAAGGCCTAAAAGAGCTGGACCATTACTCCCGCTCAAAGTTTGACAAACCCTATGAACAATGCTCCACGACTGACAAACACTCCATCCTGGGCCACTTCGAAGCAAAAGCCAGGCCCCTCACCAATCTATTGGGTAAAGTAGAAAATATGTACATCGGCAAACCCTTTTTTACCACGCTGAAAAAATATACCGTTGAAGGATTTTGCACCTCGGAGATCGGCGCAACAAAAACATTGTCCTACCTGTATATCCCCGGCCAATTCCACGGCTGCATCCCCATGCAGCCCGGCCAGAAGACCTGGGCAACCCGGTAAACTGATAATCAAACACCAACGATCAGATCCTCGTCAGGACCATCTCGAATTTCTTCTTCTTGTTCAGGAACCACATCTCGTAATACGTATACGATAACCACGCAATTACCCCCGTCACCGCCAGACAGACCAGCGGATACCCGACATCATACATCAACCTCCACTGCGGATGACCAACGATCTTCTTAAAGAATAATAGCACGAACTGACACACCGCCGTATGAAAAAGATAAATACCGAACGACACCCGCCCCAACGTCTTCAGCAAGGGGATCTCAAGACGATAAACCGAATTATCCGCCACAGCAGCCAGTAGTACATAGCCAAACAAAATATCACATACATAATGATCCGCAAACAGCTGGTAATATACCCCATCCGGCTTCACTATCGACAACGCATACAACAATGCCGCTATCGTCATGACGACCTGTAGCAAAGGATGAAAGAACTTTTTAAAAAAATCGGTATACCGCTTCCGGTTATAATATAGCAAAGCAGCAAAAAGCCCCCCGCCAAAAAGATCCAGCTTGTCAAATATCAGCACATAGTTCATCAGTAACACCTTCTCCCTCGGCCACGCCGGAAAAAATACCGGCAAAAGAAATACGATCACCAGGCGCACAAATATGCTGATGGCAAACATGACCACCAGCAAACCCTTTAGCTTCTTCCGGTACGAATTGATCAGGATCGGCCACACGAGGTAGAACTGCTCTTCGATACACACCGACCAGCTGATCTCAAACATCCCCCGGTTCGAACCGATAAAGGCTATCTGCATGTTGACGGAAAAGAATAACAGGAAAACAAGATTCAGCATCATCGTGGGAAGATCCGTATCATTCCCCCAACCCAGCCGGTCCGCAATATACGGGGAAAGAAACGTCAGGATCAACCCATACCCCAGGTACAAAGGCCAGATCCTCAGGATCCGGCGCACATAGAAATTCCGGTAGCTCACCGTCCCCGAAGCATCCTTTTCCATCAGCAAAAGATAGCTGATCAAAAAACCGCTTAAAATAAAGAACAGATTCACCCCTATCCTCCCCGTGTCGGCAAAACAACGGTCCCAAAATGGCGACGCATCCGAATAAGCCTTCTTAAAGCCATAAGAATGCTGCAACAACACCAGCAATGCCGCAATGAACCGTATTCCATCCAGGTTTTTAAAATAGACCTTCATGCTAACACTTTTAGGGAACGCCATGCCTTCCACAGTTACATCCTCGTAGTCACCAGCTCGAATTTCTTCTTCCGGAGCAGGAACCATCTTTCGTAATATGTATAGGAAAGATAGGCAATACTACACGTGATCAATGTATTCAACAACGGATAAATGATATCGTAAAGAATATGCGACTGCGGATGACCCACGAATTTCTTCAGGAAAACCAGCACAAACTGACAGATGGCCGTATGAAACAAATAAATACCAAACGATATCTTGCCCAGTACCTTTAACAATGGATGCTCCAGCCGGTAGATCGAATTTTCCTGCACGGCCGCCAGTAATACATACCCAAACAGCACATCACATACATAGTGATCCCCAAACATAAGAAATAATAGGCTGTCCGGCTTCACAAGCGATATCGTATATCCCAGCGCCAGCAAGGTCATGACCCATTGTATCCCCGGGTGAAACAACCTCTTAAAAAGCGACTGATACCTTCCCTGCTTGTAGTTGTAGTATAAGACCGCAATAAATAGCCCCCCGCCAAAAAGGTCCAGCTTATCCAGCAGCATCAGGTAGTTGATGTTAAGATATTGATTCGAAGGAACAGGCGCTCGATATTGCGGCAGGATATAATAAAGTAGCACTCTGCCAAGAAAGCTCAGGATGAACATACCCGCCAGCAATACCCTTAGCCGCTTCCGGAAAACATTCACCAGCGGCGGCCATATCAGGTAGAATTGCTCCTCGATACACACCGACCAGCTCACCTCAAAGATCCCCCTGTTCTCCCCCACAAAAGCCAATTGAAAATTGACGGCAAACAACAACAGAAATACCATATTCAGGATCATCGTCCCCCAATCGGTCTCTCCCCCCAGACCCAGTTTCTGAGCTACATAAGGCGAGAAAAATGTCAGCACCAGCCCATACCCCAGATACAAAGGCCAGATACGTAATATCCGCCGCATATAGAAGCTCCTGTAGCTGATCGTACCCGTAGAATCCTTTTCAACCAATAATAAATAGCTGATCAAAAACCCGCTCAGGATAAAAAATAAATTTACCCCAAGCCTTCCCGTATGCTCAAAACAGCCTTCGACAAAAGGAGAAGCATCCGAATACCCCCTTTTAAAAAAGAAAGAATGATGCACAAGTACCATAAAGGCGGCAAAGAACCGTATGCCGTCCAGGTTTTTGAAGTAGACTTTCATTACAGGTAAAAATAACGTGAATTCACTATATTTATGCGCAAACAATTTCTTTTTTCAACGGCCCGCAGCCACTCTTAAATAATAAACATGGGCGACCCCAAACAAGCCTCCCCCGAAATAAAGAGCAATTCCGCCAACCGGTTCGACGCCATCGTTGTCGGCTCCGGTATCAGCGGTGGCTGGGCCGCCAAAGAATTATGCGAAAAAGGACTAAAAACCCTCGTGCTCGAAAGAGGCAGAAATGTCGAACATATAAAAGATTACAACACCGCCTTCCTCCACCCCTGGCAATTTCCGCACCGCTTGCAGAATACGGAAAAAGATAAAGCCGAAAACCCTATCCAAAGCCAGGTCTACAACGAAGCCAGTAAACAGTTTTTTGTAAGCGATAAAGACCACCCCTATCTCCAGGAAAAGCCCTTCAACTGGATCCGCGGCTATCAGGTAGGCGGCCGCTCCCTGACCTGGGGAAGACAATGCTACCGCCTCAGCGACCTCGACTTCGAAGCCAATGCCAAAGAAGGTATCGCAGTGGACTGGCCTATCCGTTATAAAGACATCGCGCCCTGGTACGATTACGTGGAATCCTTCGTCGGCATCAGCGGGAATCAGGAAGGCCTCCCCCACCTGCCCGATGGACAATTCCTTCCCCCCATGGAAATGAATTGTATAGAAACCCACCTCTCTACCGAGTTACGCCGCCATTATACCGACCGTATAGCCACCATCGGCCGGGTGGCCAACCTCAGCAAAGGATGGAATGGCAGAGGCCCCTGCCAATACCGCAACCTCTGCGACCGCGGTTGCCCTTTCAGCGGCTACTTCAGCAGCAACGCCGCCACACTGCCCGCCGCCGCAGCAACAGGTAATATGACCCTGCTCCCGGATTCCATCGTCCTCGAAGTGCTCTTCGATGAACAAAAGAACAAGGCCACCGGCGTACGCGTCATGAACAGCCACACCCGCCAGGTCACGGAATATTTTGCAACCATCATCTTCCTGAACGCCTCCACCATCGCCACAGCCGCCATCCTGCTGAACTCCAGGTCAAAGAACCACCCCAACGGCCTGGGCAACTCCAGCGGCCAGCTGGGCCATAACCTGATGGACCACTTCACCGGCACCGGCGCCACCGCTGAATTTGACGGCTTTCACGACCAATATTACTCGGGCAGAAGACCCGTAGGCATCTATATCCCCCGTTTTCGCAACCTGCCCGGCAGCAAAAGATCAGACTACCTGAGAGGATTTGGCTTCCAGGGCAGCGGAGGCCGCTTCGAATGGCAGGAACAACAGAATGTACAGGGCTGGGGCGAAACCTTTAAAAAACAACTCCTCCAACCCGGCCCCTGGTCCATGTGGATCGGTGCATGGGGCGAAACCCTCCCCTATTTCGAAAACAAGATCACCCTCGATAAAGATAAAAAAGACAACTGGGGACTCCCCCTTGTAAAGATCAACTTCGAATACCACGAGAACGAAGTCGCCATGCGAAAAGATATCCGCTCCTCCGCCGAAGAAATGCTGGAAAAAGCAGGCTTCAAAAATATTCACTCCTACAACCACGCCCTCCCCGGAGGCTCCGCCGTTCACGAAATGGGCACCGCACGAATGGGCCTCGATCCAAAAACATCCGTTCTTAACAAATTCAACCAGCTACACGACGCAACCAACGTATTCGTCACCGACGGTAGCTGTATGACCTCCGGCGCCTGGCAAAACCCATCGCTGACCTACATGGCCCTGACAGCCCGCGCCTGTGACTACGCAGTCAGCGAACTAAAAAAAGGCAACCTCTGAGATCAATAATATTTTACGGATACTCCCGCAGGCAGACTCTTTTCATAATCCATCAGATTCTGCTTCAATACCGGCGCGTCCCGCCGGTCCAGCGAAAAAAATGAGACCGAATCATCCCCAACAATAACATTATCCCGGATCTGCCAGGTGGCTACCTTATTCCATCGCTGCGACAGACTGTCCCCAAACCATTTCTCATAGAACACCGCCGTCCTGACCCCATTGCTCCGGCAAAGACTGTCCAGGAAACCCGCCGACCAATACCCCTTCTTCCTGCTCCTGGCCACCGTTATATTCCCCAACCCCCACAAGTCTATCGTCTTCCCGCCGCTAAGGAAGGAGATCGCGCCAATATCATTCGCAGCAACAGCATCCCCATCATAATACTTATGCACGAAACTACCCATCTCGTACTGTTGCTGATAGATGTTCTGACAAGCCGTAGCCGTCTTTGTAAAAGCCGCCGAGCTCCGTAAAAAAAAGGGAAACAGTATCGCAAACAAGGCAATCCCCGCCATCCAGCGCACTATAACAGGCCTTTCCGCCACCAGCGCCGCACCATACTTTACCACCAGGACGCCAATAATAAGAACCGAACAAAATACCAGGTAGGCTTCATACCGGTAAAGCCAGCCCGTAGAAGCCAGGCAAAGTTGCAGGATCGTACAGCCAGTCAATATAAAAAGAATATAGCCATAGGAAATACGCTCCCGGATATACCGATAGAACGCCAGCCATACCAGCGGCAACAGGATCAACAGTCTTTGCGTCGCAAGCAGACTGATCCCAGGCCTTGGCGTACCCGCGGGAATATTATCCGTCCTGACCATCGTCAGCCGCTGAACAAATATATTGTCCAGCCAATGCATTATCCCGCTTATCGTAGGAGTAAAACCATCCGACTTTAATAATACCGAGTTCGGCAGAAAATAGCTTCCCTTGACCACCGAATAAATCCCAAAGATGATCAGCGGCATCAAAGAGATTATCCCAAGCCGGAATGCCAGCCTGATCTGCCGGTGCCAGGCCAGGATCAGACATACGATCCCCACCAGGAACATCCCCTCATAACGGATCGACGTGACAAGCATACCATATACAGGCAGCACCCACGGCAAAGCCCACTTACGCTCCTTCACCGCCAGCTTATCCTCCAGCCATCCCGCAAACCCGAATACAAAAAGAAAAGAAAAAAGACATTGCAGCGTATGCTCCATCCCGCAAACAACAAGAATAGGAAGAGGCGTAAAAAAGAGAAGACAAAGCAATACCCACATCTGCGCCCCGCCCATCACCTTCTCCTTTATCAGCCACCGCTGAACAACAGCCAGCAGGATCAAACCCGTCAAACAGTTCACCAAAAAAGGAATGATGACCTTGACCGAAAAGATCCGGAATAGCCCCGCCAGAATTATCGTATAAAGCACCGAAGAGGACGCCGAAGCAAATTCGTGCGGACTGATCCCCCAAACCCCATGAAAAGCAAGGTTCTTGGCCAACGCCATATGAATAAAAGTGTCATCCAGCGGATACATCCATACGCCGCCCGTACGTCTCAGTACCGCCAATTCAATGATTGTCACCGGCAACGCCAGCAGCACCAGCGTCACGATCAATACCTTCCTCGAAGAAAAAAAATTTTTCATGTTCAGGGGTCTTAACAGCTTACCACGGTCAGGTTACTTCCTGCCGGCCAATTTGTTTGGCTCGTAATATGATCGCAATAATAGGATAATAAAAAGCCATGTCTGTAATATGCCCCAGCGTATTCTGAGCAAACATTCCCACATAAAAGCAAAATATCGCACAGGTGCCGGCAGCATACACAGGTCGCATTTCTTCATCCGGACAACGGAAATAACCCGTCACCCCGCCTTTCAGCACAGAATAAAAAATGATACATATGATAGCCAGCCCGATCCACCCGATCTCCAGGGCCATCTGCAAATACCCGCTATCCGTCTGAAAACCGGCCAAAAAATGCCCCGGATTCAACGTTAGCCCCAGGTTGCCCGTCGTACCAAGCCCCCCGCCAAACGGATGCGAATGCATATAAGGCCGGATAAAATTCCTGCTCAGCTCCCTCACCTTATACGATTCATCCTGCGCACCGACAAAACTTGAACGAAACCGATTGATCGAAGCATTGTTATAGATCGGCACATATAAGATCGCAACAAAGACTAATGCCCCTACAAAAGCAAAAGCCCTTGTACTCTTCCGGTTCATCGTAAGCAGCACGAACATCCCAAAACCAGCCAGTAACATGACATTGGCAGTCCTCGTACCCGAATAGGCCATAGCCAGCAACATCAGGACCACCCCCGCCAACAGCTTTCTCTTCCTCCGCTTGTCCCGCTCAGCCAGCGCAATGACCGTAAAAAAAACGCTGCAGGCAGCCATCATACCCCCAAATGCCGTCGGATCATTGAACGTAGAGAATTTCCTGAACTCCCCGTTGATAAAGACAAGCCCAAATCGTATCTCATCCGCCATCACCCAGGCCTTCTCATATTCGAACAGCCCATGCCACTGCTGAAAACAACCATAAAATGCGACTGCCGTACAGAGCACGAAGAGCACCCGGATATACCGTTGGATACTCGCCTTGTCCCTCAAAACCAGGAATGCAATAAAAAGAAATACAAAGGTCTCAAAGGACCGGCGTATCGCCTGACCCCAGGCCTCGACCGAATGCCCTTCCGGATTGAAAAGCTGAAGGGCCCCATACATAAAATTGATAATGATCAGAATGATGATCGTATTGTGCGTAAACTGATTGATCCCCTTCTTTAAAGAAACACCTTTGACAAAAAAACCAAACAGGATAGCAATGATCAGGACGTCGATGACGACCCCAACCTGCAAACCATCCCCAAAAAGTATTCGGGAAATAAAATAGACCGTGAAACAATAAACGAGATTGATATAAAAACCCGTCTCCGGACTGAGCAGACAAGTTACGATGACAGCCAAACCAAGCACGACCCCAAAGACCAGCATCCCCAACGCCAGGTTCATCGCGAGCAGACACCCCATGATCAGCGCTATCATACCACCGATCATTATGCCGGCCCAGTTGTTCAGCTTGCGCTGCAAAAAGACCCTTTCCACAATTTTGATCACTCGCGACGGAGACTTGCGCCTGTGATTGATGGTTTCGTTATTCACTGGATTCGATCAAAAAAATAAGACTTTGATAAATAAGGCGGTCATTATTGCAGCAATGACCACAGTAATAAATTTTTCGTGCACAGACGCTCCTTTTTCCTGCATACGACCAAAGTTAATAAAAAAAAGCCCGCCCGGGAAATTATCCCGGACGGGCTTCACACTGATTATCAGCCCTTATTGCCTTAATAATTTTATAACTTTCACGATCTTCCCACCCCCATACGCAACCCGGACAAAATAAAGCCCCGCGCTTCCGCTACCCTGACCGGCATCTATCCAAAGGAAATTGTCTCCGATCACCAGGTTGCTGAACTCTTTGTCAAATACCTGCCTCCCCGATACGTCAAATATCGTGACGCTGACCTTCTGCTGACCCGCAAATCCGGGTACCCTTAAGGTAAAGGACTGGTGATAAGGGTTGGGATACGCGCTGATCAGCGTATCTACCCTCGGCGCCGGGTTAGTCCCCGTGTCAGGCAAGCTCAGCACACCCCCGGGACCCGTTGCTGGCTGCGGCGGCGCCGGCGCATGAGCCGTCGATTGCGTATACCCCTGGATCACCATCGCATTGATCCAGCCACCACCCGAAGCCTGACCATAGGGCAGGATACGTATGCTGATCCTTCCCGTATTATCCGGTGTCACGCTATGCATCGTCACCGTGCCAATGGTATTCAGCGCAGCATCCAGGAATACCGTATCCCCATTGACGACATAAGCCGACGTATTGTCCCCCGTCAGACTGTCGCTACCCATAAAGGTGAGATCATATTTTTTCGAAATATCCAGCCCAAAAAGCTGCAGCGCACCCACCTGCCCCTGGAAGGCTACATAAGCATCCCTAAGGACAAGATCGGGATAGACACCCGAGTTGTTCCGCGTCTGCATACCCAGCGAGTTCAGACCGGCAAAGTCCTGCGTCTGCACCATGCCGATATTCGTCATGCTTCCGGTACTGTCCTTAAAGTTGTACCAGGTGTATCCTATCACCGGCAGCGCATACAGGTTATTCCACGGCGCACCCGCACCATTTGTGGCATTGACATTGACATAAACCATTTCCGATATAGTCGTCGCCTCCGCCACATTGCTATAGTCCGAATAGGTCGAATCCTTCACAGCACGCACGATATAGTAATAATCCGTATTCGCGGTCAGCTTCGGGTCGGTATAGGTCACCGTTCCCGCAGGCAAACCAGCCACCTTCGCATATACTCCGGTGTTATTGGCGCGCCAGACTTCAAATCCCGTCTCATTCGCAGACCGGTCCTGCCATTGCAGCTTCACCGTATGCTGCGTGAGATTCACCACCCGCAGGTCCGCCGGGTTCAGCACCAGCGTACGCACCGTATCATAGGCCTGGATAACCACCGTACTAAGATAGGCATTGGTAGCCCCGGAAGCCTTCGCCACGCTGATCGTCACTCCATTACTGGAATCCGGTCGCACCCCGTTGATCTGCACCGTCTTGTTGATATTATAGTCGGCCTGCAAGCTGACCGTCTGACCGTTGATCGTAAAGTTGGTCAGCCCGTTCGTTCCATCCTCCTGGCTGTTGAAGAAAACAAAGTTATATTGCTTCGACGGACTCAACCCCTTGATCTGCAGCCGACGCACCGCCGTCGACGGTTCATTGAGACCGTTCCGCATGACCACAGGCGCATATATCCCGTCGCTATTCCCGGTGAACCTGCCTGTGCTGCCAAACCAGTTGAATCCATCGGGTAGGGTCAAAGAGATCCCTGTCGGGTTGTTCCCGTCATCCTTCAGACCAGACATAACCGTACCCGCAAAAGGTGCCGTCACCAGCGTATTCCATGGTTTCGGACATACAGGGCCGCCCGTAAAGTTCACATATACAGAGCTCACATTCGGCTCGGTCACGATCAGTGTGAAGCTGACCGTTGACGTAGAATCCTTCGGATCAGCAGCCGTCACCGTGATATTGGGATATATTCCCACCGTCCCGGTAGATGGCGCCACGACGATGGTCGCCGTACCATTACCATTATCCGTAAAGGTCGCAAAGGGCGGCAGCCCACTGGCCGTCAGCACCAGCTTTATACCCGGATCATCCGTGGTCGTCACAGTTATCGTCTGCTGCTGATTATTCCGCAAAGTCACGTCCGCAATAGGATTAACCTTCGGCAACCGGTTCAGCGTCATCAGCGTCACCGTATCCGTATAACCCGAATAACCATGGCTATTGTAAGCCCGCACCGTATAGAGATATTTCGTATTGCCCGCAACAGTGCTGTCGCCATAGCTCCCCGTCGCATTGCCCAATGCCTTCCCGACAAGCGCAAATACCCCCGTTGCCGCAGGCGCCCGCCATATCTCATAGCCCGTCGCATTATAGGCCGAATCCGACCAGCTTAGCTGCACACTTCCAACCACTACCTGCCCCGTCAGCCTGCTAGCCCCCGCCGGCGCATTCCCATCGTCATACTGCTGGCTGATCACCAAAGCATTCAGATAGCCCAATGAGGTCGTAGCCGTCTTGCCCATCTGGAACGAAATGGTGCCGTCCGCCGCCGGCTTTATATTGCTGATCGTCGCCGTATTCGTCTTGTTGTTCTGCACATATAGCGATACCGTCTGGCTTCCCACCGTATAAGTGGACGTGCCATTATCCGCGACCCCATTGTATACGCTGTTCGCAAAAAAGGTAAGATTATATTGCTGCGAGACATCCAGCCCCGTGACCTGTCCGTTCACCACATCAGGCCCGCCATAGATGCTCCCCCACCACAGATAATCCTGCAGCACCCTGTCCGGATATATGCCCGAGTTATTGCCCGTCGTAGACCCGCCATTGAATGTGTTCCACCAGTTCGTCGGACTGAATACCAGCCCAACCGAAGTCGCTTTGCCCGAAGAATCCCGCAGACCCGTCGCCCGGGTGCCAAGCAGTCCATTCCAGGGCAGCCCCAGCGCAGTCGTGTCCTGGTAGACCATCCGCGTAAAGATCTTCGTGATCGGACTCTTGTCCCTCACCGTAAGCCCAAAGCTGCGCAAAGTTGACAAGCCATTGTTATCAGCCACCTTTATCTGTACGCTATAGACACCCGCCGCCGCATAGCCCGGATGCAGCAATAGGGTCGCCACGCCATTGGACACCGCCTTGAGCACATAACCCGCCGGCGCACCACTTACCACCGAGAAGGTCAGCACATCCGCTGCATTTTGATCGTGAGCCCGCAAAGACACATTCAGGCTATCCCCCTCATTGATGGTATAGCTGGCGATCGAATCGATCACCGGCGCATAATTGTTGTTCACCACCAGGTTGAATTTCGTTGTATCCGCCTTGCCATAGGCATCGGTAACCACTACCCGGAGATTTGGATAGCTGTTCTGATCGGTTATCGCGGGGTTAAAGGCCAGCACCGCCGTTCCGTTATGATTGTCCGTCAGCGTCGCAAACGCCGGCAGATTGATCCCCGTAAAGACCAATGCGCCGCCCCCCACATGCGTTGCGCTCAAAGGTATACTCGTCGTTGTGCCATACCGAGCCTGCTGGTCCGAAAGTTTCGTGATCACCGGTGGATAATCCAGTGCCCTGGCACTCGACTCGTTAGAGAAAGCAGAATTGCCACCGGCATTCACCGCACGTACCTTATAGTAATAGAGCGCATCAGCAAAAAGAGCAGTATCCGTATATTTCACCTCATTGCCTGCCAGATTTGCTATCAGCACATAGTTGCTGTTAGTATTGGCCGACCGGTAGACCTGGTAGCTATCCGCATTACCCGCATTGCTCGTCCAGCCCAGGTTGATGGTCGTTGGGCTCGTCGCAACGGCAGCCAGCGCAGTCGGCGCAGCAGGCGCCGCAGGCAAAGCCGGAGTAGTGGCGCTCGCAGCGCCCGAAAAAGCAGACTGCCCATACTGGCCGATAGCCCTCACCTCGTAATAATAGGCAGTGGACGGCAGGACAGTACTATCCGTAAATGAAACGACACCGGCACCGGTACTTCCTATAATGGCATAGGTACCGGAAGCGCTTGCCGATCGCCACAGCTCAAATCCGCTCTCATTGGTACTGTTATCGGTCCAGCTGAGACCGATCCTGCTATCCGGACGAACGGTCGCACTGAGATTCGAAGGCGCCGCAGGAACCTGCCCGTTGACATTGGCTGCCTGCGCAAAGGCGCTATTCGGAATAGGCACAAAGGTCGACGAACCCGGCGTCTCCCATGACACCGTCAGAGAGGCCGTACCGGAAGCCTGGAAGTAATCGACAGCAAGAGGATATACTCCCGCCTGTAAAGTCACAGCAGACGAGGTCACCGTCGTATTAGCATGCACTCCATCATTGCTGACAAGCACCGTGCCGTTAGGATAGGCAGAAAGGCCGTTCAATGATCCGATATGCAATTTGCTGCCGGCAGAAGAGCTGGTCTGGAAGACATACGTACCGGGCGTCGTAACCTGCAGATACCCTTCGAAAAGAAAACAATAGCTGGTCGGCTGAGTCGCAGGCGCCAGCGTAAAATTTGGCACCGTACCTATCGCCGTTGGCGTCTGCGTCGATAGATTAGGCAGCACAAGAGGCACGACAGCCTCCGGAAAGAACTTATAGCTCAGGCCATTGCCGATCGGCTGACCCGTAACCTGGTTGCTGGCCGGCGAATTATTACCCGAATTATCTACCGCCTTGACAACAAAAGTATAAGATTGCTGATAGGTCAGGTTTAATATCGTAAACATGTTTTGACCTGGAGGGACCACATAGGATTTCACGCCATTCATATAAACATCGTATTCCTTAATACCCACATTGTCCGTGGACGCACCCCAGCTCAGACTGATAGACCCCCGCGAGGTAGCCGCCACCACAAGGTTGGCGGGCGCCGTCGGCGGCTGCGTGTCCGCCGTTGTCATCCCGCTGGCTTCGCCACTGACCGGCGCAGCACCCGTATTATCGACAGCCCTGACAATATAATAGTATTTGACACCCGGACTCAGCTTGGTCACCGTATAGCTGCTTACATCGGCACCCGTTATCGCCACCAGCTGGTAGGGACCGCCACTCTGCAAGGCCTGATAGACCTCAAAGTTCGTTTCATTGTTCACCGGGCTGGGATTCTGGATCCAGCTCAACCCCAGCGAAGTATTCGACAAAGAGGTCACGGTCAGCCCGGATGCCGGATCTGGCTTATTGGGTCCATTGGCGTCAACAACAGTAAATGCCGGCGAAAAACTCGTCGAACAGCCATACTTCTCGGTCACCTGGGCGATATAGTTACCCGGCGTCGTGGCCCGGTAGATATTCGAGCTGCCAAGAGCCGCCGTGCTGGGCTGCTTCTGCCATGTATAAGAAGTATATCCCGTAGGTTCAGCTAAGTTGACACCCGTATTCCCGTCCGGGGCAGGGATCACCTTGCTCATCAGCCCGCTCACCGCTATCGCCGGCGTGACCGTAGGCGGCTTGATGCCAATCACCACCGGTATCGGCGACCAGTCCGACCAGATACCGGCACGCTGCACCCGGCAATCATAAGTCCCCAATGCCGTGACGGAAATAGTATTGGAAGTCGCTCCGGCTATGACTACCCCATCCTTTCGCCATTGATATGCGCTAAAGCCCGTTATGACACCCACCGTCACATTGATGGGATCACCCGGACAGAACTGTGTCCGGCCAAACAAGGTCCAGGGATTGGAAGAGTATCCTTTGTTCAGAAATGGCCAAAATCCAGGCATAGACCAGGTGCTGTCCCAGGTGTCATGCCCCTGCGTCGTCATATTCAGATCGGTATAATTGGCCCCCTTGGCCAACATGGCAGTGTTCACCTGGTTTGCCGTATAAGGTGTAGGAAACCCATCCAGACCGCCATGGATATTCCAGATTGGCGTGAATTTCACGAGATTAGTGATCGCGTCAGTCGAATAGTCGGCAACTACCGAAGACATCGGGATCAGCGTGGAGATATAGGTAGGATAGTCCAGGTACAGCTCCCATGTCGCAGCGCCGCCGCCGGAAAGACCATTCGTAGATACCCGGAACGGATCCAGCTTGTTATTGGCGATCATATAGTCGATAACCTCTTTCAGCGGACCATACTGCGCAGGCCCCCACCCGCCCGAGGTCTGCATGACAAGTACATAGCCGTCGAACTTGCCGTTGTCAACCGACTGCGCAAAGAACTGGCCCCCATGATACAAAGAATACTCATTGTCATAGATCGTACTCGCCCCTTCGCCCATGCCATGAAAAAAGATCAGCATGGGATATTTCTTCCCGTCGACCGCCGATGGATTGTAGGTATGAGGAAAATACAGCCGGAAAGGATTGTTCTTATAGATATAGGCCTTGTAGCCATTGCTGTTCCAGCCCAGCCTTACTGTCCGCACCCACTTGCCGATCGTACCATAGGCCGGTTGGGCAGGCGGCGCGGCAGCATTATAAGTTACAAGAGGATCAGCAGGATTTAAAATGCTTTGCGCCCGGAGGGAATGGCAAAACAATAGCGCAAGGGAGATCAACACTATGCTGATAGTAGGGGTAGAAATTTTCATTACAACAGGTTAAAATTAATAAGGGATCAAACGAATAGCGATTCTATTCGGCTTGGGGAAAAGAGGGGTTATTGCGACAATTAATACGCAAACTGGAAAATAGACCGGCTAAAAGATGGGAGATTAGATTGGCTAGGAAACTATCAGTCACCGCTAAATTATAGATTTTTTAACCTATTTCAAAATAAAAAAAGGCCGGTGATGAGATCACCGGCCTTGGGAACAGCTTTTAATCTGTCCTGGAACTACTTATCGATTAGTTTTTGATCAGCTTAAAGGTCTTCGAACTATTGTTGCTCAGGTTGACCACCCGCACAATATAGATACCGGACTTGGCGAAGTTCTGATTGGCATCCACCCGAAGGAAGTTCTGCCCTTGTACCAGCCCATTGAACTCCCTGGCATAGATCTGCTGACCGGACAGGTTATAGACAGTCACATTGACCCTGTCGTTATTCGTAAAGCCCGGAACCTGCAGGGTAAAGAACTGCTGGAACGGATTCGGATACGCATTGATCGCAGAATCCAGCGCCAGGGTCTGACCCGTATTGTTGAAGCTCGCCCCTGTCGCAGTTGCCGCCAGCCTGTTCGCACCTCCCGTCGTCACAGGCGGAGCCGGCGCATTAGCCGATGACTGGGTATATCCCTGTATGATCATCGCATTGATCCAGCCACCACCGGATGACGAGCCATATGGAAGGATCTTAATGTCGATCTTCCCGCTATTGTCCGGAGTCACACCATGCATCGTAACCGTCGCCGTCGTATTATACATGGCATTCAGGAACACCGTATCCCCATTGACCGCATAGGCCGTGGTATTGTCACCGAAGAGATTGTCACTGGCCAGGAAGGTCAGATCGTATTGCTTCGAGAGATTCAGACCGAACAGCTGCAGACCACCGACCTGGCCCTGGAAGGCTACATAGTCCTCCATCAGCACCGCATCAGGGAAGATGCCGGAATTGTTACCCGTCGTTTGGCCGATAGCGTTCAGACCGGCAAAATCCTGCGTCTGTAACATGCTCACGCTCGTCTGATTACCAGTGCTGTCCCTGAAATTATTCCAGGTCACCCCTACCGCCGGCAGCGAATTCAGGTTATTCCATGGAGAAGCTGCAACACCTCCTGAGTTACTTCCCGAGTTCACGTTCAGATAGATCTGGTCCGAAGCCGTAGTCACCCTCGCTACATTACTATAATCGGAAGTCGTCAGGCCATTGATGGCACGCACAATATAGTAATAGTCCTTATTCGCCGTCAGCCTGGAATCCTTGTACGTCACTATACCAGCCCCCACGTTTGCCACCTTGGCATACACACCGCTATTATCAGCCCGCCATACCTCAAAGCCCGTTTCATTCGCAGCCCGGTCCTGCCATTGCAGGCTCACCGTACCCTGGGTATAGCTCAGCACCCGGAGATCGATCGGATTAAGCACAACCGCAGCATTCGTAGCATAGCCCTGTATAACTACCGAGCTGAGATACGCATTCGATGCGCCGCTGGCCTTCGCCACGCTGATCGTCACACCGCCACTCGCATCCGGACGGACCCCGTTGATCTGTACCGTCTTATTAATATTAAAGGACGCTTGCAGAGAGACCGTCTGACCATTGATCGTAAAGTTCGTCAGCCCGTTCGTTCCATCCTGCTGACTATTGAAGAATACAAAATTATACGTCTTCGAAACATCCAGCCCGCTCACCTGCAGACGACGCGTTGCCGTCGTAGGCTCATACACCCCACTCCTCATCACAGCCGGCGGATAGACTCCATCATTATTTCCCGTAAACCGGCCCGACGTGCTGAACCAGTAGAACCCATCCGGCATGGTCAGCGATATACCCGTCGGATTGTTGCCGTCATCCAGCAGATTCGACATCACCGTACCGGCAAATGGTGGCGTCACCAGCGTATTCCATGGCTTCGGACAAGTCGGCCCGCCCGTAAAGTTCACATATACCGAGCTCACA